>ERZ651768.754-NODE-754-length-24033-cov-3.593880_pt1 | contig 24033 bp, 27 predicted proteins | sample MGYA00514754_ERZ651768 | MGnify/ENA metagenome assembly ERZ651768
CGCTGGCGTATAATGGCGCCAGCCTGGAATCACCCGATGAGTTGTTTACGCTTAACCTGATCAACAGAGTTACAAAACAAATAACTCATTTAAACCGAAAGTATATAAACAGTAAAATTTATTCAGTCGCAAAAGAAATTGAATTTAATAATGGCCGCCAGAAATTAATGGGCTGGATCGTAAAACCACCGAATTTCAATCCAAAAAAGAAATACCCCTTTATTCTGAATATTCATGGCGGTCCCCGTTGTCAGTATGGCCGCACCTTCTACCATGAAATGTATGTATTGGCCCAAGCGGGGTATGTGGTTATGTATACGAACCCTCGGGGCAGCCAGGGTTATGGAGAAAAATTCGCCAAAGCTATTGAGGGAAAATGGGCAGAGCCAGCCATGGGTGACCTGATGGCGGCGGTTGATTATGCTGTTTCATTGGGTTATATAGACAGTAAGAGACTGGGTGTGACCGGTGGCAGCTATGGAGGTTACATGACCAATTGGGTGGTAACTCATACAGATCGATTTAAAGCAGCTGTAACACAGCGTTGCGTTTCCGATTTATCCAGCATGTTCGGGAATTCTGACGTGGGCTGGGATATGTCCTGGGAATTTGGAGGTGCTCCCTGGGAAAACCGGGAGTCGTATCTGAAATGGTCACCCATGACTTACATCGACAAATGCATTACCCCCCTACTCATCATTCACAGTGAATTGGATTTGCGTTGTAATATTGAACAGGGGGATCAAATGTTTATGGCTCTGAAATATTTAAAACGGGACGTAGAATATGTCCGTTTCCCCGAAGAACCACACGGATTATCTCGTCACGGTCGCCCCGATCGCCGTGAAGCCCGCCTTAAATTCATTGTAGACTGGTTTGATAAATATCTAAAATAGCACCATGATCAGTATTGATGATTTTAAAAAATTTGAATTGCGGGTGGGCACAATCGTTACTGTTGACGAATTCCCGGAAGCAAAAAAACCTGCCTATAAACTGAAAATTGATTTTGGTGGTTTCGGTATAAAACAATCCAGTGCCCAAGTGACCGATAATTATTTACCTGCTGATTTGTTGAATAGGCAAGTAGTTGCCGTAGTGAACTTTCCACCAAAAAAGATTGCCTCCCTCACTTCAGAAGCCCTAGTCCTTGGCACCGATGGGAATGAAAATGGTATTATATTATTGGATTTGGATAAACCCATACAAAATGGAGTAAAAATAAGCTGATATTGCTTTTACATCGATAATATTTGTAATATACAAGTATGGAATTCGGTGAACTTCTTAAATTATTCCTTCTTGACCTTCAACGGCTATTCAGGTTAAAAATAGTTGATGGAGAACTGACTCTTCCGCAGATATTGCTTATTTCCTGTATCCCTGATGACGGTATTGATATGACTTCCATGGCGCAGCAACTGGGTGTAGATAATAGTACCCTCACACGATTAGTGGATGTACTTATTAAGCGAGATTGGACGGAAAAAACGAAAGACAGATATGACAGACGTATAACTATATTAAGACTTACCAATAAAGGACAAGTAATCCAGGAGCAAATCGAAGAGCGCATAGATTTTTTTGGGGATACTGTTTATGCCTCAATAGCAATAGAAGACAGAGATGAAGTAAAAGAAATATTATCCTCTTTTCACTGGACACTTTCTAAAATGCTGCTTAGACAGGAATAAATTGTATAATACAAATATAATATCAAAACAACTTCTTAAATGGTATAGCAAATATCAGAGAGACCTGCCATGGAGACATACAAAAGATCCCTATAAAATATGGTTATCAGAAATAATGCTCCAACAGACACAAGTTGAAACAGTTATACCTTATTACATGAAATGGCTTGATAAATATCCAACTTTAAAAAACGTAGCTGAAGCGAATGAAACCATTTTGTTAAAATCTTGGGAAGGGCTTGGTTATTATAATCGCTGCAGGAATTTTAAAAAGGCAGCAACTAATATCATGAAGGAACATGAGGGAAAAATCCCTACTGATTATGATTCTTTTATTAAAATGCCTGGTGTGGGAGAATATATCGCTGCTGCTGTTTTATCAATTTCCCACGATCAATCACATCCAGCACTTGATGGAAATATTATTCGTGTTATGTCGCGCTTTCTAAAACGAAAGAAATTATCTCCATATAACAGGAAAATCATTAAAAACCATGTACAGATGTGGATGGAATTTGGTTCGCCCGGAGATATAAACCAGGCACTAATGGATATAGGTAGCCAAGTTTGTAAACCGAATCAGGCTAATTGTTATAAATGTCCATTAGAAAATTCTTGCATGGCTAGAAAGACTGATTCGCCTGAAATTTATCCTTCATCCAAATTGAAAAAACAAATACCAAATTATGATGTGGTAACAGGCATCATATGGAAAAATGATAAATTATTAATTTTGCAACGTGATGAAAAAAATCATTTAGGCGGATTATGGGAATTCCCCGGAGGAAAATTGAAAAATGGCGAAAGTCATGTTCAAACATTAACCAGAGAGATAAAAGAAGAATGTGGGTTTGATGTTGATGTACAGTCAAAAATTGGAAGTATAAAACATATTTACAGTCATTTCTCAATTAAAATGACATCATTTCATTGTGTTTCAAAAAACAACAGTACTTTGAATACAACTCAACCTTATAAGTGGATAAAACCTGCCCAAATCAAGGATTTACCATTTCCCAAAGCCAATCATAAATTGTTTGCAATCCTAAATAAACAAGGCTGGCATGTTTAGAACCATCATATCCATCATATTATGGCCCTTTGCAATTATGGTTTTTGTATTAGGAGCATTTATATATATTCTTTTAACCTTTATTTTTAAACCCACTCAATTATATCCTGTAGCCAACATCATATGCAGATTAATGTTGTTTGCTGGTGGACAATGGCTCAGGGTGGAAGGCCAGCGGCCTCAAAAGGATGGTCAACCATACCTATATTTATTCAATCATGAATCATTGATGGATGCTTTTATGTTAGGTGGAGCTGTAAAACATTATATCACTGCTGTGGGAGCTGAATATCAGTTTTCTTACCCCATTTGGGGGACTCTTGCTAAACGCCATGGAGCAATTTCTATTAAGCGGGACAAATTAAAAAAAGCAATCCACAGTTTAGATAAAGCTGAAGAAGCCATTCGTAAGGGCATCTCATTTATTATTTCTCCTGAAGGAACAAGGACATTATCAGGCCAACTTGGAGAGTTTAAAAAAGGCCCTTTTCACATTGCGTTGAATACGGGTGTTACGATTGTACCTGTGGCGTTAATGGGAGCCTATGAAGCAAAGAAAAAAACGGACTGGCGGTTATCCCCAGGCATACTAACTATCTGTTTTGGAGAACCAGTGACCGCTGAGCAATATAAATCTATGGATATTGATATACTAAGAGCTCATATACGGGAAAAAATTCAACAATTAATAGATAACAAAAGAAAAGGAAAATAATTATGATAACATGTTTTGGGTGTGAAATTTTAGTTTTAACTATTGTGCAAGTATTGATAGGGTTATTTATTGCCACTGCTTTGATTCAATCTGGTTTGGATAAAATAACCGATCGCAAAGGCAATCTTGAGTGGCTTACGGGTCATTTCAGTAAAACCATCCTTAATGGCACTGTCCCTATTATGTTAACAGCTGTCACACTGCTGGAATTGGCAGGGGGATTGTTATGTGGTATTGGCGGAACGATGTTATTGCTAGGGAAATGTTCTCAATGGCTATTGTATGGCTTGATCGTATCAGGGGTAAATTTTCTAGTGCTCTTTTTTGGTCAGCGCACTGCCAAGGATTATGAGGGAGCAGCCGTATTGGTTGGTTATTTCATTCTTGTCATTCTAGGACTATTAACATTCACTATTTAACGAAGGAACAATCATGAGCTCAAAAATATTACTTAAAACCATAACAGAATTCCGTAAAAGTACCGATGCGAATCCACAGGTCAGATTGGCTCGCAATGCTGCTGTAAGGGGTGATGTTATGGATCTGGCCATGGACTGGGAAGCATTCCGCAGGATTGATCACACCTTTTCTGATATAGTCACCGGGCAGATGAAAGTTACTAACCAGAAATCTAGCGGGCGCTGCTGGGGATTCGCGGGTTTGAATCTGTTTCGAATTTACCTGGGTCGAAAATATAACTTGAAAAAATTCGAATTCAGTCAGAACTACTTTATATTCTGTGACAAATTGGAAAAGTCCAATTATTTTTTGGAAAATATCATTAAGACTGCTGATGAACCATTGGAAGGAAGACTAGTAATGCATCTATTGACTGACCCGATCCAGGATGGCGGGCAATGGCACATGTTCGTTAATCTGATAGAAAAATACGGTGTACTGCCGCAGACAGAAATGCCTGAAAGTTTTCAGTCCAGCCAGTCTATGCGTATGAATAGGATGATTACACGGAAGCTACGGGGTTTTGCTAAGGATTTGCGTGTAGCTTATGAAAAAGGAGCTGATACGAAAAAACTCCGGGTCATGAAAGAGGATATGCTGCGAACCATTTACCAAATGTTGACAATCTGCCTAGGTTCTCCCCCAGAGAAGTTTGAATGGCAAATACGGGACAAGGATAAAAAATTCCATCGTTTTGAGAAGTTGAACCCGAAACAGTTTTATAAAGAACATGTTGGCTTGGATTTGAATGATTATGTCTGCTTGATCAATTGCCCTATGTCAGATAAAGCATACAATGAGATTTATACAGTCGATTATTTGGGAAATGTAGTAGAAGGTTCAATTATTCGTTATCTGAATCTCCCATCCAAACGCTTGAAAGAAGTGGCTGCTGCATCAATCAAGGATGATCATCCGGTCTGGTTTGGTTGCGATGTGGGCAAATATTTTCACCGTAATCTGGGCGTTATGGATATGGATATATTTGATTTTGAATTGTTCTACAGTACAGATTTTCCGATGACCAAGACCGACCGGTTGGAATTCGGTGATAGCCAGATGACTCATGCCATGCTTTTCACTGGTGTGGACCTGGACGGGAGAGGTCACCCCCGCAAGTGGCAGGTGGAGAACAGCTGGGGAGAAAAACGTTCTGATAAAGGTTATGATATCATGACGGATTCATGGTTTGATGAATATAATTATGAAGTAGTGGTTTATAAAGATTATATCACCAAAGACGAGTTTTCTTTATATCAAAAAGATCCTGTTGTGCTACCACCTTGGGACCCCATGGGTGCTCTGGCAAAATAGTGTATGAAAGATCTATATTTACTTGATCCTGACATAACTTTTCTAAATCACGGCTCCTTTGGCGCCTGTCCAAAACCTGTTTTTGATGCCTATCAAAACTGGCAAAGAAAACTGGAAAATCAACCAGTTCAATTCATGGCTATTGATGTATATGAGCATTTAGCGCTAGCCAGAAATAAATTAGGTGCATTTATTGGTTGCGGTGGTGATGACTTGTTTTTTATTCCCAATCCAACCACAGCAGTTAATACGATTATTCGAAGTTTAGATCTCGGCCCGGGGGATGAGGTATTATCCACCAATCATGAATATGGATCCATGATTCGTGCCTGGGAATGGGTGGCAAAAGAAAAGGGCTTTCATTTTATTCAGCATGAATTTCCCTTACCACTGAAAACACATAAAGATTTTATAGAAGACTTTTGGGAAAGTGTAACCGCTAATACACGCATTATTTTTGTGAGCCATATTACCAGTTCAACGGGACTCATTTTCCCTGCCGAAGAAATCTGTAGCCGCGCTCGCAAAGACGGTATCTTGACCATCATTGATGGGGCTCACGTTCCAGGACAGCTTGCGTTAGATATTACTGCAATGGATCCGGATGTATATCCCGGCGCCTGCCATAAGTGGCTATCCGCTCCCAAGGGATCAACATTTTTATATGTTAAAAGGGACCTACAGTCCTTTATTAAGCCGCTCATCATTAGCTGGGGCGAAGCAGGAGACGATCCCGGGCCATCCCAATTCCTGAAGAATAACCAGTACCAAGGGACGCGGGATCCCAGCGCATTCCTGGCGGTACCTGCAGCCATTGATTTCCAAAAGGAACATAATTGGAATACTGTAAAAAAATCATGTAGAGAACTTAACCGAAGAACAAGAGATCGTGCATATAAGATCATTCATACTGATCCAATATGTCCCAATACGGAAGAATGGCTGGGGCAAATGGCCAGTGTGGAAGTAGATGTGAATAACGAGCAGGCGCTTAAGGATACTCTGCTCGAAACGTACAAAATAGAGATTCCGGTATTTACATGGCAGGAAAAGACACTATTACGATTTTCATTCAATGCTTATAATGATGAACATGATGCCGATATTTTAATTGGCGCATTGAAAGAGATTTTTTGAGAAAGAAGCTTTTTCTTTTTGATATTGACGGCACACTGCTGTCGCCCGGCCCTGTTTCACGGAGGACATTGGATAGAGTGATAGCTGATCTTTTGGGCCAATCTCCGGACTTGCAATATGAGGATGTGGCCGGCAGTACGGATCCCATCATTGTGCAAAGAGCATTGCGGAAAATTGGTGTAGATAGCGGTGAATTCAACGAATGGACCAGCAAAGTCATAACAGAATATTTAAAAAGACTTCCTGCAGTTTTTGATGAAGCAGATGAACCTTTTGTTTATGATGATGCCCTGATTTTATTGGCTAGTATTTTAGAACAAGACAATGCTGTGGGCGTTATGAGTGGAAATATGCAGGCAGCTGCGGAGATTAAACTGGCAAAATTTGATTTATTGCAGAAATTCCCATTCGGTATTTATGCCGATGAAACGGATGATCGTTCTGCCATGCCGATAATCGCTAGGGAACGGGCGTGGGACGTTTATCATGAAGCATTCCGTTTAGCAGACATGATCATCATTGGTGATACGGACGCGGACGCAAAAGCAGCTGCGGATAATGGCTGTAAAAGCATAATTGTCAGCCGGCGCAAGGAAACATGGCTGAAAGCTGAAGCAGCTGGAGCGTCATTAATCGTCTCTTCATTAGCGGAAGTTGATTTAGAATCTTTTTTAAGCTAAATCAATTTTTTTCAATGCGACTTGCCATGAATCCAATTTATTCTGCCTTGCTGCACGATCCATTTTTGGATTAAAAACCATATTACATTCCGGCAGGGATTGAGTGAAAGGTTTCCCAGTATATTTTTTTAACAAATTATACACACCAAAAGCTGTTCTATCTTTCATGATTGTATGGCCAATGGCAATACCAGTCAAGTCCGCAATAAATTGTAATAAAGGCGGCCGGGCGCCACCTCCGCTGGCCGGGATAAGATCAACCGGCTTTGGCAATGGCATTGTTGCCATAATATCATGAACTAGGAATCCGATGGATTCCATCCCGGCTCTAATGATATCATCATCGTTGGCATTTTCAAGATTATAGTATACTGAATCAAAACTGCTTTTCCAATAGGGAGCTGCCAGCCCGGAAAATCCTGGAATTAAAACACCATCAACACGTGTTTTTGCGCAGCGTTTATCCCATTGCATTTCATTATGGGGTATTCTCAATTCATTTTCCAACCAATAAAAAAGGGAATTGCAGGTATTAATAGATCCTTCTATAAGATAATGTATTTCTGACCCATTGGAAAAAAGGACATTATTCAGCAACCCATCATTATGGTTAGGTGTATTGCCGGAATGCAATAAAACAGAAGCAGATGTACCGAAATTCAGAGCCAAAGAACCAGCTGCTATTCCACCTTGCCCTATCAAAGCACTTTGCTGATCCCCAATCACACAGTTTAGAGGCAGGCCCCAGGGTTTGATTTGTCCAAAGAGTCCCATAGTGGGAACGATGGAAGGTAAACTGGATTGCTTTACATTGAATAATGTACACAATGCATCATCCCAGGTTAAATCAGCAATATTCATAAGTTGGGAGCGGCCGGCCACAGTATGATCAACAAATGGGTTGCCTGTCAATTTATGTACAATAAAAGCACTTAACGGCCCAAACCATACCGCTCCCTTTTCTACCAGTGATTTAAGGACAGAATCATTGTTGATAAGATGCTGGTATTTTGGTCCACCAAAATGAGCGCTTAATGGCACTCCGCTAATTTCATGTATAAACTGGTTGCGGTCTGATAATTCTTCAACAACTTGACCTGCCCGGCTGTCCTGCCAACTTAATGCTGGTGTTAAAGGTGTTGCAGTTATTTTATCCCAAAACAAGAATGTTGAACGCTGTATAGCAATACCAACGCTGTAGATTTTTTTGGATTTTTTAGATACAAAATCAACACATTGCTCAATCAACTCCACACACGACTCAGCAATAAGATTGGCATCGCATTCAACATGACGAGACTCCAACCGTGACAATTGATGCTTGATGCGATTGCTGAATACAACATCATTATTTTTATCAAATAAAAAACACTTCGTAGATGAAGTGCCTTGATCTATTACGAGAAAGTAAAGTGAACCGGAAGATTCCGGCACAGTTATTCTGCTACTGAATATTCATAAAGAGTTTCAAATTCTTCGGTAGGCAGCATGCGAATGGCATCCCAGGTGAGTTTGGTGCAAACACGAGCACATATCTGGCAGCCGATGCATTCATCGAACCGTACCTGCACTGGCGGAATAGGAATTTCATATTTTTCTAAAGGAACTGTTTCGATGCAGTCTACGGGACAAAAGGGTACACATACTTGGCAACCTGTGCAATTGTCCTCATCCACAACAGCCATCAATTTAGGTTTCTTTTTCTTGGCATTGACTTTTTCCGCTGGTTCGGGGATAGATTTGTAGTGCTCGTATTTATATGTATCAGTCATAATTTGTTTTCAAGTGGAATGTGAAATTATACCGTGTTTCTGCAATTCCAAAAGTTAATTCAATCGCCGAAGTTGTGCGGATAAAAGGCCCACCAATCCGCTTAAAACAGCTCCAATTCCAAAAACAAGAAAAACATAACGTACAGACATTACAGCTGCAAGAATACCGACCAGGGCTGATGACATAGCCGTCATACCTACAACCGCAAGGTGCACCATTGAAAATAATCTGCCGTGGTATGCATTGGGAGTATTGCGTTGTATGATCGCCGTGCGGGAAATGGTTATAACTGGTATCCCCATGCCATGGAAAAAAATCATTACAATAGCTGTAGGGACAGATGGTATCCAGTAGAAAAATGCATATGTTATGCCATCCCACATCAATGCTAGCAATAACAATACACCATTGTTTAATTGATGACTGACCTTATACATAAACAATGACCCCACCAGCATTCCGCCGGCCATACCGGCTTCCACGAAGGCAAAATCAGATATGGTTCCCCCTAGCACATCTTTGACTAAAATGGGCATGCCTACAATTGCTGGACCCATGATAAAAATATTATTGAGAATTGTTAATATAATTAAATAACCAATGCTTCTATGGTCAATAATATACTTCAGGCCAGAAATAAGCTGTGTTAATGTAGCATGTTTTTCAATAATTGGAGGTGCTTTGGTTCGTACAACAAACAAGAGCAACAGGCTGGATATGATAAAAGAAAAAGCATCAAAAATAAAAAGATTATTTAATGCTATAACACCGAGTAATATACCGGCAATCGCCGGGCCGATCAAATAGGCCAGCTGTGAACTGGTGGCAATGACGGAATTCACTTTGGTCAATTGATCCTTATTCACCACTTCCGGAATAAAGGCATTCAGTGCCGGTGGGAACATGGAACCGAAACTGCTGCGTATGAAAGCCAGAAATCCGATAAGCATGGCATCGGAAACGCCATAATAAAGTGTAAGCGGAATGACCAAGACAGTCAGCGACTGGCTGATGTTCGCCAGATGCATAATGTTTAAACGGTTATATTTATCAGCAAAAACACCGCCAAGGAGCCCAAAAAGCATAGCCGGCAGATAGGCACCCATGGCTACCAGTCCCGTGACAATGGATGAACCGGTCATGTCCAAAATAAGCCAGATTAAAGCTAACTGATAAATGGCATCGCCCATAGCGGTGATAAGCTGCGCCAGCCAAAGAACGGTTACATTTCGATTCCACATGGTAATATTCAGGGTAAATTAATCGTCAAGTTAATGTCTAAAAGCCTTTCCACCTTTTAAAAAACCCTCCTAAATTTTCACCTTACATTTTTACTAAACTGATACAAAAGATTAACTAATCAATACTTAGGAGAAAAGAATGACTTACATAATTGCTGAACCCTGTGTAGGTACGTGTGACACAGCATGTGTAGAAGTTTGCCCTGTAGATTGTATTCATGGGCCAGAAGATAAAACCGGCGCCGGCGCGGAAGCAAAAGCAGAAGGTTTTGACCCTGAAGGAAAACAACTTTACATCGACCCGGAAGAATGCATTGACTGCGGTGCATGTGAGCCGGAGTGCCCCGTAGAAGCCATTTTTGAAGAGAGTGAGGTTCCGGAAGAATGGCATCATTTCTCTAAAATCAATTACGAATGGTTCGGCCAGGAATACAACGGCTGATTCAGGCCTCAAAGCAATCATAGTTTAAAGAACGGCTGTGACACACAGCCGTTCTTTATCTCTCATAAATCATGAATAAGCAAAACGTATTAGAGCTGTTAAAAGAAATTAATTATCCCGGCTTCAGCCGTGATATTGTTTCCTTTGGCATGATCCAGGATGTAGACGTGGATGGGACTAATGTTACAATTCAGCTGAAAATCACAACGGAAAAAGAAGAAAAAAAACAAGCTGTTGTAAATGCTATTAGAGATAAACTGTCTTCCAAAGGAAATTTTGAAAATATCCGTGTAGAGCTAATTGACCAAGGTGCCCAAGCAATTCCAGCCAGCCAAGCTGCCGCACCTGGACCGGCCCCTTTAGCCGGTGTTAAACATATTGTTGCGATAGCCAGTGGTAAAGGCGGGGTCGGCAAATCGACCGTGGCAGCAAACATTGCCATAGCTCTTACCCAAAAAGGCCATAAAGTTGGCTTGCTTGATTTAGATATTTATGGACCTTCATTACCCATTATTCTAGGGATCAATGAAAGCCCCAAGCTTACCCAAGATAAAAAACTCATTCCCCTCGACCGCTATGGGATGAAAGTCATGAGTTTTGGTTTTATTAGTGGAAATCAAACGCCCACAATTTGGCGCGGACCCTTGGTTGGTAGAATGACAGAACAGTTTTTCCAGGATGTTATCTGGGGTGATTTGGATTATTTGATTCTGGACCTACCGCCCGGGACCGGGGATATACAACTGACTTTGACCCAGAAACTGCGTTTGAGTGGTGCTGTGATTGTTACAACACCCCAAGATATTGCGTTATCTGACGTGCGCAAGGGCGCCGATATGTTCCGGAAAGTACAAACTCCTGTTTTAGGTGTTGTTGAAAACATGTCCGGGTTAGTCATTGAAGGGCAAATATCCGGAGTAAATGCGGATATGAACATGAAAATTTCTGGATTAGAAGATAGTATTGTAGTCGATGATGATGGCCGTTTTCAGTTTCGAATGGATATATTTAAAAAGGGTGGTGGTATATCGGAAAGTAACCGTTTGGGGGTGCCATTACTAGGTGAGATTGCTATTTCCAAAGACCTGATGACAACCACGGATAGTGGCGATCCTATTGTTCAAAGCGCGCCCGATTCACCCATATCAGCTGTCTTCATGACCATCGCTGAACGGATAGTTACAGCAGTACAGTCATAGAGCTGTATAGAGGGTATTTTGACAGCCCATTTAGCAGATATTCTCGTGTATACACTTTTGGGGTTTGCAGTTCTTTATCCCTTCTTTTTCTGGTTCACTCCCCGTCAAAAAATCGATTCCGGGTTTTATAATTTTAACTTAGGCTTTGTGGGATTAATTGGCGGCATGGCTTTGGTATTAACTTGGGCCACAGAAATGGAGCAGACTCATGTGTTCGGCATAGCCGGTTGGCTGGGCCTGCATCTGTTAGTGACGTACGTTTACTGGAATAGTGAAAAAATTTCCAATATGGTCATTTCATTTGTGGCATTTGTTGGTTGTGTAATCTTCATGATTTTATCAATAGACATTATTCCGGCGGGTAATTCATATCTGGTTATTTTTACTGGAATCGTAAGCCAAGCCATTCTGGCGGGTGTAATGTTTGCCATGATACTCGGCCACTGGTATTTAAATGTTATTCAATTACCCATTGTTTTATTGCGTAAAACAGCCAATGCTCTGGCCTTCCTTTTGGCTATCAGGCTGATTTGGAATTTGATTCAATTCAAATCACTTGCAGTAGCTGATCAATATGGAAGAACCCTTACTGCCTATCAATATATAACAACCTTGGATGGATTTTTCCTGGGCGTTGCAGTGTTTTTCGGACTACTTGTACCACTGGTATTACACTATTTTATTTGGCGTACGTTGAAACTCCAAGCGACACAAAGCGCCACGGGATTATTATACATTAGTGTATTGGCCATTATGGCAGGTGATCTTTGCTATAAATATGTCCTTTTTCAAGAAGGGCTGTTATTATGAGCAAGTTTGATTTTTCAAAATGCCCCCACTGTGAATGTGAGCATTTCTATCGTCAAAAGGATTTTAATCGCGCCATTGGCTGTCTGGTAATCTTAATTGGTGCTGTGTTTGTACCCCAAACATACGGTTTAAGCCTGGTCATTGTTGCTATTGCAGACTGGATATTATACCGTCGTGTTGCTGATATGGTAGTCTGTTATAAGTGTCGGGAAGAATTCATAAATATTGATATTCCTGAACGCATTACACCATTTGATCATCATATCGCTGAATTGTATGAGGAACCTGAATGAACAAGGTGCGTTATACTCGAGACGTCGGTTGATTATAGACAATGTAAAGAGTAAGTTTGCCCGCAATTTTTATAGTTAATTAAGTTATTTTATGTTAGTTGATTTATTAAGAAAACAAATTATCGAAAACGGTAATATTCCCAATCATATTGCTATCATTATGGATGGTAATGGTCGTTGGGCCAAAGAAAAAATATTGCACCGCTTTGCCGGTCATCGTGAGGGAATTAATTCTGTCAGGGAGATCACTCGTGTTTGTGGTGAAATTGATGTTAAACATTTAACACTCTATACCTTTTCCTCTGAAAACTGGTCTAGACCCAAAACTGAAGTGTCGGCATTGATGACATTGCTTTTAAAAACGATAAATAAAGAAGTGCAAGAATTACATAAAAACAATGTGCGCTTGACTTCCATTGGTGCATTGGAAGATTTGCCAAAAAACGCACGCCAGGGAATTTTAGATGGTATAGAGAAAACAAAAAATAATACTGGATTAAATCTTGTGCTTGCCTTGAGTTATGGCGGACGCCAGGAAATACTAAAGGCAGTAAAAAAATTATGTGTAGATCTGGAGCAAGGGAAAGTAAAATCAGCAGATGTTGATACTGAACTTTTCCGAAATTATTTATATACAGCCGATACACCGGACCCGGAATTGCTCATTCGTACCAGCGGTGAAAACAGGATCAGCAATTTTCTCCTTTGGCAAATAGCTTATACAGAAGTTTATGTGACGGATATATACTGGCCTGCATTCAGAGAAAAAGAATTATTGTTAGCGATCCAAAACTATCAGGAACGTGAAAGGCGTTTTGGCAAGGTAAGCGAACAACTCGAAAAAAGTAATGCGTCATAATAGTTTAAAATATATTCTAACACTGTTAACAATTGCGAATTGTCTTTGCGCCCAGCAGGAAGAACTAAAACTTCGTGAAATCAATATTGAAGGCAATAATTTAACTTCAGAAACAATGATCCGGTACACAGCCGGCTTGCGCGAAGGGGAGAATATAGCGCCTGGTGATTTTTCTAGGGCGGTGAAAAACCTGTGGAAGCTTGGGCTTTTTAATGATATACAGATTAGAATGGATGATGAATCAGAAGATGGCTTGGTTCTAACAATTGTTGTCGAGGAAAATTTTATACTGGGCGAAGTACATTATGAAGGAAATAAAAAAATAAAAGACAAAAAATTCGATGAAGAATTAGGCTTACGCAGTGGCATGCGAATTCGTCCCAACCTTACGAATGAGACCATCAAAATAATGAAAGATCTTTATGCCGAGGATGGCTATCTGCTGGTGGATATTGAAGCTGTGGTACAAGAACCTAAAGATCTTTCTGAAACAAGTAAGGCGAAGAAAAAGCAAACTCGCCATTTAGTATTTAACATCAGTGAAAACAAAAAAGTAAAACTGCGGCATATCATATTTGAAGGAAATGATCAATTTTCTTCGTTTCGTTTGCGTCGTGTATTCAAAGAAACAAAAATGCAGCGCTGGTATTTATTCTGGCGATCGCATTTTGATGAAAAGAAATATGAAGAGGATAAGCTAACCCTGGTCAATTTTTATCGCAACGAAGGTTATCGTGACGCAACAATTATATCCGATTCAGTCTATTATAATGCAGATAAAAAAGCCATGTCCATTCAGATCAGGATAAACGAAGGACCGCAATACCGCTACAGGAATTTTTCCTGGGAGGGTAATGCACTTTATACAGAAAATGAGTTAAGCCGCGCTTTGGATTTAGAAACAGGAGAAAAATATAACGAAGAAGAATTTAATCTTGCTGTATACGAACGTATGCATGGGCTGTACATGGACCGCGGTTATATCTACAGCAATGTACTTCCAAAGTTCACACCCGTAGGGAAAGACTCATTAGATATTCATTTTGAAATTATAGAGAACCACAAAGTTTATATTCGCAATATTTATGTCCAAGGCAACGACAAAACACGGGAAAATGTTATTCGTCGAGAACTCCATGTGTTTCCAGGAGATGTATTTAATCGACAGCTTTTGCAGCGCAGTGCACGGGAATTATTTATCTTAAATTATTTCAGTAATGTTGTGCCCGATGTTATTCCAGTTGATGAAGATGAAATTGATCTGGAAATCACTGTTGAGGAAAAATCATCTGACCGCGCCAATGCTAACGTAGGCTATAGCGGTGTTTATGGACTCATGGGTGGTGGTGGTTTGGAATTCACTAATTTCCGCGGATTAGGTCAGCAGCTTATGTTAAGTTATAATGTTGGCTCACAACAATCAGTGAATTTATATAGCCAAAATCAAGGCGCAAAATACGAATCCTTTAGTGTACGTTTCATGGACCCCATGATTTTTGATACACCAAACAGGGTTGGCTTCTCTTTCTATAACTCATTTAGAGGACGCTCAATGGGATATGGTATTCCTTTGGATATAGAAGTTGTTGGAGGATCAGTACAATGGGGAAGGCGTTTTAAATGGCCGGATGATTATTTCAGGGGCTATTGGGTATTAAATATTTCATCTAAAACATATGCTGGTTCACAAAGTGATATTGACACATATGCCGGTGGACTTGTAAAAACGAAGGGACATGGCATTACGCAGGTCATCAGCCGTGACAGTCGTGACCGCCAGGAATTTACTAGTAGGGGCTCACGTTTTACATGGGAGACAACCCTGTCTGGTGGCCCCTTAAAAGGCAATGAGGACTTTCTTAAACACGTGTTGAATTTGGAATGGTATACACCTACATTCTGGAAATTTGTATTGATGAGTTCATTGAAAATGGGTGTAGTTGATGCCCTGCCATCAAAGGAAGGACGTTCCATAATACCTTTTGATGAAAAATTTATTATGGGCGGGAATGGTATTCCCTTTGGTAATATGCTCCGTGGTTATGCTGAAAATTCCATAGGACCAAAATCATCTTCTGGGAATACAGTCCCTGGCACTGCTATGATGAGATTTATTACAGAATTTAGAATACCCTTTTCAGAAAATCCTGTGATTTATGGATTAATGTTTGCTGAAGCGGGTAATGTCTGGAATTCAGCTTCCATGATTGAACCGTTCAGTATTCCGAGATCAGGGCCCCTGAGCCTGAAGCGTTCCGCTGGATTTGGTATTCGTTTTTTCATGCCCATGATTGGTATGCTTGGGTTTGATATGGGCTACGGTTTTGATGATAATGACGGCAATGGCAGCCCCGATGCTTGGAACTACACAATCATTTTTGGTCAAACTTTTTAATTGATTCAAACAAGGAGGAATTGTGCGTAAACACATCGTAAATATGATGATTATCGCAGTAATGCTGACTTCAGCAGTGCTCGGTGAAATGAAAATTGGTTTTGTCCAATCGGATCGTATTCGTGCAGAATATGAAGAATTTCGTGATGCCGAATCACAATTACAGATGGAATTCCGCAAAGTGCAAATGGAATACCAAACAAAATTAATGGCATTGGACAGCCTTAAAAACGCTTATGAAACTCAACGGCTGATGAGTTCACCGGAATGGCGTCGTGAAAAAGAGCAGGAAATAGCAACAATGGAACGAAATCTGCAAGTTTTTCAAGCAGAAAAAGTAGGTCCAGAGGGAGTGCTTTATCAGAAACAGGCACAGATGGAATTTGAAATTCTAACCAAAGTAAAACGTGCTGTTGATAAAATTGCTGCTGAAAAAGAATATGATTATATTATTGATGGGTCCGTTTCCCTGCTTTTTGGTAATCCTGCCTATGATGTAACCGACGACATTCTTTATGAACTTCGGAAGTATAATATTTCCGAAGACGATAAGTAACAGTTCCTTTGGCAACATTGCAGGAACTGGCCACACTAATAGGTGGTCAGGTTATTGGCAATTCAGAACTTGAAATTTCAGGAGTATCTGAAATCCAAAATGGTGTAGCTGGGACAATCACTTTCCTGAGTAATCCCAAGTATAAAAAATACGCAGCAGATACAGGGGCGTCTGCTATCATTGTAGCAGATGAAGAAGTCTTATCTGGATTTAATGGACTATTAGTTAATAATCCTCAATTGGCTTTTGCAAAAGTCATAAAGCATTTTTATAACCCTCCAGAAATAGAAGAAGGGATTCATAAAACAGCAATTGTTTCTGAAACAGCAAATATTGCTGCTGATGTAAGTATTGGACCCTACTCAATTATTGAAGCTGATGCATCCATTGGCAGTCATACAATTATTGGTGCCAACGCCATTATTGGTTATGGTGCAAAGATTGGTGAGGACTGTAATTTGCATAATAATGTTCACATTTATCATAACTGCACGATTGGTGATAACAATACCATTTTCAGTGGTTCCATCATTGGCAGTGATGGTTTTGGATATGTTGAAGAGGGTGGAATACACAATAAAATTCCTCAAACAGGCACCGTTGTCACAGGAAGCAATGTTGACATCGGCGCCAATTGTGCTATCGATCGCGGTACTATTGGCGATACAGTAATAGGTGCCGGAAGCAAGCTGGATAATTTGGTCCACATTGCCCACAATGTTCGGATTGGACATGGTTGCCTTATCGCGGGACAAGTTGGTATTGCAGGAAGTACTGAAATAGGAGATTTTTGTATATTTGCAGGTCAGTCTGGAGTAGTTTCGCACGTGAAAATAGGTAATAAGGCCATTTTTGCCGTGAGAAGCGGTATCACTAAATCGCTCCCCGGGGATAAAATTTATGCCGGGATGCCTGCCAGAGAAATTAAAGAGCAACATAAAAAAGAAGCAGTGTTAACTGAAATTGTATCAATAAAGAAAAGATTAAAAAAATTAGAAAATGTCGATAATACATCATAAACAACAACGCACCATAAAAAAAACATCCTCCTGTACCGGCGTCGGATTGCATACTGGGGTAGAAAGTACAATTACATTTAAACCTGCTCCGGAAAACTATGGCATTCGGTTTAAGCGTACGGATATTAAAGGCAGCCCCGCCATTAAAGCTGATATTGATCATGTTGTTGATATATCCCGGGGAACAACTATAAAGCAAAATGGTATTCGTATCCATACAGTTGAACATACCTTGGCAGCGGTTTCCGGGTTACGAATAGATAATATTCTAATCGAGCTAACTAGTAAAGAAACACCAGTGATGGATGGCAGTGCCAAAGATTTTGTTGAAGCATTACAGTCATCCGGCCGAGTAACCCAAGAAGCAAACCGCAGGGTTTTGCCTATAGGCAGGGCAGTAACATATTCAGACACTGTTAAAGAAATAGATATTCATGTTATACCATCAGATCGTTTTCGGGTGACATTCATGGTTGAGTACCCGCTTCCGCAACTGGGAACGCAGTATGAAGCGATTTATAATATGGAAGAAGATTTCGCAAAAGAAGTAGCTCCCGCTCGAACATTTTGTTTTATGAGTGAAGTCGAAATGTTAAAGGAACAAGGGCTAATCAAAGGCGGTAGCCTGGGAAATGCTGTAGTAATAATGGATAAAAAAATTGATCCAAAGGAAATTGATCATTTACGGGCGCTTTTCGGAATTGAAGAAACAATTATATCGGGTGCAAACGGAATTCTGAACGACATGACATTACGCTTTCAGAATGAACCTGTACGCCATAAAACACTTGATTTGATTGGCGATCTAGCATTGTTGGGAATCCCAATCAAAGGACATGTCACTGCTGCCAGAAGTGGGCACGCCAGCAATGTAGAATTTGTTAAAATGATCCGCCAAGAATACGCAGATTACTTTACAAAACACTAAATTTAACTTTTACTCAAAAAGCTAAAATGCTGTATATAGATGAGATTATGCAACTCCTGCCACACCGTTATCCATTTATTCTGATAGATAGAATTATTGATATGGAACCAGGAAAACGTTGCACAGCAATAAAAAATGTGACCATTAATGAACCTTTTTTCCAGGGACACTTTCCAAATCATCCGGTTATGCCGGGAGTACTTATTTTAGAATCCATGGCTCAGGCAGGATCTTTCCTTGTACTTAATTCGCTCGAGGATCCCTTGATTAAAAATATGTTATTTACAGCTATTGAAAAATCCAAGTTTCGAAAACCAATCATTCCGGGCGATCAAGTCCGATTGGAAATGGAATTGCTGAAAATGCGCATGAATGCAGTGAAACTTGGTGGTATAGCATATGTCAATGATATTGTAGTTGCTGAAGCAACAATTATGGCTAATATCGTTGATCGCGCTGGAGCATAATCATTTCCACGCAAATTCATCCTACTGCCCTAATAGCAAAAGAGGCGAATCTAGGTAACAATGTATCTGTAGGCCCTTATAGCGTTATTGAGGGGAATGTAACTATTGGAGATGATTCCAGTATTGGTAACCATACAACTGTTAAAACTGGAACGACGATTGGTAGGAATACCCGGATTTTTCATAATTGCTCTATAGGTGAAATTCCACAGGATTTAAAGTTTGGTGGTGAAAAAACAACTACCACAATCGGCAACAATGTTATTATTCGTGAATCAGTAACCATTAATCGAGGAACGGCAGCCAAAGGTTCAACAGATATAGGCAATGATGTATTATTAATGGCTTGTACCCATGTAGCCCATGATTGTTTCCTTGGTAACAATGTAATCATGGCGAATCTTACAACTTTGGGCGGTCATGTCGAATTAGGGGATTGGGTATCATTAGGCGGTGGCGTTCTTGTGCATCAATTTTCTAAGGTAGGTGCCCATGTCTTTGTCGGCGGCGGTTTTCGTATTGTTCAAGATGTACCGCCATTTATTCTAGTCGCAGGAGAGCCGTTGCAGTATAGCGGGATCAACAAGATTGGTTTACGGCGTAGAGGCTTTGATAGTAACGCGAGAAAATTGATTAAGGAAGCTTATAAATTGTATTTCAGATCAGAACTGAACCGCAAAGATGCTCTTGAAAAGATCAAAACAGATTTGGATCAATCTCATGAAATCAAAATGATAATAAATTTTGTTGAATCCAGTAATCGTGGTATAATTTGAAATGGTTCAATTAGAATATGATTTTACGTTATATACTATTTTCTTTAATCTGTTTCTCTCCGCTAACAAGCCAGTGGTTATCTTTTGATCTGTCGAAAGCAGACATTTCAACTTTCAAAGAACAGGTAGAACCAACCATTATTTCATCAGCCCTTACAGGGGGGCAATCAACCATGTTAAGTTTGACTCAAAACCAGCGATTAGGAATTACAGTTTCTATGCCAGTAGGATGGGCTTTAGCATCATCTTCTTATCAATCTAATCCTCTTTTACATCCATTCATGGTAGAAGGACAGTTTTTGGTTACAGAAAATCTAGTACTTAAAGGGAAAATGAATTTATTTTCTAATGGTGGAGAAACGGTTCAAGCCACGGGATATGGCTGCAATTATCTTGCGCAGTCATGGTTTTCCAGTATTTCTCTTGGCTGGCTAGAAGGGCCGGCTCATTTACGTGTCCGTTATGTCGATACTGCTATCATTGGGAACAGGACAATCGCTGAAGCACCAATTTTGATTGGTATAGGATTCAACAAATTCAGAGGCAGTATTTTGGGATTTGATAATGATGATATCCCCAGAATAATAGATAATTTCATTACATATTTAATTGCGGGAACTGAATATCAATTTGGTGGTATAGATATAAACTTACAAACCCAACTACATCCTAAATTCATACAATTAAATTTGACAATTTCTCGTTTATTTTTCTAATGACAAAAAAATTATCCATACTTGGGTCCACCGGATCTATTGGAGAAAACACCCTGCTTGTTGCTGATAATCTTGGCGAGCAAATTGATATTCTCTATCTCTCAGCAAATAGAAATGTTAAGCGGCTGATTGATCAAGCACAGAATTATCACCCCAAAGCTGTTGCAATTGTCGATGAAGAAGCTGGTAAAGAAGTAACGGGTGCTTTGAATAATCAGATTGAAGTATTAACCGGTAGAGAAGGACTATTAGAGCTCGCCGGGCGAGATGATGTTGATATTGTAATGAACGGGTTGGTGGGCAGTGCAGGTATGGAACCGACATTGAGATCTGTTGAGGCCGGTGTGGATGTTGCATTGAGTAACAAGGAAAGCTTGGTTATGGCTGGTTCAATTATTGATGAAGCAAAACAGCGATCTGGAGCTAAAATATTTCCTGTGGATAGTGAACATTCAGCTATTTGGCAATGTTTAGCCGGAGAAAACATGGCCGACGTAAGAAAAATAATACTTACTGGCAGTGGCGGACCTTTCAGAACAAAAAATGTGGAAACGTTTATAAATATTACACCGAAAGAAGCATTAAATCATCCAAACTGGGATATGGGAAATAAAATCACAATTGATTCCGCAACTATGATGAATAAAGGGCTTGAAGTCATTGAAACATACTGGCTTTTTGGATTAAAGGCTGATGAAATTGATATTGTCGTTCATCCCCAATCGATTATTCATTCCATGGTCGAATTTGCTGATCGATCTATTAAAGCACAATTGGGCGTGCCAGATATGAAAATCCCGATTCAATATGCATTAACATATCCGCGTCATAGCGCAGCTCAATGGGAAGAACTGGATTTTATAAAAACGGGGCAACTTACATTTGAAGCACCTGATTTGGAGAAATTTCCCTGCATAAAATTGGCTTACGAGGCTCTTCGTGCCGGTGGTTCATCTCCGGCTGTATTGAATGTTGCCAATGAACAGGCAGTGTATAATTTTTTAGATGGTGAAATAAAATTCACTGAAATACCCGCAATTATTGAAAAAGCCTGTGCTGAACATCATTATATTGCGGAGCCAACTTTAGAAGATTTACTGGAATTGGAAATCTGGGCTACTAATTTTGTAAACGCATATAATTGAAATATAAGGTAAAAAGTTAATGACAACTCTCTGGGCAACGATTATTGTATTAGGTGTACTTGTAACCGTTCACGAACTGGGGCATTTTCTTGCAGCTCGATCTGTTGGTGTACGTGTTGACCGATTTTCAATAGGCTTTCCACCCCGATTGTTTACCTTAACTTCAGTTGATAGTGGCTGGTTATGCAGCATTTTCTTTTATTATCGCAATGAGAAGAACAAATTTGTTTGGGGTCCTGTATATGAAAAAATAGTCGGTAGTAAACAACGTGCGGGTAGTAATACAGAATATTGTTTATCCATTATTCCGTTAGGCGGTTATGTAAAAATGGCCGGCACAATTGATGAAAGCCTTGAGGATAATATAAAACACACGGATGATGAGTTAATGAGCAAAACACCCCTGCAGCAGATTTGGGTAATGAGTGCAGGTGTTATCATGAATATCCTTTTGGCGTTTGTGCTGTTTTCTGGAATTGCCAAATATATGGGTATCCCAGAATTAAGCGATGAACCTGTTATTGCTCAGCTAGTACCAGAAATGCCTGCTGAAGCAGCCGGCTTGCAAGTGGGAGATAGAATTATTGCTTTAGATAATGATATAGTAGAAAAGTGGTCAGATATTTCAAAAACAATCCACGCAATACCAAATACACCAATATTGATTAAAATTCAGAGGGGTACTTTAGAATTTGATATTGCTATGACAACAAAATATCAGTTAGCCGTTGTTGATGGACACGTCGACACTCTCGGCGCAATTGGTATAATTCAAAATTATAGCTATCGCCCAATTGGAATGGCCGAAGCTATAAAAACAGGATCCATCGCTACAGTCAATGGTTTTGGAATGATTGTTATGTCCATCACCATGCTGGTCAGCGGAGATGCGTCAATAAAAGATATCGGTGGCCCCATAATGATTGCTCAATTAGCCGGGGAAGTAGCTAAAGCAGGATGGATAGCCCTGTTAACTTTTATGGCTTTGATTAGCTGTAATCTTGCCTTTATTAATATTTTGCCTATTCCGGGACTGGATGGTGGTCATGTTTTAATTATAGTTATTGAGGGCATTATTCGCCGCAAGCTAACCGTCAAAACACGGATGGTTATTCAGCAGATTGGCATGGCATTTTTACTATTATTAATTGTTACAGTTATTGTAAACGATATTAGCCGACTTTTTGGTTAATAATTTCCTTTAGCTTCAAATGCATGGACCCAAATTTCAGTTTGATCTGTATTTGAATTGGTAGACGTCGTTCATCATCGCTGAACCAAACCTGCATATCCCCCTCATTCTTAAATAACGTTTTCCCCTGCCGAAAAGGCCGTACAACAAGGCAGTTGAAATTACCAGCTCGGGTTTTTACAGTTTCCCTACCCGTAACAGCCAATTTGAAGAAAATTGATTTTTTATTCTCGAAAGATGTGAATTCCATTAATTGACCAACATTCAAAGGCAAAGTACGTAAATAGTAAAAAAGGGAATAAGGATCCCGAACCAGTTCTGTGATTACTACAGTATCAGAATTAATGATCGCCAATGATGCATCATAGTGGATCGTAGTCAAAACTTTTTTGTGATAATTTCCCTCTCTTATATTCTTTTTCAATTGGTGGGTAAATAGATCCGTTTCATCCATCCAAATATCAACTTGGTCCCTCAATTTATACAATCGATCTAATGCAGGATTTGTTCTTGCTTTGAATCTGGCGTGATATGTACCAATTCCATTAATCGAATCATGACCTATAACTTCCAGAGAGGCTTCTCCAGAGGGAATAATATTGAATTTTGCTGTATAAACCAGTTTTTCGCCTATTTGAAAAGGGAGATTCTGACCATACAAAATTGCTAGAAGAGTGAAAATAGAAAATCTCATTTTAACCCCTTAACTGCACCAGTTTTCCATGTTCAAGTTTAAAAATACTTGATTCTTTATTTCCTTCTGAGTTTCCACCATTTACAAACAAATCAATTTCTTTCCCAAACTCTGCCAGAATTCTTCCGGGCTCATTCAAAGCGGTGTTGCCGTGTCTATTCACACTTGTTGTTGTGATTGGGCTTGTGGAAAACTTCGCCAACTGATTGCAAAAATTGTTCTGTGGTATACGCACACCCAATGTGTGATCCATCCCCAATATTTTATGACTTAAAGATGTCATATTGAGTATAAATGAGTGTATATTAAAAATAATCAAAATCCTATTGAAGTAGCTGCTAACCAGCTAATTAAAGATAGTATAGATGTATTACATACAATTGGTGGTGATGATACAAATACAACTGCATCTGATTTAGTTAAACATTTAACTATGAAGAAATATAAATTAACTGTT
>ERZ651768.756-NODE-756-length-23946-cov-3.498722_pt1 | contig 23946 bp, 21 predicted proteins | sample MGYA00514754_ERZ651768 | MGnify/ENA metagenome assembly ERZ651768
CGCCCTCATGGGCAATGGCGGTCGAAGAAAATACCAATAACATTCCCATCAGGATCAACGGAATCGTAAAAAGCGTCTTGTTCATTTGTTTCTCCTGCAAAAATAAAATAGGCGATAAAAGACCAACTGCAATCATACCACCCACTCCCGTGGGAGGGAACTAACAAAAGTTTTTTGAACCCCCCATCCCTTATGCTCGCCAACAAAACTGCTGATTTATGCAAACCCCCTCAGTCTCCCTTGTCAGGGGGAAGATCGTTTAAAGAAAACCTATCGCGGAATGCTCAATGAGTAAGTAAGCACTTAGGTTACAGGCAGTCGCCTCTCTCGCTAGAGAGATTCGCCGCCATCGACGAACAGGGTCTCGCCGTTAACGAATTTATTCCCCATCAGATAGTCCAAGGCTTTGAGGAGGTCGTTCAAGTTTCCGTGGGTGCGGGTCGGAACATTTTTCGCGGCTTTTTCCAGGTAATCGGGCGGGCCACTCTGGGGAGGGAGGATGAGTCCTGGCGCGATGCCGTTGACCCGGACAGATTCCCCCCATTCCACCGCCGCCAGTTCCGTTAAATGTTTCAGTGCCACTTTGCTGACAGAGTAAACCGCGAAGGTGGGAACGGTTCTCGCCACCCGTTCATCGAGAATATTGACGATCAAGCCTTGATTGACCTTACGCTTGTATTCGCGCATCAGCAAGTAGGGAGCCATGAGATTGAGGTTAAGAGTATCGACCAGGGTTTCCAGCCGCGTTTGCTCTATATTTTCCTGAATAAAGTTGGCGGCGGAATTGACCAGCAGTTCCACGTTATCGAAGTCCTGCAGGACTTTGCCGATGAACGATTCGGCCTCATACAATTTTCTTAAATCGCCCGCGTAGCCCTGGCATTGGACGCCTTGCGAACGTATTTCCTGAATAGTTTCCTCGCTGGTCGTTCCGGAACTGTGGTAAAGCAGGGCAATATCAAATCCTTTGTGGGCGAGATGCAGGGCCATCTCCCGTCCGATGCGGATCGCCCCTCCTGTCACAATAGCTGTCGGCACTTTGGTCCCTCGAAGTTGGCTTATGAGGATCTCTATTTATTCGGCAATCTTCTCTAAGGCAACCACTAGGCGTGGGGTCAACTAGCAACGGCTCATTAAGCCGAGACAACTCTTTGCTCGCCAGAGAAAGTTATTGCTATCAGCCCCCGGCGGCTCGCCGGCCAAAAGCAATTTTTAGAGATACCCCTATGTTATACTTTTAAAGAAAAATTATTTAACGCTAATTGCCAGTTAAAATCTACCAAAAACCGGGTTTCCCGTTTGCCGGAAACCGTTTTGAATCCTGAACAGAATTAGGAGTGAGACAGTATGAGTGAGAAAAAATGCGTGAACATCGTCATTTTAACGGTTTCCGACACAAGGACGGAAGCGGATGATAAATCTGGACAGGTACTGGTTGACAGGGTTCAGGAGGCTGGGCATCATCTGGTTGAGAAGAAAATTATTAAGGATGAAAAAGACCTGCTTCAGGAACAATTGAAAAAATGGATCGCCAGCACCGAAGTCGATGTAGTGATCGCTACGGGGGGAACGGGTGTAACAGGGCGCGACATCACTCCGGAGGCTTTTGAGGAATTGTATGAAAAATCGATTCCCGGATTTGGCGAACTGTTTCGCATGTTGAGTTATGAAAGCATCCGCACATCCAGCCTGCAGTCGCGCTGTACCGCAGGGGTTGCCAACGGCACTTTCCTTTTCGCTTTACCGGGTTCCACCGGGGCCTGCAAGGATGGATGGGACCAGATTCTCGTCCACCAGTTGGACAGCACCAACAAACCATGTAACCTGGTCGAACTGATGCCTCGCCTCCTAGAAAAATAACCGGCCATCGGCCGGTGGAAAATTGCAGTAGCATTAATGAGCAGATAACCGGTTAACTCGGCCTAACGAGCCCTTACCCCTCTAAAAGAGAGACAATTTAGCCGAGATGAATTCTTGCTCGCCAAATTAAGCGATGGCACGTTGGCCCCACGCCTAGTGGTTATGAAACAATACGAATTTAAAGTAGACTCAGATTCGAGCCGGGAACGGCTTGATATTTTTCTATCTGTTCAGCAGACGGAGATCAGCCGGTCCCGCTTGAAAAAACTGATTGTTGAAGGCCGGGTGACAGTCAATGGTGTGGAACAGCGCGCTGGTTATAAAGTCCGGGCAGGAGACCGAATCATGATTCAGGTGCCCAGCCTGGTTGGCCTCGATACTTCCCCGGAAGCCATTCCGCTGAATATTATCTTTGAAGACGAATATTTAATTGCGCTGGATAAACCGGTGGGCATGGTGGTTCACCCGGCCCCGGGGCATTCCTCGGGAACCCTGGTCAACGCATTACTGTATCATTGCAATGACCTTTCAGGGATCGGCGGAGTCGAGCGTCCCGGCATTGTTCACCGGTTGGACAAGGACACCTCAGGACTGGTAATAGCTGCCAAAACCGAATCCGCCCACAAAAACCTGGCCAGACAGTTCAAAAAACGCGAAATCCGCAAAGAATACCTGGCGATCGTGAAAGGCAACGTTAAAAAGGATAAGGGTTCGATCCATGCCTCAATCGGCCGCCATAAAGTTCATCGCAAAAAAATGGACACCAGAGCCCTAAACGGACGGGAAGCCCAAACGGAATACGAGGTCGTACACCGTTCTGAGGGTTGGTCCTTCCTTCGGCTTTGGCCCAAAACAGGCAGAACCCATCAAATTCGGGTCCATTTGGCTTCAATTCACCACCCCATAATTGGAGACAAGCTCTATGGCGGGAAATCTACCCATCACAAAATGGATAGGCAGGCTTTGCATGCCCACAGGTTAGAACTGAAGCATCCGATCACCGGTTCGAACTTATCATTTTGCGCCCCGCTTCCGCCGGATATGGTGGTTTTCCTACAATTACATAGGTATTATTCCTATAACAAATTTTGACGAATTCGCGGTATACCAAACATCGTTAGCGATCCAAACTAAAGCTTAGAAATTCAAGTTCTCTTAGGGACCCCAATTGTGAATTAATTGTGGAAAACTTTCCCCACTTTAGAAATCCGATATTTTTATGAGATGAAAAAAAATTTTTCAACAACAAAAAAATACTTTTTCTCTTTATTTGTTACCAAGTTACAAAAACTCCCCGCTCCTTGTCGAAAAACTTTAGACATCAGAGGAAGTCTTTTTAGTTTTTCCACAATTTTTAAATCGGAGAGAGTTTCTGGAAGGACAGCTAAAACAGGGGCAGAAAAAGGGTATCAAAATCTTGTCATGCTTTTCCCCCCTTTGTTAGTCTGTCAAAAAACATTACATCTCAGGCAACATAACTTTACCCTCAGGAGGCCTAGCTTTAAGGGTAAAAGGGATTTCGGATTTTTGACACCTGCGATGCCCTTAATATATTTGAGCGAGCTCAAACCAAGCCGCTTATAACCCTGTTTTAGGTAATAAACTAAGGGTTATAGAAAGTATCATCACACTTACCCTATGGGGCGGGTGTTTACTTCTCAAACGGAGCCCGCCCCCTTGTCTGGAAAGGCTTTCAAGGGCGTCTTTCTGGCAAAATTACATTTTCCACACCAATTGTACAAAACCTGTGGAAAACACTGGGGAATTACCCCCTAACATAGAACAATTAAAGGCTTTGGGGTGTCTCGATTAGAAATTACGCAACCGGATAATGTTTTGATTTTAAAAGCAATATTAAAAGCCCCTATCCCGGGGGGCAGAGTGCATCTAAAAGTATTTTTAAGGACTAATTTTCCCATCTCTCTTGCTGAGAGGCCACTAGGCGTGGGGCCGACTGGCAATAACCTTTCGCTGGCGAGCAAATAGCTTTGGCGGCTCAACGAACTTTTGCCCAGTTGCCGCCCCTGCTAAGGGGCTAACCACAACATTTTTTATATTTTTTTCCACTTCCACAAGGGCAGGGATCGTTTCTGCCAACTTTGACTTCACCGCGAACAAAGGTTTTGGGTTTTGCCTGGGGTGAAACCGAGATGGGAGGTAGAGTGGAGTCTTTACGGCTATAGACCCAACGGCCATTGATTTTATAAAAGCGTGAGGATTCCCGCATGGTTTGCTCGGTACCATCCTTAATATAATATGCGATAAAATCGACCTGGCCTTCAGAATCTTCCCGACATCCGGCCCGGGTACCTACGATTTTCAGTTTTTTCCAATCCACTCCGTCCTCGACCAAGGCCGGACCCAGTTTGGCCATTTCTTTTTTTTCTTCCGGGTGACTGGTGATAACCAGATATTCCCAGTTTTTCTGGGCGAAAGCGGTATAACGCGAACGCAATAAATCCTCCGCCGTATCCGGAAAACCGGTACCCCGGATCAACGGGCCGCAACAATCGGTGAAAGGGAAATTCGAACCGCAAGGGCAATCTTTCATTTAGGATAATCCTGTCTTTCTGGGTTCATCATTTTTTTAACAATGCCTGAAATCGCTCTGGTTCAAGGAGGGGTTTCTTGCACAATTCCAGGTTCTGCTGAACATGGTTCGGTTGTTTCATGCCGATTAATGCCGTGGCCAGGCCCGGTGCACTGCGGGTAAACTGCAGGGCACGTGGAGCAGAATGTGTCAATACCGCTCCCGGTCGGGGTTTGAATTTTTCCGCGAGGGATAGTGCCTGACCCTGGCCGATCGATGCGCTGGCGATAGGAAACATGTTCAACTCAGCAGCGGCTTCTATGGCGGGAAGGAGCCTGTCACCGACCCTCTGAGTCGGCATGAGGACCGCTTCGGGCATAGGCAGGCTAAGAGGCATTTGAATAAACCGGAAGTGGTCATTTTCTCCCCCTGCAGACTGTCGGGCTAAATTCTTTGCCTGGGCTAGTGAGATACTCTGCCCATTTTCTTCTGGCAGACGAAAGGCTTTCCAGGTTGCAAGGCCATAATTTTTAATCTTTCCCTCTTCCACAGCCGACTCCAAAAATTCAAACGCCAGCGCCAACCGCTCATAAAAGGTATGATCATCCACCTTGCCCAACTGGGTTTCTGGATTGTGAATGTAGTACAGGTCAATCGTTTTAAGACCCAGGTTTTTGAGACTGCACTCCAGCTGGTTGGACAAATATTCAGGATGCATGCAGTGGCAACCGGCCACCAGATCATCCATCCCGATCCCTCCCCCACCCTTGCCAAACTGTTTGGCATACCATTGCGCACCTAGTGATTGAGGAAGAAACCCGCCTTTCGTACAAACCAATATTTCATCACGATGGATCTCCCCCGACCCTATCAATCGTTCCAGAGCCTGGCCAACACTCTTCTCTCCCCTCTCCCTGCGGTAGTTGATGGCCGTATCCAGGACATTAACGCCGTTTTGAACTGACTGGACAATGGCCCGCGCCACCGCTTCATCAGTCGGATCATCGGGCTTTCCCATATAGGTACCAATCCCAATGGATGAAAGCCAAACCTCCCCGGTTTTACGAAAATGATCTTTCGCGCAAAGGGACCTGTCCCTGTAACGGGCAGTTCCTTCCAAAGTCGCAAATCCGGGATAGGACATGAGCCACTCACTATAAAAATGGGAATAAAGGGACGCCCGCTAAACCGGTTTTCTCTTGAAGGGAAATGCCGGACGCTGGCCTTTACGTTCCGCCAAGCGGGAAGGTTTGTTTTCACTACGAATGTCAGGACTATCCTTTTCGTCCTTCTTACCGGAGGACTCTTCTTCCTTATGATCCTTATCTTGATTCGGATTATTCATCATCGTTCTCCCAATCAATGAACGACCCCGACGCAAGCGGACGGGGTATCCTAATAAAGCGTTATTTTAAAAGACGTGGCAAGCCACAAGGAATAAAACCCGCTGGTGGGATTCAACCACTCTCATTCATTAATAGCATATGCAAATATACGTCGCACTCCAAAAATTGTAACTGGGCGATTGAATAAAGGAGGAATTTTTCAGCAATAGTTTCCTTTTAGAGAAAAAAAATCTTTAGGCTGGTTTAAGCTTTCTAATAGAGGTCTTCCCTTATGTAAGAAGTTATAAATCCATGAAAGGACGGGGCCTCCATTTGTTGGCATCCATGAATCCTTTTGAAGCCCCCCAGTTGGAAGAGATGTTATCCCCCCTCCACTCCTGACAAAACGCGACCTGACGGAATGGACACTGAGCCACTTCCCTTTCCCAAGCGGCCTTAAAAGACAGGATCAATACATCCCATAATTTTTAATGCTTTATGATAAAATCTTCGTATGATTGATCAGCGCTTGACTTCTAACTTCAACTGGTTGTTTTTTCTGACATGTCTGGGAATATCTATTCTCGGGGTGGTGATCATATACAGCGCCAATCATGGTCGGCCAGAGGCTTTTTTTCGCGGCCTTTATATCAAACAAATTTACTGGATCGGCTACGGGCTGGTTGCCATGCTCATCGCCCTGGCACTGGATTACCGCTGGTTCAGCCGGTATGCCTACCTCATTTATTTTTTTACCCTGTTGGCTCTTGCTTATGTGCTGGTCTATGGAGTGGTCGTATCGGGTTCCCGGCGCTGGATTCATATAGGCTCCATCAGTATCCAGGTTTCCGAGTTTGCCAAGGTGTCGCTGATCATTGCTTTGGCCAAATACTTCGAATCGGGAAAGTTGTCGCGTCCATTTACGTTAAAGGATCTTCTCATCCCTGCCCTGATGACTGGTGTCTTGGGAGGGCTCATCGTTATCCAGCCTGACCTCGGCACCACCATGATGATTTTTTTCATTTTCCTGGTTTTCGTTGTCGCCATTGAAATGGAAACTATGACTTTGATAAAACTTTTCAGTAGTGGCCTCCTGCTGGCTCCGGCAATCTGGTTCTTCCTGAAGGACTATCAGAAATCCCGGCTCTTGACCTTGTTCAATCCTGAATTGGATCCGCTCGGAGCGGGCTATCATTCTATCCAGTCCAAAATCGCCATCGGGTCAGGCGGGTTCTGGGGAAAAGGCCTACTTGCGGGAACCCAAAGCCGACTCAACTTCCTGCCGGAAAAACATACGGACTTTATTTTTTCAGTCTTCGCCGAAGAAACCGGTTTTTTAGGCGTGGCCATTCTTTTATCCTTATTTCTTTTTGTCATCCTGAAAGGATTAAATATCGCTTTTCGGGCCGGGGACCGGTTTGGCTTTTTTCTTTCTCTGGGGCTCATCAGTTCCTTCGCGTTTTACATCATTTTCAATGTCGGTATGACCATCGGCCTGTTTCCCATCACAGGCATTCCCCTTCCCCTTCTGAGTTATGGAGGCTCTTCTCTCATTACCAATTTTTTCGCGATAGGACTTCTCCTCAACGTTGAAATGCGAAGGACAAGTCATTAAGACAAAGCTCCGCCTTTGTTTTTCTCAAGGTTTGATCCCCACCCCTATGGTATAATTTTCCAATCACCCTATCTGAAACTGGATGCCCATGTCTTCTGAAATACTGATAAATTCCAACCAGCGAGAAATCCGTGTTGCGCTGATGGAAAACCATCAGGTCACGGAATTGTTTATTGAACACAAAGCCAACAAGGGCATTGTGGGAAATATTTACCGGGGCAAGGTCACTAAAATTCTCCCTGGAATGCAGGTTGCCTTTGTCGACATTGGACTGGAGAAGGCCGGCTTCCTTTATGTTGGAGATATCGATGTCATCGATATGCTCGGACTCGAAGACGAGATGGACTCTCGACCCCTGCGTGAAGAAAAAGAAGATACCTTTGTTGGAAAACCTGGCAGGCTCAATCATGAAATCCGTATTCAGGATATTTTGCAGGAAGGCCAGGAGATTCTGGTACAGGTTGCCAAGAATCCACTGGGAACCAAAGGAGCACGCATCACCAATTACATTTCCCTGCCCGGACGTTACCTGGTCTATATGCCCACGGTTAACCATATCAGCGTTTCCCGACGTATTGAGGATGAAGACGAAAAAGAACGGTTGAAAAACCTGATCAGCGAAATCGGCAACTCCGGCGAAGGTTATATTGTCCGAACCGCCGGGCAAGACGCCATGCGTGCGGATTTTGAGTCGGACCTCAATTTTCTCCACCGCCTTTGGGGAAACCTGAAAAAGCAATCTGAAAACCTGAGCGCCCCGCATCTCGTTTATGAGGACCTGAACCTGATCTTCCGGTCTATCCGGGATCTTTTCACCAATGAAACCGAGCGGCTGGTGATCGACTCGAAGTCGGATTTCACCAAATGCGTGGAGTTCTGTTCCACTTATCTACCCCATTTGTCGGAGAAAATTGAGCAGTATAAGGATCCGATGCCCATTTTCGATCACTATGGGATTGAGATGGATATCAGCCGGGCTTTGGGCCGGACCATCTGGCTTAAATCCGGCGGCTATATCACTATTGATCAGACTGAAGCCCTGGTCGCCATTGATGTCAATACCGGGAAATATGTCGGCCACAATGATCCGGAAGATACCATCCTGAAAACCAACCTGGAGGCAGTTAAAGAATTCGTATATCAGGTTCGCCTCAGGAACATCGGCGGTATCATCATCGTGGATTTCATCGACATGGCCAAAGAAGAAAGTAAAGAAATGGTATCCAACGCGCTCAAGCAGGCACTTAAAGCAGACCGCTCACGAACCCGCATCCTAAAAATTTCCGAATTGGGCCTGGTGGAAATGACCCGCAAACGCGTGCGCGAAAGCCTAGTTCAAACCCTTTGTGACCCTTGTGATTACTGCGATGGGAAAGGATATATCAAAGGCACTTCGACCCTCTGTTACGAAATCATACGGGAAATCCAGCGCCTGGGAACCGACAACATCACTAAAAAGAAAATTGACATCGAAGTACATCCAACGGTTTATGACATGCTGTTCGAGGAAGAAAGCAGTTTTATTGAAGAAATGGAAAAGCAGAACAATATCGAAATCACCTTTCAAGTGAACCCAAAATTGCATCGGGAAAAATACAAAATTGTGACTTCATAATGAGACCTCGTAAAATGAAAATAACCTTTACCCCCATTCGTGCATTGAAGATTATTCTTCTGTCAGGTTTTCTATTAGCGTACGGTTGCGGCACTGCCGGAAAAAACTTCGCCGAGTCTCTTTATAAAAATATTGTTACAGGAACAACGACCCAAAAGGAGATTCATACCATGTTTGGATCTCCTTTCAAAAAAGGAGTCCAGAACGGTTACCCAGTTTGGACTTATGAATACAATTTTTATAACTCCCTGGGCAACGATATCACCAAAGATATGGTCATCGTTTTTGACCATCGCGGTGTGGTGAAGTCCCATCAGATGATGACCAACCAGCCTGGAGCAGTTGATACCAGGCAATAAACGGATTTTATGAAATCATCTATTTGGGGCATTCCCTGCGCTCCGTTTTCTTCCTGTACGGATCTTCATTCCCCCATGCTGGGGTCCTACCCGCGTTCTGCGGGCTCCAACGGCCTCTTTCCACTTGCCTTCGGGCCACGCCCGGAAGGGATAGGGCAATGACTCCTTGGGCCGAGAGCATGATTGCCGTATGTGGTATTACTTCATTTGCCTTCATGCCTTGCAAGGGTAGTAAAAAACTATTGCTCACTGAGTCCAGCGTCACGCTGGCCACGCCCAGTGGGCGGAGGTTCTCCGCTTATTTAACCAACTCCATGAATTTTTTGCCCACGTTTTTTAGCAATCAGGTCCCGATAAAGGAAACAGAATGTTAGGCTTCAGTAAAATCCAATGGAACACCCTGCATCTGACCTGGGTTGCGTTCTTTCTGACCTTTGTGGCCTGGTTCAACATGGCACCGTTCAACACAACGATCATGCACGCCCTGGGCCTGTCTTCCGCCGAGATCAATGTTTTGATGGTTTGCAATGTGGCTTTAACCATTCCAGCGCGGATCATTATCGGGTTTTGGGTTGACCGATACGGCCCGCGAAATGTTTTCAGCTTCCTATTGGTCTTTTCTGCATTAGTGTGTTTCGGATTCGCCCTGTCACAGAGCTTCAACACACTGCTAGCCACACGCTTGCTGATGGGGATTGTCGGAGGCGGATTCGTGGTGGGTATAAAAATGATCGCCGAGTGGTTCCCGCCGCAAAAAATGGGGACCGCCCAGGGTATTTACGCGGGTTGGGGAAACTTTGGTTCCGCGTTTGCGGCGTTTTCCCTTCCCCTGATTGCCCTTCCTTTTTCTGAAGAGTCCGGATGGCGGGTGGCGGCAAGCCTTTCAGGTTTTTCTTGCCTGGTCTGGGCGGGGATTTATTACAGGTTTTGTCCTGATGCTCCGGGAAAAGGCAAGGATTTTTCAGTAGACCTGCATGGAGTGGTTGAGGTAACTTCACACCGGGACCTGCTCCTGCAAATTCTTTTTCTCCTACCCGTTTATGGGGCTATGGTTCTGTTCATCTGGAAGCTTTCCGGGCATCCGTTTGACCTGCTCCCTTACTCTCTTTCCATGGCCATGATTCTCGCTCTTGTATTTCTTTTTATCCTTAACGCAGTTCGATGCTGGCAAGTCAACGTGCCTAAGTTGCAATACCCCGTGCCCGAAGAAGAAAAATATTCGTTCAGCCAGATCGCTATATTGTGCCTGGTCTATTCTCTTACATTCGGTTCCGAGTTGGCAGTCGTTTCGATGTTCCCGGAGTTTCTGGAAACGACTTTCTCACTTTCTGTAGGATTAGCGGGAGTACTGGGGGCCAGTTATGCTTTCATGAACCTGGTGGCTCGCCCTGGAGGTGGCTGGATTTCTGATCGGTTTGGCCGCAGAAGAACCCTTTTCATCATGATCATTGGAGGAATGGTGAGTCACTGGTTTATGGGAGAGATAGACTCCAGTTGGCAACTTACCTCTGCCATAGCCCTTGTGGTCGTCGGTTCCATATTCTTTAAAGCAGGTAATGGCGCCTGTTTTGCGGTGATTCCCTTGATCTCCAAACCTCTCACCGGAAAACTAGCCGGCCTGGCAGGAGCTTACGGAAGCGTCGGGGCGGTTATTTTCCTCACCCTGTTCAGTTTCGTGACCCCGCAAATGTTTTTTAAAATCATCGCCGGCTACGCTTTTCTGGTATTCTTGTGCCTGTTTTTTTTAAAACCTTTCCGGGCCACGCCCGGTAGAAATCGATCCGCCTAATAAAAAAGAAGGAATAAAAGTCCTATGGGATTTACCTGTGGCCTCGTCGGCCTCCCCAATGTGGGAAAATCAACCCTGTTCGCCGCTTTGACACGAACCAAAGCCCTGGCGGGGATTTATGCATTCACCACCATCAAACCCAATAGCGGCATCGTGCCGGTTCCCGATAAACGCCTGGATATCATCTCCCAACACATCAAGGCCGATAAAATTGTTCCCACGACCATGGAGTTTGTCGACATCGCAGGACTCATCAAGGGGGCGTCCAAAGAAGAAGGACTGGGCAACAAATTTCTCGGGCACATCCGTGATGTGGACGCCATCGCCCATGTGGTCCGTTGTTTCGAGGATAGCAATGTTCCCCATGTCAGCGACACCATCGACCCGGTTTCCGATATCGACACCATCAACACCGAATTGATGATCGCCGACATGGAAACTCTCGACCGCAGAAAAACCAAGGTTGAAAAACTGGCCAAATCCGGAGACAAGGAAGCACGCATGCAGATGGAAGTGATCGCCAAATTGTCCGAGGCCCTCGATCAAATCCAACCGGCGCGAACCGTTGGGGGTTTCAATGATGAACAGAACCTGTTCGTAAAAAGCCTGACCCTGCTGAGCGCTAAACCGGTTCTTTATATCTGCAATGTCATGGACCCCAGCGATATGGAAAACGAACTCGTGCAAGAGGTCAAGGAGATTGCCAAGCAGGACGGCTCATCGGTTGTGGCACTGGCCGGAAAACTGGAATGCGAGATTATGGAAATCGAAGACCTGGAAGAGCAAATGGTTTTTATGAAAGAACTGGGGTTGACCAAAACCGGACTCGACCGCCTGATCTCCGCTGGGTATGGACTGCTCGAACTCGTCACCTTCTTCACCGCGGGAGGCAAAGAAAACCGGGCCTGGACAATCCGAAAACACTCGAAGGCCCCGCAAGCGGCGGGAGCAATCCATACAGATTTCGAAAGAGGTTTCATTCGCGCCGAAGTCTATAACCTGGAAGACCTGATTGAGCATAAATCTGAAGCGGCTATTAAAGACGCGGGCAAACTGAGAGTCGAGGGAAAAGATTACGTCGTCCAGGACGGCGACATCATGCACTTTCGCTTTAACGTTTAACTGGCATCATTCTTTCCAGGAGGGTACCAGGCAACGTGGAGTCTTGCCATTGAGGGCGTCGAGCACATTGTCGGCGACCAGGTCGGCCATGCGGTCACGGGTTTCATGGCTGGCACTGCCGATATGCGGGAGTAACATCAGGTTTTCCAACTGGGTCATGCCTTCGGTGAGAGCCGGTTCGTTTTCATAAACATCCAGTGCCGCACCAGCGATTTCACCTTCTTTCAGTGCTTCGACCAGGGCTTTATCGTCCACCACCTTACCCCGAGCAGTATGGATGAAATAAGCTGTAGGCTTCATCATTAAAAACTGCTCCTTGCCGATCATGTGTTGAGTCTGCCCGGTCAAAGGGACATGAACCGTGACAAAGTCGGATTGCCGGAGCAATTCTTCCAACGGAGTATAGACCGCGGCCTGTTCCTTTTCTGTCGGCAATCGGTTCCGGTTGCAATAGAGAACCCGCATGCTGAAACCCGATGCCCTACGGGCAACCGCCTGGCCGATTTCACCGCAACCAATAATGCCAAGAGTTTTTCCAAAAACATCTCCCCCCAGAAACATTTTCGCCTGCCATCCTTTAAATCGGTTTTCCCGGGTGAAGCGGTCGCTGGGAACAATGCGCCGGGCGGCTCCCAGAATCATTGCCCAGGTCAAATCTGCGGTGGTTTCATGCAGGACTCTCGGGGTATTCGTCACCCAGACACCTTTTTTTGCGGCATGAGCCACGTCAATATTGTTGAATCCGGCTCCATAATTGGCGATGAGCTTCAAATTTTCACCACAATTAATAATGTCCCGATCAATTCTGTCCGTTAAGTAGGTGACAATCACCGCACTTTCCGATGCGTATTTTTTGAGATCTTCGGCTGGTGACGGATTTTCCGTCTGGTTGGTCCGTAAGTCGCAATGCGGGCCCAGCTTTTCCAAAGCGGACTCGGGAAACATATTGGTAACGGTAACAATGGGCTTCACTCTGAACCGACCTTTCAAATTTTCTGTGGTAATATAAGAGTCTGATATTAAAGGAAAAAGTTGTTCAATCCCATGAAAATTTTATTCCTCGTCCCCCCCGAAACCATTTCTCTCGAATCCTCCGTGCCCAAAGCCCTGGAAGGCGGTAAAGGCTATTATCCGAAACTCGGGCTTCTCTATGTCGCCGCCTACTACGAGCGCGAAACAGGAAACACCGCGACCTTTATCGACTGCCCACCGGAAAACGTTTCAGAAGAAGCTTTGCTCGCACGTGTCCGGGAAATCAGACCGGAACTGGTCGCCATGAGCATCATGACTTTTAACCTGCTCGATGCCATGCATACGGCGAAGGTTTTGAAACAAGAACACCCGAACCTGAAAATCTGCCTTGGCGGACCTCATGTCAACTTATACCCGAAAGAAACCCTCAACCTGCCGGAAATCGATTATGTGGTTTTCGGTGAAGGAGAAAAAATATTCACCCGCCTGATCCAAGATTTGGAAATGGATGCTGAATCTTTGTCATCCATTAACGGTTTGGGCTGGAAACATAATGGAACTTTACATATCAACCCGAAAGAAACCGAGCTGATTGATCTCGATGAACTGCCTTTTCCCGCCCGCCATCTGGTCGATGTTTCATGCTACCAGCATATTATTGGCGAAGGCCGACAGTTCTTCACCATCCAGGCGACGAGAGGATGCCCGGCGGCTTGCTCCTTCTGTGATATTCGCAAAACCAAGTTCCGTATCCGCAGTCCCCAAAACGTGGTCGATGAAATTGAAGAATTGGTTAAAATGGGAGTGGACGATCTGTTTTTTGTCGATGACACCATCACCATCGACAAAAAAAACGTGCTGGCAATTTGCGACCTGATCGTTGAGCGGGGTATTAAAATACATTTCAAAATTTCCGCCCGGGTTGACACCATCAATCAAGAAGTAGTGACCGCGCTCAAAAGGGCCGGATGCTACCGCATCCATTTCGGAATCGAATCTGCCAACCTGAAACACTTGAAATACCTGCAGAAGGGGCAGACTCCCGAAAAAGTGGAACGCGCCTGCAAAATGACGCGCGATGTGGGAATCGGTTTCTTCGCTTACATGATGATCGGCATTCCTCATGAGACCAAAGAAGAAATGTACGAAACTGTTGATTTTGCCAAAAAGCTGAAACCTGATTACGCACAGTTTTCTATCTGCACACCTTACCCGAAGGTAGAACTTTATTATCAAATGCTGAATGAAGGAATCCTGCCTGAAGATTACTGGCAGGAATTTGCAGAAAACCCGACTCCCGACTTCAAGATTAAATTCTGGAATAAGGATTTCACCGAAGAAGAATTGCGGGAACTCCAGGACGAGTGCCACGCCCGGTTCTACCGTAGCCCCACCTACCTCATGAAGCAGATCACCAAATTGCGGTCGTGGTCGGACTTCACCGCCAAAGCCCGCATGGGAACCAAAATCCTTACTAGCCGATTGGGAATTTAGGATAAGTCCCCGCTATATTAGTCAAAGATTTTGGTAGGTTTGCCGTCGATGCTGGTCTGGTTTTTTTCTCTCCAGTAGTTTTTCACTCCTTCTTCACCGATCTTTTCTGTCCAGTCGACCAGGTCGCTCCGATCCTTTGGGTACTGATAGTTGGGAACCGAGAACCCGCATGAGGTCTGCGCACTATCGACATCAAGCAAAAAAATCTGTCGCGTACCGGGGTACTCTGGAAACAGTGGGATCCACCCGGCCCATTCGTCATCCCTGGGGTGAATGGCCCTGGCTTTTCCGTAAACTCTTATTATTAGAGGTTTTCCCTCAAAGGAGCAGAACATGAGGGTCATGCGGGGTTGCTCCAGCACATGAGCGGCGGTTTCGTTACCGCTTCCGGTAAGATTGAGCCATATCAACTGATTAGCGTTCAGGATCCGAAGGCTGTCCATATCTTTGGGGGACAAATTAATGCGGCCTTCGGGAGCGGCTGTGCCAACATAGAATATTTTCTGGTTTTCAATAAATTCCCGCAATTTTTCATTTAGTTCCTTATAGAATTTACTCAAAGTTAAATGAGCCTCCTCCTATAATTGTTGTAAAATCAGAATAACTTATTTACCTAATAAAACGGGTGTAGGTATACTAAAAAAGCATGCTTAAAATCAATGAAATTTATGCCAGCATTCAGGGAGAATCGTCTCACACGGGCCTACCCTGCGTTTTTATCCGTTTGACAGGATGCAACTTGCGCTGTTCGTGGTGTGACACAGCCTATGCTTTTTATGACGGAAAAAACCTTACCGTGGAGGAAACCCTGCAAAAGGTCGAAACCTTCGGCCTGCCGCTGGTCGAAATCACTGGCGGAGAACCCTTACTGCAGGAAGACGTTTATCCTCTTATGGAGGCACTCTTGAAAAAGGGATACCGGGTCATGCTGGAAACAAGCGGTGCACTCCCGATTGACAAAGTTCCGGAAAAAGTCATAAAAATCCTCGACATTAAATGCCCCGGTAGTGGTGAGGAAAAAAAGAATCACCTTGAAAACCTGAAATTCCTGTCCCCGCATGATGAAGTCAAGTTCGTCCTTCTTGATCGCGCCGACTATGAATGGAGCCGTGACATGTTGCGGAAATACGACATGGTCCCATCCAAACAAGTATTGTTTTCACCGGTTTATGACAAGCTCAACCTGAAAGACCTCTCGCAATGGATTCTTAAAGACCGGCTAGCAGTACGCCTGCAAACCCAGCTCCACAAAGTCATTTGGAGCAAAGACGCTATCGGTGTCTGACTCTTAGCATGAGGCCTCTGCCCGACCCCAACACCCTATGACACCCCGCATCTCCACCAAAACTCTGCAAAAAAAATTGCTGAACTGGTACGAGGACGAAAAAAGAGAGCTGCCCTGGCGCAATAACCGCGACCCCTATCGCATTCTGGTCTCGGAGTTCATGTTGCAACAGACCCAGGTCAAAACGGTCATTCCGTATTTTGAGCGGTGGATAAAATCGTTCCCCACCTTGCAAAAGCTGGCCGAGGCCCGGGAGTCCACCGTTTTAAAACATTGGGAGGGGCTAGGCTATTATTCCCGCGCCCGCAACTTGAGAAAGGCCGCGCAAAAAATCCAGCAGGAATATTCGGGAAAGGTTCCGGAATCCATGAATGAAATCATGAAACTGCCCGGGGTCGGCCGTTATACAGCAGGGGCCGTTCTCAGTATTGCCTTCGGCCAAAAAGTTCCCGTACTCGATGGCAATGTCAAAAGAGTTTTGTCGCGGCTTTTTCTGCTCAAGGAAAACGGGGAGACACGCAAATCAGAAAATATATTATGGGAAACCATGCAACAGCTTCTTCCCGAAACGGGAGCCGGCAATTTCAATCAGGCTATCATGGAGCTGGGCGCCACAGTCTGCCTGTCCAAAAATTCCCTTTGCCTGCTCTGTCCCCTGAAGCGAAACTGCCAAGCGCAGAAATCCGGTAAACAGAATCTTTATCCACCCCGTAAGCGGGCGGCTCCCTCTACAAAAATTGCAGTCAGCGCCGGAGTCCTCTTCCGGCGCAACAGGATCTATATTCAAAAGAGAAAAGCAGAGGGATTGATGGGCGGATTGTGGGAGTTTCCCGGCGGAAAATTCGAGTCCGGCGAATCACCCGAGCAATGCCTGCATCGTGAAATCAAAGAAGAGTTGGGGGTGACGATACATATCGATGAAAAGCTCATGACGGTCAAGCACAGCTATACCCGTTTTAGGGTAATCCTGCACGTTTTCCTTTGCCGGGTCCGCTCGGGCCGGGTTTCACCAACCCATTGCGAGGAATGGGACTGGGTGAAGACGGAAGAACTGGACAGGTATCCCTTTCCAGCGGCAAATGTTAAAATCATAAAGAGCCTGAGAAAAAACCAAGGGCGCTCATGAAAAGCATATATTTTTAGCGATATCCTTAATCTTTCAACCTGCTTGGGCAAAATCATGACCACAGGAATCCGAGCCATTGTTGTTGGCATGTTTGCCAATATACTGCTTTCCCTTTTTAAATTTGCCGGAGGCATACTGGGAAACAGCGTGGCCCTGGTGGCAGATGCCATCCACTCCCTTTCCGACCTGGTGACAGACCTCATTGTCCTGTTCACTCACCGAATCGGGAAAATACCACAGGACAAAGATCATCCCTATGGGCATGGGCGGGCGGAGACAATTGGAGCCACCGTCATAGGCCTGCTAATTATCATGACCGGCATAGGTGTCGCCTATGAAACCTGGGAGACGATCGCTGAAGACAACAGGCAGGCACCGGGTTTGCTGGCGGCCAGTGCCGCTCTGCTTTCCATTCTCATCAATGAAGGACTTTTTCATTATACTCGCCGAGTGGGTGAGGCAACAAAAAGCCCTTCTTTAATTGCCAACGCCTGGCATCACAGGACCGATGCCATTTCATCTATCGCCGCGCTGATCGGAATTGTCGGGGCCTGGCAGGGATTTGCTTTCATGGACCCTCTGGCAGGAGCCGTGGTCGGTTGCATGATCGTGAAAGTCGGCATCAACATAACCCGGCAAGGAGTGCGGGACTTGATGGACACAGCGCTCAGCGATGAGCACACCAAAAAAATCCATGCCATTTTAAGTGAAATCCCCGAAGTTCTTCATTTTCATGATTTGCGTACCCGTGTCATTGGTGGAGAGTTCCTCATCGATGTGCACATCCTTGTCGACCCCGAAATGACGGTCACTGAAGGCCACCGGATCGCGGAAACCGCACGGCGCAACCTCATCAATGCCATGCACAATATTCAGGATGTGCTGGTTCATGTCGATGGCGAACACGATGCGGAAGTCGAGGCCATCTACCCCGTTACAAGAAAAGAGTTGATGGAAATTGCACGGCCATTAATTTCAGAACTGGCTGGAAACAATTCACAACCCAAAATTCGGGTACATCATATCAAGGGAAAGAATATGGTGGATGTATTTATTAAGATCGACTCGAACCAAAGCATGGAAGACTCTCGTGCCCTGGTCGCAAACGTCAAATCCAAGCTTGAGACCACTCCTCAAATTGACCAGGCCCGGGTGTTTCTGGATCTCAACCGCGAGTTATAGGTTTCATCACCAGAGCCCTTATATAAAACTTTCTATTTCCGACGGGCAATTTTTTTCAACGTATCTCCCTCCCATTCAAAGTCCATTCGAGGGCGCCCTTTATAGAGTCCTTTCTGAAAAACATAGCCATAAATCAAAGGAAGCGAGACACTGGGCTCGACAAACGCCATGCTGTGTGTCGCCTCCTTATTTATTTTGCCCCACGACTGCGCTTCGGCCAACGTGCTCCCGCTCAATCCCCCCCAATGAGGGGAGTCGGTGGTCACCTGCAGGGCATATTTATGGCCGCCAGTATCTTTCCCAAAAATATAGGACATGACCACCGAATCGTTGACGTAATTTTTAGGAACTCCTCCCGCGATATAAAAGGCCGCCGTACGTGTTGAATTCACCACGATCTGGGTCAGTTCGTAATTGTCGCGAATAGGATCAATGGTAATGGGCGTGCGCCCCTCTTTGCGGGCGGAGTAGTAGTGCTCCGTTAATCCTATCCCTAAGCTGGAGTCATTAAGGGCCGGGCAAAAAACCGGAATATTATTTTTCCTGGCAGTGACGAGAATGGACTCTTCATCATCAATCGTCTCAGAAAGCCTGTGGATAAAGTCCCTGCTGGAATAGTTCCCGGGTTCCAAAGTATCCGCGAACTTTCCCACCAATGTGTCATCCACTGCAAACAATTCCTCATCAACATAAGTGTCATAAATCCGGTTGATGAAGAGTTCCCGAAGTTTGTTGTCGTCGGCATCTGGGCTGCCATAATAATGGCCGCCGCCCAGGGCGTTATAATAATCCTGGTATAAAATTGCCCCAGTGGAAACAATCACATCCACCATATTGTAATGCACCATATCACGGATAACTTTTCTCAGCCCTGCCGCAATAAGAGGACCCGCCATCCCCAGGATTATAGTAGGCTTTTCCTCATCCTGGAGCATTTTCCCAAATATTTTAGCGCATTGCCCAAGGTTTCTGGCTTGAATGGAAGCCGATTGGAACGACTCCACCAAATCCGCTACATCATTAATTTTTTCAAAGTTAACAGGAGAAATGCGGGTATTTAAAATCTCCTTTTTTTTTCTCTTCTTGCCTTCATCCAATGGTTCAGGCATTAAAAAATCTTTGTACCCCATGTTTTGCTCCCAGTCCGGAAATTTTTGAAAAAAGAATCATAACGTCCTAATCCGGTCAGGTCAAGCCACTCGGCGTGGGGCCAAATACAATTTCTTTATCTTGCGAACAAACGTTTTCTCCGCCCAATATGCTCTTCCCCTGTGCTATTTTATATCTCTTTATCTTCATTCATGCTTCGGAGGGGTACTAAGGGACTAGAGCCGGGAGCATAGGTCCTTGGAGTGGGCCTTGGTATCGACGTTTTCGATACTTTCGAGAATTTTTCCATCTTCTCCAATCACATAGGTGATGCGGGACGCATATTGGTCTTCAGCACTTTTTACCGCATGATAACCCAAGGCGATTTCCCGGTTCACATCACAAAGTAGAGGATAGGGAAAGGAGAATTTTTCCGCAAAGGCTTTGTTATCCGCTTCATTGTCCAGGCTTACCCCAAAAATTTGGACATTTTTTCCCTCAAAACTTTTAAAATCATCTCGGAAACCCTGGCCCTCCATCGTACAGCCAGGAGTATCGGCCTTGGGGTAAAACCAAAGCACAACTTTTTTTCCCTTGCAGTCCTTCAGGCTGACGGTGTTTCCGTTATGATCCTTCACAGAAAAATCGGGCGCATCGGTTCCGGCTTGTAACATTTTTCTCTCTCCTTGAAAAAGTTAACATCTATTTTCTGAACTGGCACAGGTATTAGATGACCGGAGGGACTTCCAGGGAGCAGATTATTTTAGGATTGAGATGATAAACTTTCAACATTCCGGGAACAATTTTGCCATAATGCTTTCGCCCAATACCAGATCTTCCGGGCGGGTAATTTTGATGTTCCATTCGGATCCGTTCACGACCCGGACTTCCTGCCCCAGATATTCAATCAAGGCTCCTTCGTCCGTGCCATAAAATGAATCCGCCTGGGCTTTGCGAAAAGCCTCCCCGAGCAGGTCATAGCGAAAAGCCTGAGGGGTTTGAACTCGCCACAAACCATCCCGTTCCACGGTACGCTGAACCAATCCGGAAACATCTACCTGTTTTAGGGTGTCGTGGACAGGAATGGCCGTGATTGCCGCACCAAATTTCCCGGCAACATGGATCGTTTCCTGAATCATCCCTTTCGATAAAAAAGGGCGCACCCCATCGTGAACCAGAACGATATCCGTATCGGTGGGAAGAGCTTGATACCCGTTAAAAACAGAGTCCTGCCTTTTTTCACCACCCACTACAACTTGCTTAACAACCGGGGGACGCTCCAGCCAGTCGGCGCAGGCACTTTCCAGTTCCTTTTCCGGCACAACCAGGACCAACGAATCAATGAGTCCCGATTCTTGAAACGTTCTCAAGGTGTAATGCAGGATGGGTTTTTCCCTCAACGTCTGAAACTGTTTGGGAACCGTTCCTCCCAGTCGGGTTCCCTGGCCTCCCGCAGGAATGACCGCGCATACATTCATAATAGGCTTTTAAAATAATTGTTCAAAAACATCAGAAAGATTTTTCACAAAGCACAACTCAATGCCTTCATCGGGCAGGTTCTTCACTTTTTTCGCGGAATGCGGGATTACACAACGTTTAAAACCTAGCCTTTTGGCTTCGATGATCCGAGCATCCAACTGCATGACAGTGCGCACCTCGCCCGTTAAGCCCACCTCCCCGACCAGCACCGTTAACGGGTCTATGACCTTGTCACGAAAACTTCCCGCAATAGCCGCCACGACCGCCAGGTCCAGAGCCGGCTCCGTAATTTTTATTCCTCCGGCCAGATTCACGAAAATGTCTTCACCCTGCAGGTTGAACTCCATCCTTTTTTCCATAATGGCGATCAACAGGGACATGCGGTTATGGTCAAAACCCGTAGACATTCTCCTCGGCATTCCTATAGAAGAAGACGTGCTGACCAGGGCTTGGACTTCGACCAGCAAGGTGCGGCTTCCTTCAAGGGTTGCCGCAATGGTGGAACCAGAGGAATCCTCAGGACGTTCAGACAAAAACCATTCGGAAGGATTTTCCACCGGCACCAACCCCTCCGGCATCATTTGAAACACCCCTATCTCAGGAGTGGAACCAAACCGGTTTTTAATCGCCCTCAAGGCCCGGTAAGCATGACCCCGCTCGCCTTCAAAGTAGACCACCGTATCCACAATATGCTCTAAAGATTTAGGCCCGGCTATCGCCCCATCTTTATTGATATGACCGATCAAAAGAGTTGGGAGATTGCGATACTTGATGGCTTGAAAAATTTTGAACGCCACTTCCCGCACCTGGCCGATGCTTCCCGGAGCAGATTGCAAATCTGAAGTGTAAAACGTTTGCACAGAATCCAGCACCAGCACATCCGGATCAACCTTATCCAACAACTGAAGAATTTCCTCCACACAGATTTCAGAACAAACCAGCAGGTTTTCAGATAAGGCGTTGAGGCGTTCGGCGCGGAGCTTGAGTTGAGGACCCGATTCCTCCCCGGAAACATACAAAACCTTTTTCCCAAGCCGGGCCAAATGGCCCATGCTTTGTAAAATGAGAGTCGACTTCCCGATCCCCGGTTCCCCTCCAATCAAGATGAGCGAGCCTTCGACCATACCCCCGCCCAGAACCCGGTCAAACTCTCCGATGCCAGTAGTCAAACGGTTTTCGGCAACCGACTGAACTTCCGTAATTGGCGTTAATACTGAGGAATCCGAACTTCGTTGCGAATTACGCAAAGCCGACTGCTGGCGCAAAGCCTCTTCCACAAAACTGTTCCAAGCCAAACATTCGGGACACTTCCCCATCCACTTCGGGATCTGATGCCCGCATTCCTGACAAATAAAAATAGTAGTGGTTTTAGCCATGATGAGGCAAGGCAGTGGGAGTCATCAATCGGTCAAACTTTGAAAAAGCAGAAGTATTGTTGTGCAACAAAAAAAGCTTTTATCATCAAGCAAATCTATTTCTTACCGGCCCTATTTTTAGCGGGTTGTAATTGCCTAAGAGTTTTCTTAAGGTCATCGTTTCGGGAAATATTGACATTCGCTTTTCGGCGTAAATCGGCGAGCGCTTTCTTAATTTCTTCCTGGTTTTTCTTTAAATCTGCCTGAGACTTTTGCACAGCACCCAGAGTCGTGGCAACCGGATCCAGCTTTGCCTGTCCCTTGGCGATCGTCTTGAGAATTTCAATCAGGCGGGAGAGTTTCTCGTTTGCCAGGTCCACCTTGATATTGCGTGCCTCTTCTTTCTGCGCCGAATCCTTAAACTGTCCAACCACTGAATTTTCCAGCTCCGCCGAATGAATAGTAAGCTCCTTGAGAGTACCAAGCGTTTCGCTGGATGCGGTGTTTTGAGCTTGCAGGCTCTTAGCCAGCTTATTGATTTTTTCATCCGCAACCTGAAGATCTTTATTCGTGACAATCAGGCTCGCATGAGCGACTCCCTGGTCTTTCTTAATGGAGTCCAGCAGGAATTTGGTTTCCAAACCCTGCTTCAAGCTTTCCTCAAGAATCTCCCTTAATTTCTGGTTCACCTCTTGGTTTTTGGCGGAGAAGGCCTCCAGGTTTGTCCGGGTTTCCTTGTTGGCGTGCGTTAAGTGATCCAAAACCATCTGCTGGTTCTTAAGGCTCTCCTCTGCAATAGCGGGTATGACCTCCGTTTGAAAAAGGAAGATGGTATCACCGAAGCCTTTTTCAATCGTAGCGCTCTGCGCTTCCAACTGCTGAACAACTCTGCCCAATGTCTCGTTATTGGCTACGGCAAAATCCTTAAAGTTTGCTTTGCTGGATTGATTGAACTTTTCCATATCCTGCGCCAGGCCCTCTGTTAGGTTTGCCTGCAGTTTTTCCTGTTTCTTCCCGAACTGCTCAAGAATTTTGTTCTGCTTGTCAATTTTATTCAAAACCTGGTTTTTAACTTTATATTCCAAATCGTCCAGTTTGGATTGGGTTTTCTTCAGGCCGTGCATGGTTTCGGATTTATTCAGCTCTACCGTATGTTTGATCTCTTCTGTTTCTCGGAGCAGGTTTTCCAGCTGACTTTTGGTCTCCAAGGTCCCCAGCCTGGACTCCAAGGTCCCCTGCCTGGTGTAAATTTTTTCTAGTCTGAAATGAATCTTTTTCCAGTTTTCTTCATCCGTCCCAAAAATCTGAGCGAACGCATTGACAGGGGAAAGGAATATTAAGAGTAATAAAAAAGAAATGGTACAAGTGGATTTCACCTTCATAAACTTCCGTTCTTTCTTTAAAAATTCAAGATGCCCAGGTTTTTGGTTTCCAAATTCATTTGTCATAAAAAAAGCCGCGCCGGGGACATAGCCCCAACGCGGCCTTATTATATATGATTCCATCCCGAATCGTTAAAACCTATCAAAGCCTGACACTTGGGGGTCCGAATGGGATTCCCGAGATCGTGGAAACCCTTATAAACAGTGTTGACATTTACGGAGTTCGATTCTTGGACTCCAAATCGTGAACACCTTATAAAAGTTTGTGCCTCCTTGATGTTCTGGATATTTCCGGCATCCGGATGTGGCTCCCGGAATCGCGTAAACCTTATGATTCCATACATGCACAATGGTGGTGCCCTGCGCC
>ERZ651768.757-NODE-757-length-23943-cov-6.704224_pt1 | contig 23943 bp, 22 predicted proteins | sample MGYA00514754_ERZ651768 | MGnify/ENA metagenome assembly ERZ651768
GGATGGGAGATCACAAGACGTAATCACGGTCCGATCGTCGCGATGACCTCCCGGTCTCTGTCCATATAAACCACAGATTCGTTGGAACTATGAAGAGTAGTTTCGTTATAATCTGATGGTTGACCAGTTACTTAATTGAGATTACAAGAGAAATAGCATCATATTTAATAGACGCAACACTAAGCCCCAGACATCACAGGCGGGATTGCCTCTTAATCGCCAGCCACGGTGGTGGCATCGCCGTCCTTGGCGTAAGGATCAAGACCCCCTTCCTCTACCCCAAGTTGAGCAATCCCCTCAAATGGCTTCCGCTCCGCCACCTCAAGTCGGGCAATCCCCTCCTGTAGCCTCCCGCCCAAATAATGCAGGCCGTAATCGACGAGGCCGTAATAATGCAGGGCTAAACGAGCCAGTGCTTAATGAGGCAGGCCCATATCGTTTTGGCACCCAGATAGTTAGTCGCGATGTTGCCCTCGCCCTCAAGATAATTGGCTATAACGAACCCACTCGCATCCAATCTGATTGCATTGGCCCGCTTTTAGCTGGCAATGATGTGGTGGGCCAGGCCCATACTGGCACCGGGAAAACTGCCGCTTTCGGGATTCCCTTGGTGGAACAGGCAGACCCCTCCCAGGTTTTCATTCAGGGTCTGATACTGGTCCCGACCCGAGAGCTGGCGATGCAAGTCCGCGATGAACTTGCTCGCCTGGCCCAATTCCGTCGCCTGGGAGTGGTCGCCTGCTACGGAGGACAGCCCATCTCCAAGCAGATTGCAGCGCTCAAGCGTAGGACTCATATTGTTGTGGGTACTCCCGGCCGGGTGCTTGATCACCTTGGTAAAGGGACTCTACGGCTAGAAACTGTTCGCACTGTAGTATTGGACGAGGCCGACGAGATGTTAGACGTTGGCTTCCTACCGGATATTGAGCGGATTCTGAGCCGTACGCCCAGAAACCGGCAGACCGCCCTCTTCTCTGCCGCAATGCCCTCCATTCATGGCTTCGTCTCGATCATCAGGGAAGCGTTCGGGATCCATAGCCAATCGACACTGCAGGATCCTCCCAGGTTGACGTAGAAAACAACTAGGATTCGTGTGTTGATCAAAGCCATTCATATGTCTGAAAATCATGGCAGATCCACTTTCCAACCGACGGCCTGGACAAGCTAGAAGCAAGATTTAGAAATTAATTTGACGTAGTGATTCATGATTTTGCACTCTAAAAATTTAAATGGTACCTTTCGATTGATCGTGGGACCACTAAATATTTCAAAATGTCGAAGTTAGACATGGATCCGTCTCTGAACTCATTAACCGAGCGCTGGGGCGCAAGTTTTGCGCATTCGAGCTTGCTGCTTATCGGGCTGCCGTTGACCGTCATCCTGCTCCCTATCCCTTTTTCACTTGCGCCCTGCCCTGTTGTCGCATACATGCTAGCCCGTTTTTTTAGACGCAGAATGTTGGTTTGGGGCGCCAATCAAAGCATCCAAGCGTCAGCAATTCAGGTTCTGATTTTTCTTGTAGCTGGGATGGTGGTATTCACAAATCTGCCGCGCCAAGTAGACCTGGCCTTCGGTACAGCGGGGTTTTTGCTGTTCCTATATACCTTGTGGGCCGCTTTCGACACGTTGCTCGGGTACGATTTTCGCTACGTTTTGATCGGGAAAGTAGTGTCTCGGGTATCGGAAGCCAATTTGAAACGGCAGGAGCGTCGCAAGGGTTGGTCAAATGAATCCGGACGATGATAGATTACGAGCAATGCGATCCGATAGTCTAAATTCCTCACATTGTGACTGCTATTTTCTAAATACGTAAATTAAGTCGCAGATCTCACAACTTCTATTACTGGGTAATATCTTTTGGTCGAAAGTGCTACTTGACATCGATATATTAGATAAAGATACTTGGGCTAGCTCGGTATTACTAGCTAAAGCCACCTAAATCGTATGGTCTCGGTGGCTTAGACTGGGTGCTTAAGAATATTAGGATGGGGGATTCGCATATCATGAATAGATTTATACAAACAAATCTGGGCTGGCGACGGTCGATCGCTGGGCTGATTATCTTCCTAACGATGGCATTGGTGGCTTGCGGCAGTAGCGCGACGGCTACACCGGTCACTACTACCACTACTGGCTCAACACCAGTTTCGCAGCCACAGGCAACATCGGTGCCTTCCAGCGCTGTTTCGGCAAGAGACAGCATAGTCTTGGTGGTTGCCGAACAACCAGCTGTTGTGGCCGCCCTTGGAGCTGGTGGCGGTATTTCTCAGGCAGTCCACCACGACAATATGTCGGATCCTTTGACCTGGCAGTCGGGAGATGACCAGAGAATCGTCCCTACTTCAGCCACAACCGGTTGGGAACAAGTAGGGCCTAGCAAGTGGAGATTTTTCCTGCGGGAAGGAGTTAAGTTCCACAATGGAGAGCCATGGAATGCTCAGGCTGCTCTTCCTAGTTTAGCTATTCTGGCCAGCTCCGAGAACGACAATCCGAGCTATGGTTACACCGGCGGCTTTACAGCTGAAGCTTTTGATGAATTCACGCTGGATATCAACTGCACAACGCCCTGTCCAATTTTCCCCAACACGGCGTTCTTTGCGAATTTCACCGCTCCTGATTTCTTGGCCAGTACAACCGAAGAAGATAGGGCCAGGCAGAACGTAAGTTTCGGTCCGTACAAATTAGTGGAATGGGATTTCGGCGTTTCGATCACCCAGGAGGCGTACGAAGACTACGTTCCTGCTGGCGACCATTTCGAGTTTCAGAAACCCGCAATCCGCGACGTCAAATGGTTCTTTAGAGGAGAACCTCAGGTGATGGCGGCCATGGTTAAAACTGGTGAGGCCGATATCGCTTGGGACGTGAGCGTTGATGCGATCGACACATTGGATGCAAACCAGATCAAATCCGGTGGGTCCGCTGAGGTATTCACCCTGGATGTGCTAAGCATGTTGCATCCAGAGACGTCCAAACTCAAGGTGCGTCAGGCGATGGCGCATGCGATAAATTGCCAAGAAATGATCGACGCACTCTACGGGGGCAACAGCGTTTGCCGCGGTAATATTATTTGGCCTGGTGTGATTGGCGCTACCGAATCCAATACCGCCCCTTATTCGTTCGACCCGGGCCTTTCACGTCAACTTCTTGAAGAAGCCAATTACGACAACGATACGGTCCTCAGGCTTTTTAGCAGAGGTACCCGTATACCCAAGCAGGTGGAAGTACTTGAGGCCGTTCAAGGGTACCTAGCGGACGTCGGTGTTAATGTTGATGTCAACATTGTCGACGTCCAGGGCTTCCTAGACCGGCGAAACTGCCGCGCAGGCCAAGCGGTCGCGGACCTTTTGTCGGATCGCGGCAGCACGAAAGATGCTGCGGATGCAACGCTAGAGGAAATGCAGGCCGCGCTAGCTGCTGCTAACGAACGCGGCAGCACAAGCTGTGCTACGGCCGAGCTAATTGAAAACGAGCCTTCCAACGAGACGTTGGATTTTGGCCGCCAAATTACATACTACCTGAACTGTTCCAAGGCTCAGTCTCCCTTCTGCGACCCTAGCCCCGGTGGAATCCAGGAGCAACTTGCACCGGCGCTAGCGGCATCTGGTGATGAACGGAAGCAGCTTCTAGAGGGATTGGCTGATTTCGTGCATGAACAGGCGCTTTGGCTCACGCCATTCGATTTGCCCGTGATCTACGCCGTCGATCCGAAATTGAATTGGGAGCCACGGTTCGACCGCAGAGTCCGTATCAACAGCATGACTTTTAGTCCGTAGGATTGTGCCCCTAGGGGCTAAGGCGATTGGAATTGAGGCCGTGCCTTGTGAGAATTTTGGCACGGCCTTTACATCTCTAGGTTCTCGAGCCGGTTGCAAACGGTTTTTCCAACATCGACTCGGAGTTGCCAGTGTCTCCAGTTGAACTCATAGCTGTCTCAGTGTTCACGGCATTGACTTCTCCGCCGTCTCTTTCAAAAATGGGAGAAACGTTGCCTCGGGCGTCAGCCAAACGGTCACGAGGCAACTCTGTGCAGAATCACGAGTCCAGAATTAGAGCTTCGGACGTTAAAAAGATGCAAGATTCCGGCCCGGGCACGAGATTCTACAGTGCGTAAATATATGGTCCGGCGATTGGGCCATTCAGTTCTCGTCCTTTTGGGATTGATGGCCTTGCTGTTCTTCGCGATAAACGTCTTGGGTAACCCGATTCGGTTGTTGGTGGACCAAGATGCTCCCCCAGAAACCATCGCAGCGTTAGAAGAAAAATACGGATTCGACCGGCCAATTCATGTTCGACTTGCGGACTATTTTGCAAGCCTTCTGACCGGCTGCAAATTAAGATGCTCACCCGACTTCGACAAGTCTGTTAAATACAAAGTTAATGCACGAGAATTAGTGATTGACCGCCTTCCCAACACTGCTGTGTTGGCGCTGGCCGCCTGGGGCATAGGCATGTTGGGGATTCCGCTGGGCATGCTCGCGGCTAGGCACCCGAGAGGCCTCTTTGACCGAGTCGTAAATGTCCTGACATTTGCTGTGGTTTCTGTGCCTGAATTCTGGCTGGCCTTGATGCTTATCCTGTTAATTTCCGTCCAATGGGGAGTATTGCCAACTTCCGGGTTCGACGGGTTGGGTCCGGGTGGTTGGAAGTTCATGGTGTTGCCAGCGCTTACTCTCGCGCCGCGGGTGATGGGTAGATTTGCGCAGATAACTCGGGCTGCCATGATTGACGAGCTCAGTAAGGATTACGTTTCCACGGCCCGAGCTAAAGGCTTGGGGGAATCTACCATCCTTTATACTCACGTGTTAAAAAATGCTGCAATCTCCATCGTTACATTGATGGGTGACGAGTTGGCCGGTTTCATGAATGGCTCAGTGGTCGTTGAAATCATTTTCGCATGGCCAGGACTGGGTTTATTACTGATTGGCGCCATCAACGGTCGAGACCTGCCCGTGATTACCGCGTCAGTGTTTGTGATCGCACTGATGGTGATGTTCGTAAATCTTATCGTGGACTTTCTATATACCTGGTTGGACCCCCGAATATCATATGCAAATTGATAGAGAAGGCATTGGCGCCGACTACATCAAGCGAGTGATTCATTAAGAGGCCTAATCAGCTATGGCTAACGAAACCACCGAAATAAAAAGATTCATGAATCCTGTTACGGCATTTTGGCGCAGGCCTCTGGTCCAGGCGTTTATCAGCGACCCGGTAACCCTGATTTCCGGCGTATTTCTTGCGCTGATTTTTTTGGCCGCATTGTTTGCACCATTTGTCGCGCCCCACGATCCCACTGACAGGCAATTACCGCTACGCCACGTAGAACCCTTTTCCTCGGGCGTAGCCGCCGACCGATCGGAGAGTCCGCCGGCAGAGGACAACCGCTTCTACATCCTTGGTACTGACCACCTGGGCCGAGACATGCTTAGTCGGCTGATTTTTGGTGGCCGGATCTCTCTGGGAGTGGGAGTGCTTGGGGTATTGGTCTCTGGATTCTTGGGGTTGGGCCTTGGGTTGCTGTCCGGTTATTACCGTGGACTAACTGACGATGTCATCATGCGAATCGTAGACGTCTTCATGTCAGTTCCGCTCCTGCTTTTGGCTCTTATCGTGCTATTCATTTTGGGCACAGGTTTTTGGAATATTATCCTGGTTTTCGCGATCGGCCGGTGGATGCTGTACGCCCGTGTCACTAGAGGGGTAGTGTTGGCATTGCGGGAGCAACCTTTTGTCGAGGCAGCCAAGGCCATAGGCGCAAAGGACGGACGTATACTGATCCGCCATGTACTTCCGAACCTGATTACACCACTTATGACCGTTGCCGCTCTGGACGTGCCTCGAATCATATTGACCGAAGCTACCCTCAGTTTTCTCGGATTTGGCATACAACCGCCCGATTCTTCCTGGGGAACCATGCTATCCAGCGGAAGGCCGTATATCACAACCGCCTGGTGGGTGGTTGTTTTGCCAGGAGTGGCAATCTTCTTGACAGCCTTGTCGTTCAACCTTTTCGGCGTGTGGCTGCGGGCCATCAGTGACCCACTCCAACGCTGGCGATGGATGAGGACAACCAAAGAAGCGAGAGAGGCTGGAGTGCGGGGCGCATAGTCGCTACGATGCCGGGGTTTACAAAAAGCCGCCGGGATAGAGACCGCGTAAGCGAATCCCGCTGGACAACACCAGAGATTTGTTAGAGAATGCCTCTACCCAAAAGGGGGCTATTTGGTCTCACAAATTTTACCTCCCGGTATAGTTTTTCACCCGTCTCAAATCAAAGCCTACGAAATTCGTCATCCCGGCTACGAGTCGTACTCGGTGCCAGCCTATGTAGCCAGGCCGTCAGAACCTGGAACTTACCCAGCGTTGGTCCTCACCCACGGCGTTCACGGCTACGAAGAGCACATGAAAGAGGTGGCCCGCCGGTTCGCCGCCCTTGGCTACGCTTGCATCGTCCCCGCTTTGTACTGCCGAGACGATTTTCTGACCGTGGTGGAGGAAGAAGACCTGGCCAAGGCCAGTGCATCATTGAGCGGCAGACCCAACGCCCAGACCATCGGCGACCTTGCCGGTTCGTTGACCTACCTACAAAACAGCCCGTTTGTTAATGGCCGAATAGGGCTGGTTGGTTTCTGCTCGGGAGGCCGTTTAGCGATGATTTTCGCCTGCCAGACCAACGGTCTCAGTGCATTCGTTAACTTCTACTCCAATAGCGTCTTTCAGCCCACGGAAGCCAACCCCACGCCAGCCGGAAACTTACTACAAAATCTTAGTTGCCCCATGTTGGGATTGTTCGGTGACGAGGACACAAATCCTTCACCAGCCGACGTTGAGCAGCTCAGAAGCACGCTAAAAGAGTCGTCCAAGACATTCGAGTTGGTCAGCTACAAAGAAGCTGGCCATGCATTTTTCTCTGATACTCGTCCTAGTTACCGGCCCGAGGTTGCCTACATGGCCTGGGGCCGATGCCTGGAGTGGCTGTCCAGGTATCTGAAGTCTTGAAAATATCACGGCGACAGAGACATGTTCGCTAGGGAAATCAATGTGGCAAGAGAGGAGAGGAGCAATGAAAAAAGGATACAAGGTTATCGATATAGACACTCACGTAAATCCCAGCTTCGACACTTTGGCAAAATTTGCGGAACCCAGCTTTAGACCCAGGCTGGATGAGCTAAATCCGTATATCCGGACGGTCGGGAACTATAACGCCATAAGCGTCGCTTCCATTCCATTCGACCGATTTCCAGGAGAGGCCCCTAAGAGCGAAGATGCGGCGGCGGTGGTCGGCGGGCGTGGCGCTTTGGAAGGCCGGGTGACCAAGTCATCGGGCCATCACCGGGTGGACCCGCAGCATGGTGTTAGCGATGAAAACGCGGAAGGTCGGCTGGCCGATATGGACCTGGAGGGCAGGGACGTAGACGTAATAATTCCAGGCACCTGGGCAACTGGGCTTACGGCCATTGATGACGTTACCTTGGCCGAAGGAATGTACTCTGCATACCACCGCTATATGCGTGAATATTGTGGCACCAACCCCAACCGACTGAAGAGTCTGATACTAGCCCCGGCCGCAGATATAGAATGGGCGGTCTCCGAGGTCAAGACTCTGGCAAACGAAAGCTGGGTTGCAGCGGTCGCACCGATACTGCCCGAGGGAATGCCGGTGGACCACCCCGCATTGGACCCGCTGTGGGAAGTGATGAATGACGCACACCTGCCCCTCTTGCACCACAGCTTCACCTTTGAGCCTCCGTACTTCCCCGGCTACCGAGACATGTGGGACAACGTGGCGGTGGCCCGAACTGCGGCACATCCTTGGGGCGCGGCGAGGCTCTTGTCTTACCTGATCGTCGGCCGGATCTTTGACCGGTTCCCCAACATCAATGCCGGTGCCGCAGAGGTTGGCCACGGTTGGCTTCCTCACTGGCTTATTCGCCTGGAAGAGATGTGCAACTACGTTTCCGGGACAACGCCAAAGACGGATTACAAGCCCATCGAATATGCTCAGATGGGCCGCTTCCGGTGCGGCGCTGAGCCCTTTGAAGGTCCGGCGATGACCAAAGCGGTCATCGACATCTTGGGTACCGATGCTCTGATGCACCAGTCTGATTATCCTCACGGTGAGGCCCACTTCCCAGACACAGCTGAGATGGTTATCGACTGGCCGTTCTGGAAGGAGATGGGCGGCGACGCTCTGGAGAAGCACATGTCCGGAAACGCCGAGAAGTTTTTGCGTTTGGCATAGGGAATCAGTCGCCAATCAACACCGTACCGACGGTCCAGATGGACAAACAAAAAACCTGGAGAGAAGATCTTCTCTCCAGGTTTTTTTAGTACGCAACTTCGGTCGTACCGCCCTTCTAGCCGGCGGCTAGCGCCCTTACTTCTTTGGCCTTTTCCGGCAGGTCGTAGGTGGTCCAGGTGGCGCCGTCGTCCAGCGAGCCAAACACCTGGCCGTCCCGGGAGTTGCAGAAGACGTGGTCCGGGGCCCTGGGGTCCAAGGCCACGGTCATCATGGTCGAGTTGGGGGCAATGGTCCGGTCAACCCGTTCGAAGGTCGTGAACAGGTCCCGGCTGCGGTAGAGCGCGCCCTGGGTGCTGCGGGCGGCCGCTCCGATGGACACATAGAGCATGTTGGGGTCGTGGGGCGCTGCTTTCAGGTCACGGGTATAGGTAATCTCAGAGAAATTGCCGAACTCCACGGGTATCCACTCGCTGCCCCGGTCCGGGCCGATGAAAGGTCCCTGGCGGGTGGTGATGAATATCGTGTGGGGCATGGCGGCGGAGCATTGGGCGCCGTGCAGGTCCAGGGTGTCTTCGCTGGGGGCCAGGCTGCCGGAGATCTCGTCCCAGGTGTCGCCGCCGTCGGAGCTACGGATAACACCGGCGACCTCAAGGGCTGCGTACATCTCGTCGGGGAAATTGGGGTCGGCGCACAGGGCGATAACCCTGGTGGGGAAAGCCATGGAGATCTCCGCGGACCCCATGGACTTGGTGATCATCTGCCAGGAATCGCCGCCGTTGGCGCTGCGGTAGATCTCGCCGGGGGCGGTTCCCAGGTACATGACCGTTGGGTCTCCTGGCCGGAACATGAAGGTCCACGGCGGAGCGCCTGTCTTCGGGTAATCCAGCCTCTCCCAGCTAGCGCCGCGGTTGGTGCTGCGGTAGGGGCCGTCCTGGGTCCCGGTGTAAATCACCTCGGGGTCGTCAGGGTGAATGATTAGCCCGCACACCATGGGGTCGGCGGGCAGCCCCTTGGTCAGTTCTTCCCACTGGCTGGCGCCGGGAGAAAGGCGGTAGAGGCCGCTGGTCTCAGCGCCGGCGTAGACATAGGTATTGTTACTTCCGGTGGTCATATCGTTTTCCTCTCGATCGGTTTCGACCGTAGAATGGACTTGAGGTTACCGTGAGTCAAGAAGTGGCCGTAGTCGCCGGTACCTCTTCCAGGTCGAACCGGAATTCCTCGATCACTGGGTTGGCTAGTAGCTTCTGGCACATCGCCGTGACTGATGATTCGGCTTTCGAGCGGTCGGTCTCGTCGATGTTCACCAGCAGGTACTTTCCGACCCTTACATCTCCAGCTTTTTCGAAGCCTAGACGATGCAAGCTGGAGAGCACGGTGACGCCCTGGGGGTCGTTCACCGTGGGTTTGAGGGTCACGTAGATCCTTGCTTGGTACATCGGTTAGTGAGACCCCATAATCGGTCTTAACAAGGGACGAACTCCGGTCCCAAGTTCCCTGCATAAGCCTCAAAGAACCGGGCTATCCTATCTTGATCCACCCCTGCCATGGTGTCCAGGACGCCCCAAGCGCTGAGGCCGACCTGTCCGGTGGGTATCGCATCGTAAGCTCGAGCCACACCCCATACTTTGTTCAGCCCAATGTCCCCCAAAGCGTCGCGTAAGGCTGATACATCGGATTCGAGGGGCAGGTTGTAGCTGATCACGATATTGCCGTGCTCCATATTGTGCACCACGCGTTCATCGGGTAGACCACCATCATAGAAGCCGCAACGGGCCGGCGTAGGCCAGTGCTCTCCAGAAGTAGGCGGCGAACTGTTGTATTCGGCCGATTCTCCTTCTGAGATGTGGGGGGAGTCAAGTACGGGGAACTGGATGCCCACTCCGTCGACATAGAACTCCGAGGACCCGGTTTGGGCACTACCGCCGCCGCCTCCGATACCGCTGGCGAAGGCGAAGCTAGCAATCACCAGAACGGCGATCACTACCGAAGCCAGCAGATAGAGCTTATTAGTCTTCTTGCGGCGGTTGGTTATGGCCAAGTTGCCGGTGCGGGCTGATCTGGCAACCCGCCCGCGGCGGCGTCTTGAAACAGGCAATGTGAAGTCCTCCGATATGGGCCGGGGTCTTGATTGAATTCTAGAGTCGGGTACCGGTCAGTTTGTAATACGCCTCCCGGTAACGCTCGGACGTCTTGGCCACCACGTCGCTGGGCAACTCTGGGGCCGGTGGCTCGTGGTCCCAACCCTGGGCGTCCAACCAGTCCCGCACGAATTGTTTGTCATAGTTGGGTTGGGACTTGCCGGGTGAGTATCCCTTGGTGTCCCAAAACCGGCTGGAGTCTGGAGTTAGAAGCTCGTCGATCAGGGTTAGTTCACCGTCGATGATACCAAACTCCATCTTCGTGTCGGCCAGGATGATATCCCGGCTCTTGGCGTAGTCGTGGGCCGCATTGAAGACCGCCTTGCTGGTCTCTTCAAGTTGTCGGGCCATGTCGGCCCCGACCATGTCCAGGACTTCCTGTTTGGACATATTTTCATCGTGGCCCTCTTCAGCCTTGGTGGTAGGTGTAAATAACGGTTCTGGAAACTCTTGCCCCTCTACCAGACCCTCGCCGACGTCCATGCCGGATACGGTGCCATGGCGCCGGTATTCAGACCACGCAGACCCCGTGATGTAGCCCCTGACGATACACTCCAGGTCCAACCGCTCGGCGCGCTTGACCACCATGGACTGCCGGGCCATTTCCTCCGAAACCATCCCGGCGACGCTGCTGCCCTCCAGGTAATGGGCGGCTTCGGGGGCGTCAGCCAGGCAGATGAAGTGGTTGGGCACGATGTCCTTGGTGCGATCGAACCAGAAAGCAGAGATACGGTTAAGCACCAGGCCTTTGTCGGTTATGCCAGTCGGCAAGACCACGTCGAACGCGGAGATGCGGTCGGTGGCGACCATCAAAAGGTGACCGCCGGCCAAGCCGTAGGTATCCCGCACCTTGCCGCGGTGGAGTATGTTGGGCATCTGGGTCTCAAGTATCATGTTAGCTTCTTCCTCACGTGCCGCACACGGGCTGTCTAAACGTCTAGATCAGATGGTCTTCAGCCGCCGGCTGTACCGGGCTTCTGTTTTTTCATCGCCGGTTTTATCAGACCCAACCTGGCGAAGGTCTCATCGACGTAACGGGTGTAGTACCCATAATCAAAGAGCTCATCAAGTTCCGCCTGTGAGAGGTGTTCTCCGGTCTGAGAATCCTCTCGCAACAGGTCTCGAAAATCTTTCTTCTCTTCCCAACTGCGCCCGGCGTTGGTTTGTACGATGTGGTAGGCGTCTTCTCTACCCAAGCCCTTGTCCACCAGGGCCAGCAGGACCCGTTGGCTGAAGATCAGGCCGAGGCTGCTTTCAATGTTCTCCATCATCCGGTCGGGGAACACCCTCAAACCCTCGATGATGAGGCTAAAGATGCTGAGGATGTAGTCCAGCGCCAGACACGAATCTGGCAGAATTATGCGTTCGGCGGAGGAGTGACTGATGTCGCGTTCTCCCCAGAGGGCTACGTTCTCCAATGCCGTGACGGAGTTGCCTCTGATCAATCGGGCCAGACCGCAGATGCGCTCCGATAATTCCGGGTTGCGTTTGTGGGGCATCGACGACGACCCCTGCTGGCCCTGACCGAAGGGTTCTTCCAGTTCGTGTATCTCGGTGCGCTGCATCGCCCTGATCTCCGTGGCGAATTTCTCCAGAGAGGCTGCGATCAAAGCCAGGGTAGTCAGGAAATGGGCGTGCCTGTCCCGTTGGATGATCTGATTGGATATCTTGGCGACGCTTAGGCCCAGTTGGCCGCAGACCCTTTCTTCCACCGATGGTGGCACCGTGGCGTGGGTACCCACTGCGCCGGAGATCATGCCGACTCGGAGACCCTCTATGGCGATGGTCAGACGTTCTTTCTGGCGCTGCATCTCGTCCCACCAGAGGGCGAACCGCAGGCCCATGGTCATGGGTTCCGCGTGGACTCCGTGGGTTCGGCCCATTGCTAAGGTGTCTTTGTGTTCTACCGCCTTCTCAGCCAGTGCGGCGATGGCCCGGTCCATTTCAGTTTGGAGCAGGGCGCCCACCTCAACCATCTGCATATTGAGGCCGGTGTCCAACATGTCGTTGGAGGTTAAGCCCAGGTGTACCCAGCGGCCCTCGGGGCCCAGAGATTCGGTGATGGAAGTGGTGAAAGCCGTAACGTCGTGGCGCGTGGTCTCGAATAGCTCCATCATGCGGTCATGGTTGTATTCAGCGCCGCGCAGCTTGGCCATGTCAGCTTCGGGAATCACACCCTCGGCCGTCCAAGCCTCACAGACGGCGATCTGTACCGCCATCCACTTGAGGTACTTATTCTCGTCTGACCAGGCCTGCTTCATGGCGGGCCTGGAGTACCGGTCAATCACCGTTCCGTCTCCTCCCACTTATGCCTGATGGTCAACATTGGGTCCGTGACCGTTATTAGAGAAATTTCTCACGGCCAATAACATCCCCTTAAAATCTTCGAAAGGATGATACGGGATACTCTCGTCGTCACAGAATTTGGCCAGCGTGCGGTGGGCAAATGTAACGTCAGCCACGCGGGCCGCTTCCAAGTCTGAATGGCCGTCGCCGGCGAAAAACACGTGGTAACCGCGTTCTTGGAACGACTTCACCACGAACCCCTTGGAGTTTCCCTGGCTCTCCTTGCCTGGAGAGGTGTGGTTGTAGTGGTAGATGATCTCGCCACCCCGAAACTCGGTGTCCACGGCGTAGACGGGCACTCTGTTGTAGCCGTCCCGCTCCAAAAGGGCTTTGATATAAAAATCCAGGCCCTGGCTGACCACTGCCATAGGGATACCGTTGGCCTGGCAGAAGCCCCACAACTCCCCAAAAAAGGGCCGTAGGTTGGCATGCTCCTTCACGTAAGACTGCATGGTGGCGCGGTCCGTCTGGATGTTCCTGAAGGTGATCTCCTGATATTCCTTCAGGTTGATGTGGCCGTCGCGGAAGCGCTGGCGCACATGAATCCAGTCCGGGTCGCCGAACCTGTTAAGCAGCATCTCCGCCACGTTCTGGGCCGCGGCGGTGTCGTCGAAGTCGGTGAGGACAGCGGGTTGCGGTCTACCGCTCGCGGAGTTCGCGCCGGTAGTCTTCATAGGCCTGCCTTATCTTGTCGTACTTCAAGCCCAGGATCTGGGCGGCGTAATATGCAGCGTTCCTGGCGCCCCAACTCCCCACGGCCATGCACGCCACGGGGATACCCGGCGGCATCTGGGCCGTGGCCATCAGGGCGTCAATGCCTTTCAACTCGCTGGATGCTAGCGGGATGCCGATAACCGGCAGAGTTGTCATGGAGGCCAGAGCTCCCCCCAAGGCCGCGGAACCACCGGCGGCGGCGATAATCACTTCGATGCCCCTTTCCCGGGCAGTCTGGGCGTATTCGTGTACTCGTTCAGGGGTCCGGTGGGCCGACATAACACGGGCTTCGTAGTCGATGCCCATCTCTTCCAGAGTCTTGATCGTATCCTTCACCACCGGCTCATCAGAGGCACTTCCCATAATAACACCTACAAGCGGCAAAACAACCTCCTATCTACGCTCAACCGACGACTCCGGACCCTTCCTTGGCGGGCCCGTTTTCCCGGTCTTTTGCCATTCGATTTCTGGTCTGAATATCCAAATTTTCATAGGTCCAGTTCGTCCCGGAAAGCTACGATCAGGCCCTGCTCCAGGGCATCTCGCTCCGGTCTGATCTCAATCTCATTTATCTGCAAGTAAATCCCTTCATCCGAGAGACCCAGATCAACGGCAATCTCCATCTCACCGCCCTCTTCCCAGGACAGAATAGTGGTAATGACGTCGGTATCCTCGTCGTCATCGTCGGGTTCGTCACCATTCATGGTGATCACGCCTTCCAGATCGGGATCACCATCGTCGGACTCCCAGCCAATGATGGTCTGGATTTCGCCTTTACCGTCCAGCAACGTGGCGTTCATCTCGGCAAGCAGCTCATCCACGCCCAGGTCCTTGGCCATGCGGGATAGGTCATCCCGCTCTTTCTGGAGGCCGGCGTCTTCTTCTTCCACCCGACGCTGCCGCTGGGTTCGGACTTCGGTGAGTTCCTGTTTCAAACCTTCCAATGTGTCACGCCAAGTCATTGGACTTTCCCCCTGGAGAGTTTCGCGTGATTTTAGCCGACGCCTTTGCCCGGGATGCCTGGTAGGCCAGTTCGTCGATCTCCCGGAAGTCGCGGAGCCCAGACCGGGCACGTACTTGGTTCAAAGCCTCAAGCATGTCGAGGTAACGGATGCCTATGGGACCGCGTTTGATGCCGGCCGGAAGAAGACTTGCTTGCTTAAGTAGCGCCTCGGCATTGGCGTTCCAAACGGCGAAAAGAGCTGGGTTGCTCAAGCACAGAAGATAGGATGGGAACTCCTTGCCTGTGCCCTCCATCCGATAAGCTCCGTCAGGCGCGGCGCACTCGTCGAATCGGCCTTCCAACTTGATATTATCATAGAGCAGAAAATCCAGGCCGTCCCGGATGTCCTCAATGGTATTGGTCTTGAAACGGGCAGTGTCGCGGCCGCCGGAAGCCCTGTAAAGGTCAAATGCTTGCTCCATCTCCAAGTTCGGCAGCGTATCCTCTTGTAACCATTGCCGGAACTCGCCCGACCGCAACCATTTTTTTCCGCGGTAGGTCTGGTTGCGTTGGTCGTCTTCGGACAGCACGAATAATTCTTGGACTTGCTGCATCGGCTTAGCCCGCTGCCTGGGCAGCGCCTTGGTTTGCCACCGCGCCGATATCCCGGCGCCACCGGGCGTTTTTGAAGCTGATCTGTTTCAGTCTGCCATAGGCACGCTCTCTGGCCGACTCGATGCTGTTCCCGCCGCCGACCACGGTCAGAACCCGGCCTCCAGCAGTGACGGGCAGGCCGGAAGCTCCTCCGTCCCCCAACTGCGTTCCGGAGTGGAAGACCATGGTGTCCTCAGGGGTGTCTGTATCCAAACCAGATATCTCAAAACCGGTCTCGTATTGGTTGGGATAGCCGCCCGAAACCATGACTACGCCCACGTAGCTCTTGGTTTCCCACTGAACTTGAGTCTGACCGAGGTTGCCCTGAGCGCAGGCGAGCATCAGTTCCAGCGGGTCCGAGACCAACAAGGGCATCACCACCTGGGTTTCTGGGTCGCCCAGCCGGCAGTTGAATTCCAGTACTTTGAATCCAGTGCCGGTCAGCATCAGACCGGCGTACAACACACCCTTATAAGGAGAACCGCGTTCGGCCATGGCCTGGAGCACCGGCCGCATGATGGTCTGTTCTACTTGGGCGGCCAACTCTGCATTCCAGAAATCAGGCTGAGCGAAACTGCCCATGCCACCGGTGTTGGGGCCGTGGTTGCCGTCTTCGAGTCGCTTGTAGTCGCAGGCGGCGACCAGCGGAGATAGGTTCTCGCCGTCGCAGAAGGCAAAAACGCTGACCTCCGGCCCGCTCAGATATTCCTCTAGCACTATCGTGTCCCCGGCCTCGCCGAAGGCCCGAGCGGACATGCATTCTCTGACCGCAGCGGCCCCTTGCTCTGAGTTTTGACAGAGAAGGACTCCCTTGCCGGCGGCCAGACCGTCGGCTTTCACAACCACCGGGCCTTCGTGGGATTTCAGGTGATCGAGGGCTCTGGTTTGGTCGGTGAAGATATGGAATTCCGGACAAGGGACGCCGGCCTCTTTCATCAGACCCAAGGCGAAGCCTTTGCTAGCTTCGATCTGAGCGGCGGCTCGAGATGGCCCGAAGACAGATATTCCTAAATCGTCCAGCCGGTCGACCAATCCCAGCGCCAATGGCGCTTCCGGCCCTACGATGACCAAATCGGTTTTGGTCTTTTGGGCAGCCTCTACTAATCCGTCAACGTCGTTTGAACGAATACTGAGGTTCTCCCCTAGAGCGGCGGTCCCTGCGTTGCCCGCGGCAACCCAGAGGTGAGTCAGGTTGGAGCTCTGGCTGATGCGCCACGCCAAGGCGTGTTCCCGGCCTCCGGAGCCAACGATCAATACTTTCACGACTCGAACTCAGCTGGAGTGAAAACCTCTACTCCCATTCGATGGTGCCAGGTGGTTTGCTGGTGATGTCGTAGACAACCCGGTTCACGCCGGGGACTTCGTTAACTATCCGGTTGGACATGCGGGCCAGGACCTCATAGGGCAGCCGCACCCAGTCGGCCGTCATTGCATCCTCGCTCGAAACGGCCCTGATGGCGCAGACGTAACCGTAGGTCCGGTAATCGCCTTGTACGCCGACGGTCCGGCTATCACTGAGGACGGCGAAGCTCTGCCATAGTTTGTCGTACAGGTTCGCGCCTTTGATCTCGTCGATGACGATCCAGTCGCACTTCCGCACCATTTCTAGCTTCTCTCTGGTGACCTCGCCGATGACCCGAATAGCCAAGCCTGGGCCGGGGAACGGCTGCCGGAAAACCATCTCGTTGGGCAGGCCTAGGGCCAAGCCGACTTCGCGGACCTCGTCTTTGAAAAGGTACCGAAGTGGCTCGACCAATTCGAGTTTCATGTTTTCGGGCAGTCCGCCCACATTGTGGTGGGTCTTGATGCGTGCCGATGTGCGGTTTTCCGGGGACTCGCTTTCGATGACGTCGGGGTAAAGAGTGCCCTGAGCTAGAAAATCGGTGTGCCCCAGGCCTGTTGCAGCGTCTTCGAAGACCCTGATGAATTCCTCGCCAATCACCTTCCGCTTGATCTCAGGGTCGATCACGCCTTCAAGCTTGTCCAAGAACCGGTCGGTGGCGTCGACGTAGGTCAGGTTTAGGCCCAAACCCCGTTTGAAGGTTGCTTGCACCCGCTCGGCCTCTTCGAGCCGCAACAGGCCATTATTTACGAATATGCAGGTAAGTTGGTCGCCGATGGCCTGGTGCAGCAGCCCGGCGGTCACCGCCGAGTCCACCCCTCCGGAGAGGGCGCAGATCACCTTGCCGTCGCCTACCTGCTCGCGAATATTCTTGATGGAATCGTGGACCACGTTACCAGGGGTCCAATCGGCCTTGCAGCCGCAGGCCTTGAACAGGAAGTTGTTCAGAATATCCTGGCCCAAGGGTGTGTGGTTCACCTCTGGGTGGAACTGGATGCCGTACATATTGTCGCCGTTACCGATGGCGGCCACCGGTGAGTTCTCGGTGTAGGCCGTGCCGGTAAAGCCCGGAGGAAGGGTTTCAACCCGGTCGCCGTGGCTCATCCAGACCTGGAATTCGGTTGGAAGGTCGTTAAACAGTACCGTGCCAGCATCAGAAGCATCCTGATGCAATACGGCGTAACCGAACTCTTGCTTCGCGCCTGGAGACACCCGGCCGCCCAGTTGGTGGACCAGGACCTGCATCCCATAGCAGATGCCTAGGACTGGCAGATGCTGCTCAAAGACCCAGCTTGGTATCTGGGGGGCACCTTCTTCGTAAACGCTGGCAGGGCCGCCGGAGAGGATCACTCCCTTGGGGTTGAGGTGTTTTACCGAGTCCCAGGTGCTCTTGGACTGGGCGATCATGGAGTAGACTTTCAATTCGCGGATGCGGCGGGCTATCAGGTGGCTGTACTGAGAGCCGAAATCGATGACGACGACGCCCTCGTTCACTGATTTCTGGCCGTCATCATCGTCCGGCCCAACACCCTCCAGTCCTTTGGCGATCTCGAGGTAGGCCGACACCTCCAAATCGTCGCTGGTGGCGACCCGTCGTCCTTGGGGTAGCTTGCTCTCAGTCGTGGCTCAACCTCCTGAATTCCCTGGTCAATAAGCACTCGTAACGAGTGCCGTGCCAGCCGCCGGAACCACGTCATATACGGCATTACATAACGTAGAATAATTATACTGGCTGAGTATTGGCGAGTATAGCGGTTAAAAGCGACCTAAAGTCAACCGGATTGACGGGAAAATATGGCGGATTTTTAGCGGCCTGGGATACCAAGCGCTGTGATATACTCGGCCCGCCGCAGATACCTTTGTTTCGGTCGTGGACCAATAGTGGCGGATACCGAATCGGAGATGGGACCGAAAGACTTGGAACAGGCCGTCCAGCATCTTAGAAACGGGGGCGTCGTGGCCATTCCCACAGACACCCTATACGCACTGGCCGCCGACGTTTTTAACACCGCTGCCCTCGACCGGATTTTCGCCATCAAAGGCCGCTCGGATGACCTTGCACTGCCGGTGCTGGTTAGCGGCTGGGACCAACTCGAAATGGTGGCCGAAAACACCCCGCCAAAAACCAGGGCCCTGGCTGAGCGTTTCTGGCCCGGAGCGCTGACCTTGGTAGTCCAAAAGGCTAACGGACTGCCCGACCGGCTTACGGCGGGGAGGCCAACTGTGGCGGTCAGAATGCCCGGCCACCCAGTGCCCATAGAATTGATCAACCGCCTGGGCAGCCCCATTACAGGAACCAGCGCCAACATCAGCGGGGGCGCCGATCTGTTGACGTTGGACGAGCTGTCCAGCCAATTAGGTGAACCCGTCGACCTCATCGTCGAAAAAGGCCCAACTCCAAAGGGCACAGCTTCCACAATCGTTGACATAACATCGGGAAAGCCCAGGTTGCTCCGGGAAGGGGCGATCTCCTTCCAGCAGGTGCTGGAGACCTGGGAAACGTCGTCCGACTAGGAGACAAGCTATTCCGGCTCCAGAGACATACGAACCCTATCGCCTAGCCATTGAAGAGGAACTCAGGACAGTTTTCGAGTCCAGAGAGGGTTTCCTGTATGACGTTTTGCGCTACCACCTAGGGTGGGTTGATGAGCAGGGTCAGACCCAGAGCGGCTCGGCGCCGTTGAACTTTCAATCTGCATTGGCCCTGACGTCCTGCGAGGCTTTGGGAGGCGATTTTCAGAGCGCCCTGCCCGTTGCTGCCAGCGTGGACCTGGTCTACAACTTCACCCTGGTCCATGGCGACGTCCAAGCCGGAAGGGCTGAACCCGGCGACCGGCCGAGCATCTGGTGGGTCTGGGGGCCGGCTCAAGCCATCAACGCCGGAGACGGCCTACATGCCCTGGGGCGCACGACCATGATGCGCCTGGCCCAGAACGACGTGCCCGCAGACCGGGTCTTAAGGGCGGTCGGGTCTCTGGACCAGGCCTGCCTTTCCCTCTGCGAAGGCCAGTACATGGACCTCCAATTTCAAGACCAGATGTTGGTGTCCAGCGCAGATTACCTGGACATGATTGGCCGTAAAGCAGGAGCTCTGGCCGCCTGTGCCGCCGAATCAGCAGCCCTAACGGCCGGGTCCACGGACAACGTCTGCGCCCAGTTTGCCCAGATGGGCCGCAGCATGGGCATGGCCTGGCAGATCGCCCGGGACATCGACGACCTTTGGGGCGAACGCGGCGATGGTATGACTCCCAGCAATGTCATCAATAAGAAAAAGAGCCTGCCGTTGGTCCACACGCTGGAGACCGCCAGCGTCAGCATAAAGCGAGAGTTGGGCGCTATATATATGAAGCGAGTGCTGGAGGACAGCGACATCGCCAAGATGATTGAGATCCTAGATAACACCGACGCCCGCCAGACCTCTCAGGCTAAGGCTAAGGAACTGGTCGAACAGGCCTTGGCTGGACTGGGCGGAGTTTCACAACAAGGGAAGGACGCTCTGGCTGGTCTGGGCCAATGGGCGGCCGAGGGAGGCCGTTAATGGCGAAACGCAGACTGGACCAGCTTGATGTAGCCGGCAAGAGGGTACTGGTTCGCGTGGACTTCAACGTGCCCATCGACCAGGGAATCGAAGGCATCTCCCTCTACGACCAACGCCTGCGGGCGACCCTGCCGACGATACAGTACCTCATCGATCAGGGTAGCAAGATAGTCCTCTGTTCCCACCTGGGCCGCCCCAACGGCGTGGTGGTCGAAGGACTTCGGCTGGCACCTGTTGGAGACCGTCTGGCGACTCTTTTGGAGTGCCCGGTAAAAAGCCTGCCGGAGATCACCGGCCCGGTGGTTGCCGACGCTGTATCTGCGATGGTACCGGGTGACATAATCTTGCTGGAAAACCTACGGTTTCACCCCGGCGAGGAGGAGAACGACGGCGTATTCGCCTGCGAACTGTCCGACACAGTGGACTGCTTCGTGATGGACGCTTTCGCCGTGGCCCACCGCGCCCACGCGTCCACGGATGGAATCATCAAGTTCTTGCCTTCAGCCATGGGCCTCCTGGTACAGAGAGAGGTTGAGGCGATGGGGCAGGCATTGGAATCCCCGGAGAGGCCGCTGGCCGCCCTTTTGGGCGGTGCCAAGGTGAGCGACAAGATACTGCTGTTGGACAACCTATTGGATGACCTGGATTACTTGGTCATCGGCGGCGGAATGTGCGTGACCTTCCTGAACGCCCAGGGCTACTCCACCGGAGCGTCGAGGATCGAAGAGGACCGCTTGGAATTCGCCCGCCAAATCATGGAACGGGCTGAGGCCGCCAACATCAAATTGCTCCTGCCCGAGAACGTGGTCATCGCCAACGAGTTCGCGGCCGACCCCGCCGAGACCGACGTCATGCACGTTGGGGATGTGCCTGACGGCTGGTACATCATGGACATCGCGCCCAATTCGGCCCAGGATTTCGCCCAGGCGTTGAGCAAGTGCAAGACCATCATTTGGAACGGCCCAATGGGCGTCTTTGAGATGCCTAAGTTCAGCCACGGGACCCGCACGGTGGCCGAGGCCATAGCCGGGCTAAGCGGCGTCACGACGGTGGTCGGCGGCGGCTCGACCGCTGAGGCGGTGGAAGAACTTGGCCTGATGGACAAGATGACCCACGTTTCCACCGGAGGAGGGGCGTCGTTGGAGTTCTTGGAAGGTAAGGAACTACCTGGTATCGCAGCCCTGCCGGACGCATGATCGAGTAGGGTCACGGAGCTAGGGATGATAAGCTGTAGGCTGAGGGATCAGCCGTTGCATTTGGTGTCTCAATTGCGAGGGGATAGACGTTGATCGATGTAGAAGAACTTAGAGATTGTTATACCAAAACACCGTCCAAGATGGTGTTGTTGGTTGCCGACGGTCTAGGTGGGCTGGCCCATCCGGAAACCGGCAAATCCGAACTTGAGACCGCCCATACGCCCAATTTGGACGCCCTAGCCCAGAAAAGCGCCTGTGGGTTGACCACCCCGGTGTTGCCAGGTGTTGCCCCCGGCAGCGGCCCCGGCCACCTGGCCCTCTTCGGCTACGACCCTCTGAAGCACCAGATTGGCCGCGGCGCTTTAGAAGCACTGGGGATCGAAGTAGAGCTGGCGTCGGGAGATGTTGCTGCCAGGGGCAATTTCTGCACTGTTGACGGCGAAGGTCTGCTGACTGACCGCCGCGCCGGCCGGATTCCCACCGAACTCAGCGCGCCCATCTGCGACCGGCTGGACCGTATCGAGATACCTGGTGTGCAGGTGGACGTCTTCTCCGTTCAGGACTACCGGTTTGTTCTTCGGCTGCGGGGCGAGGGTTTGTCGGAACTCGTGACTGAGACCGACCCACAAGTAACGGGCGCAAAAGCCCTGGAAGTCATGGCGCTGAAACCCGAAGCCCAGAAAACGGCGGACATCGTCAACGAATTCGTGAAGCAAGCGGCGCACCTGATGTCCGAGGAAGACCGGGCCAACATGCTGCTGCTTCGAGGCTTCGCTCAGATGCCCTCGCTCCCTCCAATGGGCGAGGTCTACCGGCTGGACCCGGCCGCCATCGCCGCCTACCCCATGTACCGCGGCCTGGCCACGGTGGCCGGCATGAGCGTCATACCCACTGGTAAGACCTTCGCAGACGAAGTGGATACCCTACGGGCCAACTGGGACAAGCACGATTTCTTCTTCATCCACTATAAGCCGGCCGACGCCGCCGGTGAGGACGGCGACTTCGATGCCAAGGTCAGATGCCTGGAGGAATTGGACCCGTTCATAACCCAGATACTTGAGCTGGAGCCTGATGTGCTGATGGTGGCCGGAGACCACGCCACGCCAGCCGTGATGGCAGCCCATAGTTGGCATCCGGTACCCTTCATGCTCCACTCCAAGCTGACCTTGGGACAGGGAATACCTACCTTTGATGAGAAGGCCTGCGCCCTGGGGGCCATTGGCAGCGTACCGGCCACCAGCGTGATGGTGCTGGGCCTCTCCCACGCCGGGAAGATGACCAAGTTCGGTCCTTAAACCCACGTTGAATTCCGACCCTAGTTTGGAGATTTACCCATGCCGGACTTGATCGTCGCCGGAAACTGGAAGATGAATACCACGGTTGCTGAGGCTGCTGTTTTGGCTGCAGGTGTGCGTGACGGCGCTGCGGCAGGTTCAGGCGTGGAACTGGTTCTCTGCCCGCCATTTGTCTCTCTGGCGGCGGTCAGTGAAGCAGTTAAAGGTTCGGCCGTGAAAGTCGGCGCCCAGAACATGCATTTTCAGGAGTCGGGGGCATATACCGGCGAGGTGTCGCCAGGCATGCTACAGGGTCTCTGCGATTACGTGATACTTGGCCACTCCGAGCGACGTCAGATGTTTGCCGAGACCGACGAATCGGTCAACAGCAAGATCAAAGCGGCCCAAGCGGCTGGTCTGAAGCCCATCCTATGCGTGGGTGAGACCCTTCAGGAGCGAGAGGCTGGGAAAGCCTCGGACGTCATCAGCGGCCAGATACGCGCCGGACTTGAAGGGAACGGGAATACCACTGGCCTGGTGGTCGCCTACGAACCCATCTGGGCCATCGGCACCGGCCAGTCGGCCACGCCGGAGACCGCTGTCGAGATCATGGGCGGAGCGATTCTGGAAACCCTGCGCAGCCTGCATGGGGCAGCTGCTGATGGCATTTCTCTGCTCTACGGCGGGAGCATGAACGCCGGTAACGCCGGCGAATATGCGGCCCAAGCCTGCATCCACGGTGGGTTGGTAGGCGGAGCGGCCCTCCAGGCGGACTCGTTCCTCCAGGTTGCCGCCGCCGTCGCCGCCGCCAAGGCCTAGGTACAGACCAGGCTACCGTTGCAGCGGCTTATAAACCCCGGACCTACCATCGCCATCGTTGGCCCTACAGCCGTGGGCAAGACCCAGCTTGCCGTGGAATTGTGCCAGCGTTTCGGCGCAGAGGTCATCAACGCTGATAGCCGTCAGGTCTATCGAGAGATGGACATCGGCACAGCCAAGCCCACTCCCGAAGAGCGCGGCCAGGCTCCCCACCACCTGCTGGACCTCCTTGAGCCGTCCGAGAATTTTGGGCTTGGCGCTTTTTTGCCTCTGGCTAAGCAGGCTTCGGAGGACATAGTCTCCAGAGGCAAGCAGCCGATCGTGGCCGGGGGCACCGGCCAGTACGTTTGGGCCTTGCTGGATAGACAGTCCGTGCCTGCTGTCCCGCCAGACCCGGAATTCAGGGCGGCGTTAGAGAAAGAAGCGGCCCAGGAAGGCGGCGCGGCAGCCCTCCATGACCGCCTGCGGCAGGTTGACCCAACTCGGGCCGACGCGCTGGACCCTCGGAACGTCAGGAGGGTCGTGCGGGCGTTGGAGATCTACCACTCGACCAACACGAAGCCGTCCGAGATGGTCGGCAACCCCCCTGATTCGGGCAAGCGCTTGGTTATCGGCCTGACGATGGAACGGAAAACCCTCTATCGACGTATCGACGACCGGGTAGACGCGATGATGCAGGCGGGGTTCCTGCCCGAGGTCGAACGCCTGTCCCAGACTGGTCTTCCGATGGGACGGGG
>ERZ651768.758-NODE-758-length-23938-cov-5.972088_pt1 | contig 23938 bp, 15 predicted proteins | sample MGYA00514754_ERZ651768 | MGnify/ENA metagenome assembly ERZ651768
CACGATTGCAAAAAAGGTTAATCGTGGCTTGAACGCAGGTAAGACAATCACGGAAAACGGCTACAAAAGCTTTTTCACAGTTGATGCAATTTTTAACTCATCGAAATCAAAAGGTTCCGAGGGTAAGGGATGGCCGACTGATGGTAGTACTTGGCATGAGGGTGAGGGATACATCTGGGCCGAGGACGGTGAGAGAGTCAAGTGTGAAAAGACCTTGGTAGAAATTGACCCGAACGGTAAGCGAACAAAGACTTTAAAGGGCTTTGTTTGGAAGTCCTACGGAAATATTTAAAAAACTGATATAAAACAAGGACTTAGAGACTTGACAATGCCCTCTGAGTATGAGATAATAGCTATATAGTTGAGGTTAGAGAGGAAGGAAATGCGTCTTAAAGATAAATGGTTCAATGACCGAGAGTTTCTTCTCCCGTTTTTCAATAAGTTAATCGGAAATGAGAAGGATTGGAAGATGCCGTTTATGACCACAGTTCCGGCCTATGACATAACGTGTCAACTGGACAGCGGTAAAGAACGTGCAAAGAATATCTTCGAGATATATAATCGAGCTGCCTACTTTTTCACAGGTGCAAACCTTGAAGTGATTAACGAAGATGCCGGCCGGACAGGTGCTGAAGGAAATTTTAAATTAGTAAAGTGCGAAGGATACTATAATGCCATAGGTGCTTAAGACCACCACAAAAACCGTCTGTGTTTACCCTATATAAACAGAGACTATGGTGAAGGAAGTTGATGATAGGGGGCCGTACTGAATGAAACCGGAGTGCGGTCAAAGGCAGGAGGGACGCAGCTCCAAAAGGCCCGGTACTGAATTGAACAACGAGAATGGGAGTTCAGGCGCAAGTTTCGAGGGTAACCGAATGTACATTCGGGTGGTTAATACCCACTTAAAGTACCCACGAAACAGCTAGGAGAAGTATAGAACAATCCTCAACAGCGATGTTGTGTGAAGGCCTCCAAATCTTCATTTCGGGACTATCTCTCACTGTTACTCCCATCTTTTGATTTCGATGCGACAGGTACATTCACTAGATAATGTACCGGCGTTGAAAGCTGCGAAGCTCCCCCATCGAGTTTGGTGGGGGGGCCTTAGAGTTGGTCATAAGACCTACATAAGCTCTAAGTGGACGTTAGGCCTTCGTTGCAAAGGAGTTGGGCTTTACTGATCACACACACCGCACATTTTTTATATCGGTGCTTAGAAGGTAAAGTCTGACTCCACCTTTTACCGGATGCACTATGCATCCACAACCGTCATAAGGAGAATATTATATTATGACTACCGCCACTAAGACCGCAAGAGTTATTGCGGCACTAGAGGATGGGGCTGAGCTCACGGGCAAGCAGATTAACGCACGTTTTGGCGTTAAGAATGCTCGCGCTTTGATCAGCTCGATTCGTATGCAGGGTTATCCTGTGTATGGCAATCAACGGACGAATGGTAACGGAGCGACTTCAGTGAAGTATCGCCTCGGCACACCAACTCGTTCTGTTGTTGCTGCAGGGTTCCGCGCTCTAGCGTAGGCTCAATGGGGGCTAGTCGTTAAGGCTAGTCCCCCATTCCCTTAGTAAACTCTCAGAGCTCTCAAAGCCACTTAGGGGGTTAAAACTGAGGCGCCGTTTGTAATCTATAAATGCAATAAGTATCCAGAGGAATTTTTTTATTATGTTAGACGGAACACACACACAATTATTTCACAGCACTCCCGAATGGAAATACTACTGTGATGCAGGCGAATATACTGCGAGCAGTTTACCGAGTTTACTCTATGAAATATTTGTTCATAGATTTTCTCATTTACTAAAAGGCGAGGGGTTCAGAGATTGAGTTTTCATTTAATCGCAATAGTAGGTGTAACCTATGCGTATATTGCTGTGAGTCTATTCATGAAAGGTAATATACAACTCGCACTTGTTTTCACAGGATTCGCAATCTCCAACATCGGACTTGCATGGGCTGCACGGTAATAATGGAGTGTTAGTTCAGCTGGTTAGAATACTTGCCTGTCACGCAAGGGGTCACGGGTTCGAGTCCCGTACACTCCGCCATAAGGTATTGACACTACCCCTAAAACTGTGGGATAATATCTTAACATTCATAGACATATATAAAAAGAGAATTTTATGAAGAAACTTTTGAATCGCCGTGAGTTTGCACGAAGGTGTGCTGGTCTTCTGGTCGCAATTGCGGCCGTTCCTGTATCTGCGTCAACGGTAAAACTAGTCCTACCAAAATTAGATCCTGATGATGGTCTAGCTACTACGTTAGGGTATACGCATGATGTTGATGCAATCCCTGCACAAGTTCTACTAGCAAAACATCCCAACTATGTACCAGGCAGTAAATGCTCAAACTGTGTATACTTCCAAGGTGGCCATGAGTGGGGTAAATGTAATATCTTTACAAATAATAGGGTGAACGCAAAAGGTTGGTGTAACGTATGGACAGATAAACCTAATCTCCCTATGCAACTTCAACCAACCGGATCGGGAAGTGAATATTTAGAATTTGGGCCATAGGTTATGAAAAGGGAAAGTAAAGATTTTTTAAAAACGCTTCTTATTATTTACGCAATTATAATTGCTGCAGTTTATTTTTTAGATAAGGGTGCCTTATAGGAGATACCAATGGAACCAAAAAGTAAGTACTTGATAATCATGGACTTAGAAGATGCCGGGCATGATCTCAGAGATGCTGAGAGAGTGTATAAGGAAATAGAGAAAGAAAAAAAGACTCTGGAGAAATGGGGTTTCGGCAGCGAAATTCCGTCAGAGTTGCTGGGAGAGTTAGCCTCACAGAGAAAAGAAGTCCGAAAGTTAAAACTAATCTATAAAAAAATGGATGAACGGTATAAGCAATTTGATATTAAGTTTATTAAAGAAAAACTTGTTAAGGGCGTAGATGTACGCGATGCATATGATGAACCAGTGCGTAAGTCCAAGCGTTGGGCAGACGGCGAGCACATAGATGTACGCGATGCATATGATTATGAAGATAGAGGTTGTTAGCTATGAAACTGCCTAAAGAACTAAAAGAATTAAAAAACCGATTGAAACTTGAGCTTGACGGTTGTGATGTTCAAGAGTCTTCCATTGAAGCTGCGTTACTGGTTGTTGATGAATGGTATAAGGAAGGTCAAGCCGACGACAAAAAGAATGAAGAGTACTGGAGGCATTGGGCACTACAGAATATTTCATGACCTTTCGTAGACCATGAAAGTCTTTCCACCCGAAGCCACCCCCCCTTCAAACTGGGCGGTTCTCAAAAAGGAACCCCTGCCCCTATTACTCCGATGGTTGTTTTTTGGTTCCTTCTGGACGATACTCAGTATTGGGTTATTTATTGTTATGGTCATGATAGGGATTGCAATATTTGAATGGAGCATTCCTATACTTTATGAGTGGACACACTAATATGTGGGATTACTTCACCGAAAAGTTTCCTGTCAAAATACGAAGTATCGAAGGTGACGATTGGATCGCACTTAATTATTATCTCGAAAAAGATATTCGGAGTGCTGGTCAGGGTGCGTTGTCAGCTGCGAAGTGCTATCGGACGCACTGGAAGATGCATGAAGTATACGATTCTTTTTCTTTATTAAATAATGCAGTACTGGACTTTGCGAAAAAGTTTCCCCTTGCAAGTCGCACTGATGAGCAAGGCAACCCCGAAGAAGTACCGATGAAAGTTCTGGAGTCTTGGGGATTGATTTACAAGAAAGGTGATTCTACTGATACGCATACCCATTGGCCTGCGTTGTGGTCTTACTGCTACTGCGTAAAGTCCTGTGAAAATTGCACACCGTTATCGTTTCCTACGGCTGAAGATGTTTCTATAGAAGGCACCGGACTTGCCGAAAAAACCTTGGTTGCACACAAGGCAGGTCAAATTATATTGTGGCCTGCATGGCTAACCCACAAAGTTTCTGAGCAAGAATGTGACCACGACCGTATCGTGGTTTCTGGAAATATCTATACGGACTTTTAAAAAGGAATTTAAAATGGAAGAATTATTTACTATGGGCCCTAGCAACATTGTACTGTTACTAGCTGGTGTCTGTATTGTGTTCTATCTTATTAATTATGGAAAATAAAACTACCCGAAAGTGTGGTACGCATGGAAAGGAATACAAGATAGAATTTCCTTTAAATATTCCCGCAGTTATTCAGAATCCCATACAATTAGTAAAGTTGGGGTTAAGTTCTACCATGAGGCAATCTCTCAAGGACATCATACTCAATCGGGGTGATGAACAAAATCATGTATCCAATGTTAAAGCAGACATGACTGATTGGTTCATGCATCAGAAGTATAAAGAATTTGAAGAACTTTCAATCCATGCAGGAGCTGTTGCAAATCAAATGACTGAAGAACATATATCGACGTTTAATTTTGATTGCTGGGGTGCGGTTTATCGTAAAGGTGATGAGACTGTCATACATAATCATTGGGGCAATCTATGGAGTTGGTGCTATTATCTTAAAATACCAAATGATTCACCACCGTTTCGGTTTGAAAATACTTTTCAATCAGGAACAAACGATGTCACTTCTTTTGATATCTATCCAGAAGATGATGATATTCTCATATTCCCTAGTTGGTTTAAACACTCCGTTCCGAAAATGGAATGTGATGGAGAACGGATTATAATTGCTGGAAATATTCAGACCGCAGATCGCCCTTATCGGGCCATCGTCACGCGGCAGCCGGAGAACAAAGACTCTTAACTACGTTCTATATCTGACCTTCCTTATAAATATTATATTATAAGGAGTTCACATGGCAGAACAATATTTTATGGGACTAGATGGTTTCATCTGGTTCGTTGGTGTCGTAGAGAATCGTAATGACCCCGCCGAACTTGGTCGAGTACAGGTTCGCTGTTTAGGATACCACACCGAAGATTTAACACTTATACCTACGGCAGATCTGCCGTGGGCCCATGTCATGCATCCTGTTACTGATCCTTCAATGCAAGGGTTAGGTAACACTCCTTCTTTTCTTGTTGAAGGTAGTTGGGTTGTCGGTTTCTTTCGTGACGCAAGAGAGAAGCAACAACCGATTATCATGGGCACCTTGCCCGGCTACCCAGAAAATCTTCCCGATATCAAACTAGGATTTAATGATCCAACGAACACTTATCCTACCGAGTGCCGTATCTATTCTGGCCACGGAATCAAAGAGAGTGATGTTAGTCGATTAGCAAGAGGTGAAGATTCCGAAACACACGTAGCTCTCATGATGCGAAGGGAACTTAAGCAAGATGATATTCCTATCGCAATTAAACCGCACATACCAGAAGTATCGGATAGCACTACTCTTGAAGAACGCACTACTTGGAATGAACCCCATCCCAAAAGTGTTACCGCAGACGAATCACCATACACCTCTGCGAAATATCCTTACAACCATGTTCATGAAAGTGAAGCAGGACATATCCATGAGATAGACGATACGCCTGGCGGTGAACGCCTAATGCAGCAACACTCCACAGGAACTTTCCAAGAGATACATCCAGACGGAACTAAGATGGTCAAAGTCATAGGAGACAACTACGAGATTATTGCAGGCAAGTCAAGCATACTGGTAGTTGGTGATGCAAACATTACTTACGATGGTAACGTGCGTGAGTTAGTTAAGGGAGACTATGCATTAGAGGTTGAGGGAAACTATAGTCAGAACATACATGGCGAACATGAGGTCAAGATTGGAAAGAACCGAGCAGAACAAATATTAGGCAACTATGCGTTTAACATTGATAGAGCAATCAAGGCTCGTGTAGGAGAAGATGTTGATTATTTAATCAACGGAAATGAAACAAGGAATATTGGTGGTCTTTATGATTTAGCTGCAACCAAAAGAATTTCAATAACTTCTCTCACTAGTGATATTTTTGCATTTGCAAAAACAGATTTTCAAATCAGTGCAGCATCTGGCATTGTCTCATTCAAGGCTGGAGATAAACTTGACATGAGATCTGCAAAAGCAATGACTATCAAGACAGAAGCAGACGGATTAAATGTAATATCAATTGGTGCAGTCATAGAAACATTTAGTAGTACATTGACGACAACTGTTACTGCTGCTGTATCAGAAACTTTCAGTGCGGGTCAGACAACTAACATAACAGGAACACTAGATTTAGATGCATCCACTGAAGTCGATATTGATGCAGCTACAATCAACTTGAACTAACATGGACAGAACTAAATACATCATTGTCTTTCAAGACATTACTAAAGCAAATCCAGAGTGGAGAGAGTGGGGTAATTTCTTTAAAGGATACTTGGTTGCAGATAATTTGATAAATGCAGAGTTAATGGCAAAAATGATTAGGGGTGCTGTTGTTGGTGCAATCGATGATAACGGTGATGAGTGTTATTTTGAAAGCGACATGGAGTCTGCGGTGAGGGAAAACGTCCACCCATTAAATTCGACAATATCCAATCATGACGTACAATTGCGAAAGAGGAAGAACTAATGCCTGGCGCAACGAGACATGGAGATACAGCAGGAGGTGCGATTATATCATCGCAGTCTACTGTAAAGGCAAATAGTAAAAACATAATTGTGCATGGTGATTCCGTTACATCGCATGGGGATTCTCCACATAATGCACCTACAATGATTGCTGGTTCTGATAATGTATTCATCGGTGGTATCGCAGTTGTTAATGCTGGAGATGCAGCCACTTGTGCTCATACATCTAATGGTTCATCGAACGTAAACGTAGGAGATTAATATGGCTGACTTTACAACTGCAAACTTGCCAGGCGCGAACGCATCTTTTAATACGGCCAGAGATAAGTTCAGTACAATAAAGGATACGTTGAAGTCCAACATGGAAGTAGACGCATCAACTTTAACATCCACGTTAAAATCTGACTTATTGGATTTTGGTGACAAACTGAAACCAATGATTCCAGAGTTGCCTGACTTACCTGATATTAATTTACAAGCAGAACTTACTTCATTACAGTCATTGGCTGGTTCAAGTCGTGATACTGCCCTTGCATCACTTAAATCAAAATTTGGAAGTGGTTTATCTGCACAGGGAGTTGAATTAGATGACCTTGTTTCTAAAGCAACCGATGCTTTTGAATCTGGAAAAAAGATATCTGCTGAGATTCCTAACTTCACCATACCCGTTGCAGGTGGTGACGTTGTTGAAAAAGCAAAAGAAGTTTTGCAGGCAGATGATGCTGATATTGAAGAAATACTCAGTGATGAGGTTAATCAAGAGATTGTAGATGCACTCAAGAAAGCTGCATTAGAAAGTCAAGAGATACAACAGGAAGCATTAGTTGAGAAAATAAAAGAAGCAGCTCTTGAACCTATTGGTTATGTAAAGAAAAATACGAACACCTTTGAAACTTAAATTACAATATGATGTATAAATAATATAATAATAAGTGGGAGTTCCCTATAAATGGCGGTCTATGACGCACAATCACAGAATACTTCTAGTCGTAATACAAGACGGTATATAGACTTAGATTTATTTTTAAAAAGAAAGATACCTAGTGGCGATGTTAATACAATAACAGACATACAAGCAGTCAAAAGGTCAATTCGTAATCTTGTTCTATTGAATCCTTATGAAAAACCCTTTCACCCAGAAATAGCAAGTGGTGTTAGGGGAATGTTGTTTGAATTGATGACCCCCTTTGTAGCTGCACAGTTAACAAAGAAGGTCGAAGATGTAATTAATAACTTTGAACCAAGAGCACGATTGGTAAGTGTTCGTGCAAATCCTGATTACGACCGCAATGAATATGAAGTATCAATAGAATTTTATGTTGTGAATACTCCCACAGAATTAGTTGACTTAACAGTTATGTTGGAGAGATTACGATAATGGCTACAAACCCCTCAAGACTTAGAGTAACAGAATTAGACTTTGATGAGATAAAAGACAACCTAAAAACCTTTCTTAAAGGACAATCTCAATTCAGAGATTATGATTTTGAAGGTTCGGGTATGAGTATCCTACTGGATGTTCTTGCGTATAACACTCACTATCTTGGTTTCAATGCAAATATGCTTGCAAACGAAATGTTTCTTGATAGCACATCCTTACGGTCTAGTGCGGTATCACACGCAAAAATGTTGGGATATGAAGTTACTTCCCCAAGAGCTGCAAAGGCAGTTATCACTGTTTCTTTAAACACCACAGATGCAAACAAGACAATGCCTGCTGGAACTGCCTTTACAACAAAAATAGATGACGTTGATTATCAGTTTGTTACGATAAAAGATATAACTGCTTCTAATATTGGTAACTCAATTCCATTTACTGAAGTTGACATTTATGAGGGAACGTATGTAACCACAAAGTATGTAGTGGATATCTCTGACGTAGATCAAAGATTTTTGTTAATTGACCCTAGATCAGATACTACTACACTAACAGTTAAGGTTCAAAATTCTGCATCGGATACAACGACAACGACATTCACGAAAGCAACTGACATAACTCAGTTATCAACAACGAGTGAAGTGTATTATTTACAAGAAGCGGAGTCTGGTAAATTTGAAATTTACTTTGGCGATGGTAATGTAAGTAAAGCTTTATCCGACAATAACATTGTGGTTCTACAATACGTTGTCACTAACAAGAGTGCAGCCAATGGTGCAAGTTCCTTTACTTCACCTTCAGCAATTGATGGAGTAACAAATGTTGGAGTAGTTGTTAATGTAACTGCAAGAGGTGGTGCAGAAGGCGAATCAATTACCTCTATTAAATTAAACGCACCATTAGATTACGCATCACAAGGTCGAGCAGTAACGGCTGATGATTATAAAGTATATGTTAGAAAATTATTTGCAAATACACAAGCGGTTTCTGTTTGGGGTGGTGAAGACGGTAGTTTTGATTCGGCAACAGGACTTACAAGTTCCACACCAGAATATGGAAAAGTTTTCGTATCAGTTAAAACTACTACTGGTGAAAATATGACTACTGCTCAAAAATTTCAACTTGAAAAAGATTTAAAACCCTATAAGGTTGCGTCCATAACTCCAGTAATTGTAGATCCGATTACAACTTATTTAATTCTTAACACAGTCTTTCAATATGATTCGAGTACAACGACTAATTCAAAAGAAGCTTTAGAGTCATTAGTTTCTACCACACTAACCAATTTTAATAATTCAGATTTGAAAAACTTTAATGCTGTGTTTCGTCACTCAAAATTATCAGGTCTTATAGACGACACTGATACTTCAATATTGAGTAATGTGACAACGGTAACTATGGCCCAATATATAACACCTACTACTACTGCCCCCACAGGATATACGATAGACTTTAGTAATGTACTTGACCATCAATACGATGCACAAAACAATGTTGTTGAGTCTACAGGTTTTAGTATTAGTGGGCAAGTAGAAGAATACTTTTTTAGCGATCTGACAGAAGGTGGTTGGGATACTAAAGGAACGCTAAGAATTTATTTTATGAACGCTGGTGTAAAAACTATTTACTCTAATGATGGTGGAACGATAGATTATGAAAAGGGATTAATTACCATAAATCCCATTCACATTTCAGCTGTCTCAGATGTAGACGGTGCGACATCAACACAGATTCGCTTCACTGCTATTCCAGACTCCAATGATATTGTTCCAGTGCGTAATCAAATATTGGAGATAGATGAAGTAAACGGCACAGTGTTGGGTAGAGTGGATAGTGCGGCAACGAGTGGTGTAGGTTACACAACAACGACAGTGGGTGGAGTAACTACTACAACAGTATCAACAACTTCATCGGATCCAACTTCATCGGCCTATTGATAAATGTCCCACGAAAAAAAATCTAATTTTCTGACGAAGATTTCTCCACTTATAGAAGGACAGGTGCCTGACTTTGTTCAAGCAGACCATCCTCTGTTTGTAGATTTTTTAAAAGACTATTATCAGTTTTTGGAAGCTGGTAAACTTGAAGTAAATGTTACTACCGATTATATTCGATTAGAGACAACCACATCAGAATATATTTTATTAGAAGACGGGGAGAGAGTAATAGATGAGTCGTTCACTGGTAAGTTTACAGATGGAGAAACTATTACAGGTGGAACATCAAGTGCAACTGCAACGATTCTTGTAGAGGACTCTCGTAATTCAGTTCTGTATGTTAGTTCACAACAAAAATTTATTACCGAGGAATTAATCACTGGTGGAACTTCTGGTTCATCAGCAAAGATAATAAAATATCGTGCCAATCCAGTTCAGAACATTCAACAACTATTAGATTACGCAGATGTAGATAATACTATTCACGATTTCTTTGATCAAATGCGTGATTCGTTTATGGAATCCATACCATCTACTCTTGCAACCAATACATCAAAACGAAATCTTCTAAAAAATATTAGAGATCTTTATTCTGCAAAAGGAACGTCTGAAGGTCATAAACTTTTTATGCGTTTACTTCTGGGAGAAGATGCAAACATAATATATCCAACAGAATATATGATGAGGCCCTCTGATGGAAACTGGAGAGAAAATCAAATTATACGAGCAACTGCTGGTTCTGGGATGAGTGGTGATGAGGTTGTTGGTGAAAAAATTACAGGTCAAACTTCTGGTGCAACTGCGAATGTTAAAGAAGCATTAACAATACAGCAAGGCACTATGTCTGTTACTGAATTTCAAATTCAAAATGTAATTGGCACTTTTGTTACTGGTGAAGTGATTAAAGGTCGTTCAACGAGTAGAGATGTAGATGTATCTTTCACTTTGGCATCAATACTTGCTGGCGGTACGATAACAAATGATGGTATACTTCATGATGTTGATGAAACAATTACGGTAGAGGCTATAGGTAATGAATATGCTGAAGCAACAATAGATGTAATTAAGTCGGGTGGAGTATCAGGTGTTGTTGTCGATGATGCTGGATCAGGATATCAAGTTGGTGATACATTAACATTTACAAATCCGACAGCAGATAGTGACACTATTGTAGCCACTGGTTTTGTGGCAGTCGTTGGTGGTGGAATTACTCAAGAGGCAGGAACACTAGATGATTCAGATGTAACGACAGATACGATCATTATAGAATCGGATTCAAATTTTACCGAAGAGTCGATGGATATAATTTTAGAAACAAAGGGAGTAGATTTTTTTGTTGGTAATGGATCATCAACAGTATTTAAACTTAACAACACATCTACTCTTACTGATACCCTAACTTTATATCTGGATGATGTAAAGACATCACAACTCGCACCAAACGGTGATTCAGTATGGAGTATAGAGTCAACACCCTATCTGGTTTTAAATGCAACGGACAGTTCATCAACTGATGCTGGAGATAATATTTTATTAGAGGTTGACGATGCACCACAAACCGATTCGGTCTTTACGTTAGAACAACAAGAAATAACATTTACAGAATCACCAGTAGATTATACACCAGCAGCTGGCGTACAAATAAGAGTTCGTGGTGATGTTGTAAATTATATTTTACTTGATGGAACGGATGGTTCTTCATTCACAAATGCTGGGAGCAGACTACTTACAAATCAGACTGCCACTACGATAGATAGTTATAAAACTTCTACAGACCAAATCGTTTTAGAAGAATCGATATTCAGTACAGCTGGAGAAATACAAAAAGTTATTGTTACTAATAGTGGTAGGGGGTATACGGATCTTCCTACAGTTTCAGTGACATCTGTAAATGGTTCTGGTGCTGCGTTACTTGCAACGACTGATGATATCGGTGCAATCGATTCCATAAAAGTTAAAGAGCCAGGACTAAATTATGTTAGTTCTAATCCACCAGATTTAGATCCAAGAGCTCACTTCGTTGTTAAAGATGTCACAGGAACATTCGCATCGGGGAACACTCTTACCACACATGAGGGAACGGTTAAAGGTTGGGATTCATCGACTCAAATTCTGGACGTTGCAGCATTTGAAAATGTTGTAAGAATAGACGGAGAAGAGAGTGGTACATTTAATCAAGGTATACAACTTGAACGTGGAAATACAACCGGAAGTCTGAACACACTTCTTCTGGAAGATGTTCATACACATGACAGTGACCGATATTTATGCATCAATGGTACAGGCTCGACTACCAGAGGCCCAAGAATAATTCGCAAGAAAGTAACCGTTGTTGAAAATACTCTTAACACAATCGCAGAATCTACAGCAGATGCTTCTCTTGGAGAAAAAATATTTGCGATTAATAGTGTGTATGAACCCAGTGACTTTACAGCTCTTCGTCTTGAATTTTTTAAAGGGGATACTCATTACTTTGATTTGAGTGACAGTTCGTTATACAATCTAGACAGTACCAAAAATCATCAAATGGCATTTGCGGTTCTTGCCGAGAGATTTGAGGGGGATGGTTCGACAGCTTCTTTCACTCTCAGTAATCCTGTTGAAACAACTCCGATTGCGTTTATAACTACAGACTCATCTTCATTTGAAAACAATGTTAGAGTACACGCTAACGCAAATAATACATCGTATACTGCAAGTGGAAATACTTTAACATTTACAACAATACCTTCTAGTGGTACTCACATCATAGTGTTTACCAAGTATACGACAGGGGTAACAACTTCTAGCAGTGACATTATGATAGGTGGAGGGTATTATGATTTAGATGGTGATGGTATTGTAGACGAGGGAGCATACATCCAAATAGAGACAACGACTGAAACACCAAACTTGTATTATTACTGTGTTAATCATGGCCCGCGAATGGGGTATACAGTTTCAACCAAAACAGTAGAAACATCATTATATGATGTTGGTTCAAATCTTTTAATCAATGCTGAAAGTATCGGTTCCAAACCACAAGGGATTTTATTGGAAAATGGTTCTCAGGGCACTACATTAACTACTTCCCATCCTGGCACTTTTGATGTTCTTTTGGAAACTGATCATAACGTTTTAATAAGCAGTGAATTAAATGATTACAGAACGACATTAGATAATCTTGTAAAATCAGGAAAGGCTGTTAAAAAATCTGACGGTACATTAGATTTTAGTCAAAAAGTGTTTTTTGAAAATGGTAAAGACTTCATAGTGCTAAACGGTACAACGAGTGGTAGTCAGGATGCTGGTGATTCAATATTATTTGAAGATGCACTTAATCAAGAGGATAGGGATTTTCATCTAAACAATGCCTACACACAATTTTTAGTCAAAGAAGATCATGACCATACTGACTTTGGAGATGCTGGTGGTACTGGTGTTCTAACTCAAGAGATATCAGACATTACAGAGTACATTAGGTTTGGTTTGGGCACTGCTGATACCAACGTAGAAAATATTATTTTAGAAACTGGTACAGAATCTTTTGGTGTAACAAAGGCAGATGGAACGGTTAGAAATGCTTTTCTTCTTACGGAAGAATTAATCGTAGTCAAGACTTTTACTTCAAGCGAAAATATTTTTTCACTTGAAGATGCGTTTATCGATCTTCAGCACGTAAATTTTGGTGTCCTACTTGAAAGTTTTGAATCCAGCTCTGGAGATCAAATTCTGTTAGATGGAACAGACAGTATCTCTCAGGATGCTGGAGCCAAAATACTCGCAGAAGACTCAGTGGTTCAAGAGGCCAGAATTATATTAAACGGAACGGATAGTGATTCAAGTAATGTTGGAGATCAACTTCTTGAGGAAGATGAAACTGGATTTGACGAAATAACCTTAGATGGTTCTGACAGTTCATCGACCGATGCAACTGATAATCTTATTCTAGAAACTGCAATCGACTTTAGTAATAACGATGTTGTTATAACAGATTCAGGCGGTGCAACCGCAACAATCGTAAAAGCAGATATCGCAACTGTTACTAGTAGTGTAGAAGTTAGTACAACATTAACAGGACAATATGCTGGTATTGAAAGTTTATTGGGGGAAAATTTAAACCGTATCCAAGACTCTTGGTACTATCAGGATTTTTCTTATGAGATAGTGGTTGGTCAATCACTTTTAACATATCTAAGTGAATTAAAGAAAGCAGTGCATCCAGTAGGTTTCTTACCGTTTGGTAAAGTATCTATTGCAACTGCGGTATCGGCTGCAGTAACTACAACAGCTGCTGGTGTATCTGAATTTACGGGTGATGACACATTCTCACCGATACTTGCATCTGTTCTTGAAACACTGTTTAGTCAAACTATACAAAGTAGATTACAAACTGCTCCTACTACATCTGGTCTGGGACAGAGAGATGATCAAATTATGCTGGAAAATGGTATAGTTGATGGAGATAATATTGTACTTAATATTGAATCAATAGTATTGAATGGAACTGATAGTGATTCAAGTAATGCTGGAGATGAAGTTCTTTTAGAAACAGAAGGTTTTATCAGATTAGAACAAGAACAAGATATTGGTTCTAAGATTTTATTAGAACCTAGAGTCATAATATTAAATGGAACAGATAGTTCATCAACAAATGCTGGAGATCAAATTCTTTTAGAAACAGGAAGTTTCATCGTATTGGAAGAAGAAACTTCCTATGATCTGAAACTAATATTAAATGGAACGGATAGTGATTCAAGTAATGCTGGAGATGAAGTTCTTTTAGAAACAGGAAGTTCCGTCATACTGCAAGAATCTAGATTGTCCGAATTTGTCCTTGAGGCCGGTGAACTTAATGCAATACTTTACGAAGCAGATATAGTAAAATCAGACACAACTAATTATGCTTACGATGGTGGTGGACGAGTCATGTCAGAATCGTCACACGCTCCAAGTGCAGATGCTGACCGTGTTTTGGTCAGAGAGATTACTACCAAGATTTCTGCCAGACCAAATTCAAGAACCTCAAGAAACCTCTTACTCTATCTTGCAAATGATCCTTTTGGTGATGTAGATTCAGTCCAGCTAGAGTCTGGTATTGGAAACGAGTCGGATCATCTTGTTCTTGATGGTACATTACCATTCCAGTATCCAGACGCATTTTTCAGAATGGAAGGTACATCAGGGGTAGACAATTTAATACTGAACGGAACAGATAGCTCGTCTACCAATGCTGGCGGTGATATCTTATTAGAATCTGGTCATAAAATTCAATTAGAGAACTCAACCTATGTTAATATATCTGAGACAGAGAGAATACTTTTAGAAAGTTCTTATGAAGGAACAGGTAGGTTGAAAACGGAAGCTTCGCCTTGGAGTTATCCATCAGGGTTCCTAGTAAATGAAAATGATAGAATTGTTTTTGAGAATGAGAATGAATTTGTGGAAACCATACCATTGTCAGAGATAGGTAGTTTTCGATTTGAAGATATTCGTAGAACAGATAAAATTATATTAGATAACAATTCTGTTGACCAAGATAACACAAATGCAGCTGAAAATACTGGTATCCTAATGGAAAACTTTGGACAACTTCTTCTTGATGGAACAGATAGCTCGTCTACCAATGCTGGAAGTTTTGTTGCACAAGAAACAACTAAAAATAATAAATTTACGTTAGAGGAATCTGGTTCCCTTATCGTTGAGAATAATTCAACTCACTCAGTTGTTGAGTTTCTTGCAGCAGAAAGTGCAAATGACGAGATTCTTTTAGAAGATGTTCATAGACCACTAACTGCTTTTGGTATTCAATTAGAACAGGATTCTTATAATCAAGATGTAATTATTTTAGATGGTATGGACTCTGATTCCCTATATGCTGGATTACCACTTGAGCTAGAAGATATTTTTCAAGTGGTAGGAACCCCACATATTGTATTAGAAAGTACAAATATAATACAGAGTGAAGGACAAATACCTCTGGATAACTGGACACTAAATAGTTCAACAAGTCCAATTGGCTATCAACCAGTAGTCCATGCATCAGAGATTCGAGTTAGAACTACTGGTGACATTGCATTAGAGGATTCAACGGATACAACTTATGGATACTTGGTTCTTAATGGAACAGATGGTTCATCAACAAATGCTGGAGACAATTTAGATTGTGAAGGCGCAACAGGAATAGCAGGGTAACTTGTATAAATAAAAGAAGGTATAAAAATGTCGGCAATTATCACAGAAAAATTCAGACAACATAATGCAACGCAGTTTTATGAGTCTTTTACAGAGGCCTCTAAAAGTGCTTATTATCTATTCATAGGTAAAGCAACTGCGTTCACAACCGCAACCACTACAGGGAGTGATAGCTCCCCCCCAACACCAGCTGACGCAGTTGGTGAGACAGAATATTACGCATGGGATTCCATGTTGGCTGCAAAAAATATTGCATCGACTGACGTAACTTACGCATTACCTCGTAGAAACTGGACAAATGGAACGATTTATGATATGTATAAACACAATATCAGTTCTGCCAGCACCTCTACGTCAGGTGCATCAAATTTATATGACTCGACATTTTACTTTTTAACTTCCGACAATAGAGTGTATAAAGTTCTAGATAATAATAGTGGAGCCGCATACTCTGGTTCTGAACCGACATCTGAATCAACCTCGCCATTTGCATTAGGGGGATATGTTTTAAAATATATTTACTCAGTTACATCAGCAGAAGCCGCAAAGTATCTCACGACAGATTATATGCCAGTATCAACAGATAGTACAGTAAGTGCAGCTGCAACAGACGGAAAGATTGAATGTCTTGTGATAACTGCTGGTTCTGGTTATACAAACGGAACTTACTATGCAGCCATTTATGGTGACGGTGCGAGTCAAGGAACATCTTCTGGTGCAATTGTAAGAATTACTGTAAGTGGTGGTGCGATTGCATCTTTTGGTTTGACTGCTGGAACGGATACAACTATCCATTCAGCCGGTAGTGGTTATACATACGGAACGGTAAATCTTGGTTCTAGTTATACGTTTTCAGATACAGGATTATCTAGTGCATCGTCAATGGGAAGTGGTACAGGCGGTGCGATAGAGGTCATGATTAGTCCCAAGAATGGTCATGGTTACGATGCAGTTGTAGAGTTAGGTGGACATTATGTAATGTCTGCAACAACTCTAACACAAGCAGAGAATGATGACATCACAACTGCAAACGATTTTAGACAAGTTGGTATTGTGGTTGATCCGACAACTTACGGAACGACAACGGTTGCATCAGATAGTACTTCAAGACAAACTTATGTAGTTAAGATGTCATCCTCAAGTGGAACCTTTGAGGTTGATGAAAAAATTACACAAACAACAACTGGTTCGGTAGGAAAGGTAATTGAATGGGATAGTGGTTTAAGTTTACTTTATTTTCAGCAAGAACGGTTTGGGGATTTTGGAACAAACTCCACTACTGGAGATAATACCGCATTTAGTGGGGCAAACGTAATTACTGGCGGAACTTCTGGTGCGACAGGAACACCATCAACCACTACGGAAACAGTTACTCTTGAAAATTCTAACACGATATCCTTAACAACTGGTTACGCAAATCCAGAATTGCAACCTGATAGCGGTGATATCATATACCTAGAAAATCGTAAGCCAATTTCAAGATCATCAGACCAAACTGAAGATATTAAAGTTATAATCGAGTTTTAATATGACACTAAAAACAAATTTAAATTCTGCACCATATTATGATGACTTTGATTCATCAGATAATTTTCATCGAGTTCTTTTTCGACCAGGCTATGCAATACAGGCAAGAGAGTTAACACAACTACAATCAATACTCCAAGATCAAATTGAGAAACATGGAAACCATATATTCACAGATGGTGCTATCGTTATTCCTGGCAATGTATCTTTTAATAATCAATATGTGTCTATAAGATTAAATTCAACATTTGGCGGAGAATCAATTGACCCAGCACAGTATTATAATGCAACTGACTTGGTTACGGTTACTGGTGAAACATCAGGAGTTACTGCTGAAGTTATTGGTTACTCACAAGCAGCTGAAGATGCAGCAGAACCACTTTTATATCTAAAATACATTTCTACTGGAACGAGTGGAAGTGCTGGTTTTGATGATGTAGATTCTTCAGTATTTTTTCAGGATGGAGAAAATCTATCTGCTGATGTTAACGTAACGCATACAACAACTTATATTGCTGGATCAAATTCACTCACGGTTTTTTCTCCAGATAATCCAAATGCTTCTGCTTCTTCATATGGTTCGGCAGTGACAGTTGACGCTGGTGTATTTTATGTCAAAGGAACTTTTGTAGAAACAACTTCACAAATTTTAGTAATAGGATATGATGATCCTTTTCCAAGTGTCATAGTAGGATTTAAAATTGGAGAGGAAATTGTAACTTCAGAAGCAGATACAACCCTTCTTGACAATGCAACAGGAACAAGTAATTATGCAGCTAAAGGTGCTCATAGATTAAAAATAACTTTAACTCTTGACCGTAAAACTATAGATGATTCAACTGATGATTCTGATTTTGTTGAGTTAATAAGAATTGTTGACGGAGTACCTATAACAAAATCAAAAGAAACAATATATTCTTTACTTGGAGATGCACTAGCTCAAAGAACATCTGAAGAATCTGGTGACTATGTAGTTAAACCATATCAGTTTAATATCACGGAATGTGTTGATAATTTTTTAGGCTCTGATTTAAATTTGGGTGCATATACAGCTGGAGACAAAACAGATGATTGGACAAATGCTCAGGATGATTTTTTAACATTACACATTCAACCTGGCATTGCGTATGTAGACGGATATAGACATGAAACTATTGGTACAGTTAGAAAAGACCTTTTAAAAGCTAGAGACACAAAAACCATCGATGCTGGAAAGACGAACTTTGAAATAGGAAATTATCTTAGACTTACTAATGTTTATGGTTCTCCAGATATCGGTGAGGTTTCTGGTGAAACAACACCATTTAGACCAATGTTATTAATGGATAGACCTCAGGCAACTAGAGGAACTGTGCCTAGCTCAAATGCAATCGGTATATTAAGACCTAGAGGATTTCAACATGAAGCAAATGGTTCGCTTGGTGCCGGTGCAAAAAGTACAAACGCTGATGGTATCTATAGGATGTATGCTTTTGATATTCGTACTTTTACATTAGTAGTAATGGACGGTACTCCAAGTCCCTTAACAACTGCTAATTTTTCAACTGGTGGTGTTAAAGTTACAGGTGTTACTAGTGGTGCAACTGGTTACGTTTTTAATGATACAACTAGTTTTCCAGACGGTGACGCCAGCGGCACTGGTACTTTTACACAAGGTACATATATTTACCTTACAAATGTGATTGGTGAGTTTCAGGCAGATGAAAAACTTAAAACCTCTGACTCAGGAGAAGCAGACCTTTATTTAGAAAATTCTAGTAATACAGATTTGACAATATCTAGTATTATAAAATGGAAACTCAGTGATGCTAGAAGTCTTCAGATGCAAGATCCAGACCCGGCTAGTTCTAGCGCACAAGACTTTATAGCAGATATTGTTTTAGATGATTTAGATCCGAATGACCAATCCTTCTTTGCTGATCAAGTTACGGCCACTAAAAAAGTAACCAATGTAAGATTAGAAGATGCCACAGAAACTACAGGTAATCTTCAGTTAGAAAAATTAGTAGGTGCGAGATTACAAGAGCCTCAAAAACTACAGTCATTATTCAAAATGCCAAAAGAGAATGTTAAAACTTTATTGACCGAAGATAACAATGGTGTTTCACAAACAGAATTAACTTTCAGAAAACAATTCGTTGGCACAACCAGTGCTGCTGGTGCGGTATCTTTCACGGCAGGCTCAGGTGAAACCTTTGTAACTTTTGCTGAGAAAGATTATACTATGTCTATATTGACTGCCGGTGATGGTACTGGTTCACAAGGAGATATTGTTAGCGCATCAGGTGTGAATGGAACAGGATCAGGTACAATAACAATAACAGATAGCACGGTTCTTGGTGACTCTGCAAAGGTTAAAATACTCGCATCAGTAACAAAGTCTGCTATAGTTCAATCAACTAAAACTACAAACCTTTCTAAGCAATTAAAAGTTCTTGCAAGTGACGCAGACGGAGCATACGGAGTTAGAGCAACAGATAAAGAAATTTCACTAGGTAGAACGGATGTCTATAGAATACAAGCTATCTATGATTCACAGGATACTTCTACAGACGCAGTTGCACCAACCCTTACAATAAGTGATACATCAGGAACCTTTGAACGTGGTGAAAGAATTAAAGGTAATACGTCTGGTGCAAGAGGGCGATTAATTACAACCTCAAGTCCAATGTCTTTTACTCAGACCTTTGGAGAGGGTTCTACTCCTTTCCAAGATGGAGAAACAATCACAGGAGAATTTTCTGATGCAACCGCAACTATTGATACTGATGGAATAACTTCTGGAGATTTTATAATTACAGACAATTTTAAGTTTGATGATGGCCAAAGAAATAACTATTATGATATTTCACGATTGATTAGGAAGCCAGCTGCTGCAACTCCAACTGGAAGATTATTGATAATATATGATTATCTATCTCATGGTTCTGGTAATTTCTTTTCTGTAAATTCTTATAATTCTATTTCGGGGCAAATGGAATATGATGATATACCTGTGTTTATTCCAACGACTACTGACGCTGATGATCCAGCTCCAATATCTGACTTTCCTTTAACAGACTGTTTCGATTTTCGTCCAACGGTAGAAAATATTGCTGGAACATCTGAAACATTAACAACAGTTGACCAAGTTACAGGAAATTCATTTGATATTGCTGTTCGACAATATGACGGAACAGGTGCAATTGTAGTTGATACACCAAGGCCAGATAGCACGATTACGTCAGACTTTGAATTTTATTTGAGAAAAATTATTTGCTTGTATATGACAAGAGATGGAGAATTTCAAATTGTAGAGAGTGAACCAAATGAAGAACCAAGTTATCCAGCTCCAATAGATGGTGCAATGAAACTTGCTGATCTTATTTTAGAACCATATACATTCTCACCAGCTGAAGTTGATATATTTTATCAAGACAACCAACGATATACAATGCGAGATATCGGTGATCTAGAACGGCGTATTGATAATCTGGAATATTATACTTCATTAACTTTACTGGAAACACAAACAAGCAGTATGGAAATTTTAGATACGCATGGATTAAATCGATTTAAAGCAGGATTTGTGGTTGACCCCTTTGTTAGTCATGCGGTAGGTGATGAAAAAAATCCAGATTACCACTGTGCTGTAGACCCAGAGCAGAGGGAACTCAGACCTAGAACAGCAGACAAGAATGTAGACCTTAAATTGTTACTTACAAATACAGCAGAGCAAACGGCTGCAGGATTTCAGCAAACAGGTAGGTTGGTTACGTTACCATATGATGAACAAACCGTTCTTAATAATGCGTTTAAGATTAAGCAAGAAGGCACGACCGGCACCGGCGGCGGCACCTCGCAGGTGACACATATTGGTGAGTTTATTGAGCTAAATCCAGATGCGGATTCATGGTTTGAAGACGAAACGATTGCGTTAACACCAATTGTAGATACCCGCCAATATGATTGGACAAGAAATACTGCGGAGCCGAGTGGTTTTGGCGGTAAAACTAGCATCATATACAAGGGTGCATGGCAGAATGTTAGTGTCTACGGGAAAACGAGGCCGGCCGCGATAACCGGCCATATTAACAGAGGTAGATCTCAAAGTCAAAGAACGTTCGGCAAGTGGTTGTATCAATATAACTATTATCAAAAACAAACAAGAGTGAATACTCATAAAACGCTTACTTTTGATTGGGTAAATAAGCCGGGAGCTCGAACTGCCACAGGTCAAGTTAAAACAATTCAATTTTGTCGTCCAAAAACATTAAAATTTACAGTTAAAGGACTAAAACCAAATACAAAACATTTTGTATTTTTTGCTGGGACAAATGTGCAGGGTTATAAAGGCCCCTTAGCAAAACAGTATTGTACCATACAATCAGACTTTGTAACGGTTCCGTGGGCGAATGTCGGTGACGGTTTCAATCTCCAAAGTGTAGATATAAGTCCTAATCGTCGAAGTCCTAATCAAGGTATGTCGATATCATCAAATGACAAGGGAACGCTTGTAGGATTTTTTATGATTCCCGATTTCAGAAACAAACCAGACGTTCCAAAATTTAGCACGGGAATTTCTGAGATCGTTATAACGTCTAATACTAAAAACGAAAAGGGAATAGTTTTCTCAATTGCAAAAGAGCAATATCATGCAATGGGCACGACCAAGGTATATCATACTCAAGCAACTTCTACTAAAGTACCAAAGATAAATATCACGACAACAACGCAATATCAGGATGTATTAAAGAAGGGGTTCAACTTTGGATATTCTCATGGACAGAATTTACGACCTTCTGGTGAGTGGCAATATTATATGTTAGCGGAAACGACAAGTAGCGTCGTCAGGGCACAGATTGCGAAGTTGATTTCGCAGGGTATTTTAGAACAGAGATTTACAGGATTCCGACGTTTGGGGTATCCGTGGGGCGAATCCCAGATTCGCGTAGCCGCAGCTTATCGAACGTCAGTTGGTAAATACACTAGAGAAACTGCTGGTAAACGTGGATTATTTATTTCAAAACAGGAAGCATTTTATCAGACTTTTTATGTAGAAAAACAACAGGGGTACTTTGCAACTTCGTTAGATATTTATTTTGAGACAAAACCAAAAGTTGATCCTGTAATTGTTTCTATTGTAACAACCGAAAATGCGTTGCCTTCTAGAATACAATTACCTTTCTCGGCAGTAGCATTAAGTCCTGATGAAGTTAATGCAGACGAGAAGGGCGAAACGGTTACTAGGGTTACCTTTCCTTCACCTGTCTATCTTAAAGGTAATGAAAAATATGCAATACGAATTATGTCCAAAGGGGATGTTTATAAAATGAGGATTGGTAAAGAAAGTGTAGGTGAAAGAAAAAATCCTGCTCTTTCTGATATATTTTTTGCATCTGATAAAATACCAGAAGGTGGAAATAATGACCAACATATGAGATTTAATTTAAATTGTGCTATATTTGCAATGGATGCGCCGGGTGAGGTAATAATGCGTAACGAATCTGTTGGTGAGTTAATGACTCTTGAAAGTGGTGAAACCTCTTATGCAAAACGATTAATTAGACCTAATCCATTAGAGCTTACCAACTCCACCACCAAAGTAAAAGTGTTGCATTTAGATCATGGAATGTATAGTACATCAAACAACGTACAAATATCTGGTGTCAAATCTGGAATAACCACAACATTAAAGGGTTCAATTGCTGATACTTCAACGAAACTGGTGTTAAAATCTTTTGCTGGATTTTCTTCTGGAAGTACTCATGCTGGAAGTGGTGCAATTCATGTAAAAATTGATAATGAATTATTTGTTGGAACTTTAAGTGAATCAACATTAACGGTAACAAGTAGAGGATACACAGATTATGGTACAACTAGTGCGGTTTCTACTCCACATTCAGATGGAGCAACAGTCGAGTTGTATATGTTATATGGAACACCATTAAATGAAATTAATAAAACGCATACTGCAATTGCAGATACTCAAATGGATTCATATACGGTTTCAATTACAACAGCGCCAACTGTCACAGGTTCTTCTACAATAATACGAGCTGGAGGAACAGATGTATTTGCAAGTGAAAATGTTAGATATGAACTATTCAAGACTTACGTTCCTTCATTGGAATTGTCTGGCACAGCAATATCTGCAAAAGTAAGACAAACAACGGGTACAAGTCCAGGCGGTTCAGAAACCTCTTTCACAACTACTACAGAAGCTAAAGCTTTGACAATTGCGTTAAACGAAGAATACAATTTAGAAAATACTGCAATTATTGCTTCTCCCCCAAATGAAACTAATGAAATAAATAGTTTAAGTTCTTTCTTTCTTGATTTAATATTGAAATCAGATGATCCTTTCTTGTCTCCTGTAGTTGATCTAACTTGTCCAGCAGTTATGTGTATTGGAAACCGAGTAGATAATATTGATAGTTCTTC
>ERZ651768.761-NODE-761-length-23897-cov-9.731402_pt1 | contig 23897 bp, 22 predicted proteins | sample MGYA00514754_ERZ651768 | MGnify/ENA metagenome assembly ERZ651768
ATCGATGGACTCTTCCTCTGCAGGTTCTTCTTCGCTATCGGCGGATTCTTCCTCTGCAGGTTCTTCTTCGCTATCGATGGACTCTTCCTCTGCAGGTTCTTCTTCGCTACCGGCGGATTCTTCCTCTGCAGAATCTCCTCCGATGGATTCTTCATCCTCTTGTCCGGGAGAGACGGAGGTTTCCTCACTGTTGTCAGACTCAGATACTGGCATGATATTCGCGGCGTGCAGTCCTTTTGGGCCTTGTATTGTCTCAAAAGACACAAGCTGACCAGCTTTTAGGGTTTTATAGCCATCCATACCAATCGCGGAGTAATGAGCAAACAAATCGTCTCCGCCTTCATCAGGCAAAATAAAACCAAATCCTTTAGCATTATTGAACCATTTAACTTGACCCGTACTCATCACATAACTCCGCACGTTAATTCTTATTATTCTTTGAGGCCCCTTTCCCAGCAGACCCCCATTCTTCACTAAGAATGCTATACACCATAGCTACTTTAATGTCAAAGGGCTATGTCAAGCTTGCCTTTGGAGTGGTCTAATTAAAACATTGAAATTCACTGACCTAGCTTAATAAATGTTAGAATTCGAGTTGAATGAAAACTGCAGAGGGATAGGACAAAGTCCTTTTTGCAGGTAATTTCTTGGTGGAAAATGTTCTACGCTAACTAGTAAAATTGGGCTTAAAGACCTGCTATGGGCATTTATTATAAAAAAAGTTCAAAATCTGAATTGCACAATCTAGTAATAGAGACACGCAACTCTCAAAATGAAGGTGCGGAAGAAGGAGATAATGAAGCGGGCTTTGCAACGATAACGGAAAAGCCCAAACTTAAACAACCGCCTCTTTACAAAGTGGTCCTGATAAATGATGACTATACCCCGATGGATTTTGTTGTAGATGTGCTTCGAGCCTTTTTTGATTTGAACGCCGAAAAAGCCACACAAATAATGCTCAAAGTACATACTGAAGGGAAGGGCGTATGCGGGGTGTATAGTAAAGATATTGCAGAAACAAAAGCTGCTCAAGTTAATGATTATTCAAAGGAGTGTGATCAACCCTTGCTATGCTCCATTGAAATTGACAGGTAATAGATAGCAAAAAAGCAAACTATGTTAAGTAAAGATCTCGAAGTTACACTTAATTTTGCATTTAAACATGCCCGAAAAAAACGCCACGAGTTTTTAACGGTAGAGCATCTTTTACTCGCATTGCTTGATAATAAGGTAGCTTTAACAGTCTTAGAAGCTTGTGATTGCAACCTCGGTGGCTTACGAGAAGGGCTGATAGATTTTGTTGACACTACCACACCTGTTATTCCGGAATCAGAGGATAAACGTGAAACACAGCCAACGCTTGGTTTTCAGCGTGTGCTACAAAGAGCGGTATTCCATGTCCAGTCGTCAGGCAAGCCCGAGGTAACGGGAGCCAATATTCTGGTAGCCATATTTAGCGAGCAGGAAAGCCAGGCTGCATATTTTCTCAAACAACAGGACGTTGCCCGTATCGATGTTGTGAATTTTATTACACATGGTATCTCCAAAACTTTAGATCATATAGACGATACCGAAACGTTTACGGAGCGTCAGGAAAGTAGAGAAACAGGTGATACTCCAAGCAGCCCGTTGGAAAGCTTTGCAACAAATCTAAATGCTGAAGCTGAGGCAGGACGTATTGACCCCTTGATTGGGCGTGAAGATGAATTAACTCGGGTTGTTCAAGTTTTGTCGCGGCGGCGCAAAAATAATCCGCTATTAGTTGGTGAATCTGGGGTCGGTAAGACTGCAATCGCCGAGGGATTGGCGAGGAAAATAGTAGAAAAAGAAGTCCCTCACGTTCTATCTGAAAGTGTTATCTATGCGCTCGACCTTGGTGCGCTGTTGGCAGGCACTAAGTATCGTGGAGATTTTGAAAAAAGATTTAAGGCTTTGTTAGCAGAATTAAGAAAAAATGAACATGCGGTTCTATTCATCGATGAGATACATACCATTATCGGAGCGGGAGCATCATCCGGTGGCGTTATGGACGCTTCAAATCTATTAAAACCAGTGCTAACGTCCAATCATCTCCGCTGTATTGGCTCTACTACCTACCATGAATATCGAGGCATTTTTGAAAAAGATCGCGCTTTGTCGCGACGATTCCAAAAAATTGATATTGATGAACCAAGTATTGAATTGACTTACCAGATTCTTAAGGGGCTGAAATCTCGGTTTGAGGAACATCATGATCTTCGGTATAGCGATAAAGCTCTCAAAGCAGCTTCCGAACTAGCCGGCCGGTACATTAATGATCGATATATGCCAGACAAGGCCATTGATGTTATCGATGAGGCTGGGGCGTTTCAGCGCTTGCTGCCTATTAGCAAGCGTAAGAAGCTTATCCAAGTTGCTGACATGGAAAAGGTCGTAGCTTCAATCGCAAAAATACCCCCCAAGCATGTATCAAGCTCTGATATTGATGCTTTGAAAAATCTAGAAACCAATCTCAAAATGGTTGTGTTTGGTCAAGAAAGGGCAATCAAAACACTTGCTACTGCTATCAAGCTTTCGCGCGCTGGCCTTAACGAGAACGAAAAACCAATAGGCTCCTTCCTGTTTTCTGGACCAACAGGCGTTGGAAAGACAGAGCTCTCATTGCAACTTGCTAAGATTATGGGTATCGAACTGACCCGCTTTGATATGTCGGAGTATATGGAAAGGCATACTGTGTCGAGGTTAATCGGAGCACCTCCAGGTTACGTTGGGTTTGACCAGGGCGGTTTGCTGACAGAGGCCATTACTAAAAACCCTCACTGCGTTTTGCTTTTAGATGAAATTGAGAAAGCGCATCCTGATGTATTTAATCTGCTCCTACAAGTTATGGACCATGGCACCCTCACAGATAATAATGGCCGGAAAGCCGATTTTCGTAACGTAATCCTTGTCATGACAACCAATGCTGGGGCTCAAGAAATGTCGAGGGCATCGATAGGATTTATCGAACAAGATCATAGTTCCGATGGAATGGAAATTATTAAAAAGTCATTTGCACCCGAATTCCGAAATCGCTTAGATGGGATCATTCAATTTGGCGCACTTGCACCCAAAACTATTCGGACTGTCGTGGATAAATTTTTGGTAAATCTACAAGTGCAACTGGATGAGAAAAAAGTACTTCTTCATGTGGACGACTTGGCCGTAGACTGGTTTGTAAAGTTTGGTTATAGCGAATCAATGGGTGCCAGACCAATGGCTCGTTTGATACAGGAAAAACTTAAAAAAGCGCTAGCGGAAGATATCCTGTTTGGCGAATTAGCGGAATCTGGAGGTGATGTTTATATCACGACAGAAAAGGATGACATCAAACTAGATATCAATAGCAAAAAGGTTCAGAGAAAGCGGGAAACCAGTTCAGCTGGGAATTGACACTGGTTTTCTAACCCAGGGTTTAGTTTTTAATTAAGAATTACCGATTTATCTGGCTCGATATGTAATTCTTCCCTTAGTTAAGTCATAAGGGGTGAGCTCAACTTTTACCTGATCACCTGTAAGAATACGAATATAGTTTTTGCGTATTTTCCCAGAGATGTGCGCGGTCACAATATGACCATTTTCGAGTTTTACTCGGAACATGGTGTTGGGAAGAGTATCTATAACCTCTCCGTCCATTTCGATTTGATCTTCTTTCGCCATTGAATGCCCTTTAGGATCGTGCAGCGGCGGCATTGTGCCGGATTTTAGGGTTGTTGGCAAAGAATGCTTAAAGCTAAATTGGCTAATGAGCAAGAATCCATTTCCCATCCACTAATAATTCCAATGGTCGAAATTTGCTTTTGTATTGCATTTTTGAACAGCTTTTTATCCAATACCCTAGAAAAAGGTAGGGTAATCCGATGCTCCGTGTTTTTTCAATCTGCCACAGGATTGCGTAGTTACCCAAAGATCTCTCTCTGAGGGAAGGGTCAAAAAAGGTGTATACGGCCGACAGGCCTTGTTCCAGGATATCTGTAACACTGACTGCGATGAGTTTCTGTCGTAGGTGAAACTGGAAAAACCGAGTATCTTCGGTTTTTGTTTTAATGAATGCTTCAAATTGATCTATGCTGGCTGGATACATATCACCGTCGCTGTGGCGGTTATTTATATATCGCTCATATAACCCGTATGAAGCATCGCAGATAAGATTGGTTGTCTCGCTGACTTTTAAATCGTAATTTCTATTTAATACTTTCCTATGATGACGTTTGATTTCGAACTGATTAACGGGGAGACGGCACGAAATACAGGCGCTGCATAAATCACAATCTGGCCGATAAAGGTGACTACCGCTGCGTCTATATCCTAATTCGTTCAGCTTGCTGTTAAGAGATCGATCTATTTTAAGATCGGGATCGACGAATATAGTTGCTGCCTGCTGGTTTCTCTTATAGCTGCAGGGATGAGTCGCTGTACGAAACAGACGGACTGAATTAATGACCGATGAATTTTGTTTCATGATCTGTAAACATCAGATTTGGGTCGAGTTGCCATATCCCTACATGCCCTCGATCATCGATCAGTTTTTGAAGTTTAGCCCGAAATTGTACTCGGCTAATTTCTGTCGCTCCCAGAGAGACTAGGTGTTCAGTCGTGATTTGGCAATCTATTAGTTCAAAGTCCCACTGGTGTAGTTGACGAACAAGATAAACCAGGGCTAGTTTTGATGTATTCGTTTCTTTGCTGAACATGGATTCTCCAAAAAAGACCTTTCCCAGCGCCACTCCATATAACCCTCCTACCAAATCTGGACCTGAATGCACTTCAATTGAGTGGGCGAATCCTATTTTGTGAAGCTCGATATACGCTGCTTGCATATCCTCAGTAATCCAAGTACCGGGCGAGCCCTTGCGGGCTGCAGCACATTGGGACATTACTTCTGGAAAATTTTTATCAAATGTAATTGTATAGCTATGTTTTTTTAGCAGTTTTTTTAAGCTTTTTGAAATTTTGAGCTGTTCTGGTAATAGTATGAGGCGTGGGTCTGGGGACCACCAAAGGATCGGTTGTCCTGATTCGTACCACGGAAATATGCCCTGCCGATAGGCGCATAAGAGCCATTCAGTACTCAGACCGCCACCAGCTGCCAGAAGTCCATTTGGATTCGGGAGGGCAGATTCTGCCGCTGGGAACTCAATAGGATAAGGTTCAAGCCAAGGCAGCGACATGAAATGAATTATCAACTTTCATAGTGTTAAGAATCGAGGAATTTTTCAGCGTCGAGTGCAGCCATACAGCCAAACCCAGCGCTAGTGACAGCCTGGCGATATATTTGATCGGCAATATCGCCGGCAGCAAATACACCAGGTACACTTGTTTCGGTGCTATTCCCAGTCACTCCGGAATTTATGGCGAGATAACCATTTTTCATTTCCAGCTGACCATCGAAGATACCCGAATTGGGAACATGCCCGATTGCAATAAAGACTCCTTCAACATCTAATTTTTTGGGTTCTTCTGTACGGACATGTTTGATATTAATGCCGGTGACCCCCATTTCATTACCTATTACTTCTTCCAGAGCGTGATCCCAGGCCATGGTTACCTTGCCCGACTCAATACGCTCAAAAAGTTTATGTTGTAAAGTTTTCTCAGCTCGTAATGCATCGCGTCGGTGGACAAGCGTTACATGAGAACAGATATTCGATAAATAAAGTGATTCCTCTACAGCTGTGTTACCACCCCCAACTACGGCTACTGCTTTGTTTCGGTAGAAAAACCCATCACAGGTAGCACAGGCACTCACCCCTTTTCCCATATAGGCTTGTTCCGACGCAAGGCCCAGATATTGGGCTGTGGCACCAGTCGCTATAATGAGCGCATCACAGCTGTAATTATGGCTTTCCCCTGTTAGTTGAAAAGGCCTTTGGTGGAGATCTACTTTGATTATTTGATCAAAAGTGAACTTGGTATCAAGCCTTTCTGCATGAACTTTCATACGGTCCATTAAAGCAGGCCCCTGTAACCCTTCATCTTCGCCGGGCCAATTATCTACGTCGGTAGTAGTAGTTAATTGTCCACCCGGAACTATGCCTGTTATTACTAAAGGATCTAGGTTGGCCCGGGCGGCGTATACCGCGGCAGTGTAACCGGCAGGCCCCGAACCCATGATAATTAGACGATGGTGTTGCGCTTCACTCATAAACTTACTTCCTAAGGGGCTGATGGCTGCTTGGCTGGATTTTGTGGACCAAGTGATGAATAACAAAAATCTCGAGCTCTTATTTTACTCGTTTGGCCAGCACTCCACTATATCTTGATAAGGTTCAGTAGAAAGATTTCAGGGTGACCCGAAAGGATTTACCCCTAATTACCACGCTCAATTGCCCGATAACCTATGGATGATAGTTAAATTTGCTATCTGTGCACTTACCGACCGATGTCGGTGAGGCCTAAAATTTCCATTAAATGATTGATAAAGTTCTATAAATTACTTTATAAAATATAACTAGGTATTTGATTAAATTGAAAAATATATCTATTAATAAGGCCACGCAGGAGTCTGAAGACACCACGGTGATGGAGCGCCTGATGCGTGAAGGCTCCCTAATTATTTGTTTTTTGCTGTCCCTGTTTCTACTTATAGCGTTGGTGAGCTATTCACCGGCTGATCCTGGCTTTACCACCACCGGCAGTGGCGAACCAGTGCAGAACTCCATAGGAATTTACGGTGCTTGGATAGCGGATGCTCTTCTCCATCTTCTTGGCTATCTAGCTTACGGGTTGCCGGCACTCCTTGCCTATAAAACATATACCTTATTTTCTGAAGGTAAATTAAATCCTGCCGTTTCCTGGCCAATGATTGGTCTTAAATGCTTAGGATTTATTTTTCTGATGACCGCTGGATGTGGCTTGGCCACTTTACATTTCCAGACTGCCGACGGCATTTCTTATATGGCAGGCGGGGTTTTGGGGTCGCTCATCGCGGATTTGAGCGTGCCTGTACTCGCTATATTAGGCAGCAGTTTGTTATTTTTTTCCATTCTTTTAATCGGGTTGACCATTACGGTTTCGATTTCCTGGCTGGTCGTGATCGATCGAATAGGGGCCTGGACGCTTTTTCTCTGCGACCTAACAATAAGCAAGATTCTGAATTGGATTGAGGCTAAAAAGCAGGAAGCAGCTATACGAGAGAAACTAGAAATAAGGAAGAGGCAACTAGATATCCATATCGAGAAAGAGAAGAAGCGGATACCTCCTTCTATAAAGATACCTATATATAAAAAGGTGGCGAAGAGTTCTAGGGTTGAGAAGGAGCGGCAGGGCAGGTTGTTTACCGCAACTTCTGTGAAGGAGCTCCCCGCGATAGGACTTCTTGATGCTTGGCAGGAAACCAATGAGAGCGGATTTTCCAAAGCCTCTCTGGAGGCTATGTCCAAGTTATTAGAATTAAAGCTTAAGGATTTCGGTATTGATATTGAAGTGACAGCGGTCAAACCCGGACCTGTTATAACCCGGTTTGAAGTGCAGCCCGCGGCTGGAGTTAAGGTAAGCCGAATAACCAACTTAGTGAAAGATCTAGCCAGATCCCTCGCGGTAGTTTCGGTGCGTGTAGTTGAAGTGATACCGGGTAAAACAGTTATTGGTATTGAAATCCCTAACGAAAAACGTGAAGTAATTCAGTTGAGTCAAGTGTTGTCGTCCTCGGATTTTGATCGTGCAGGCTCAAGTCTAAGTATGGCTCTGGGCCACGATATTGTTGGCAAACCGGTGATTGTAGATCTTGCAAAAATGCCTCACCTATTAGTAGCAGGGACAACAGGTTCGGGTAAATCAGTTGGAATCAATGCGATGATTCTCAGCCTGCTGTTCAAATCAACACCGGACAAAGTAAGGATGATTATGATCGATCCGAAAATGCTTGAGCTTTCGGTTTACGATGGAATTCCGCACCTACTGACTCCGGTGATTACTGACATGAAGGATGCTGCTAACGGTCTCCGGTGGTGTGTTGCAGAAATGGAGCGGCGTTATAAGCTTATGTCTATGCTGGGCGTGCGCAACCTAGCTGGATTTAATAAAAAAGTGGGTGATGCCAAGAAGGTCGGTAGACCATTACTGGACCCTACTTGGCAACCTGATTCAATGGTGCAAGACGAAAACCAATCGGCCCCCGAACTGGAAAGCCTGCCTTGTATCGTTGTCGTTGTAGATGAGCTTGCAGATATGATGATGGTGGTTGGTAAGAAAGTAGAGGAGTTGATTGCCCGCATTGCGCAAAAAGCTCGCGCTGCAGGCATACATCTTATCCTGGCGACTCAGCGGCCTTCGGTGGACGTGCTAACCGGCTTGATCAAAGCAAATATACCGACTCGTTTGTCATTCATGGTTCAATCAAAAGTAGATTCACGCACTATTCTTGGTCAGGGAGGTGCAGAGCAATTGCTCGGTCACGGCGACATGCTTTTCCTTCCCCCGGGAAGTGGGATGCCGACCCGTGTACACGGCGTTTTTGTGGGAGATGAAGAAGTTCATCGAGTAGTTGCCGACTGGAAAACCCGCGGTACACCGATGTACATCGAAGCTGTCACACAGGGGGCTAACGATTTCGACATAATGGGGCTGGATGGACAGGCCGGTATACAGGGAGAAGAGGACGATGCGTTATATGACGAAGCTGTACGTTTTGTTACCGAGTCTCGTAAAGCTTCAATTTCATCTGTACAAAGGAAACTCCGCATAGGCTACAACCGTGCAGCGCGCATGATAGAATCAATGGAAGCAGCTGGGGTGGTTTCGGGAATGAGCGCTAATGGCTCTAGAGAAGTCATCGCCCCGACACCTTTCGATTAACCCCACCACTCATCAGAGCTCGCTATGCATAGAATCCTGTTAGCGCTATCGATTTGCGTCCTTTTTAACGGAAGCCTGGCTCAGCAAGGCGCGTTGGAGCAACTGAATTCAATGCTGGTGAGTATAGAATCGTTGAAAGCGGACGTTGTGCAACTTATTGTGGAATCTGATGGTGGCATTCTCGAAGAAAGCAAAATTAAAATGTACTTCAAAAAGCCAAACGGTTTCTATTGGGAAACCATAACTCCTTTTAGAGAGTTAATTGTAACCAATGGCGTTAAGCTCTGGAACTATCAACCCGATTTGGAGCAGGTTGTGATCGAAGATTGGGATTCCAGCAAGTCTGAACTAGCTGCTCAGTTACTCAATGGTGAGACAGAAAATCTCGGTTCAGACTATCAAATCGAGCAGCTACACAGCCTTGATAGCGGAGATCATCAATTCACATTGACGCCTTTAGCGACAGATAGTGTTTATGATCGCATCTCGATTAGTTTTGTTACTTCCGAGCTAGATCAGATTTATCTGAATAGCAAAAATGGCCAGCAAACCGTATGGCGCTTCGATGCAATTGAGCGGAACGAGTTTTTGGAAGACAGCGTATTCGAGTTCGAACCGCCGGTTGGAATAGAAATCATTGAAAACAGTTACATACAGTAATTTTCCTGACCACAGCTTTTGATGTATACCTATCTTGCAATTGCTTTCGGGGGGGCGCTAGGAGCTGTTTCCAGATATTGGCTTACGGTCTCTATAGAGCGATTTAATGGTACGGGGTTTCCGCTTGGCACGTTTATGGTCAATCTGTTGGGTAGCTTTTTGATTGGCTTGCTATATATTCTTTTTGCGGAAAAACTATCAGTGGCAGATCAGTGGCGTCCAGTAATTATTACTGGATTCTTAGGGGCAATGACAACGTTTTCAACTTTCTCTCTCGATGCGCTTTTGTTGTTCCAGCAAGGCCACTACAATACTGCTCTTTTTTATGTGTTGAGTAGCGTTATGATCTGCATCTTTGCTGCATACGTGGGCATGCAAATTGCCCGAATACTGCTATAAACTGATAACGAATAAAACACTATGCTAGATCCCAAATGGACTCGTTCTCAGCTTGATACTCTAGCCAAAATTTTACTTAAGAAAAATTTTGAACTGGACGTTGCTCCGCTTGCAGAAATGGAGAGCCGACGTAAAGAATTGCAATTGCAAACCGAGGCATTGCAGAACGAGCGTAATTCTCGCTCCAAGAAGATTGGCCAGGGTAAGACTTCTGGCGAAGATGTCTCCGAATTGCTTCAAGGCATGGAGGCTATTAAGAAAGAACTAGAAGAAAAAAAAGAGAGTCTTGGAAAGTTGCAAGGGCAGCTAACTGAGTATCTGCTGGGTATCCCTAACCTGCCGGACGATTCCGTCCCAGAAGGGAACAATGAGAGTGAAAATAAAGTCCTTACAAGCTGGGGCGAACCTAGACAATTCGACTTCGAGGCTAGAGATCATGTCGTACTTGGGGAAGGGCTGGGAAACGGTCTAGACTTTGAAGCCGCCAGCAAGTTAGCCGGTGCACGTTTTGTCGTAATGAAAGGGCAAATGGCTCAGTTACATCGCGCATTAATTCAATTCATGTTGGATGCTCACACAACAAAACATGGCTATACCGAACTAAATGTCCCTTATATAGCTAATGCGGAATCTTTGGCCGGCACTGGGCAACTGCCAAAATTTGAGGAAGACCTTTTCAAATTAAAGCATGAGCATGACTTTTATCTGATACCCACTGCCGAAGTGCCTGTCACAAATCTTGTGCGTGATGTAATTCTTGAAACAGAATCTCTCCCGTTAAAATATGTCTGCCATTCACCATGCTTCCGCTCGGAGGCTGGTAGTTATGGGAAGGACACGCGCGGCATGATTCGGCAGCATCAATTTGAAAAAGTAGAGCTGGTGCAAATAGTCAAGCCGGAGGGTTCTGCAGCCGCTCTGGAAGAGCTTACTGCTCACGCAGAAAGTATTTTACAATTATTGAATCTTCCCTATCGGAAAGTATTACTTTGCGGAGGGGATTTAGGTTTCGCTTCGAGTAAGACTTATGATCTTGAGGTATGGATGCCGTCTCAAGGATGCTACCGAGAAATTTCTTCCTGCAGTTCATTCACTGATTTTCAGGCACGCAGAATGCGCGCTCGCTGGCGTAATCCAGATACGAATAAACCAGAATTAGTCCATACCGTTAATGGCTCAGGTCTGGCGGTAGGCCGTACGCTTGTGGCTATCCTGGAAAATAACCAAGAAAAATCAGGTCGTGTTCGGATTCCAGAAAACCTGTCCTCTTACATGAATGGGAGCGAGTATCTCGAATAATGGAATTCCTTCCCGTATTTTTAAATATCAAGGGCAGGAAATGCGTTGTTGTGGGTGGAGGGGATATTGCCAGGCGAAAGGCGGTGATGCTCGTCGAGGCTGGCGGTATAGTTGATATTATAACCGGACATAAACCGGAAAAGTTCAGTGAGTTTGGTCAACACGAACAAATCACATTAATTGAACAAAATTTCAATGCTGACCATCTGAAAGGCGCAGTGCTCGCAGTAGCTGCGACTGATGACCCGGCCGTTAACCGAGCTGTGTCCAAGCTTGCGAATGATTTTGAAATCCCGATAAACGTAGTAGATCAACCAGATCTTTGTTCATTTATCATGCCTTCTATCGTTGACCGATCCCCAGTCTTGATTGCGATTTCCAGTTCGGGGAATTCCCCAGTGTTGACACGCAGGATCAAAGAATTAAACGATACTCTCGTTCCAGCTCGAATGGGTGAGTTAGCAACATTATTGGGATCTTACCGAGTACAAGTTAGTCAAGAGATTCCGGAGTTCAGCGAGCGCGTAAGCTTCTGGGAAAGGCTATTGGATAGCGAGGTCCCAGAGATGGTTTACAGTGGTAATACCACCAAGGCGAAAGAACATATTGAGGCAGCACTAAGCCAGAAATCTACTGGACCAACGCCCGGTGAAGTCTATTTGGTAGGTGCAGGCCCTGGTGATCCGGATCTACTTACACTTAGGGCTCTGCGTCTCATGTATAAGGCAGATGTCGTGCTTTACGATCGTCTTGTGTCTGCTGAAATTTTAAAACGCGTTCGCCCAGATGCTGAAAAGATTCATGTAGGTAAAGCGCGCGCGGACCATACTATAAAACAGGAAACGATAAACGAAATGTTAGTACGTTTGGCTAAAGACGGTAAAAAAGTTTTACGCCTGAAAGGGGGTGATCCTTTCATATTCGGACGGGGAGGAGAAGAACTGGAAACGCTTGCGAAAGAAGAAATACAGTTTCAGGTAGTACCTGGTATTACCGCGGCGTCTGGCTGTGCCGCCTATGCAGGGATTCCGTTGACTCATCGAGATTTTGCTCAGTCCGTGCTCTTTCTTACCGGGCAACTTAAGGATGGTTCAGTTAACTTGAACTGGGAGTCACTGGTGGTAAGTCAACAGACTCTGGTGTTTTACATGGGGTCTTTAGGCCTGCAATTTATCTGTGAAAACCTTGTGGCTCACGGAATGGATTCAGATATGCCAATAGCGGTTGTTCAGCAAGGAACGACCCGTGATCAAAAAGTGCTAGTTTCAACTCTCGCAGAGCTGCCTGAAGCTGTCTTACAAAACCCTATAAAACCTCCAACCATCATTATTGTTGGCAGAGTTGTAAAACTGAAGGAGAAGCTGGCCTGGTTTGAAAGTTAGATCGCTCAGAACCAACTCACTACTTTGTCGTAATTGCAGCACAGTTCCACAAATTCCAGGTAATTTATAGTTTTCGTAGCTGCTCGATTACGGTCAGAGATCCCTCGGGCTTTCATGTCTTCCTTGAGACTGAAAATCTCTATATCGGGTAAATCAAGCTGATCAAGACAGTTATAGACCCCATCTTCGATAAATAACAGGCCGTCATCTTGGCCAAGAAATGGTAAACATTGATCGAGAAGTCCTGAAGAAGGCGCTTTGCTAATGGTATGCAGGCTGCTCATAGATTGAATACCGCGGAGGAATTCTCGAAGAGCTCTGATAGAACCTCTTTCCCTGCAGGCCTTCCATCAAGAACGAGATCTTCAGCCAGCAAATGATTCTTTGTCATTGAGTCTTGATCGATATAGATGTTCTTGATTCCATAAAGATCTAATGTTTCTAGGGTGCTGCTGAGCGGTTTGCTGGATATCGCTTGAGGTGCCTGGTCTTTAATAAGTTGCAGTACACCGTCACCGAGAAAAACCAAGTTAACATCCTGACCAAAAACGGCTGCTGCTAGAGCTGCATCGAGACAAAGCTGAGGTCTATTGCTACCGTATGGGGCGGTTCTAGAGACGAATGTAAGGATCTTTTGGTTTTCGTCTTTTTGCATTTGATTAGCCAAAATTTACAACTCGATGGGAATTTAGTGCGGCATCAATTAACTGACCCAGCCCGCTTATTTCTGAGCTCTCATACATGCTAGCTGGTTTAAGATCATGGCGTTCCGCTTCCGGCTCATTAAGTATGCCCCGCTTAATTGCGGAGGTGACGCATACAACTGATTCGAGATCGTTAGTTCTTATTAAGTTATCCCACTGCTGCTGCAAATTAACTTCACCCTTTGGCAAAACAGCCAACCGATTTGCATTGTGGACACCGTCAGAAAAGAAAAAAAGCCGATAAATTTGATGGCCTTGCTCCAGCAACGCTTTAGTAAAATTCAAAGCGGAGGTTGCAGCTTCGGAGGAGTAGGGGGCGGCATAGACCACCACAGTAAAATTCAAAGTATTGTTCTCTTATAACTCAAATAAAAAGCCCCAGATAATCTGGGGCTTTGATGTTAGAACTCTGAAAGACGCTACTATCTTCTGGCTACCTTCTGCCGGTAAATACTGCTAGCAAGTGCAGAAGATGTATAAAGATATTAAAAAAGCTCAGGTACAAGCTAATTGTCGCGTTGATATAGTTTCTTTCCCCGCCATTAATTATCCGGCTTGTATCGTAAAGAATAAGGCCTGACATAATCATGATGACAACCGCGGAAATGGCCAAACTCAAAGCCGGTATTTGAAAAAACAAATTAGCAAGCATTGCCACAAGCACTACTAACAATCCTGTCATCAAAAATCCCCGCATGTAGCTGAAATCTTTTCCTGAAACCAGAGCATAACCGGACAGAGTCAAAAATATCATGGCTGTCCCACCCAGGGCCTGCGCTACTATAGCTCCGCCGTTTTCATAGATTGTCAGGTAAGTGTTTATCATCGGCCCAATAGCAGCTCCGAACAGTCCCGCAAAAGCAAAAATAGCAATAAGACCCATTGAAGAATTGGCATTAGCCCTAACTACAAAAGACATTACAAATCCGCCGAGCAAACATCCCATACTCCACCCATAGCTCAGCGACATTCCCATCACCGTGCAGGCAGCACTGAAAGCCAAGGTCATCGATAACAATAAATACGTGTTACGCAGAACCTTATTTGTTGCTAATACAGATTCCTGTTCTAAGGGGTGTCTATGGGTTTGAAAATCAGGAACTTGGTTCATCATGTCCTCCGACAATTGGGCCTTTATGAATTTAACGACCAACTAGTGGTTTGCTTTATCTGCATATGGGGGTTCAGCCGAATAGATTCAATGGGTTAGGCTCTCGAACCTCCCGCAGCATATGGAAATGATCATACCTGTTGGGTATGCAAAATCAACGCTTTTCGGCGTTCAAAAGCTGTTCTGATCCTATTCTAGAGGCCCATTTCAACAGTACAGGGAATAGTGTAAGATTCTGGCCCTATCATGGAGGGGTGGCAGAGCGGTTGAATGCACTGGTCTTGAAAACCAGCGAGGATGAAAGTCCTCCAAGAGTTCGAATCTCTTCCCCTCCGCCAGCATTCATGCGGGTTGTAGAGCGATTTATCCTCGGCGTGACGGTTTTTGTAAAATTACCTGGCTCCAGAATCGAGTTATCTTCATTCAAAAATTAAAAGCGGAATCCTTTGGTGGTGCTTAAGCGCCGACTGTTCGTGGGATGACAAACAATTTACAAACTAAAGAGATGAACTAATGAGTGCACAAGCGCTAGGCGCCAATGAAATCCCAAGTTGTCACGGTGGATTGGAAAACTTGAACGTGGAGTATGACTACGACCTTGAAGATGTCGAGGGCGAACTACCCACTGATATTAGAGGTACTTTCTACAGGAATGGTCCTGGCAGGCAGCGTATTGGTGATTCAAAATACGGCCACTGGTTTGATGGTGATGGCATGCTGTGCCAGTTCACCTTTAATGAAGGCAAGGCACATTTTCGCAATCGGTATGTGCGAACACCCAAGTACATAGAAGAGACTGCTGCACAAAAAGTGCTGTACCGCGGATTTGGTACTCAGGTACCCGGCGGTTTTCTTTCGAACTTCCTGAAAATGCCGGCCAACCCGGCTAACACCAGCACGATTTATCACGGTGGACATTTACTGGCGCTAAACGAGGGCGGTAAACCCTGGGAACTTCAGCCAGGGTCACTCGACACCATTGGTGAGTTCACCTACGACGGTCAGTTGGAGCCATCTATGGTATTCAGCGCACATGGCAAGGTTCACCCCAGAACAGGTGACTACATCAACTATGGTGCTGGAGTTTCAGGTTTTGGGCTTAAGGGGCCGAAGCTCTGCATCAATATGTATCGCATTGACCCGGAAGGAACTTTATTTAAGAAGGCGCAGATTCCACTGGATACTTTCCCCTTCTGTCATGACTTTGCGCTGTCAGACAAGTACGCCATCTTCTTTCTGGGCTCTATTGTGTTCGGCAACATGGTGCCAGTCATCCTGGGGACCAGGACCATTTCTGATCAGGTGACGTTTGATGAATCAATACCCATGCAAATCGTTGTTGTCGATCTGGACACACTGACAGAAGTGAAACGCTTTGAAACAGATCCCGGGGCAATAATCCACTTCGGTAACGCTTTTGAAGAAGGCGATGAGCTTATTATCGACGGAATGTTCCAGGACAACTTCGGTGCCAACGAAACCTTACAGGACGTCTTTAATCCTGACGGCCGATTTGGCGGTGGCTGGTATATGCGCTATTTCCTGAACATGAAGACGGGTGAATTGAAATCCGAACAGGTAATGGAGACGGAATGTGAATTTCCAACGTTTAATACGGCCTTTACCGGATCGAGGAACGAAGTCACCTACACAGCCTGTTCCGTAGATAACGGCGCCAACAGTTTCTTTAATGGGATATCACGAGTAACACGCGATGGAGATGCGACCGTGGTTGCACTGCCGCCGGGATGTTATGGCTCAGAGCCCGTATTTGTACCAAAGATAAATGCAACGAAAGAAGATGATGGCTATCTGATGGAAGTTGTTTATAACGGATTCGAGCACAAGAGCGAGTTGCAGATCTATCGTGCCGATGATGTGAATGACCAGGTGTGTTCTTTGAAATTAAAGCATCATGTACCTCACCAGTTTCATGGTTTCTATACACCAGAGGTTTTTGCGACAACTTAAGAGAGCCTTGTTCGGGCCACCTCTTTCAAGAGGCCTGGCCCGAATCTGCTTTCCAGTTGATGAGCATTCACTCTCGGCGACAGAGATTGATCCCGAGAATGCGATTGAAGTGTTAGCTTATGAAGATGGGTGGCATAACTGGCGTGACGGTTTCAGACGGGCTTTAACAGATTTTGTAATATGCTTATTCGTTCGCACTAAGTTCTTCCCGTCTGGCACCGCGCAGCATATTTATCATTCCATAATTCCCTTCGTGACAAGCATATTCATACAGTAAGCCGTCAACTTTGGTAATTGGCATCATGACCGTAATTTTGTCAGTAAAGGTGCTTGGATCATCGATAGTAAACTCATATTCAATAGTCGTGGTGTTGACGCGTGTAAATTGCTCAGTGAGTAATTTGTCGTAAGAATTGCCATTCGGAGAAGTAGGAAAGCTCTGGGTCATACCATTAAAATTTCTGGTTTCCACCACGAGGGTTTCTCCATCCCAATGACCCCTGGAATCGCCAGACCAAAGCCGTATGTTGTCATTGAGTTTCGATTTGGTATCCAAAGATACGATGCGAGCATCATGTACCATTTCGGTCATTATCACCACGTGATCCTGATGCTGAATAATCTGTACATTATTGTTATAGCTGCTAGGCATAAAAGGAGGGCCAGCGTTGAACCCGACTATACAACGTTCGGAGAGGCCACGGTCTTCGGGCCCGTCTTTTGCGATTCCGCCAACGACAAAGCGTACTGGACGCTCGCTGGGAATATCTCCACTAAGAGTGCCAATTTGGGTATATGCACTCTCTACTAATTCCGGGATGCGCCCATTAGCGGGAAAAGTAATGAGTGATGTCCGCAGATCATAGCCGATAGCAGCTCGCTCATACCAAAAGGAGTTATAACCGCCGACACCATCAAAGTGGGATTCGGCTCTCGCTTCAAATGCAGAGATAGATTGGAGACGATTTTCTTCATTTTCCTGCTCACTGAAGGATTCGCGATTCCCGTAGCGTTCCGCGCGCTGCACTGGAGTGTGTGAAGCAAAATTCCAGACCCCCTGTAAATCGGGCTGTCCATATTCCGTTTTAGGAGCTGTATAGTCACCTTGGGCGAAACCTGTTGCGGTGGAGATGAAAAACAAGAAGACGATTACAGTATCGCTGAAGACAGAACGGAGAATGGTTTTCAACATAATGCTCCTATCGTTATTTTCTGGGGCTACAGAAGAAGTAGCAAAAGTAAGGAGATCAATACTAGCAAAATCTAAACAAGCAGTTGAGGCCTTCTAAGAGAATGTTTAGAACAATACGAAAAACGCCTAACTACCTGGGCTACCTCCAGAAAAATATTGTCATGACCCTTTTAACAGAAGCAGCATGCGAATCGCTGCAGGTTTAAGTTCTGTTAAATAATTAATTTTAGGAAGCATTCGGTACTCTAGATGCTGTATGTTTCATAGGGAAGGGGTAGAGATCCTCCGCGAATATATTGGAGATGACATGTTAATGCTTAAACTACGTAGTCTATTGGTAGCTGCATCAGCGTTGGCGAGTACCTTTGGCTCAGGGGCAGAGAACGAATTAAACGTAGCCGTCATAGGTGGGTTAGATATGAGCGGTGTTTGGTCCAAGATCGAAGAATCTGCGGAAATATCTCTGAAACTGAATATTACGACCGTTATTGCGGCTCCCAAGGAACGGGTGGTTCCTGCTTTTATGAGTGGGGAGGCGGATTTGCTGCTAATTCACGGAGGTGACGAAACATTTGCCCTGGAGGCTTTGGGCTACGCTTCGGCCCTTCGTACTTGGGGTTACAACGAGTTCATCATTGCTGGCCCTGCCCATGATCCCGCGGGTATTAGCCAGGCTGAGTTCGGCCGGGACGCTATCACAAAGATTCAGACATCAAATCAACCACTGATTGCGTTTCGAGATGTTGGTAGTTATCAGATTCTCAGACGACTGCTGGACAGCGCAGGGCTTGTTCCGGGGCAAATCCGACTTCTGCCCGACACCGTTGTCAGACCCCAACAGATTCTGACACAGGCTGCTCGAGAGCAGGCATATGTGATAGTTGGTCATTTACCTGTGGCTTTTGGCAGAATGCCGTCAGAGGGAGTGGAAATCCTCTTAAGTGGGGACCCGGCAATGCGCAGAGCCTATGTCGTTGTAACCCCGGGACCACAACATCCTGCAAGCTCCGAAGCCAGGGTTAATGCTGAGAAACTAGCAGAATATCTGCTTTCTGAGGATGGGCAACGAGTATTAGGGGAAATCGGTCCTACTGATGACACACCCTGGGTGTTTCCGCGGAGGGAGGCTTCTGGATTATTGCAGTTTTAGTGGCCTGACAGATTTATAATAGTTGGCAGCAAAATTTGGTTGGAGTCATGAATTTGCCAATATTGGATCGAATGTTATAGTTAATCTACACCCAAAACACAGGGGCTCTCAATGGGTAAGAAGAATAATGAAAACTTAATTTGTTTAATGTTTTCTGTATTACTGTTTTCGGGCAATGTTTTTTCTCAGACAGCAAATTCTTTCGATATTAATCGGTACAGTACATTTGGTGCCGGCTTTTTTGAAACTTATTATGTTCAGAACACACGGTTCTTGCGAGAAGCTTTGAGCGCTGAACTCATAGCCGAAGATACTGCCATTCTGATAACAAAAACTGACGCTGGGTATCTCGCCTTAATAAGAGACCAAATGGCTTTTCACCATATTGCTCAGGGAACAGTGAATGGCAAAGACTGGATGGCGACGTTCTGAGTCGTTTGTAATTCCGGGGTCAGTTTGATTCCTACTATAGAAAGCGTCAGATACAACTTTATAAATTCTGGTCTGTACGATGGTTTGTTTGTTCTACAAGACAAGGAAACCGAAACATTATGGAATCATATGACAGGCGAAGCAGTTTATGGGCATCATGCCGGTTTGAGAATGGAAGTTTCTAATTTGCTTAATATGAATGTAGAACAGGCGTTAGCGTTGGATGCTGACATGGAAATCGCTATTTCGGATCGGCGGTACAACATGATTAGATCCACAGCTACAACCTACTCGCCAAGTAATTCAGACGCTAAGCTCATGGAACAATTTGTCGTGACTCTTGGAGAAGAGGATCAAAGGCGCCCCAGAATGGATATGGGATTAGGGGTTTGGACCGACTCATCTCAACGATACTATCCGCTGGAAACTCTACGTAGCCAGGGAAACTACATGGTAGATACCGTCGATGGCCGCGATCTACTGGTATTCCTAGAGCCGTTAACTTCAACACCTACAGCAATTTACTGGAAATCAGGTAAAGTGGAACTAGAGGGCAGAGAATTCATTCTTTCAGATGGTTACCGCATTCAGAACGGTCAGTTGAAGACCGAATTGGGAGAGAAAGTTAACATTGAGCAACCTCAGCAAATATTCACCCGTTGGTACGGATTTGCATTAACTTTCCCAGAAACAGAGGTCATTCAATAAGATCCAATTATGAATAAATCTACTAAGGTATTACTTTTTGGGTTCATGAGCTGGATGTCAGTAGTGTCGGTATCAGCTCAAGTTAATAACACGGGTTGCTCCGAGACGGATCGCAAGGCTAATCTTAATTTTGTACTTAAAGATATTAATGGCAATGATGTAACGCTAAGTGATTACAGAGGTAAAGTCATCTTGTTAGATTTCTGGGCCACATGGTGTGCGCCATGTCGAATTGAGATTCCTGGGTTTATTGAACTATATGATCAATACGAAAAGGATGGCCTCGAGGTTCTTGGTATTTCTGTAGATGATCCTATTTCTGCGCTTTTGCTTTACACTGAAGACATGGGTATGGATTATCCAGTACTTATAGGTGACCAACGAGATGATGTTAAAGACGCTTTTGGACCGTTGCTAGGTTTTCCTTCAACGTTTCTCATCAATCGTGAAGGAATGATTTGTCATCAGCACACAGGATTTACACCAAAAGAAAAGTTTGAGCAGGAAATACTAGAGCTCCTGGACAGTTAAATAATAGAAGAAGGGTTAAGATCTAATCAACCCCATTACTCCAATAATATGTAAAGGAATGAAACATGAAAAAACTAGCTATAGCAGTATTCTTTCTGGCATTTTCCTTGCCGGCCTTGGGGCAGGTTCTAGCCTCTTTTAATGAAACCGGTCTAACGTACGGGCACGTTCATCTGAATGTCTCTCAATCTGACTTCGAACGCCACAAGGAAATTTGGGTAGAGCATTTTGGTGGAAGGGTCGTGGAAAAAGGCCGAAATGCCGAGGGCAGGCCACTGCTAACAGCCGTAGTACTACACAATATGCTGGTGGCACTCTCAACTAGTGACCCGACCATGCCATCTGCTGATACAGTGATGAACCATTTTGGCTTTAAAGTCCGCAATATGGATACATTTCTTGCCAAATGGGAAGCCGACGGATTACCTGTCACTACAGAGGCTGCTGGATTCGGCGGAGAAACGTTCTTAGGAGCGGAAGGTCAGATCAATGCTTTCGTAGATCTGCCTGGAGGCGCTCGGGTCGAGCTTCAGGAAGATCAGGGCCTACAAGCAGAAGTCACTGGATATCATATTCACTTCAATACGGAAGGCTATGAAGAACTTCTTCAATGGTATACAGACGTATTTGATTTGGAGGTTAGACCACGCGGTCGAATTGCAACTACTACTAATGTGCCTGGGATGAATTTAAGCTTTGGTGGAGCAGATGGGGAACGTGCAGCGACTCAAGGTACTGCTATTGATCATATTGGTTTCGAAATTGATGGTTTAGAAGAATTTTGCCGTCGGCTGGAAGCAATGGGCATCGAGTTTCAGGTGCCTTACCGGGAAATCCCGGCCATCGAGCTAAATATCGCCTATATTATTGATCCTAGCGGTGTTCGTATCGAATTTACCGAAGGCTATGATGATTACTAATCAGAAGTAATTGACTACTCGATGAGTTGACGGACATTTGTCTGTCGGTTTATTTTAAGGAAATTAGGAGGTTTTATGTCTGAAAAAATAGCGGATTTTTCATTGAATCATGCTGGAACCACTTACACTCGCAATGAAGCAGGGCAGGTGGTCAGTTATTTGAATTTCGAAGGAGAGGTTTCAGCTTATGGAGGAGTTTATGGGACTATGAAAGTTGTAGAAGAATTTACAGAGGCGAGTGCAACTAGCGGAACATGTAGCTGGATAGGTGAGGCACTGAATGAGGACGGCACACGTCTTTTTGGTTACGGTGAGGGCACGTGGGAACAGGCTCCGCCTGACCATAATTATCAAGTTACAATGGAAGGCGAGGAATCTGACGGGCGCAAAACTCGCAGTGAAGGGGCGGTAATCTTCGCAGAGCCAGCAAGATTTGAAGGAACGGTTTATACCCGAGATTAATTTTCTAGATATGGCCTATCCCTTAGAGAGAAATCCCTAGGGGATCCCTATCGAAGCATTAGCTACAAATGCTTCAGCTCATGTCGTCTTGACTAAGAGCCAACTGTTTCCGTAACAAAATCTCCAAGACTAGCGCAGCAATAATTAGCGCAGGTATATCTCCCAAGAAATGACCAAGTTCAGTGGAATCCATTAAAGCTTGCACAAACATTATAAGGGCATGTACGACACTGCTATAAACAACAAATCTTATAAATAAAACATGCCTTAAAGGGTCTCTTGATGCTTGAAAGATCATCATAAGACCAAGCACCATATAGATCCCTACTATCATCACCTGGTATTCTGATTGGGGTGGGGTCCATGCCCAGCCTCCCAGGGGGTCCAGTTGAAAAAGCCAGTACACAGAACAAAATACTAAACCAAACCCAATCAGAGAGACTCTTAAAAGAAACATACCTAGCTCCTTCCTAACAAAATCCAATAAAAATATATCTACAGCTAAACAGGTTGTCTAAATACGCCTTAAAATGCAAGGGTAGACTTTTATCAATTAGAGGGTAGTTAATAATTAATATATAATAGACGTGTGAAGCTTCTAAATGTATTTGCCGTATACCTCTTACTTACATTCCTCGCAAGTTTTTTCTCAGCTGCTTCAGCTGAAGAAGAATGGCCCTCCTTATACAATGGAGTAACACCGGACTCCTCATTAGGACTGCCGTTTAATAACATTGGAATATTTACTTCCACCGATGAAACAATTTACACATGCCTTCGCGTTTTTACGGGTGGGCTTCCAGGCTCGGTGGGGGGAATAGGCCAATTTGACATTGGGTTTACGATTTATTCATTACCAGACGCAATCATTCAGGCTTCTAAGTTCAGAGAATTTAACGCTGCTGGGGCCCTTAACGAGGATGCGCAGACCCCTGATTGCAGCGGAATGTTTGAAACAACAACGGGAGTCTTTACGGATATTATTCAGGTTGGCCTCGAAACTCTTTTGACCACTTGGAGTCTGACCGATGCAACGAATCTTCTATTTACGTTGCAAAGTTACAGCGCCTTACAACCTCCTACACTATCCCCACAACTATCGGCGCTTACTTTTAATCCCGCTAAAAACTCCAAAACGATGCCGGTGGAAAACAATATAGACATAACATTTGGCTCCGCAATTAAAAAAGGCGAGGGTGTAATAACTCTCAAAGATTCTGAAGGTAATACAGTGGAATCCTATGGGGTCGGTGTTAGTTCAAACATTACGATTGCAGGCTCAATTCTTTCAATAAATCCTACAGCTATATTGGCGTCTGACAAAAACTACTCTATCAGTATTCCTGTTGGCGCAGTACAGGACTCTGCTGGGAACAATTTTCAAGGATTGTCCGATTATGAATTTAAAACTCAAATCGATGTCGCCTTCATGTTGATGGGATATAACGGCACTACTCTTTACGAAACAACCGACTCCTTTAAAGCTGCAGCTGAATTAACTATGACTCAGATGGGCTTGCTCAGCTTTAACCGGATAAATTCTTATAGAACCCATATGATGCCTATTAGTGCTCGTGATGGCGAATATGCCCAATCAAAGGCAGAAATAGAAGCCATTGATTCAGCTCTTGATAATTGGGGCTCCGATGATGTTCTCTCAAATTTTTATTATGAAAATAAGCTCATTCCAGATGCTTTGCGCAATCCTACAGCAGAGCAGATCAGTGTTCTTCAAACCTTAAGGCAATGGCTGGTGGAAAATGAGAAGGGAGCGGCTAACTGGCAAGATACCGATCTTGGAAAAGAACATTACCAATGGATTCTAGAAAAGGTATTTCGAGCTTGTTCTCCTGCAGTTCGCTTCATGCTGGACGGGCTGCGTATGCCAGCAGGTTTTGACGTAAGGGAATACAGGACCATCTCAATAATATTGTCTAGTGATGATTCCTATAACGCGGGAGCGGCGGCATCTAGTTTTAATTCTTGGGGAGGGAATCACTGGAATATTTCTAATTCTGATGGCATCGAATACACTCACTATCAAACTTTCTTTTTCGATGATCATAGTAATATATCATCCGGCGCGGACCCCGAAAAAATTAAGATAGCTAATGCAAAGGTTGACGTGCACGAGCTTATACATACTCAGGGCGGAGGTCACG
>ERZ651768.762-NODE-762-length-23895-cov-15.701738_pt1 | contig 23895 bp, 12 predicted proteins | sample MGYA00514754_ERZ651768 | MGnify/ENA metagenome assembly ERZ651768
GAAATTATCGTGGAGTGCATACTCGTAGGGATTCACCTTTACATTATCATCAATACCAACTGTTTGGCCCAGATCGTCAAGGTCACGGATCTGAACCTTATAGGTACCGTAGCTGAAATTAAAGATTCCCATGACAGATTCTAACTCCTGGCCTTCGGCAAGAGTGCTCATAAAGTTGTGCGCAGCCATGTTTGCCATATCATCATCAATGAGAGCTTCAGAACCAGTCCCATCCGTGATAGACCAATCATAAGCATTTACCGATGATACAGTCACATTTTCCAGCTTAACCAAAACACCTTCATAGGATTCTACTTCTTCTGCCGTTTGAGTCAGGTCTTCGCAGCTTGCAACCAGTGGTGCCGGAGTATCATTCCCGGAAGAGTTAACAGTCACATCTGCATTGATCAAGCGTGTATTACCATCGAGTTGATATCCATATTCATCTCCGTGAGCATATTCAGTGATCAAACCTGTTACTGAAACATCATCACCTCTAGAGATTTGAACTATAGCATCTGTATCAAATACCAATCCATTCCACTGCCCCGAACCATTTTGCAACGCATAGGCACTATACACACTGTTGTATTGAGCTGTGTCTGCGGTTACAATACCCGTTAATGTAACATTGCAACCTTCGTACAGAGTATTCCCGGCTGGCCAGGGAGTTTCTTGAATCATACCAACCGTTAAATCATCTGTAACATGAAACCCAAGTTGTTCATGCTCAATATCATAGGGGTATATACTGGTTTTGGGTTCGGACTGATCTGCCCCATCGTCCGTAGCTGTGATGTAATAATAAACCGTATTATCACTGGTAACGGGAATCACACCTGTAAACGTTGAATCGTCATCGGATGTCATTGCAACAGAAACATAGTCTCCTCCATCCACAGAATAATGCACCAGCGCTTCGGAAATCGTGGAATTATCCATGATCACGCAGGAAACGGCTACTTCAGTATCACTGGAAGTAGGAGCACAGGGTTCCCGGGACAATCCTGTTATGGATGGCGGGCCTGACCCAAATTCAATGTCTTCCACATAGAGAGGGCAGAGTTTATAGGCTGTAGAATCATCATTGCTGCCATAGTGATGGTAGAGCCACCCTTCCATGGACTGCAGCAATGAACCCACCGGAGGCGGTCCCACGGCTTCAAAATAGGCTGCTATGCTGTCAGAATCATCATCCACCAAAACAGATCCCGTCCCATCATCCACAGCAAAGACTTCATACGCGAGATCATTATTGGTCACAATACCATCTTCAATACGTACCATTACATTGCCCCATTGCTCTGCTTCCGTGGGCCAGCGAAGATCCCCGGTATTAACCGTATCTACAGCAGGCAGAGGCTGTTCGAAGTCAATAATATTAATGGGCTCGGTAATAAACAGTTCCGTCATGTTGGCCGGACCAGTTGTGTATTCGTCAATGTAACCCGTGGCCTGGATCAGATCACCTTCGAACAGAGTAGGAAACGCAGAACTATCCGGGTCATAAGAAAGAATAGCACTCCAAGGACCACCGTGAACATCTGCGAATATGAATTTCACACCAGCACCGGCATAACTTAAGCCCGATGGCATGGTTACGATGCCTTCTATAGTTACTGTTTCTTCCACCATATAGGACATATCTGATTCTTCATCTTCACCCGCCTTCATAAGATCACTGTATAGAACCTGTTGAATACGCTGTAACCTTACAGGGTTACCATCTGCTTCAACCACATCTCGTGCTAAACGGGGCTGAAGTTTGTAATTACTATAGTTATAGTCCAGTACACCTACAATGGCAGCAAGTTCCTGATCCGTCTCAGGATAATAAAAATAATCCCATTTGTCATCGCAAAGGGCGGCGTTTGTACCATCAGTAAATTCCCATTCGCCATATCCCAGGTCAGGATCAGAAACAGATACATCATTTACTTCGATCAAGCAGCCTTCATAGGCTTCGCCGATATCACTCACTGAAATAACAGATGGGGCAATCATTTCATCTGCGGGACCGTGTACAATACCAGAAGTAATATTATTGAGTTCGGTCAAGTTGTAATACTCTTCCACGATTCCACTAAGGGTAACCTGATCCCCTTCAGCAGGACCCGGTACAGAGCTTCCATTGTCATCCACCCAGTCAAATAAATGCCAGCCGTCATACTCAAAACAGACGATGCCATTCCAGGGGCCTTCAGCATCCTGCACATGCATATACCTGTATTGATCTGAACCCCAGAATTCTGCGGTTACAACCCCGTTGATCGTGACTTCCTGGCCATTGAGGGTGCTTGCATCATCCTCATCCGGATCGGCCACATACTGAATGTCATAAATGGCTGTAAATGCCAAGGAAACTGTAAAAGTGACCGTATCCGCAACATTAGGGTCTAACGGTTGATGATCATCATCCACTAACCATAGGCCAAGGGTGTATTCACCTTCAGTTAAATTCGTTAATTCAATGGGGTCCGTGGATTCATGCATTCCCACATCACCACCCTCATATTGATAATGAATATGACCATCTGCGCCAGATCCAACAGCTCCAACATTAAAATTGGATACTGAAAACTCAACCTGTATCTCACTGGAAAATACAGTTTCTCCAGCTGATGGAGATGTAATTTCAATAGCAATATCATCATTAGAAAAATCATGAGGATGGGAACCAAGATAGTCCCAGGTATTCTCATCTAGGACGATCCATTCTGAATCATCTTCATTGGTACCCGCAGAACTGTCCCAGTCACCGCCATTGCCTTCTGTCACACTTGCTTTCCTGACTAAAGTATGATTCATGGTAGCTTCTGATACTCCTGCTACGTCCCAGCCATCTCCAGGATTACCATTCCAGTCGCCAATACAATCAACGATTGTATAAGCACCTTCATCTCCTTCCACCAAACAAAAACCATCATTCCCATTGCTTAGATAGGTAAAGGTAAAATCCGCTTCTGCCAATATTGCTTCATCGGCTTCACCATGGGCGATGACATAGACATCACCAACAGCTACAGTGGCCCCATCAGGAAAAGTGTTCCAGTATTCATATTCACCCACCGTAGCAGGGTCATTGGCAACATTGGGGAATGCCAGGCCGGTTAGGTCTACACCAGAATCTGTACCATTGTAGATTTCCAAGTATTTATTATTGCTTGAACCTTCACCATATTCACTGAAAAACAGGCCTGTAACATCTACAGCAGGTGTCTCCAAGGCACCTTCATCGATCCAGGCTGCAATCAAATCGATCTCATCAGAATTTAAATCTTCATTGTTCCCTGGAGGCATTACACCTGAGTTAACCTTTTGCCATAAAAGACTGCTGGCATGATCTCCAGGTATTATCACAGGGCCATTTTCGCTGTCTCCAGCCATTAAATTATCATAGGATGTTAAATCTAACCCATTCTGGTAAGCACCACCGTTTTGATGGCAGCTGGTGCAATTATTATCAAAAATATCCTCCTGGATGTCACTTACATAATCTACCTGGCCGTAGATCATGCCAGACGTAAACAATAGTACGAGCATTTTTTTCATTTTATTCTCCTTCGTTTATTTAATGATCAGAAATTTTCCTTCCTTGATCTGTCCTGAATTCTTGTCTTCCACTGTAAAAAGATAAAGCCCGGAAGCGGTTGCCTGGTCATGCAGTGTAATCATATCCCAGGCATGCTCTCCACCAGACATACGTGGATTTTTCTGCGCGTCAATATTATCAATATCTTGTCCTTTATATGCTTCATCATGATGGATTATGTCCACCAGATCACCCGCCAGGGAAAAAATCCTTATCTCAGCTTCTCTTGGTAAATTCCTAAACCAGAGCATTTTACTGCGACTCCCGTATCCGTCCCAGAGAGCCTGCCCCTTAAACGGATTCGGGTATACCGTGGGTTCATTTGCCCAACCATTTTCGTCTGCTGCCGGTTCGCCGGGGAAAACATATACCCTATTAGAATAGATCGAGCTTTCCAGGCTTTCAAGATTTGCATCAGGATCTCCCTGATCATAGGCTGTGATCGCATAGTAATTTAACCATCCATCCTTAATATCTGCATTCTCAAATTTATAGTGGTAATAGGCACCACCAATAAGAATACTGTCCTGTTCTCCATAACTATTGGTGATCTGAACCGTGGAAAATCCTGTGTTATATCCTATGCCATTCTCCAGATCGACTTCCAGAAGCAGGGAAAATTCACCCAGGGTTTCATTGCTGGTTTTCCTAGCTCCATAGACCCGATAGCCCTCAAAATCAGCTTCCTGGCTGATGGGGTCTAAGAATGATTCTGAATTATCCTGCCAATACAAAGTAACTTTTTTTGATTCTACATCTACAAACATATTAGGTGTCGGCGGCGGCGCGGGTAAAATATACCGGTCAATTATTTGATTGCTATTAACATCTTCGCCTTCATCCAGAATATTATTTCGGTTCTTGTCTTCTCCATCGTAGGCTTTCTGGGCCCAGTCATAATTCACATAGAGGTTCCCCCTTTGTCCAGGTGAATTACCCCCGAATCCGTCCGCCCAGAGGGCACAGACAACCGTAAAGGCGATACTGCAGGAATCTCCCGGTGCCAGTGTCCATGCGGTTGTATCCGCGTTTGGCACAGATCCGATTGGACCTGCTGAAACCAGGAAGAGCCAGCTGTTTTCAGACGCAGGATACCCTTCTGATGTATACTCAGGACCGGTTCCTTTTGGTACGGACGAAGACATTTTTGTGTATCGTTCATCATCGTTGATGGGCATGCTGTAGGCCGGATAGTCGCTGTTGCTGGAATTTGTCCAGACCCATTGAGCATATCGTGTTTCAAGGTAATCCATGGGGATATTGCTGCCCAGGATAGACATCCCCAAATAGGATTCTGCCCAGCCATCATCCCCATCAGCATCATACTGGTAGGCGATATCCCGTGTAAAACCGGCTGCATCTTCCGTTTCATCAAAGCCATCTAAATTATCATACCAGGTAAATCCCCCCCCAGGTGTGTAATAATCCGTATAATTAAAATTTGCCACGGAGGGGTCGGCCCAGATCCCGGCATAGACATTATGAATCGTATCTGCGGATACATTTTTGAAGGTATAGTTCAGGATGACAAATGCATCCGCATAGGAATAATTCCAGGCATAGGCCTCTAAATGAATTTCCAGCCCCAATGGATTATGGTTCGGAATGCCCATATTATCTGATTCAGTTTCTCCATAATCCTTAAAACTCACTATCATGTCCTGGTGGGAAACTGCATCCGGTGAATAGTACTGGGCCATGGAATCCTGGGTTGTGGATGAAATGGATGATTGAATTGTGATGGGTGTCTCGGCAAAAAGTTCAAACCCCTCATTCCCTGCTTCGAAAACGCCGTCTACGATGGACGTGGAGACCCGCCGCTGTCCATTCACAATGCCACCAACCCAAAGACCCGCATATGAAAAATGTTCAATCTGCTCCCGGGCTATTTCTGTCTGCTGCTTATACTGGCACGAAGGATGGATGCTCCCGTCTTCCATGCGGTTCCAACCGTTTCCTAGGATTCCAAAATTAGTAATGGTCAGTCCCAGGTTGCCCACAGATGTAAATTTATCATACTCATCCGCCGCTGTCTGGATCCTGTTGATGCTTCTTCCCTGTGCCATCAAAAGAGAAGCAAGTATGCAGATGAAAGACAGGAACCGCATTTATTTGATCAGGACTGCTTTCTGGACCTGGGACCTGTGGCCGTTAGACAATTTAATAAAATATATCCCGCTGGGCTGGTGTTGAGCATTCCATTGGACTTCGTGAATTCCGGGGTGGATCCAGCTATCAGTTATAGTTTGAATCCTTCGTCCATTGGCATCAAAAACCTGTAAGGATAAAACACCACCAATATTATTATGGATTTGAAGTGTTGTCAGGGGGTTAAAAGGATTGGGGTAGGGTGGAGATAGACTGAAGTGTTCAGGAAGGGTCCCAGAGTAAGCGGTACCCATGGATCCATCATAAGGGGTTCCAGGGGATCCATGATCCCCATCACCATAGGTCAATGAAGACCCGTACCAGTTGGTATTAATATTATTATCAATATCCAGGTCATGAATCTCCATGGAGACGCCACTGCCAAATGGCCAGGCATTAGTATAATGGACCTCATCAACAATAGCCCCGGAGCCATCTAAAAGAATGATCTCATCTTCACTGTTTGAAAGTAATATACCATCATAATCGTAATTAGCGTTCAGTCCTCCATTCAGGGTTGAATCACCATTACGGGCGAATACAAAGTAATCACCCGGCGCAATTGTGATGGACATGGCATCATTGCTGATTTCGTGTTCATCACTGTCTCCATCTTTGATCGTCCAGCCATGGATATCGATGGTTGTATCCGTGGTGTTGGTAATCTCGAACCATTCCCCGTAGGAATCGGAAACGGCGGCAGGATTTACCATGATCTCTGTGATCACAACGCCCTGGTCCGTATACACAAGGTCATCAAACCAGACATCCATATACACGGGCAAATGGTCAGACGCATCATGGAGCGCATCGGCAATCTCATCACTGACAGACGTGTTGTTTCCATCATTAATGGCATCATTGAAATGGTTGCCGTCATTCCCCACTGCCCAATAGGTATCTTCTACATACCGCATATCAGATAAATCATCCAGGATACCATCCGATACAAAGAGCCAGTCAAAGCGGTCATCCATGCCTCCAGTTGCACCTCCTCCAAAGTTGGAGGTTCTGGTCGATTGGGTATGGACGTCCGCATAAGAACTGTTGTTGTGCCAGTGCCCAATGCGGTCAACAGGGTCAAACAACTGGCCGTCATTATCATCACCGCTGCCGGTTAACATATCAAACGCCGGCTCGGAAGATGAATTATTGGAATAAATATTGAAATCACCCCCAACAATCAATTGGCTGTTTTCAGGTAATTCATTCAAATAACTGCGCAGCACTGTTGCTTCTTCCAGACGCTCTGCAGCATTGGAGCCACCGGAGCTTGCCTTAAAATGGGCACCATATACATTGAATTCTATCCCGGACTGGGTGTGAACCATAACCCATTCAATGACGTCCCGGGTACCGGATGATTGTGCTGTATTAATAATACTTGTACTTACAAAAGTAAAATCATCATGATGGTAAAACAGCGCTATATCCTGCTGGGCGCTCTGGCTGGTAAAGGGTGCACTGGACCAGGCATCCGGGTCAATCATATCTAGAACATCAGACTTGAACTTTGAAAACCCGGTTTGCCCTACCACTTCCTGGGCAATGATCAAATCAGGTTCTGCAAATTCAAGGATGGCTATATAATCATCTTCCCGGCTGTTATCATCTTCAAAATTCAGCAGATTATAGGTCATGATGCGAGCGGTGGATGCTTGAACAGAGCAGCATAAAATTAAATATAAAAATAATCTCATTTAAAATTCTACATGGGCCTCGATCCGGCCGATTTCTATTTGGTTATGATTTTTTAATATTTTCGTCCTGAATTTATCCAAGTTTTGCAATTCTTCTTCAGTCAAAAGTTCCAGGTGCTCCAATAATTTCATGGTGGCCACCGGCAGAGCGCGAAAGTTTCCGTCCAGAATTTTTATGGCAATCCCAACCGGGCCTTTATCTTGGGTTTTTAAGGCAATCCCCCGGACAGATTCACCCCCGACTTTGGTTACCCCGCGCCCCGTTAAAGCTTTAATGAAATTTGTATCAAAATGGTTGCTGCCCCCTACAAGGTCTGGACACGAGCACATGGCCTTAAATACTCGTTTCAACTCTGGTTCGTTTCCTGCAGCTAAGGTTTGAAACATTCCGGCAATTGTTTCCAGTGTCATGAACGGTGTGGGAGCAGAACAGCCGTCTATTTCCGTGGGAATCGTTTCCAAACCCGTTATATCTTGAACATATTCAAGTATGGTGCGCTGGACAGGATGGTCCTTTTTTATATAATTGGCTGTGCCCTGTCCCAGGTGTTTTGCCAGGGCCAGCATTCCTGCATGTTTGCCGCTGCAGTTGTTGTGCAGGGGTTGTGCTTCTTTATCTTCCTTAATCATCCTGTGCCTGGTAAGGGTGTCCGATGGAAAATGGGAGCCGCATTCATAATCATCCACCGTAAGTCCTAGTTTGGTAAGCATGGATTGGGCTGTTTTGACATGCATCTTTTCACCTTTATGGGATGCGCACATGAGGGCCAGTTCCTCATCGTTAAACTCGGCTGCATCCACAGCTCCTGCTTTTACAGATGCTGCAGCCTGAAAAGGTTTTAAGGAAGATCGGATACAGGTAAGATACTGGGGATCGCCGGTGGAATAAAAAGGCTGTCTAGTTTCATCTATAGCGACCGCAAAAGCAACATGGATACTTTCAGTCAGTTCGCCACGGGTTACTCTGCAAAGAATGGGCATTAAAATCAGTGAAGCATTTTAGAGACGAACTCAAATTTAAATCCCTTTTTCTGCAGTTCCGGTATATGTTTTTTTAATACATTTAGAGTCTTTTGTTTTACATGACCGGTCCCAATTGCACTTCCTAATTCTTCGGATTTTTTCACCAGTTTCATAAACTGTTCTGTAATTTTTTCTTCATCATCATCATTATCCAGGAATACATTTCTCCTGGCTGTGGGCACCCCAAATACTTCCATGGTGGTTTCAGCAATCGTTTCCACGGTGGTCCTGCTATCAACAAAAAACAAGTTTCGTTCATTCATGACCCTTGCCACGCTGGACATTACACGCTGGTCCGCAGATGCGCTGGATCCCTGGTGGTTATTCATTCCAATTGCAGTTGGTATCTGATTAAAGGCGGTGTTAACCCTCCGTTGAATCGTTTCATTATCCATCTCTGTCGTTAGGACAAACTCCTCTTCACCGTATGTTTTACCTGTATTTTCCATGGGCATATGCACAATCACTTCATAGCCCGCCTTTACTGCTTTTTTTCCAAAGGATGTACTGTACTCGTGGCCGGGAATAACCGCATAGGTTAAATGAGCATTCAATTTTAAAAATCCATCGGACACTTCATCGTTGCGGTAGCCAAAATCATCAATAATGATTCCAATTTTACCTTTCAGTACCGGAGGCGGAATTTCAGGTGAAATTTTATGGGGTTTGTCTTCCTTTTCTATTTCAACCTGCTCCATTTTTTTTTCTAATTGCTGTTCTTTTGCACGGTCATCCATTTTTTTCAAAATGATCAACAGGATCACTATTATGACTGTCAGGATGTAAATGATGGGCGTGCGCAGGTCGAACTTTGTCATGGAAGAGTTAATTTTAAGGAAACGATCTGGGGCAATCCCAGGTTCTGGGATCCCACCTTTATTCCGTAAGTTACCTGGTAGCGATTCAGGTGAAGGCCAAAACCCAATGATGATTCGATTACAGAATCAGATGCAGAAAATCCAGCCAGAATACTGAGCCGATCCCATCTGAACTGGTTTCCAAAATAATATTTGGACGTAGACGTAACCGGATTCCACTCCAGGGATCCATACACTGTATTCTTATATTCATTAAACTGCAGCTGTTTTGATATTCCTGCTGTGAACCGCGTAGGCAGGGCCGGTGATTCTGCAATCAGTTTTGTCATTTTCCCCAGGTTCTGTAGGGCAAGGCCCATTGTAAGTCCACGTTTAAAGGTCCGCACGTAGCCAAGGTTTAACCCCATTCCTTTAGACTGCTCAGTGTAAAGCCCCATGTGAATATAGGAAAGGGATAAACCGAATTTGTGGGTTTCACGGGTAATGGACACACCTGCGTCCAGTGCCAGTCCAAAAGAACTGAATTCAGCCAACGCATTATCCCGGGGAACATCATCCCTGAATTCAAGATCAGACAGGCCTGAATATTTTAATCCAACATGGACGATCTTCTTCTCCATAGCCTGGTTGTATCCAATCTGAGCTAAAACAACATCTCCCAGCCAGACTCCCCGATTTATGGAAAGGTCCGGATGGTTTTCAGAAGCAATGAACAGGGCCGGATTTATGGGAAACAAACCCTGTAGGGTGGAATGACTGCCAATGCTCAGTTCCTCTGCCGAGGACGGTAAAACCAGAAACTGGGTTCCCATTCCATACAATGGAACCAGAAGCGTCAGTATTATTTTAGAAACTGAATGCATAGGAGATCGTATGGGCGGTCTGGGATACCCAATCCATGGAGAAAGCGTAATCTATGTGAGAATCCCGGGGTTTGAATAAACCATATTCATACCCGATTCCAAACGCCATCCTGCTGTTACCATAACCGCCTCGGAAATAATACTGGTCCAAAAAACCATACTCAACTCCAAGCCTGGGCAAGAATCCTGTATACGTATTATGATCCGTGATCACGCCCACATCCCCTATGATGATCAATCCTTTGTTGTTGAACCGTGAACCAATTCGATAGATCGTTGGGAATTCATCCTTGTAGGGGCCTCCCTGGGTGTAGATTTCATTGGTATTCCACTGGTAATTCGAACTCAGGTCCTGCACCATGATTCCTAAGGTGCTGTATGTACCTGCCTTGATTAATAATCCAATATCAAACCCAATGCCCGATCCGGATATCTGGTCCGATTCAGTGATTGGCAGGTCATATCTTAACAGTTTGAAATTTGCTCCTATGGAGATCCAGGGTACGATTCGCTGGGCAAAGGTAATCATCAGCGCATTCTCACCGGTTTGCATTTTAGAGGATTTCATCCCCGTGCTATAGCGACCCTGGATATCATTCACCCCCGCAAATACCCAGGCTACGCCGACTCCAGCTGTGGGCGGAAGTGATGTTGCAAAACTGGTGGCTGCCAGACGCCGATCCATGGTCAGGTTCGTGTAGGAACTCCCCAATTGACGATGGATCAAAAACGCTGCCCAGGCCGGGTTATGAAAGGTCGCAAAACTCTGATCCAGCTCTGCAGTAAACCCGCCGCCCATGGCAATAGACCGGGCTGTTATACCCATTCTTAAGAAACCACCGGATTGACCACCCCAGTCCTGTGCTCCTGCATAAGAAAGAAGAACCAGTATTATAATCTTCTTCATTATTTTACCACGATCAGCTTATCCCAGAAATCCTGGGGACTCTTATTCCGCGATTGAGCATAATTCAACCGCACAAAATACACTCCATTGTCCACCAAATTTCCGTTCAGATCACGGCCGTTCCACTTAAGGGCGCCATTATAACTGGTCAGGTTAAAGGTGTGGTTGTACACCTTTTCCATGGCAAAGTTGAAAATATCCAGCTTGATCTCCGTATTAACAATATTTCCAGTGTGGAATTGGACATACCCCTCATCTCCTAACTGGTTATGATTCAGAGGGGAAAAAGGATTTGGATAGGCATAAAATTCTGTTGTGTCGTATTCGGCCTGGAATATGGTCCAGCTGGAGCCGTGGAGATCTGAAGATAATGCGGCACCATTGGATGTGCCAATCCATAAACTGGAAGTGCTGTCACGCTGATCCAGTGCTGCCGTATATACAATGTTGGTCAATATTTGGTTCTGCACCATGAATGTTGTATCGATAGCCGGATCAAAGAGTGCCCAGTTTTCGCCATCAAAACTCTTCCAGAGACCTGCTTCAGTCGCCGCCAGGACAAGTGAATCCTCTGCAAATACATTGTACACCCGTTCACCCAGAAGAGTTGCCTGCCAGCTTATCCCCCCATCTCGGGTATAGCTCAACCCCCGCATTTCACCAGGCGTATCTGCATTCATGGTTGCCGCCCAGATTGTAACTTGCCCGTTCCAGGTCTGTTTTGCCAGTCCCACAACAAAATTGCCCGATAATCCATCATCAGGATAAGAAAAATGCTCCCACTCAAGGCAGTTATAGATCTCGAACACCCCCGGGTCAACTTCAATGAGTTCTTTGATCAGGATCCCTTTATTAATACCGTTTGCGGTTCCCGCCCAGACCGTATCCCCATAGGCAATTACGGAAAACGCTTTATGGTTATGGTTCCCGCCATCACCGGGATCTCTCGGGTTAAGGTAATAACCTGGGAGAATAACCTTGCCTTCAGAGTTTATTTCATCAAACCCTTCACATAGGGAAAGTGAATCCTGGTTATCCATGGGCATGGGTACATTTTCCCAGGCCCGTTTGGTCAAATGATACCGCCGGAGTCCACCTGCCCAGCTCGCCGTCCATAAAAATTCACCGGTTAAACAGGCATCATAGGTCACGTTGGCTTCCGGAACCGTTACTGGAAGGTTTCTATAATACCCTTCGCCAAAGGGCTTCAGTGTATCTGTATCCAGATCCACCGGTTGTTTCAGATAAGTCCATAAGATCCCGGCTGTGTCCTGCGCTGCATAGGTCAGGGTCAGCCCGTATCCTACCTGGATGGTCCCGTTATCTCCCGAGTATGACACGGCCAATGTATCACCCATAACAGCAATGGCCGGGATCCCGCCCTGGGGAACCAGGTTGGTATATTGGCCATCATCCAGAGAATCAGCAGACGCCTGGTAAGCATAAACACGATGTCCATCGTGAAGGGCCAGGCCCTGTCCTGTACCAAACCAGGTCAGGGAGTCACCCATGAGCCGGATCTCTGCCACAATATTGCTCAATAGGCCTTCCGATAAGAATGTATCCTGGAGTGCAGATTTCATGGAAAACCGGGTCGGGGTTTCCAATTGAGCAGACAGGGGAATCCCTGCCAGCAGCAGGACCAACAGTTTACTGGATAATGATCTCATGCTCCACCGCTTCGCTGTAATCGTTGGATAAATCCTGCGTTAAAAATCGCCAGTTGAAAGTGCCTGCCCGGGTCTGAAAATCCGGATCTGTGAACCCTGACCCATAAACCGCTATCCTGAAACTATAAACTCCATCGCCCTGGATGGAATCGCCGCTGGTGATGTTGGGTTCATACAAAACCACATCACTGCCGTCATCATGAAGATAAATATAGTTTCCATGGTTCATCATGGAATCGCCTTCAACGTGGAACGATGTGAACCCGACCCATTTAATGGTTCCAAGCCCGTCTGCATCATAAACTTCTGCCTTGATTAAATGCAGGCTTACGGTGGCATCAGCTGGACGTATGATTGTATCCGGGACAAAAATAGACTCAATCCTGGGAATGATGTTCCCTATCTTAAATGAATCTGATACCATAACTATTTCAGTTCCATACATGGCAACATAATCCATGAAAACATAGCCTGAATCATCGCCCAGGATATTTACAATAGTTGTGGAATCATTCGGGATCTTACGACCGTAAAGATCATCATTCATTATAATGTCACCGTGGCTTCCATCATCAAATAATGTTAAGGCATCCGCTGTATTGCCGCGGTTTGTCCCGTACCAGTGAATCATCACACTGTCCAGTGCCTGTCCCTCGTATTTAGACTCAACGCCTACACCATAGTACAGTTTATTCACATCCTGGTGAAAGGTGAATTGCTGAAAAAGGATCGGAATGGAAGCTGGATCATCCTCAGATCCGGAACAGGACCAAACTACTATGCCAAAGGTCAAAAGTATGTGGAAACGCATAGAGTGTAATTTAGGATTTAAGGCTATCACTATTCACCCCAGTTCTGGTTTTCCCTGTTATAGATGTAATCCACCATAAGTTTCCCTACCTGTTCCAGGCTTTCTGCACTGCAGTTTTCCGGGACATCATTCATGGTGTGCCAGAAGTTTGCATAGGGGTTGGGATATTTGAAATCAATCAGGTCTATAGCAGGAATACCGGCTATTTCATGCAGGCGGACATGGTCATCGTAAATAGCATATTGGGGTGTTATATCAAACGCGTCTAGACCCATGTCGTCTGCCCGGCCCCATAAATAGCGAACCAGGTTAGGATTATATTCTAGAGAATATTTTTCTACAGGGATATGCAGTTGTTTATCCCCGACCATATCCAGATTAATGGCTTCATCAGGACGGGGTATGGGCAGGTTTTTTGCAAAATATCTGGATCCCTGGCAATAGGTTTCATTTTCTCCGGGTACGCCTAGATCTTCCCCATCAAAAAAGACCAGGTTCACCCCAATAGGCGGTGGGGTTTCTCCCATGATCTTTGCCAATTCTAAAAGGACTGCCACGCCGGAAGCGCCATCGTTTGCCCCTATAATAGGCTGGTTCCGGTCCCGTCTATTATCTTCCTGGTCTGCCCATGGCCGGGTGTCCCAATGCGCGGAAATAATGGTTTGAAATGATGCATCAGGATTAAACCGGGCAATGATATTTTGCAGGTCATAACGTTTTCTGTATCTTTGTTCCTGGTACCTAAAATCCTGTAAAATGATATCATCTGCAGATTGATCCAGTTCATTGATTATAAAGTCTAGACAGGCATAGTACCCCTCTGAGCCTGGATTCCTTGGGCCGAAATCACATTGGGCGACTAGGTATTCAAAGGCATGATCCTCATCAAAATCAGGACCGCTTGGACCGCAGCCAAAGGTCAGGAATAATAGTGTAGTTAATAATCGTATCATCTTATCCGGAGATAGCCAGGTTTACGTCAAATCCAAAATCCCTGTCGATTTTTTTACCCGTGGTTCTGGTATCACTTTCACGATATTCGTAACGAATTCCGCCGCTAACTTTTGTAGAAAATTGATATGACATCCTGAGTCCTGTTTTCCAACTTTCGGAAAAAGACCCCACTTCCAGGTTTATTTTATCACCTGATCGTTCTTCCCGGCTTTCATTCAGGTCAAAATTTAGGGTGAAACTTATGGTATTATTCAGGTTGAGATCTCCATAAAAGGGAATGGGAATATTTATCCCTCCTCTGTGCGTATAAGTGCCTGTTGACGTATAGCTGTTATCATGCTGGATGGTAAGACCCGTAGGTGATTCATCCAATGATTTACTGCGATTATGCCTGAATGTAACTGAAATATTTTTCTGCAACGTCATATTCATGCCAATGAGCGGTGAAAAATTGCGGTTCATTCGGGATGATCGTTCATAATCCTTATAGGTATCAGAAAAAGATCCAAAATTTAAAAAGTTCATTTGCTCCGGTGATTTATCTTCAAACTGCCATGACCGTGTTTCCTTTCCGGAATAGCTGTGTTCCAGTGAGGCAGATTTAGCGACCCATTTGATGATGGGCCATTTTTCCAACCCGCTGAGCCTGAAACTCCACGCAGGAAAGGGCAGCCCTTCACCAAAAAGGTCTCCATAGGCAAAGTAATCCCGGGTCATGGACAGTTGCTCCAGCCCCGTGCTTGAACGGGTGGTAGAAAAATTTTGAGAAAAATTTGTACTGATGGTTACGGCCCGGGTAAGTTTGATGCCGCTCCGGATGGACCCGTCCCGTTTATGGTCCCAGGTTCCCAGGTTACTCCCCACTTCTGTGGACTGTTCCAGTCCATGGTCAGGCAGCCAGCCAAATTTATAGCCCCTGGGCACTTCCCCAATGATCTGGTTAGCAGACCGGTTCAGATTTTCAGTATAGCTGACCGAAATTGGATTAATCTTCTTAAATAAACCATGGACCAGGTTGAGTGGATTAAAAGTTGTTTTTTGTTTTTTCTGTTCTTCGGTCTTGGATTCGGGTTTCTTGTCGCCGCGGGTTCGAGCCCCCCGGGATCTTCCTCCGGTTTTGCCCTTGGAAGAAGATTTTGGTTTATAGACCAGTTCAATCAACTGGACAGGTGTCAGGGTGAAATTGGATCCGAACCTTAACTGGGTACTGATATTTTGACCTTCCCGGGTTAAATCATCGGACCAGCGAAAATTTGCTGTATAATTAAATGCAGGTTTCAGCCATTTCATAATGGCAGGGTTATAGGTTGTATTAAAACTTTCTGTGGTCTGGGTTACGGTCCCCGGATCCAGCTCCTTCAATGCAGTCCAGGCATAGCCCCGGTATTCATTCAATTTGCTTTGTCCACTCCAGGCGTATTTCGCCGAAAGTGTATTGGTAAATTTGTGATCCAGGTTCAAGGAACGATTCAACCCAAAATTGTATGTTTCCGGACTCTTAACACCGGTCCTTGTTTCATTCCAGGTTAATTTTTCACTCAGGTTCAACCCGGTCTTAAACGAAGAAGGCGTATAGTACACCTGGAAATCACTTACTGACTTACCTACCACTGGGAGATCTTCAGCCCAGGAAAGAGGTTTAATGTAGTTGTTCCTTCCAAAGGGTATGGTATATGAAAATTTTCCTGAATATGTTTCGGACCACTTTTGTCTATACGTCACGTCAGATGACCTGGATTGGGACGCGCTGAAACTTAAGGACACATTATCAACGGTATATTTCATGAGCCGGTTATCCGATTTTCCCGTTTTTTTAATGGAAGTATTCAAGGATACAGAGTTGCTTAATATCATGATCGAATCGGGTGTGTTGTCTGGATCAACCAGGATATCTTCACCGGAAAAATATTTTGGGCGACTCTGATTCTGCGTAAAGGAACCGTTTAACGGAATGGATATCCCCCAGGACCGGGGCAGGAAGCGGTGAAGGTCAATTTTACTATTTACATTCAGGTTCTCTGATGTATTGTTTGATTTTGAAAGACGTTCCTGAAGCCGATGATAATCAGCGTCCTGCCTGCTGTACACAATCGTAGCAGAACCCAGGTCTGATAGTTTTAAGCTGGACTGTACCCGCATGGCCACCCCTTTTTCTTTTTTTACACCACTCAAACGCAATTCATCCAGCCAGACTTCGCCACTGATCGGTTCATCTCCAGTATTTTTCACTCCAACCGAAAAATACTGGAGGCGGTTTAAGGCTGGTTTACCAGCGATCCTGACTTTTTTCCCGGTTAATACGCCATCAGCATCGGTGTATAAATATTTTCGTACATCGGCAGAATCAATTAATATATCTGTTGGTAGGATTTTGACTTTGGATGTGTCAGATTGTTTGAGAGCTGTAAGCCAATGTAGATCAATCTTAAAACTGTTTCTTTTCTCGTCTTCATCCCAGCCTGTGTAAATCGGCTGGGTGATTTCATAGTAGTCATCTCCCAGTCCAAATTTCAAAAAGAGTTCCACATCCGTTTCTGAGTATGTAATCCAGGAGCTGTTACCATAGACATACATTTTCATGAAATCATAGGTCATAAAGCTGCGCTTTTGATTATCATTTAACGTATACAGTGTTTTTTGTGCGATACCCGTTTGCTTGGATGGCAGATTATTAAATTTTAAAACCAGGGATTGCTCCTTGGAACGAATTTCATTCAGCCGGTCATATTCACCTTTTACTCCCTTCGGCGGAATATAGTCTGCATTATCCTCTGTATTGATCACAGCAACCTGAAACGTAGGATACTCATCGTCTTCATCTTCTGTAAACACTGGGTCTAATTTCCCAGGCAGGTCTTTATCCACGAATGGAATCTCTCCTCGATTTATAGACTCGGTTATGATCCCCATTTCCTGCCATTCATTTCCAACAATTTCCATTTTAGCAACCTGCAGTTGTCTTTGAATCGAATCCAGGCCTGTAACAGACAGACGTACATAACGGATTTCATTCCATTCAATATTCTTAACCCTGTTGAATTCTGACAAGGGGACCCGGAAAAGTTTCCAACCGGTTGGTTGACCATCCTTTTCAGTTACGCCAGCCAAATAGGTTGTGTCGGTCAGCATAAAATTGGTTGAAAAATAATCATTTGCTTTATCCAGAAAGGTTGAACGATCCAGATCTTCTGTATCAGGGTATTTTCCTCCTTCCTGTATCCTGGAACCTGTACCATTTGATTCTGTACCATTTGCCTTGGAATAATCTGAACTCCCCGCCTCATAGTCCCAGTTATCACCATTGGGATCCTCTGGATCCACATCGCCTGCACTGTTAATAAGCAGTGTATCGCCTCCAGCCAGGAGATCGGCATAGGTACCGCTTTCAAGACAACTGCCCCAGCCGTCTTCGGTCCCATCAAAACAGCCATCCAGACCTGTATCCTCTATGTCTTCTAAAAATCCATTCCCCAGGGTGAGACCGGCCCCGGGAATGTCTTCGGTATTCAACTGTCCATTTCCGTTACTGTCTTCAGATATTTTACCCAGATCCACATGAATGCGTCCCGAGCTTCCCTTGACCCAGATCTCAAAAAATTTACTCTGAATCTGATCGTAGTCTCCAGAATAGAGAGATGTAGTGACTCCCACCCATAACGAATCGGGATTCACATTTCTCTGGTGCATCCTGGATTTGTATCGCAGCACCAGTACATCCGTGGTTTCATTTCCAGCCCGGAGTGATGTGGACTGGTTGGGCCAGATTTCTTTAGTACGCACAGGGACGTAGGGGTTGAACCAGTGCAGTTTACCCCTGTTCCTTTGCCTGAATTCTGTTCCAAACATTGATGTGGCATCGCTGAAGTAAAGCGGTGCTGATGCTGCTTTCCAAAATCGGCGCTGTATAGAGGGCGATGTGGTTCGTTTGCTTCCTTCAAAATCATCAATGAAGGCGACCCCATCAGGGTCACCGGTTTCGGAATTGCTGATGGAGTTCGGGTTGGGCAACACCTGAGCAATTTCACCTTCAACAGAAAATGAGGACATTTTTTCTGCTTCAATTAGCGGTAGTTTATCCAGCATGCGTGTCATACCATCCATTTCCCACTCGTAGCGTCCGTTCAAATCCCAGATAAAATTCCGGGAGGGCTCATAACCCACTTCTACCTTTTCATTTATGATGGATTGGTTAAAATAGAGGGCCGTGGCACCAATGAAGGAATTGGGTTTTCCAAGATCCATCTGTGCCCGTGTACCAAAAATCGTTTTTTTATCAAAAGAAACCAGCTCATGCTTATCATAATTAACCTTCAGCTTTGCATTGGGATCATTGGCAGCATCCCCCAGCAATACAATGGTACCCGTAAAATAATCAATATTGTAATCCAATCCCCGCTTCAGGGTCACACTGTTCTGAATTACTTCTTCACTCCCTTCAATGAGCATAAATCCCAGATTAATTGTTGAACTCTGGTTCGTATAGGCAGCCTCGATCATCCAGCGATGATCCGCATTTACTTCTGAAGACGAAGATGAAGTATACATAGTCCCGGAACCCAGTTGTGTAACCAATTGTTCAGAGGTCAACCCGCCGTTTAAAGAATCTCCATTGGCAAAAGGATGAAGCGCTGGAAACATAAGCTCCCCATCCACCATATTCATAATATTAGCCATTTCCTTATCGATTATTTCATCGTAATTGCGGGTTCCATTTTCATCCAGGCTGTCTAGTCCAAACAGGGTGATATAAGGAAAGCTTGAACCTTTATCTCTTTCTGATACCGGTGTGGCATTCTTATTTAATATCTTAACTTCAAACCCTTCCGGGTTGATCTGTGAAGTTCCCAGGTAATACACATTCTTGAACATCAGGGGCCAGGTTGAATGATTGGGGTGACTGTTCCGGGGTTTAAGCATCATCAGGGCCAGGTTTGTACCCAGGGAATCTGGACCGGAACCGATTTCCAGCAAGGGTTCCCCTGTCTGCCGATCGGCCAGGGTAAAAGTACAGCCCAGTATATCCTGGGAAACCTGTTCACGGACCCTTACAAACCCCAGGTCAGGACTCACATAATAATTGGTCCCCTGTTCTAGACGTATAAAACTTCCTTCTTCATTCTCGTCCGTAAACTGCGTTGTATCCGTTGGATCCACATAAGCCATACCGGTCATGGCACTGGGATCATTGATATTGATTGATTTATACAATTCAAAATTTTTCACAACAACATCACCAATCAAATGAAGGCCATTTCTTAAAGGATAAAAGGAAGGAATAGAAATTGCAGTTGTCACAGAAAATGTGTCTATTCCATCACGAAACCAGGGATGGATAAAGAAATAACGGTTTTTCATCCAGTCCACGTCCCTGATCTGCTGGGTACTGCTTTGTCCGCCCCCTTCCCACTCCGACTGCTCTTTTTTTGATTTTTCGATGGATGCAATCGTGGTCACATCTATCGGACCCAGTTTGGAAATAGCCTTAATTCCAAACAACCCCTGGTTCTTTCCGGAAAACGTGACATACTTAGTGGAGGGCAGGGAAAGGGAAATATTTCCTGCTTCTACTTTCTGAACAATATCATCTTCATACCCTTCATAGGAAATGCGGATATTATTCTCCCAGTCAAACTGGCGCTCAGAATCCTGATCCATGGCCACGGTGATCCGATCTCCAATCTTTCCCTGGATATTCAGGTTTTGTTTCTGGTCAAATTCCAGATGCGTATTCTGGGTCTGGTTCAAGGTGGAACGAACCAGCTCCTGATCCTGAAACACCATTTTACCATTAATGTTTACATTCCCGCTGACCCGCAGAGACGCTCGTCCCAAGCGGCCAATATCCACCCCAACCACTTCCAGCATCTGCCCGCGGCGTCGCTGATCATCATCCTTAGACTCCTTTTGCATGACTTCAAGAAACTTGGTATGCCACTTCTGCTGTTGGATCATTTTCAGATACCAGTCCACGGACGATGTGAACGGTATCTGGCGCTGTCCTCCATCCACAATTTCTGAGATAGTAATGGTAGACCAGTCCCAGGACAATTCAACCGTGACTTTTCTGAGCCCAAAAGGAAATGTTAAAATACCCAGGGGAGTTATCATGGAATCCAGGGGCTGGATCAGGGAAACAGGTGACCGGGGAAACGGGTCAAATACGAATGGAGTTGATGGGATGTACTCGGGCAATAAGATCCGCTGAGATCCTGCCGTAGCCACAAAGTCAGGTTCCTGGGCAACCAAGGTTCCCAAGGCGAGAACTGCCCACAGGCTGATATAAATAATCCGGCCAAAAATGGGCTGATATGTAAGTCGAAAGATCAAGTTCAGTCTTGATTAAACTGATACCGCTCTATTCGATAGATTCTCCTTTATTAAAATAATTGTTTAATTTTTTTTGCATTTTAGCCAAGGCCCGTCCCCGATGGCTGATCTGGTTTTTCCTTTCCTGGGACATTTCGGAAAATGTTTTACTTTCGGTCTCAGGCAAGAAAATAGGATCATATCCAAACCCCTCATGTCCGCAAGGTTCAACCGTGATCAATCCTTCTATGATGCCTTCGGCAAAGAGTTCCCTCCTGCCATCTACAAAAGCAATAATCGTTCTAAATCTGGCTGTCCGCTTTTCAGCAGAAACTCCTTCCAGTTTGGATAACAATTTATTGACATTATCTTCATAGGTTGGATTTTCGCCGGCAAAGCGGGCAGAATAAACACCCGGGGCACCATCCAGAGCATCTACTTCTAAACCTGTGTCATCCGCCAGGGATGGCAACCCGGTTATTTGATGCACAGACCGTGCCTTGATCAATGAGTTTTCAAGGAGCGTGGTTCCTGTTTCCTCAATATCTCCAATTTGCGGAAAATCATCCAATCCCACAATACTAATTCCCAATGGAGCCAAAAGGGTATTCATTTCCGTTTTCTTATGGGAATTATGTGTTGCTAAAACCAGCTTTCTTCGTCGAGACATGGTGAACAAAACCCTACTAAAAATGCCGGGGAACCTATGTGCAATCTATAAATGAGTCAAGGAGTAAGTATTTGAGTGGTTTTACAATCAAATCTTTTTGTTTTGCAGGGGTGCTCCGGTAATTTTTCCCCACTTTTTTAAGAATTCCCAACTCATTTGTGGCTCGGTAGCTCAGTTGGTAGAGCAGTGGACTGAAAATCCATGTGTCGCTGGTTCGATTCCGGCCCGAGCCACTGATAAAACCAATACCTTATAAAACCATCAATCCTTAATATTTAATATGTCATTGTTTGTACCATATACTCCTAAGGCTAAGGAATGTGTATCTGCTACATTGAAGATTTTAAAATTCTCCATCTATCTTTTTCTTTCTTGTTTAATTATTTCCTGTACTAAAGAAGACAATACAGGAGAGACTCCTGAAATCATACCGGACACAACGATTGTTGATAGACACGGTCTGTTGCAGGTGGATGGAAACAAAATTGTAAATAAAGGCGGTGAACCTGTGTCCCTTGCTGGAAACAGTTTTTTCTGGAGCAATGACAACTGGGGGGGAGAACGCTATTATACACCTGAAGTGGTCGCCTGGCTCAAGGAAGACTGGAATACAACCATCGTTCGGGCTGCCATGGGCGTGGAAGACCCGGGCGGATACCTGGATAATAAACCGGTGAATAAGGATCGTGTAAAAACCATTGTGGACGCTGCGATTGATGTGGGGATCTACGTAATTATTGACTGGCATTCCCATCATGCCGAAGACCATACCGATGAAGCAGTCAATTTTTTCCAGGAAATGGCAACCCTTTACGGAGAATATGATAATGTGATCTATGAACTCTACAACGAGCCCCTGGATATCTCCTGGAGCAATACCATCAAGCCCTATGCCCTTACGGTTATTTCTGCCATCCGTACCATTGACCCTGATAATCTGATTGTTGTGGGAACGCCTGTATGGTCCCAGAGAGTGGACCTGGCTGCTGCTGATCCTATCACCGGCTATTCCAATATTGCCTATACCCTCCATTTCTATACAATTTACCACCAGCAGTGGCTTAGGGACAGGGCCAGTGCAGCGCTGGAAAGCGGCATCGCTCTTTTTGTCACTGAATGGGGCTCAATCGGTTACAGTTTAGTGGACTCTGAAGCGAACGAGTGGATGACCTGGTGCTTTACAAATAAAATCAGCCATTGTAACTGGGCCGTAAACGATAAAGAAGAAGAGTGGTCTATTTTAATTCCTGGCGCAAGTACAACCGGTGGCTGGTCTGATGATGATCTTACAAAAGCGGGAAAACTAGCAAGAAATATTATTCGGAATTGGCCAGAATGAATGGATAAAATCCAGCTGACTTTTTATATGCATTACTGCAAAAAAATAAGCAAAATAATATTGATCTGATAAAGTATGAAAAAAATATTATATATAATATTTTTATTTGAATTTGTTCTCGGGCAAACCATTCAGATCAATGAAATTGTATCCACTAATGGCACTGTTTTATATGATGAAGATGGTGATACACCGGATTGGTTTGAATTATATAATACCAGTGGGCAGGAAATAAATTTAAATGGTTACGGGATCACTGATGATCCTAATGATCTGTCTATGTGGGTTTTTCCATCCATAGTTCTTGAGCCAAATGGTTTTCTTGTTATCTTTGCTTCCGATAAAAATAGAAAAGACCTGGTTGCAGAATGGGATGCAGTAATTAACTGGGGAGATTCCTGGTCCTATTGGCCGGGTACAAGCGCACCTATTTCAAATTGGGACGATCCAGGAACAGATATAAGCAATTGGTCTACGGGACCAAGCGGTTTTGGGTATGGGGATAATGATGATAATACTAACTTGGGTCAAATCATTTCAGTATTTGCCCGTAAAGCCTTTCAAATAGATGACCCCACAATGATTACAAAAGCTCTTTTTCATATTGACTATGATGACGGCTACATTGCCTATTTGAATGGAGAGGAGTTTAGTCGCAGGAATATGGGAGCACCAAACACCCAGGTATACTACAATGAGACTACAACAGGTCTTCACGAGGCTGAGATTTATTCAGGCGGTTTTCCGGAAGAAATATCAATTGATCTGAATGAGTTTCCTATTGTTTCCGGTGATAACACCTTGGCTGTTGAAGTTCATAATTATAATACTTCATCATCCGATCTGAGCTGTATTCCTTTTCTCACTTTGGGTTATAATTCAGAAATAGATAATGCAACAGAGCCTCATCAATTAATGGTATTACCTAATTCCTACCTGCATACAAATTTTAAGTTAAGTTCAAATGGCGAAGATCTAATATTATCCGATCAGGATGAGAATGTCCTCGATTCTATTTTTACGAGTACGTTGGAGACAGATATGTCTTTTGGTCGATATTTCGAAAGTAGTTCCTGGGTTTTGTTCGCTGAGCC
>ERZ651768.763-NODE-763-length-23887-cov-3.352625_pt1 | contig 23887 bp, 18 predicted proteins | sample MGYA00514754_ERZ651768 | MGnify/ENA metagenome assembly ERZ651768
ACACCGTCTTCTCCGAAGTGGTGTCGTATGTAGCCCCGAGAACCCCTGTGGCCAAGCTCTTCCTGGCTCCAGAGCGCCACGCGAATCGTGCGCCGTGGCTGAGCGCCGATGGCCTTGAGAATACGCATTGCCTCGAGCACGACGGACACACCACTCGCGTTGTCTGTCGCGCCGGTGCCGGTGTGCCAGGAATCCATGTGCGCGCCGATCATCACGACCTCATCGGCGAGATCAGTTCCTGGAATTTCCGCGATGATGTTGTAGCCTGTTGGGTCCGACTCATCGAACCCGATGCGGACGTCGACGTCCATTGTTACCGGGATGCCGCGCTCGAGAATCCGGTAGATACGGTTATAGTGCTCCGTCGCAACGGCCAGTGTCGGCAGCACACTCTCGACCCCTGCGCGGGTTCGTCTGTTCCGTGTCGTCGGATGTCCGGTCGCATACACAGTGCCGTCACTTCCAATGCTCGCCGTCAGCACCACGGCCACCCCTTCTGCCTTGTAAAAGTCTTCAACCTCGCCAGCAGAGATTTCCTCCCGTTGGAAGTTCGATTGCTCGAGCTGGCCTCTCGCATGGCGGCGAATCAGGAGGTCAACTCCCTCGGTCTCAAAGACACCTAGTGATTCCTCGTCGTGACGGAACGCATCTTGTACGAAACGTGGACCCATCGGCATCGGTGGCGTGGATAGCACGACAGCTCCGTTGAGTCGACCCCGATACTGGTCCAAATCTTCAGGGGTTCGAATGGTCGCGATAACGGCATTCGTCACGATGGGCTCACTCGTACCAGGAGTCAGCGCGAACGGGTAGGCGATTACCATCTGGTAGTCGGGCGCGGTCATGTGCACCGACACCCGTTGAATCTCCCACCCGACGGTCTCTTCACCCCAAGCTTCCTTCTTGACGCTGGAGAGACCGAACTCGGTCATGCGGGCCATCGCCCATTCTTGTGCCTGGCGCATGTTTGGGGAGCCGGTGAAACGTGGGCCAATCACATCGGCCAGATACCCCGCGCTCTCCATCACGTGAGAGTCGTCAAACCCTTCGGACCGGATTTCATCGACGACATCCCAGTAGACGGGTTCTTGTGCTGTTGTGGATGACGGAATGAGGAAGATCACAGCAGTGATAGCCAGGCCCCATGTCGACTTATTCATCTAAAACTTTCCCCTCAAGTGTGTGTGGTTATGCCGGTTACGACTACCGGTGGAGACATCTGTCAGATGTCCACAGGAGCGGACAGAATACACCGGTTACCGATGTGGGGCACACGGTATTTCAATAGCTCGACCTGGGGATTCAATGTCAGTGTTTGCGGGTGTCACGGTCCTTGTCTATCGCTGCGATTCCCTTCCACACGGTATCGACGATTCGACGGGCCCACGTTGATGGGATCTTTTCGTCAGTCAGGTAATGGGCGTAAAACGAACCGATGAGCATGTTGACGGCTGCATCGATGTCTGCCTTAGGGCGGAGGTCTCCACGTTTTTTGGCCTGTTTAAGTACCTCCTGCAGCATCATTCGGCGTGGTTGGACGACCCGCTGCCGGAAGTGGTTAATTAGGTCTCGCGTGTGGCGCTGTTCGACCATGACGGCGCCGATAATAGGCATTCCGTCAGGCCTGAAGAGCGTTTTTTGTAGGGTGCCGAGGATTGTTCGAAGGGCTGAGGGTGCCGGACCGGGGCGGGGAGGCGGTTCATCTCCCAGTAACTGCTCAATTGCCGCCATTGCCAATTTCTCCTTGTTTTTCCACCGCCGATACACTGTTGGCTTCGTGACCCCCGCTTTTTTTGCAACGGCATCCATCGACATTCGCGTATAGCCTTCCTCGGCCAAAAGTTGCAGCGCCGCATCTAGGATGGCATTTCTAACGCCGGGATCGACCGGCCGTCCTGGCTTGGCTCTAGTTACTGTTTCGGTAGATGGAATCATTGGCCTGGCTCTCCTGTATAAGTTCCTATTAATTTACTATACCGTATAGTAAATAAACTGAACTCAAAAAGCAAGCCGACGAGCCTAATTCGAAACATTTTCGGCTTCAGCCAAGAAATAGGCTGAAGAGGAGGCCATAAGTGAAGGAAGAAAAGCTGCCAAAGCGGAGCAATTAATCCGACCCTAACGAATCAATAAGATTCTACCGTTCACCGGATACAGCCATTCGATACCGCGGGTTGTGAGCACAGCGTCGTCCTCCAGTGGAATCCTGACCTTCTTGTTGTTCCATTCTGGCACGGCCGTATAGGCGAATAACTCAATTGAGAGCAGATTCGTAGGTTGTAGGGTGTACTCGATTCGCACCGGGTTAAAAAAGGCGATGGAGGGGCCGATACCGTGTCCTGAGTTTCCGACCGAGTGAGAGCCGATAACCACATCGGTGACATCTGGGTTACTGGTTGGTTCATTAAAACCGATTCGGGCGAATCCAGCGCCGGCCAGCGCATCGTAGATCTCCTGCTCGGCTTGGGCGGCAGCAATGCCAGGACGGATAGTGTTGGTGATGATGGTTCGGGCTTCCCGCCCCTTGTCAAATGCCCGCTGGAAGCTTGGAGGCACCTCAACTTCACCCTGTCTCAGCACGTAAGCGATCCGCTTCATGTCGGTATACATGTTCAGGAATCCGACACCCCAATCGATCATTAGTAGGTCGCCTCTGCGGATGATCCGATCATTTGAGGTCGACTCAATGCCGTCTGGGCCGGTAACGTACACCGATGGCATGCCAAATGAGGTGTCGAGACCACGAGCGAGCAGCTGATCCATCATCCACCAGGCGACGTCTTCCAACATAGTAACGTCAGGTGTAATCACTTCATTTGAGAAGGCACGTTCGGCAATTTCACGGGAGATCTCACCAGCTTCTGCGAACGCCGCGATTTCGGTCGTCGTCCGCCGCGATCGGAAATCCGAGACGAGCTTTTCGCCTGAGACCAACCGCGATGCGTAGGGTTCTCCAAGTGTTTCAACCAGTTGCTGATAGCCGGTATAGGTCAGGTTATCGACTGGACCGATTGTCCGCGAAGTGTTGATACCAATACGCCGAGGGTCACGTTCTCGCACAAAGTCTGCTAGGTTTTCGGCCGGCTGAAACAGGTCGTACGCGCCAGACTCGCGGATGCGGTAACCGCTAATGCCAAGTGCCGCTCGCTCGATCCGGTCACCACCTCGGTCAGTAAAGATGTAATAACCGGTATTGCCCGTGTATCCTTGTCCGAAGTCAAGGTGGAGTGTGCCGTAGTTTGCCTCGCGGATCATCGTGATCCACATGTCGATACCATTTTCACGCATGGCCTCAGGCAGTATTTGGTCGAACTTCTCCGTCCGAATCTGATTCATGCGCTCCCACCGCCGACGTGCCTCCTGCGCTTCGGCTGGAGCCTTTGGGAGCCCCAAAAGGACCAATAGGCAGATAGTTACGATTCGGAATAGCTGCATGTCACACCTGTCATTACTTGTCCGACCTTACCGTGGTCGTAGAGTGCCCGAGGGGACCCCAAGAGAGAGGCTTGGTGATAGGTAGCGTTTGAGGGTTCAAAGACACACCGTTATCTCGGCCGTGGTCTCGCACTGTATTGTTCCCACAAGCGCGTATGGTGCGTGCCTAAACTTACCTCTTGTCCACGAATCAAAACATGTTTTACCTGCGCCGGTATATCGAGCAGGTCGCCTTCGGAGACCACGAGGTTCGCAATCATTCCTTCCTCGACTGACCCATACAAGTCTCCTACGCCAAGAAGGTCTGCGGCACCACGGGTTAGTGCGTGCCACGCTACGTCCCTCGGTAAGCCAAAGGCGACGCTGAGTGCGGCGTGGTCGGGGAGGTTTCGAGCTGCGCTAGCCCCACCAGTCCGAAATGCGAACGGCACACCGGACTCGTGCAGAAGCTTTGCTGCAACAAAGACTGCGTCGTAGGGGTCGCCATCGGCTGGTTGTGCCTGAATCGGCCCAAGAATTACCGAAACGCCTGCTTCGGCAATTTCGTCTACTACCTTCCACACATCTCTGGTGCTAGCGATAATTGCTTTGAGTTGGAAGCTTTCTGCGAAGGCGAGCGCTGCTAGTATTCCTTCCTTGCTCGACACATCAAGTACTACGGGGAGTTCAGCCAAAACGACAGGGACGAGTGCGTCAAGCGTGTAGGTCTGCTCAGTCGGCTTGACTGTTCCGGCCGCGAGTGCGGTGGTATGGGCGCGGGCTCGGTGCATCCAGTCAGCGAGCGTCTTCAGTTGTGCGTCGACCCGTTCTTGGCTTTGCTCTCCACCGCCGGGTCCGCCACCGCCGGGTCCGCCGCCGCCCCCTTCTCGCTCGGGGAAATCGATGTGCATGGCGAGTGGGCTGCGCGCAACGACCTCAGGCGATGTCCACCCGGCCATGTCGATGAGCGCACTCTGACCTTGGATGAGGCCACCCTGTGGGGCCGCGATCGCCGTCGTCACACCGTTGGCGCGGGCAATCGGAATCATCTCGGAATCAGGGTGGATCGCCACCGAGGCCTTGATATGACTGTTGATCTCCTCAATCTCCGACGTATCATTTGTCGCCGCGATCGAGCCGATCTCGGAAAGCCCAATCACAGTGCCAGCGTTAATCATGCCTGGTGTGACTGTCATGCCCGTGGCGTCGATGACTTGCGCGTTGTCTGGGACCTGCACTTCCTCACCGACCGCCGTAATCCGGCCACCCTGGACGACGATAGTCCCGCGCTCAATTGGTGCACCCGTCATTGTGAGGATCCGTCCACCGACGATGGCAATCGGAATCGTATCGGCTGTCAGTATCGGTTCGGCCACGTCTCCGTAACTGGCAGGCATCAGTTCAGCACGTACCGCTGGCGGGAGCGTTGGCGGCGTCCATTCAGCGATTCGATTATTCGTGTCTTCGACGTTCTGTTGGATGTCGCCCTCACCGCCGACCTCGGCCGTGTCTAGCCCTAGCTCCGCTAGTGCATCCTCAGTCGTCTCTACTAGGTCGCGGTCGAAATAGACCTGACCATCGATGATCGTGTACTGGACGCGGGTGTTTCCTGAGAACGGGTGGGCCGTAAAGATGGCAAGGTCGCCATCTTTACCAACCTCGATTGAGCCGACCCGGTCGTCGATTCCAAAGTGGTTAGCGGCGTTAAGGGTGATCATCTTGAGCGCTTCTTGCTCCGGAACACCACCATATTTGACGGCCTTCGCCGCCTCTACATACATCCGACGTACACGCTCGTCGGAGTCGGAGTTAACCGACACGGTTACACCCCGTTCATACATGATGGACATGTTGTAGGGAATGGCGTCCCACGCCTCCATCTTGTAGCCCCAGAAGTCGGTAAATGTAGAGGCACCGGCGCCATGGGTCGCGATCTCATCTGCGACCTTATAGCCTTCAAGCACATGCTGGAGAGAGGCAATCCGAAAACCAAAGTCCTCCGCGACCCGCAACAGCATCAAGATCTCATCAGCACGATAGGAATGTGCGTGCACGAGAATCTTCCCTGCCATGATGTCCGAAAGCGCCTCGAGCCGGAGGTCCCGCCGAGGGGCGAGGACGTCAGCACCGCGTGATCGGGCTGCCTCATACTCATCCCATTAGGCCTGGTATTCCCGTGCGTCCGCAAAGCTCTTCCGTAGCATGAACTCCACGCCCATCCTAGTGCCGGGGTATCTTCGATCGACGCCGGGAGTAGATGTCCGCGATCGCTTCGGGTTCTCGCCAAGAGCAAACTTCACGCCTCTGGTTACGTCGTCAAACAGCAGCTCATCAGCTGATTTACCCCACCGCAATTTCAGAATGGCATTCTGACCGCCAACAACATTTGCCGAGCCATGCAGGACGTTGATTGTAGTGACGCCACCTGCCAGTGCCCGAAAGATCGTCTCGTCCCGAGGATTGATTACGTCGATGATGCGAACTTCCGGCGTGACGGAGTCCGCTCCTTCGTTACCGCCCCCCTCGATCGACATGTGCGAATGTGCGTCAAGGAGTCCAGGAGTGACCCACATGCCGGTTGCGTCAATCTCTCTTGCTCCATCAGGTACTGAGACCTGGGCATCGGGACCGACAGCGGTTATCTTGCCGTCTTCAATCAGAACTGTACCGCGGGAGATTGTGTCGTTCACAGCGGTCAGGATTGTTCCGTGGCGCACCGCCGTCACTGGGACTTCACCTCCGAGGGGTCCGATTGGGGCACGCCGCTCAAATTCACTACGGCTCTTTATGTTTTCTGCATCATTCCTGGTTTCGTCGTCATTGGAATCGGGGCCCTGACCGGCCTCCGTCTCCAACTCACCGTCGTACTGTGTGCCATCGACCCAGACTGCTGCGACGTGGGCGTGTTCGTCGAAGAGGTCGCCTTCGATGGCGACGACGTTAGCGGCTTTGCCAACGTCAAGAGAACCCAACGCCCCGTCTACGCCTAGGATCTCGGCGGGTGTAATTGTGAGTGCCCGGAGCGCTCCATCTTGAGACATCCCAGCATCGACAACGGCGCGGAAGTTCTCGAGATAATTTGACGGGTGGTCCAATCCAGCGGCTGTGAAGGCGACCGTTACCCCAGCGGAGTAGAGCCGGCCTGCGTTTGCCTTCGCGTCATCGAGGTCCTCAGAAGTTGGATTTTCGATCGGGTCAGTCCCCGTGCCACCACCAAATCCAACTGGACCTTGGCGGGGCCTAAGGTCAAGCGATACCAAGACTGGCTGGTCGGCTGCCCTCAGGGCATCGGCGACACGCCAGGCTTCGACTGCACCACTGATGATCACGTTGAGACTGAGTTCGTCAGCTAGCTTCAGCGCACGTAAAATTTCATTTTCGGTCCAGGCGGTAAAGACAACCGGTTGTGCGCTGGCGACCGAAGACCGCAGCGATTCAAGGGTGTCGTTATAGTTCGGGCGGTCGGTCGTTATCGGTTGATCACGGTAACGATTCCAGGCATTACCGTACCACTCCGCGTCCAGATAGTGTTGCCGCACCGATGCCATGACCCCCATGAGCGTGCCTGGATATTCCCCCCGCAGGCGTTGGAATCCCAAGTGCTGAGCCCAATTTCCGCGCACGACCTGATCGGTTAGTGGACCATCGCGCAGTGTGATGACGGCGCTTTGTCCCTTAAAGACCCCGAAGGGTGGGGCTATGGCAGCAGCCGTGATGCCCATGTTTCGCGCCTCGCGCAGGCCGGTTTGATCGGACTCGTAGACCGAAAGTGCGGTGACTTGCGGTGTTAGGCCCGGCGTCGCCTCACCAGCGCGTCGACGAGCCTGAATGATCCTCGCGCGTTCGACATTGCTCTGTGGTAGGACAGGAGGAGCCGGCATCCCAACCGCTGAGTGGGCGTCGATAAAGCCTGGGTAGAGGGTCCAACCGCTAGCGTCTATGACAATGGCATCCGGCGGAGGGTCTACACTTTGGCCAATTGCAGCGATTTTGCCATCACGAAGTACAAGCGTCCCAGATTGGATCGGTCGTGCACTCACCGGCACGATGCGGGCGTTAACGAGTGCGTAGGTAGGCACGTCCAGCCTCGTGGTGTCGGCTACGGTCTCCGCGACCGTAAATGGCAGGACGAGTAGGACGATAGCGGCGAACAGTTGACGAGCGGTTCGACGAACCATCGGAACCTCCAATAGCGGCCAGCACGGCCACCGAACAGGACGGAAAGGAACTGGATTATAGCGTAACTAGTTCACTGTTCGGCTGGTTCGATCACTAGGAAACGCATAGGATCAATTAGTGCGTGAACTGGGGGGCAGGATGGGTCAAATTGGCGTTAGCTGCGGAATTGCACTTCTAATGTGCGGGGCGGAGGTGATAGCCCAGACCCATCGGGTAGTACGGGTGACCGAACTCAACGCCCGAAACCCTAATGAGGTATCCATAGCTATCAATCCGCTCGATCCGGATACGATTATTGCCGTCTCCCGAGCAGCTGACCCTGACACCGGGCGCTCAACCAATTTCGAATATGTAAGTAATGATGGTGGTGTAACTTGGCGAACGCATCCAGTCCGTAATCACGAGGCGCGTACGCAGGGAGACGATGCGATTGTGATAGCCGCTGACGGCACGGCGCATCATTCTTACATTTCGTTCAATGGGCTCCGCGAGAAACGCCCTGAAACGCCGACCAACGGTATTTTTGTGACGACTTCCAGCGATAGTGGAGTGTCCTGGTCCGCTCCAGTGCCGGTTCTTGAGCACAGAAATTCGATCACGCCGTTTGAGGATAAGCCATACCTAGTCGTCGATCGCGGTCGAGAATCCAGATACCGCGACACTGTTTACCTTGCGTGGACCCGTTTCGACGTTTACGGCAGCCGCGATCCAGGTGATCGCTCACACATCTTCGTTAGCCACTCTCTCGACCGCGGTCGTTCGTTCACAGCTCCTGTACGAGTTTCGGATGTCGGCGGCGATGCCCTCGATAGTGATGGCACTCTTGAAGGAGCTGTGCCCGCTGTTGGAATTAATGGTGAAGTCTTTCTAGTGTGGGGCGGAGCCTCCTATCTTTTTTTTGACCGGTCTGATGACGGTGGCTGGACATGGGGTGACGACGCGATCATTCAGGAGACACCGGGTGGGTGGGATATTGAGGTGGAAGGTTTGGCCAGGCACAACGGGATGCCAGTGACCGGTGTGGATCACAGCGAGGGGCCGTCCCAAGGCACCCTATATGTCAATTGGATCGATGAGCGATATGGTGACCCTGACGTGTTTCTAATCACGTCGTCCGATGGTGGCGTGTCGTGGACGAATCCGGTGCGTGTGAATGACGACACAGTTGGGAACGGTGCAGCACAGATGTTTACCTGGATGGCCGTCGATTCATCTGATGGTTCGGTGAATATTGTGTTTTATGACCGCCGGACCTTAGGCGGAACACTGACTCAATTAATTCTTGCTCGCAGCGTAGATGGGGGACGGACGTTCGTTAACTACCCGATTGGCCTAGCCCCATTCGCCGCTAATCCTACGGTGTTCTTTGGGGATTACACTGGGATCGATGCGCTCAATGGATTAGTGACTCCGATCTTTATGCATTTTGTGGATGAGTTTGAAATGGCGATTTCAGTGGCAGTCTTTCGTTTTCAGTTAGGCACGCAGCACCTTACGGTGCGAGCGCTTGGTCAAGATCTGCCATGAGGTCCGTCGTGTCTTCGATACCAACTGAATAACGAACCAACCCCTCCGGAATACCTGCAGCCAATCGTTCTTCCGGCGTCGACTCCACATGGCTAGTTGCAGATGGAGGACCGGCAATCGTCTCGACCGATCCGAGGTTAGCGGCCCGGTGAGCATATCGAAGACGGGGTAGGAATTGGCGCATTGCGTTGGCGCCCCCGACCAGCTCAAAGCTCACAATGCCGCCGAATCCTCGCATTTGACGTTTTGCCACTAGGTGTCCGGGGTCTTCTTCAAGTCCTGGGTAGTGGACCTTGGCAATCACCGGATTGGATGAGAGGTGTCGCGCAATCACCATCGCCGATTCAGTCTGCCGCTCGATACGGAGTTGCAATGTCTTCATGCCCCGAAGCAACAGATAAGCGGCGGTAGGGTCGAGGGCTGCACCAGTGATTTCACGATAATGGTAGATGCGTGAGACCAAATCCTTCGCACCGCACACGGCTCCTCCCAGCGCGTCAGCGTGCCCACCGAGGTATTTGGTAGCGCTGTGGACGACAAGGTCAGCGCCTAGCTCGAGTGGTTGCTGGTTGATCGGTGTGGCAAAGGTGTTATCCACAATGGTTAGGGCACCAGCTTTCTGGCCTGCCTTGAGGAGACGAGTTAAATCCAGCACCTTAAGCGTTGGATTAGTTGGACTTTCCAAATACAGGGCCTGGCACCCTTTAGCGAGGGCAGTCTCCACAGCGGCATCCTCGGTGGGGCAGAGCTCCACCTCGACTCCTTGCCGCGGAAAAAATTCAAGGAAGAGTTTATTTGTGCCGCCGTAGGTGTCGCGGGTCGATACGATGCGATCGCCTGGGGTTAGGAACGCGAAGAGTGTGTTGCTAATTGCCGCCATACCGCTGGCAAAGCTGGTTGCGGCCTCGGCGTTTTCAAGAGATTGGATCTTCTGTTCGAAGGCTCGCACAGTCGGATTCGTGTTTCGGCTATAGATGTCGCCGGTCGTCTGACCGCGCCCAACAGCTTCCCATTCGGTAACATCGTGATACCCGAACGCGACGCTTCGCACAATTGGCACTTGGGTGCCTGCGCCAGAGGTCGGGTTCTCTTCCCCTGCCCAGACCGCCAAGGTGCTCATGCGAGGAGTTCCGTTGTTCATTAGACGGTCCTTTCTGAGGGGGTAGTGTTTCAAACTAAAGATGTACTACCAGCGACCAATGTAGATTCCGTAGTCGGCAACCGCATCGGTACGAGCATCAACCGTGGCGTTGCTTTCGGTCACCCGGCGCTTAAGGTTCTGCAACCTCAGGAGTAATCGGCCAGATAAATCCTGGAGTATCTTCGCTCGGCTGCTGTCATTACCCAAGTCGACAAGTTCACCAGGGTCATTTTTGAGGTCGAATAGTTGTGGACGGAAATGTCGATGGTCGATGTACTTCCATTCCCGAGTCCGAATCATGTAACTGCGAGCTTCACTTGGTTCAAGTCCGAGTGCTCGACGTGTGTCGTAGTAGGCATAATCTAATTCGCTAAACACATCATCGTGGCACCTGGTGCATTCAAGGCCTCGTACCAGCGGGATGAGCGACTCACCTTCAAGAATGTGGTCTACTGGTTCTAGCGCGCACGCTTCCAGAAATGTAGGGAGAAGGTCGATGGCTTCGACGAGTGTGTCGTTGACTGAACCGCGAGTAGGGTCAGCGGCCGGGTCAGGGTCGTACAAGATCAGAGGGATTCTGGTCACGCAATCGTGAAACAGCTCCTTCTCTCCGAGAAAATGGTCTCCGAGATAATCGCCGTGGTCGCTTGTGAAGACGACCAACGTATCGGCGATCCGGAGCTCTGATTCAAGGAAAGTGAACAGTCGTCCCAGATGGTCATCAATCTGTTTAACTAAACCCATATAGGTGGGGACGACGGTACGCCGTACCTCGTCACGACTAAATGCCTGAGACACTTCGTTGTTCATGAATGCCTGGTATACCGGATGCGGATTGTCTCGTTCAGTTTCAACTCGGTGAGCGGAGAGGCAATCGTCTCCATCGAACATACGATGGTACGGCTCTGATGCAACATAGGGCCAATGGGGCTTGATGTAGGAAAGGTGTAGGCACCACGGCTGGTCTCCCTGTTGCCGGATGAAGTCGATTGCTCGGTCTGTGATAAACGCCGTCTCCGAATGCTCATTTCTAACCCGGGATGGGTAGCCTGCGTTTCTTAAGTGCCAACCACTGGCGATCGATCCGTCTGCTCGCGTCACCGAGTTGGCGTAGTCCTGCCATGGATTTTCACTGTTGTATCCGTGGGCGCGCAAGAAATCGTTATAGGCTAAGTGGGCTGAAGATTTCGGCGTGGCGTGCACCCCATCGTGTCGTGCGAACGGTTCGAAGCCACCTTGGGCGATGAAGCTTCCTGTCTTTGAAGCTGGGTCAATCCCGAGACGACGCATACCCTCAATGTCGGGTGCTACATGCGTTTTTCCTGTAACAGCCACGCGGTATCCGTGTGGACGTAGAAAATCACCTAACGTGCGCTCCCCAACTGGCATTGGCACCCAATTCCAGGTGGAACCGTGGCTCGACATATAGCGACCCGTGTAGAAAGACGTCCGCGATGGACCGCAGATTGGCGCTTGTATGTATGCCTGCGTGAAACGCACACCCCGTGCAGCCAACTTGTCGATATTAGGGGTTTGGAGTGTCGGATGTCCCTCGCACGAGAGGTAATCAGCTCGCAGTTGGTCGCACATAATGAGCAGAATGTTCCTAGTCATGATCAGTGCGCGGTCCTCGTAAAGGGCAGCTTGGTCATAGCATCAGGTTTGGCAGATACAACACGACTCCAGGAACAAGGATCACGATCGCTAGGCGTGTAACGTCTGCCATAAGGAACGGCACGATTCCCATGAAGATGGTTCGAAGTGGTAATTCTGGATTCATTGATTTGATGACAAACACATTCATTCCTACAGGCGGTGTGATCAACGCGATCTCCGACACGATAATCACAACAACTCCGAACCATACGAGATCGTAGCCGAGCGAAGCAACAATCGGCGCAAATACAGGAACTGTAAGAAAGAGTAGGGCTAGTCCGTCGAATACGCAGCCAAGGACCATGTACACAAGGCAAATTGCAATAATCACTCCGAGACTAGGTAGCTCGAGTGCCACAATGCCGGTCGAGATGCTTTCTGGCAGTCCGGCGACATTGATGAAGTTTGACAGGATAATCGCGCCAAACGCGACGCTAAACACCATACTGGTTGTACGAGCGGCTTCAGTTAATGAAGAGACGAAAGCATGCCAGGTCAAACGGCGGCGCGCGAGGGCTGCGCAGCATGCGCCGACAGCGCCAACGCCACCTGCCTCGTGCGGAGTGAACACCCCGAAGTAGATGCCTCCCAGTACTAGTGAGAACAACGCAAGTACGCCGGAGACCCGTCTTAATAGACGGAAGCGATCCACCCAGGCCGTTCGTGGTCCCCGTGGCCCGAGTTCAGGTCGCAGTCGTGTTACTGCCGCCACGACCAAAAAATACATAAGGACTGTCAGGACACCCGGAGCGAGGCCGGCAATAAATAGCCGGCCGATATCTTGCTGTGTCAGGAAACCGTAAACCACTAGACTCATACTTGGTGGAATGAGGATGCCGAGCGTGCCACCGGCCGCGATAGTGCCAGCGGCAAAGCCAGGAGCATATCCAAACCGACGCATTGCTGGGAGTGCGACGCGACCCATTGTCGCCGCCGTTGCGACTGAGCTACCACACACGGCGCCAAAACCAGCCGAAGCCGCGACCGTAGCCATTGACAAGCCACCGCGGAAGTGGCCGAGCCAAGCGTGGGATGCATCGTAGAGGTCTTCGGAAAGATTTGAGCGGTGGACGAAGGCCCCCATCAGTACAAACATCGGTAGGACTGCGAACGTATAGCTCATAGAGAAATCAAGGACGAGTTGCCCGACAGTCTCGAGAGCGGCAGTCGGTCCTCGGAGGATGGCGAATCCTCCCGTGCCAACAATTGCCATGGTAAAACCCAGTGGGAGACGGGCCACTGCGAGCAAGAGAACTGCAGCCAATCCGATCAGTGATTCAGCCATTTGACCGGAGATGGCGCCAGAGCTTTGTTGACTGGACCATTAGAGTTATGAAGCAGAGGAAAGACATGCCATGAGCGACCGGACCGATCGGCCATTCGAGATAGCCACTAATGTATCGTCCCTCATTCAGGCTCTGACCCTGATGCCAGAGACACCAGCCGACTAGTGCGATTGCAGCGATGCTTCCAGTCTGGACGATCAATTTCTGTGCCCACTGCACGTGTGGTGGTACGAAGCTATCTAATACGGTCACCGTGATGTGGCCATCCTCTTTCGAGATCACAGGAAGCACCGTAAAAATCAGAAACGGCATCATAAATTGAATCAGTTCGAATGCGCCGGGGATGGGCGAGCGCAGGAGGTACCGTCCTAGCACATCGATGAAGGTAAGTGACATCATCATAAACATCACAAACGCAGCGATGCCGAGAAGGACTCGGTCCAACCCTGAATCGGAGTTAATGTGTTTCATGGATGCATGCATCGCCGTCATTCTAAGGTTTCAAGGGAGGCTACTATCCGACGTGCTTCAGTCCGGAAATAATCGAGTGCTGCACGACCGTTGACTCCACGACGGTCCGCCTCACGAATCCACGTATTGTCTATGAACGCTAACCTGGTTCGAAGTTCGTCTAGGAAGGGATCGCTCGCGATGGATCGTGCGATACCACGACGTTCCATCTCTTCGATGGCTAGTCGGTCTGATTCGTCCCATGCGCGCGCGTGATGCGCGAACGTTTCACCCGAAATACTGAGGATGGCCTGCTGGTCAGTCCTGGACAACGAGTTCCACGTCTCGAGATTCATGAAAAGTGAAAAACTTCCGTTGTAAATCTTGCCTGGGATGGTCACAGCGTGATCAGTGTACTGCAGCATATTGAAGGTGCGCATATCTCCAGTCGGCATGATGAGACCATCTACGATGCCTCGGGACACGAGCTGGTAGGCACCGATGCCCGACGAAGGTACGGCGACTCCACCGAGTGTCTCTATCGCGTCGGATGAGCTGCCGTCGGTTGTTCGAATCTTTAGTCCTTCTAAGTCAGACACGTGCTGTATCGCTGTCCGGAGACTGTAGAGGTCGCCACCCGAATGAGTCATTAGGCCTAGCAGCTTGACTCCCGAGTATTCTTTAGCTTTTTCGAAGTAGCGCTGATGGGTTCGCCAGAGAGCAACCGAGGCTGCTTCCGCGCTGGGTGTACCGAATGGTAACTCTGCAACGGTCGACAGATGGAGACGGTTACGCTCAAAGCCGTTAAAGACGATGCCAACGTCGGCAATTCCTGAGGTGACCATGTGCCATTGGCGGGAGGGAGGAGCCAACGTACTCGTGGGAAACCGACCAGTGACGCGTCCTTCAGTCACTCTCGCCACGTCTGATATCCAGCGGTTGAAGACTTCCTGCCGCATAAGATGTGACGGAGACCAAAAACTGTTAATCAGAAGTTCGGTTGCGAATAAGGTGCTGCATAAAGCGAGCGGTATGATGATGACTAGAAGAACCTGAATTCTAGCCACCCAGGGTTTTCGGCGGAAGGGGGGTATGCTAGCTCCGAGGTTAGTTTCCGCCTTATGCTGATGCATAGGCTGGGTTCGAGGAGTTGAAATAGCCATGATTAACATTCGGAAAACGATTGTCACGGTGGAGACAATTCGACATGAGGGTGGATCAGTGGTGACACCGCCGCTTCGAGTGGGCACCGTCGCCGCGATAATAAAGAATCCCTTCGCTGGTCATTTCGAACCAAATCTCCTACCGATAATGGCCGAATTGAAGCCACTCGGCAAACAGTTGGCAACGGACCTTGTCGCCGCGCTGGCGATTGAGGCATCGGCCGTTGAGGCCTATGGTAAAGGCGCCATTGTCGGCGCCAATGGCGAGCTTGAGCACGGAGCGCTTTGGCATGAGCCCGGTGGATGGGGCATGCGCGAAGTGTTGGGGGGGACGAAGGCGGTCGTGCCCTCGTCGAAAGCACTTGGTTCGATCGGTGCCCGGTTGATGATTCCGCTTGGCCATGTACAAGCGGCCTACGTTCGGAGTCACATGAGTTCTATTGAAGTCGGTGTTCACGACGGCCCTCGCGCCGACGAAATTCTCTACGCTCTCGCGATGTCAACGGGCTCCAGAATCCATGCTCGGATCGGCGGCCTCGCTTCGTCTGAAGTCATCGGCGAAGACGGTCTTCGCTAGGGTAGACCTCCGAACGGTCACTGCCAAGGCGAACACGGTAACACAGCGTATACAATGGAGCGGGTGTGGGCTGCCTCAGACGCGGTGGTCGAGATGATGTTGATTCGAGTTAGGAGAATTTCAGGATGAAGCTGGTTTCGTATCGTATGGATGATCGAGAGAGTTATGGCGCCGTGGTTGGCGACTCAGTGGTTGATCTACAAACACGTCTACCGAAGACGCATCGAACGTTAAGGGATGTATTGAGGTTGAATGCGCTTGATGAGATTCGGCCTGCATTAGAAGGGCAAACCGGGGATTACTCGCTTTCGGATATCTCGTTTCTTCCAGTTATTCCTAATCCAGACAAAATCCTGGCTGTTGCGCTGAACTACGACGATCACATTGCTGAGACTGGTCGAGATAAGACTGCGAATCCCGCATGGTTCATCCGTGTAGCAGCATCTCAGGTTGGTCATCGGCAACCTGTGATCATGCCGAAGGTGTCTGATAATCTTGATTTCGAGTGCGAGCTTGCTGCGATCATCGGTAAAGGCGGCCATGAGATTTCGGCAGCTTCAGCCTTGCAGCACGTTGCTGGCTATTCGTGTTACCTCGACGGTAGTGTGCGAGACTGGCAGCGTCATACGCGACAGATTACCGCAGGCAAGAACTTTAACTTCACTGGGGGATTCGGGCCGTGGCTGGTGACTGCTGATGAGATTCCAGACCCACAGGTCTTGGATCTGTCAACTCGCTTGAACGGTAATGTGATGCAGCAGGGTAATACGAGAGACATGGTGTTTTCGGTTGCTGAGTTGATTGAGTATTGCTCGACATGGACCACGCTCGAACCGGGTGACGTGATTGTCACTGGAACGCCGGGCGGTGTTGGATTTAAACGAAATCCACCCGTCTTTATGAAGGTTGGCGACGTTGTTGAAATTATGGTTGAGAAGGTCGGGACACTTGTGCACCACATCGAGCGAGCACCATAAATGACTTCCTCGAAACCACCGGTGCGGCCGATCTTGAGTCATATGGGGATCCACGTCCAGGACCTGTCTTGCATGGAGGATTTCTACACGCGCGTTATGGGACTGGTTGTTACAGATCGTGGTAAAGCGTTCAGATTTCCAATCGACCTCGTATTTCTGAGTAGCCGTCCAGATGCTCACCATCAATTTGTGTTGGCGACTGGACGTCCGGCGGACGCTGATTACAGCGTCATTAACCAAATGTCCTTCGAGGTGGCGTCGCTTGAAGAATTGCGTGAGATGAATCGCCGTGTCCAAGCGGAAGGCGTCAGCGATTTCATTGGAATTAATCATGGAAACGCATGGTCAATCTATTTTCGTGATCCAGAAGGCAATCGTATCGAGGTATATCTCGACTCACCTTGGCATGTCCCGCAGCCGCACGGCGATGAACTAAACCTTGAAATCTCCGACGAAGACATTTTGAAGACCACGCTAGAAGCGATCAAGGATGATCCTGGCTTCATGCCGCGTGAAGAGTTTGAAGCGGAACTGAAGCGCAAATTGGCACCGGACGCCAAGCTTTAGCGCCATGAAGTTCGCTGTCGTGGGCGTCGGGGGTGTCGGAGGCTACTACGGTGGTCGCTTAGCCGCTGGTCATTGTGATGTATCGTTCCTCGCGCGGGGGAGGAGTCTTCAGACGCTACTCGCACACGGACTCTCGATCGAGAGTGCACTGGGCGACGTTTCCATCCACGACCTCAAAACAACAGACCGCCCAGACGCTATTGGTCCTGTAGATGTCGTTTTGTTGTGCGTCAAGGCCTACGATTTGGAGAGCGTTGCTACCTCTCTCGCGCCGCTCCTGCATGATGACACCGCTGTGTTGTGTACGCAAAACGGCGTGGATGCGGTCGATCGATTGACGCCGTTACTAACCCGGGGCCATCTGCTCGGTGCGGTGGTTTATGGCAATACGATGCTGACTGAGCCTGGCAAAGTGACGCATGTGGGTACTCTCGCGCGTTTACGTATAGGCGGTCGGGACGATTTAGCGCAGGAGCTGGCCGCCGAAGTCTCTGGTGCGTTTCGGTCCAGCGGAGTGGATGCACAGGTTGCCGATGATATTGATGCTGCACTGTGGAGTAAGTTTGTTTTATTTTCAGTGATGAGTGCGGCGTCTTGTCTTGCTGATTTGGCGACAGGCCCACTCCGTGTCGATCCGGATTACCGGGCGATGCTCAAACGTGGCATGCGGGAAACAGCTGCAGTCGCACGCGCACACGGAGTAAAGCTTGAGCCGGATATCGCTGAACGCTCCTTGTCAATTGTGGATGAGATGGCTGCTGAGTCAGTGCCGTCGATGTTGCTTGATTTACGCGCTGGTCGGCGACTTGAGATTGAGTATCTCAGCGGTACGGTCGTACGGCTTGGAAACCTGCTCGGGATAGACGTGCCGTTTCATAGTGCGGCGTACGGTGCTCTGAAGCACCAAGCTAAGGAATAGGTGTTTGATCGAATTACGCGAGAACGATGGCGAGTTTAAGAGGAGAGGTCTATGAGAGGACCGGAGCCTAGGCCTGAGATTACGTCGTTGCCACTTTATGTGCCTGGTGCTACTCGGGGCACGGGTGAAGACCCGGTAATTAAACTGTCATCGAACGAATCCGCACTCGGGCCGAGCCCAGAGGCATTGCGCGCCTACCGTGAGTACGCCGAGAAGTTACGTCTCTATCCTGATACTGGCTGTCACGAGCTCAGGCACGCACTGGCCGAGCGGCACGGGCTTGAGGCAACACAAATCGTTTGCGGCAATGGCTCCGACCAAGTGGTGCACGCGTTGACACTTCTATACGCAGGACATGGTGACGAGGTCGTTTTCAGCGAAAACGGATTTCTTAGGTTCAAGTTGAGTGCGATTTCGTGTGGTGCCACGCCAGTGTCGGCCAAGGAGGTGAAGCACACTACCTCGGTGGATGCCCTTCTTGCGTCGGTCACTGACCGAACAAAAGTTGTGCTGTTGGCCAACCCTAATAATCCGACTGGCACTTACGTGCCCACTGGCGAATTGGAGCGGTTATGGGCCGGATTGCCACCTACAGTATTGCTTGTCATCGACTCAGCCTACGCAGAGTTCGTTGAGAGCGCAGACTATTCTTCTGGAGAAGCCCTTGTTGGACGATCCGAGAATGTTGTCATGACGCGAACCTTCTCTAAGGCCTATGGTCTAGCCGGAGTCCGTGTGGGCTGGGCATACGGTTCGGAGCGTGTTATTGAAACCTTTAACCGTGCGCGGCTACCGTTTCCGGTGAGTGGGGCAGCCCAGGCGGCTGGTGTAGCGGCTCTGCAGGACGAAGCACACCTTCGGGCGGTCATCGGGCACAACACGAAGGCCCGTGACTGGGTGGCTGAACAAATGCGCGATTTAGGCATGCCCCCACTGCCAAGCGCAACGAATTTCAACACATGCCGAGTGAGCGAGCCAGGCAGCGGTCTGGCTCGAACAGTCATGGAGTTTCTGACTAGCCGTAACATACTTGTTAGACCGCTGGATGCCTACGGCCTCGATAATTATTTGCGAATTACTGTCGGTTTAGACAGGGAGAACGAGAAGCTCATCGATGGATTCTCAGCGTTCGTCGGCCGCTTGTCGTAGACATAGTGCCGCGCCAGATGGCGTGGGCACCAGCGATCCCAACCGTTGAACGCCCTAACAGGTAGCCATCACAGCGTGCCCTCAAAAGTAACTCAGGTGCTCATCGTCGGTGCAGGGCCCACCGGCCTCATCGCGGCCAACATCCTTGGGCTAGCGGGAATTCGCACGATCGTCGTTGAGCGAAATAGTTCCACTTCAGATATTCCGAAAGGGATCTACATCGATGACGAGTTCTTTCGCACACTCGATACGGTTGGGCTCGCCGATGAGATCGTAGAGCACTGTGTGTCGGCGGCTGGCGTTACTTACTTCTCTCGCTTTGGATTTTGCATCACGCGAGTCAGGGGTTTTATCACCCAGAACGGCTATGGAAACCGGTCGGCCATTTGGCAACCAGAACTAGAACGGATACTGGTTCGGGGCGCTAGGCGGTTCGCGGCGGTAACGGTTCAGTTTGGGGAGACCCTGCTTGACTTGGATGATCGAGGAGCAGTGGTGGTCGCCGGGATTCTGAATGGTAGTGGTGTGCGACAAGAAATCCACGCTGACTATGTCCTCGGGTGTGATGGTGGGAAGAGTTTGGTTCGAAAGCTATTAGGAATTCAGATGGAGGGTCGTTCATACAAGCAGCCATGGGTGGTGGTTGATGTACTCAATGATAGTGATGCGAGTCCATTTTCGAAATACTTCGTAAACCCGAAGCGTCCAACGGACAGTATTCCAGCGCCGTTTCACGGTCGTCGATTTGAGTTTATGCTGCTGCCGGGTGAAGACCCTGAGACCATGCTAGAGGATCGCTCACTCCGCCGGCTGTTCGCTCCATTCCGTGACTTTGATAATTTAGAAATTTGCCGGCGAGCGGTATATACCTTTCATGCACTGTGTGTTCGAACGATGCGGAAGGGGCGCGTATTTCTGCTAGGTGACGCCGCCCATTTAATGCCGCCCTTCGGTGCGTCAGGGATGAACTCTGGGCACCGCGATGCATCAAATCTTTGCTGGAAGCTGGTTGCCGTTTTTCAGGGTGTCACGTCGATGGTGACACTTGATACCTACGAGACCGAACGTTTGGCTCACACCCAAGCGACGATCAATATTTCAGTGCTACTTGGTCGGATCGTTAACACGAGGTCCGCCACATTAGCATTTTTTCGGGATCTGCTGTTCTGGGTTCTTTCGCGAATTCCGCCCACCCGTGGATATATCACCGAGATGAAGTACATTCCACGCGCGAGGATTGGGGAAGGACTGGTCGTGCACGATGCGTCCCGTTCGACGCCCACTTGGGTGGGTCGGATGATCCCGCAGCCTGAGGTGCAGGACTCGACTGGATCGACGGCTCTACTGGATAGCCATCTTGGGTACGGATTTGCACTCATTGCGGTGGATTGCCCTGGCCTGGATTTAGCCGGTACGCTCCACCACGCCTATTGGCAAGTGTTAGGCGTAAACGTAATCCACCTATTTTCGACCGTTCGACGACCATTGGGTGGTGCGTGGCTGAGGCTCCTCGATGACCGGTTTCGCGAGGTTGTCCGGCAGCATACCGGTGAAGTGCTGCTCGTCCGACCCGACCGGTACGTTGCGGCGGTAGCTAGTCCTCACGAACTTGATACCTTGGCACAAAAGATCGAACACTTGTTCCGCTTGGGCGGGAAAACTCCTGCGTTATAATCTGGCGTCGTTTCTCAACGGGCTTATGGCTTGTTTGATGTGATCAAACTGTTTTGGCCAAAGGTGCTTTCACATAGCTGAGCTAGAAATGGGTACGTTTCAGAGCGCTAGAATCGTGAATCTGACGTTGGCGATAACGCTGGTTCTTACCGGGTGCCTAGGTCTATCGAAAATTGTATGGGCCCAGGCTAACGCCTTCGATCCAAGCGAACTGGGTCCGCAGGTCGGCGAAACCGTGCCGGATTTTACGCTACTGGACCATCGGGGTGAAACGCGCACCCTTGTGTCACTCTACGGGCCGCGAGGGTTGATGCTAGTCTTCAGTCGTTCGGCGGATTGGTGACCGTGGTGCAAGACGCAGCTCGTTGAGCTGCAAAGTCAGTATCAGGACTTGCGAGCGGCTGGGCTGGAGTTGGCCGTGATCACTTACGACCCTGTTGAGATACAACAAGCCTACGTCGATCGCCAAGGACTGGAATTTCCAATGCTATCGGACGTTGGTTCGGAAGTAATTAAACGTTACGGTCTTCTTAACGAGTCAGTCGAGGCGGCAAGTCGCAGTTACGGTATTCCACATCCGGGCACGTTCATTCTTGATTCCAATGGTCGGGTTCTTGAGCGGTTTTTCGAGCAAGGGTATCAACCGCGAAATACCGTGTCGAGTATCGCCGTTAAACTCGGCAATCCGCTCCGAGGCACTGGGGTCGACGGGATAAGGCTGACGACCGACCATCTTGAGGCTGTGGCCTATCCGACCGACGGCATCGTTGCGCCCGGTAACCGGTTCTCGGTTGTCCTCGACGTGACACCGAAACTTGGCATGCACGTCTACGCGCCAGGTAGTCATTCGTATCAGGTGATTACTCTTCGAATAAATCCTCAGGAAGGGCTAGTTACCCACCCTATCATTTACCCTGAGTCGGAGATTTATCACTTTGAGCCGCTCGACGAGCGGGTAGAGGTCTATCAGCAGCCGTTTCGGATCGTACAGGACATCACAATTCCGACCGCGCCAGAGATTAGAAAGCGTGCGGTGGATGGTGGGTCGCTGTTCATCGATGGTGTGTTTGAGTACCAGGCGTGTGACGACGTAATCTGCTACAACCCTGTGGTCTTACCTGTTAGTTGGACGCTTACCCTTCGCTCGATGGTAATAGATTGATGGAGGACCGAGGAGCTCGGAGAAGGCGTTCTTCGTGCTCTTAGCGTCATCTGCTTTCCTGCTTGGATTTGTGCATGGCCTCGGCGTCGACCACCTAATGGCCATTGCCGCCCTTTCAGCCCATGGCCGTGATGATCAAATAAAGGGAAGAGCCTTCAGGGTGGCCTTACGGTTCGCATGCGGTCACGCGGCAGTCCTGGGTGCTAGTGCTGCAGCTGTCTTACTGTTTGGTTGGCAGATACCCATTGTGCTGGAGCGAGGAGGGGAGTTGGTCAGCGGTTGGCTACTCATGATGTTGGGTGGGATGGGGTTTTGGGTGTTGATAAATCGTGAAGTCTACATACCCGCTCATGTTCACTCATCGAACCTTGGCCAGCAGTTGAGTCTTGGCAGTCAGAATCAACGTCCGACCCACGGTTTGCATTCCTATATTCCAATGGCACTAGGCGCGATTTTCGCAGTTAGTGGTCTGCGGGCACTGACACTCTTGACGTCGTTCTCTGGTGCTGGAGCAGAGAATGAGTCGTTGCTGGTTCTACTTGGGTTCGTCACGATCTTTGCTATCGGGATCATGCTTGCAATGTGCTCGTTCGGAATATTACTGGCACAGCTAATGTCCAGTCGCGTTCTGCTCGGTATGAGCCGTATTGCTGCAGGGGTGACGGCTGCAGCTTCGATTCTTCTCGGCATTTACTGGCTCACCGTCTCTTGAGGCGTGACATTCTCTAGTGGCTGCTGCGCTGGGCCGAACTTTACGTCATGCGTGAGACGGATATGGTTCTCATCTTCGAGACTTTGCTTACAAAGTTCTGACCCCATGGCTTCGAGTAAGAAAATAGCAGGCGATCACGGTGAGCACTATTCCATTTATTCCCAATACGAATGGAGCGGACATTCGGTCTGCCACGAAGCCAGCGATCAGGTTACCTAGAGGGATTCCGCCACGGAACGCAACCATGAAAATACTCATGACGCGGCCGCGGAGTTCATTTGGGGCGACGAGTTGCACGAGAGAAGTGATCAGCGAGAACACCATGATGAGCGTTGTGCCAGCGAAGAAGAGCAGAACCTCGCTTAGCAGCATTACACGTGAAAACGAGAAAGCGACGACAAGTCCGCCGAAGGCAAGCTGCATAACCAATAACGTCACGCCCATGTGACGGAATTTTCCCAACCAAGCGACGACCAGCGCACCCACGACCGCGCCCGCACCCGCGAACGCCATCATCCGACTGTACTGTTCGACCCCCTGCGCGAAGACGTCCTGTGCGATGACGGGTAGTAGGGTCAGTAGCGGGAAGCCGAGAAGCGTCGTGACGAAAGCCAGGCCGGTCAGCGTAGCCAGTGCACCTTGGTGCCTGACGTAGGACAGTCCGCCTCGCAGTTCGTCGAGCATCCGCTGTCGGGTTGGCGGTGGCAGATGCTTCACGTGCAGCGACATTAGGGCCACGATGACTACGAAGAAGGACAGACCGTTGAAGCCGAAGCAGGCGGCGGTGCCTAGCGTAGCCATCATCACGCCAGCGATGAGTGGTCCGATGAACCGGGCGAGATTGAACTGAATCGAATTAAGCGCGATCGCATTGGGTAGATTCACTTTGGGAACAAGTGCTGGGACGAGGGACTGGTGCGCGGGACCGCCGAAGGCTTGGCCGCACCCGGTTATGAACGACAGCATTAAAATCTGCCAGATCTGGACGACGTCGAAGTAGACGAGTGCGGCCAAGATGAAAGCCGGAACCATCTGGACGTACTGCGAGCCGATTAAAAGATGACGCCGATTGTGGCGGTCGGCGATGACGCCGCCGGCCAGCACGCCGAGCGCGCTGCCGGTAAAAAAGACGGTCAGTGTCAGATTGGCAGCGGACAGGCTGATGCCGCGGTCCTCGACGAAGGCCGAAACCATGAAGGCTTCGACGCCGAGCAAGGCCATGGCAATGAGCACGAAGAACAGGAAGCACGTCAGGATCGGCCATTGCATGAGCAGCCGCAGCCCGCTCGGGCCCGGCTCGGCCGCGGCCTCGCCGTCGAGCGCGGCAGCCTGGC
>ERZ651768.764-NODE-764-length-23878-cov-9.216251_pt1 | contig 23878 bp, 18 predicted proteins | sample MGYA00514754_ERZ651768 | MGnify/ENA metagenome assembly ERZ651768
TCGTTTCGGCTATATTTCCGGGGCGATTACGGGGCCGGGCGACTCGAGTATCCATTATTTGGTGACATCCCTGTCCAGTCATTCGACCGAATCGTCCTGAGGGCGGGAATGAACGATCACACTAGCCCCTTTATCAAGGACGAATGGGCCCGCCGACTGTGTTCCAACCTAGGACAGGTTTCACCCCGTGGTAACTTCGTAAACCTGTTCATCAACGGCAAGTACAAGGGCTATTACAATCCAACCGAACGCATCGACACCAAGTTTCTTGCCGACTGGTATCAGACGGATGAAAACTATGACGTGATCGCACAGTTCAACGAAGTCAGAAGCGGTAGTGCGGTTGCTTGGAACAAAATGCTAACCTACGTCAGGAGATATGATATGAATGATCCGAAGCACTTTAAAGTTGTCGAAAAACAGTTGGATATGGATAACTTCGCCGATTATCTCCTTCCCCTGATATGGGTTGCCAACCGAGACTGGCCGCATAACAACTGGAGGGCGGCTCGCCACAAGCCAGATGGAAAGTTTCGATTGTACGCTTGGGATAGCGAGCACGCGTTTCAGGTAAGTACCAGCCACAATACAATTGCTAACGAATTAGGAGAAAGCAACGCCGCCGATATAGCGGTGCTTTTCAATAAGCTAAGAAAAAGCCGTGAATTTCAATTGATTTTTGCCGACCGCGTCCACAAGCACCTATACAACGATGGCGGACTAACAGACGTTGAAATTCGCAGGGTCTACGATAACCTCTACAACACCGTAAAAGGCACCGTGAGTGTCAGTAAAAGCTGGGGAACCAATTGGATTCGGAGCCGACGTTCTCCAATGTTACGACATCTCAAAGAAGCCAATGTGGCCGCCTCAGACCACGCTCCAAAGTTCAATCAATTTGGTGGTATCGTGCCCAACGGTTTCAAACTGAAAATGACTGCCACCGAGGGTGACATTTACTTTACAACCGACGGTTCTGACCCCCGAACGAGCTACGCAGGCTCAGTCTCGGCATCGGCAAAATCTTACGACAAGGAACAAGGACTTAGCATTTTAAGATCAACCGAACAGTCCACCAGAATAAATGTCAAAGCACGGTCACTAAACGGCGGCACGTGGAGTGCTTTAACAGGAGCCACGTTCATGGCGGGTGACAAAAGCCCTCCAATACGTTTTAGTGAGATTATGTACAACCCTCAGGGGGGCGATGCCTTCGAGTTCCTTGAACTCCAAAACATAGGCGACACTGAGGTGGATCTGTCCGGCTTCTCCTTCGAAGGCATCACCTTCCGGTTTGCCGAGAACAGCCCGCCGCTGGCCACCGTTTCGTACCTGTTGCTGGTCAACGACGCCAACGTAGAAGCGTTCCGCGCGCGCTATCCCGGCGTAAGGGTTGGTGGCCTGTACGAGGGCAGCCTCTCCAACAGGGGCGAACGCCTGGCCCTAATCGATCGCAACGGCGAGACCGTGCTGTCGGTGGACTACGACGACGGTGGCGCTTGGCCAAGCGAAGCAGACGGCGACGGCCATTCTCTCGTGCTGGGCAATCCAGACGGCGACCCCGACTCGCCGGCCAACTGGCATGCCAGCTTTGCCAAGGGCGGCACGCCTGGTCGGCCAAGCCCAAGTGGCCCTCAGCCGTTGGTCGTCCTCAACGAGGTGCTCGCCGAGAATATCGCCTCGGTACAGAACGGTGTCACCTTCCCTGACTACGTGGAATTGAAGAACGTCGCCGGCACCGATGTGTACCTGCAAAACTGGAGCTTAAGCGACAATCCGGCCAAACCCCGGGAGTTCAACTTTCCGGCCGGCACCGTGATCCCGTCCAACGGCTATCTCGTGGTATGGCTGGATGACGCTGCAGAGGCGCCCGGGCTGCACGCCAGTTTCGCGTTGGACAACGACGGCGACACCATCGCGCTGTTCAACCCGGAGGGCGAACGTATCGACGTTCTGGGCTTCGGATTGCAGGTCGCCGACCACTCGATCGGGCGCGGCAGTGACAACGCTGTCTGGACTCTCAACCAGCCAACCCCCGGCAAGGCGAACAAATCCGCGCCCACCTCCAACCTGAAGAACCTTAAACTCAACGAGTTCGTTGCTGCTGCGCCACCGGGTGGCAATGACTGGGTCGAGTTGTACAACGATGACAGCAAGCCAGCCGAGTTGTTTGGACTGATGTGGGAGGCCGGCCTGGCAAAGTTCACCTATCGCCGCCTCTCGTTCATTGCGCCAGGTGGCTACGCGGTGCTCATTGCTGATGAGCGTCCAGGCGTGCGGCACCTCGATTTCCGGCTGCCGGCCGCCGGCGGCACTCTCCTGCTGCGCGACCCCAACGGGGCGGAACTTGACGACTTGAGCTACCGCACACACCAGGACGGCGAGTCGAGCGGTCGCTACCCCAACGGCAATGGCCCATGGGTTACGTTCACAACCACCATCAGCCCGGGCCAGGCCAACTATCTCCCGGAAGCCGAAGGCTTGAGGTTTAATGAGTTGATGGCCATCAACGACTCGGCCGTCATAGATCCGCTTGGACGAACCAGTGACTGGATCGAGATCTGGAATAATTCCTCAAAGTCAACTGACCTCACCGGCATGAGTTTAAGCATCGACAAGATCGAGCCTGGGCAATGGACCTTTCCCGAGGGCAACAAGCTCAGTGCCAAGGGCCGGTTGCTCATCTGGTGCAACGGCTCCCGCGACCCCGAGCTTGGCCCATCCAACTATTTAAACACCGGCTATTCGCTTGGCGGCACACACGGCGCCTTATATTTGTTCAACGCCAGCGAACAGATTGTCGACAGCTTAAGGTACGGGTTTCAGGTGCCGGACCTCTCCATCGGCCGTAACAATAGTGGCGAATGGACACTGCTAAGCTCCCCCACACCCGGACAAGACAACAAAACCCCTTCGATCCTGGCCACCCCGAGCAACCTGGTCATCAATGAGTGGATGGCCAACGGACGGGGCGACGACTGGATTGAGTTGCACAATCCGCAAGCGATGCCAGTTAAAATGGATGGGATGTACCTGACCGACGATCTCAGCTCGATCGGTCTTACCCAGTTTGAAATCCCTCAACTGAACTACATCGCCGCGCGCGGCTTCGTGAAGTGGGTCGCCGACGCCAACTTGGCTCAAGGAGGCGACCACGTGAACTTCAGCCTGGCCAGCCTCGGCGAACCAATCGCCCTTTACAGCCGGACAAAGTCGCTTGTGGACAAGCGTGAAATCTCAACAACCACCCTCGGAGAGTCGGAAGGGCGGTTGCCCGATGGCGCCTTGCAGATCACCACATTTCCCGACACACCCACTCCTGGAAAATCCAACTATCTGCCGGTGCGAAACGTGGTCATCAACGAGGTGCTCGCTCATACTGATCCTCCCTTCGAAGACGCCATCGAGCTTCGAAACCTCTCCACCGAGCCCGTCAATATTGGCAATTGGTGGATCAGTAACTCGGACTCAAACCGGAACAAATTCCAGATTCCGGCTAATACTATTTTGTCCGCTCGAGGCGTGACGGCCTTTTACGAGGCCCAGTTCAACCCGGCGCCGGGAGCGGATCACAGCTTTGCGCTCAACTCCGCACACGGCGACAAGGTCATTGTCTCTCAAACGGATAGTTCCGGACAACTAACCGGCTACCGCGCCATCGCTGAATATGACGCGTCGGAGAATGGTGTGTCCTTTGGCCGGGTGAAAACCAGCATTGGCGATCAGTTTGTCACCCTGGCCAGTCCGACATTCGGCGTCGACAATCCGTCCTCCTCGTCGGCATTCCGCCAGGGCAACGGCGCGCCCAACGCCACCGCCAAGGTCGGCCCAGTGGTCATCCACGAGATCATGTACCACCCTGCCCCGCTGCCACTCGGTGCCGGCACGCCGGATGATGAGTTCATCGAGCTACGCAACATCACCAACACGACCGTACCGTTGTATGACCCGTTGCACCCGGAGAACACATGGCAGATCGGCGGTGGGGCAACGTTTGAGTTCCCACGTGATTTCCGGTTGCCGCCTGACAGCTACGTGGTTTTGATCGAGTTTAACCCGGCAAAGAATCCTGAAAAAGCAGCGCGCTTGGCCAAACGCCACGGCATCCCGGAAGGTGTGCCGATCCTTGGCCCGTTACGCGGGCAGTTGGCCAACGGCGGTGACACTGTGAGCCTGTACAAGCCGGACCCTCCACAGGGCCTACAACACGAGGACGCCGGTTTCGTGCCGTACATTCTCGTGGACCAAGTCATCTTCAGCGACACCGCACCTTGGCCAAGCGACGCCGACGGCTTGGGCGCCACTCTGCAACGGATTTCCGGCACAACGTTCGCCAACGACCCGGTCAACTGGAAGGCGGCCGCACCGAATCCGGGCCGAGCCAACCGCTCGACCACTCTCGACGACACCGATGCGGACGGCATGCCGGACGAGTGGGAAACCACCTTTGGTTTTAACCCCAAAGACGAAACCGACGCGACGGCAGATGCCGATGGTGACGGCTTGGCCAATTTGGGCGAGTACCTCGCCGGTACCGATCCGGGCGATGCGGCCAGTGCGTTGCGCCTGGCTGCCCAAGGCCTGGCCAACGGCAAATTAAGCATGGTTTTCGAGGCATCGCCGGGCCGGTTGTTCGAAATCCAGTCCACCCCGGCGCTTGGCCAAGAGGCGTGGAAATCGATAGTGGAAGTCGATGTCAAGACCGGCGGACCGCAGCAAGTCGAGGTTGACCTTCCGGCCGACGAGGCCCAGTTTTTCCGACTGCTCCTCGTGGAGTGACCTGAATGGAATCCGCCCTCACCAACGCCACCAGCCAGACCAATTTCACCACAATCGACTGGGTGATCGTGGTGGTGTATCTGCTGCTCTCGGTCGGCATTGCCTTTTTCGTCAAGCGCTACGCCGGCAACATGACAAACTTCGTCAGCGCCGGCCGCGCCGTGGGCACATGGCTGGGCATCGCCACGCTGACCGGCACCGAGATGGGGCTGATCACGGTGATGTACAGCGCCCAAAAAGGGTTCACCAGCGGCTTCGCGGCGTTTCACATCGGGGTGATCGCCGGCATAGTGGCGTTTCTCATCGGCGTGACCGGCTTCATCGTCGTCCGGCTGCGCGAGCACGAGGTGCTGACGATCCCGGAGTATTATGAGAAACGCTTCGGCCGCCGCACGCGCATCCTTGGCGGCATCATGCTGGCATTTGGCGGTCTACTGAATATGGGCCTGTTCCTCAAGGTGGGCGCGATGTTCATCGTCGGCATCACCGGCATGGTGCCTGACAGCGTCGCAGTCAATACGGTGATGGTCGTGCTGCTGGCGTTGGTGCTCGTTTACACGGTCATCGGCGGGATGATCTCGGTGGTCATCACCGACTACATCCAATTTGTCATTCTGTCGGTCGGCATCCTCGTGACCGGTTGGCTGGCGATAGACTTTGTCGGCTGGGACAATCTTTTCAAGACGGTCCGCACCTATAAGGGTGAGGCTGGGTTCAACCCGGTGGCAGCGGAGAGCGGCTTCGGATGGGAGTACGTCGGGTGGATGTTTTTCCTCGGCATCGTGAACTGCGCGCTGTGGCCCACGGCCGTCGCCCGCGCCCTGGCCATGGAGAGCACCACCGCGCTCAAGCGACAGTACACCTGGTCATCCATCTCGTTCGCCATCCGGATGATCATCCCGAACCTGCTTGGCATCTGCGCGTTTGTATTCGTGATGAACAAGGCACCGGATTTGCAGGCGGTATTTTTCCCGGAAGAAGCTGACGTCAAGGCAGTTGACAACCTATACGCCATGCCGATTTTCCTCGGGCGCATCCTTCCGGCGGGGCTGATCGGACTGATCACCGCCGCGATGATCGCCGCCTTCATGTCCACCCACGACGGCTATTTGCTCTGCTGGAGCACCGTGATCACGCAGGACATCATCGCACCGCTGTTCAAGGAGCGGCTCGACAACCCGACCCGCATCAAGATCACCCGCATTCTAATCGTGCTCATCGGCCTTTACATCCTTTACTGGGGGCTGTTTTACACCGGCGAGGAGGATATTTGGGATTACATGGCGGTAACCGGCGCGATTTATTTTACCGGAGCATTTTCACTGCTCTTCGGCGGACTGTACTGGCACCGAGCCAGTTCGACCGGCGCGGTGCTCGCGCTGATGGCCGGCATCACGGCCGTGATTGGCCTAGGCCCGGTACAGCAAGCCGTTCACAACTGGATTCCGGGAAGCATCGCTGAACAAACAATCACCGCCACCTACGAGAAGACGATCGAGTTTGAGGCGTTCAAGGAACCGGATGAGGTGGAGGAATCCCCTGTCCGTGACATGGTCGTTGATTTCGTGATGACACCATTCGAGCAGGCCAAGCCGTGGAGGTTCAACGGGCTCAAAAGCTGGACGGCCGTGGTGCAAAACGCGGCTGGCCAAACGCAGGCTGTTGAAATACGAACCAGCGATCCGGATGCTGTCACGGTTAGCGCCTGGCCGGAAGACTTCGAGCCACAGGTCGGTGACACGGTGTCAATCTACAAGCCGCTCTCCGGCGCACGGGTCGGGTTGATGACCATCGGCTTCACGCTGTTTGTTTTCATCCTCGGCTCGCTGATTTTCCCGGATCGCAAACAAAAGGAGGCCACCAATGAGTGATGAACTGAACCAACCATCGAGCCTGCCTCCAAATACCCAATCCACAGAACCACCCGTCGAGTCACCGGTGGATCCACCTAAACTCCCACCTGTGCTGCCGCCTCGCCCTTCCAAGAAAAAAGGATCCTGGCTCCCGGCCGTTATCATCACGCTGCTCTTGATAACTGGGATCGCCACCCTCGGGTTTACGATGATATTTGCCATTAATGAAATGGGATGGCAGGCATTTTCAAAGGCTGTTAAGAGAGATGGATGGGAGTGGGTTTGGAAAGTGACCCTGATTGGCACCTGTGGGCTCTTTGCACTACTTTCGGTGCTGGTCATCGTCGGCGGTGCGCTGGACGTCCGCAAACTGTTCCGCCGACTCCGCGAACGGGAGGCCTCCGGCGAATCTGATTCCGCAGACTGACCGTGCTTTTGTTTTTACATCGGCCCGACCAAGGCTAACTTTCCCCGCACACAAGTGGAATTGACCATCGAGACATTCCGGCAAGAGATCGACGCGGCGATGCAATCGTACGACCGCCACGTTGTCTGCGTCTTCAAGACGCCTGACGACTGCCTCGAGGCGATCGAGCGACTCATGCTTAAGGCGATCAAAGCCTATGAAAACCGCGTCGAGGGTATGCGCCACGGTATCGCACTCGACAAGGAGATCACCATCATGCTCAGCCAGACGGAGGGTGACCCACCCCTCTGCGGCATTTACTTCAACCTCCACACGCCGTACAGCCGCGAACACGGCGGCAGCAACATCACAAAAACCAGGACCAGGGCCGAGGCCAACCCGTCGGACTGACGAGGCTTACTTTGGCTTGGCCTCGTCGCCCGTCCAAATCTGCCCCTCAACAATATCGGCGACGGTGTAGGTGTCCCACGCCGGGCCGGACACGCGCACCTTGCCCACCTTTTTCCCAAGCCGGTAAATGGAAAATTGCTGCCCGATCGGCGGCAACCCTTGCAGGCCAAAGTCGAGCACCACAAAGTTGAGCCGTGGATTTGTGCGCACCACCTTGCCTTCCACGCGGAACGCCACCGGGGTGACGATCGTCCCGCCAGCCGGCTTGGCCGGGGGCGACGCAGCATCGCCCCACCTGCCCGGCAGGGCGCATCCCACCAGGCCAAGCACCGCGACCGCTGTCATCCACTTTAGCACCCCCGCAGCATAACGCTTGACCAAGCGTGTACCACGAAAAACAGTTCCGCCTTCGCGTTAGCCAATTGCCTTGTTACGCTTGGTCGACCGAAACGAACCATGAACGACACACCCATTCTTGAGATTTGTATCGACTCGGTGGCCTCGGCCATCGCAGCGGAACAAGGCGGCGCGGCCCGCGTCGAGCTTTGCCAAAACCTGTTCGAGGGCGGCACCACGCCCAGCGTGGGGACAGTGTACCGGGCATTGGAGCGGGTCGACATCAAGGTCAACGTGATCATCCGGCCGCGCGGCGGCGACTTCCTCTACTCCGACGACGAGTTCGCCGTGATGCAGCACGACATTGTCGCGCTCAAGGAAATGGGCATCAACGGCGTCGTCATCGGCCTGCTCAACGCCGACGGCACCATCGACATCGACCGCTCCAGACAATTGATCGAACTGGCCCGGCCACTCGAGGTGACCTACCACCGCGCGTTTGACGTCACCGCCGATCCATTCCGCAGCCTCGACGACATCATCGCCCTGGGCGTTGAGCGGCTGCTGACCTCCGGGCAGGAGCCGTCGGTGCTCGAGGGGGTGGAGTTGATCGCCGAGCTTGTACGCCGCGCCGGCGACGACATCATCATCATGCCCGGCGCAGGCATTACCGAGAAAAACCTGCCGCGCATCATGCGCGAAACCGGTGCCAGGGAATATCACCTGACCGGCAGCGCGCCGGTGCAAAGCAAAATGGAGTTCCGTAACGAACGCTGTTTCATGGGAAAGGCGCTGTACCCTCCAGAATTCTCGCTGAAAGTCACCGACGCCGACAAGATCCGCAACTACTGCAGCATCTTAACCGACATCGATTAAAGTTCCTTGATGCGAATGTTGCGCCAGCGCGCCTGTTTACCGGCACGTCCTTTGTCTTTGCTTTGGCCGTGGACCTGCAATCCAATGAAACCAGAAGCGTCCATGGAATCACGCAACGTCACCGCGTGCACGCCGTTGATCCACGTCTTGATTTGATCGCCATTGGCCTGAATTCGAAAGTGATTCCACTGTTCCGGCTTGAAGGCATCCCTCGCTAGTTTGTTTTTTGAAAGATCGGCCAGCCAACCGCGCCGCGCCTCGTCGTATATGCCTCCGGTCCACATCCTATTGCGGGTCGTATCGGGATCAATCTCAACCTGATAGCCACGAACGCGCCCGGCCTGATGCGTCTTCTTCTTTTTGCCTCCTTTTTTTTGCACCTCCGCATCCTTGCCATAAACATCACCACGAATCTGCACCCCTGAGTTCAGCGCCGTATCGACCTTGAATTCCAATTCCAGCACAAAATCACTGTAGATTTTCTTGGTGCAAAGAAACGTGTTTGGCGAACGCTTCGGACCGGTCCCGAGAATGACACCATCCTCAACAACGAACTCCGCTGTCCCGCCTCGTTTCTCCCATCCCTTGAACGTTTTGCCGTCAAATAGACTCACCCAATTGTCAGCATAAGCCGCCTGGCCAAGCGCAATGGCCAACACCAAGCCAAGCCATCTGCTGATTTTCAGATAAAAAGCCATGGATTAATTCACATCTTAGATCTCGCCTTGTCGAGAATCTTGCGCTCGCGCTCGGTCAGGCTGTGGATTCCCTGTTTGGAAATCTTGTCGAGGATCGGATCCACCTCGCGGCTCATGAAATCCCCCTCGGCCACCTCGGCGGCATCGACCACCCTGGGCTTGCGCCAGTTGCGGCGGCGCGTGGCTTTTGAGCCCTTGACCGGATCACCCGAGACGAACCGAATGCTGGGCATGCCGGGCAAAAACCGCATCAACCCACCATTCCGCACCAATATCGCGACGTAGAACGCCCCGTACAACAGCCCGCCCAGATGCGCCGCATGAGCCACTTGATCCCCCACCTTAGTCTGTATGGCCGTTAAAATGGAAACCATCGCATAAGCAAAACTACCCCAGAAAACCCAGTGAAGTTTCAGTCGGATTGGCAACGGAAGCAGATACACTTCTCGATATGGGAATAACCGTGCCAGCACCCCCATGAACCCGAACACCCCCGCACTCGCCCCCACCATCGGCCCAGCAAATTGCACCGGGAACACCTCCGCAAATCCCAGCTGAAACAGCGCCCCAACCACTCCGCTGACGAGATACAATCCGATGATCTCCTGCCGTCCAATCGACGGCTCCAATGCCCTGCCGATAAAAAACAGGCAAAGGCCATTTATCAACAAATGCCAAACTCCCCCATGCAAAAACTGGTAAGTGAACAATTGCATTGGAAGCAGCCATGAAATTTGGTCCGAGTCCAACGCAAGCCACTGACCAACGAACGACTTCTCGAACCTTGCCATATGAGTAGTCAAGCTGCCGGGGTCAACCAAAACCTGCAGCAAGAACACCACGACATTGATGGTCAGCAGAATGGCCCATCCGGACCACGGCTGCTGCATCGATGGCGCACGGAACCGCGGTTCATCCGGTCTCATGTAAGGTCGATCATCCAACATCGTCGAACGGCAGTTTAACACACACGACAGCCCCAGCCAATCATATCGCTTGGCCAAGGCGGCGGATGCCCTCGCGGATGTCGGCCTCGGTTGCCGCCCCGAAGCTCAGGCGCATCTCGTGGCTTGGCTTGGCCCGCGTCGGGTCATCGACGTAGCACAGCCCACCCGGCACATAAAGCACGTTGCGATCCAGCACTTTCTTGAAGAAGCGCGACTTCATCCCGGTGTTCACTTTACGTGGCAGTGCGGCCCAGACGTTCAGGCCGCCCTCCGGTTGCTCCCACTGCACTGACTCGGGGAGATGCTCACCGATGGCGTCTGTCATCGCCTTGGCCTTGGCGCGGTAACACCGCTGCACCCTGGCCAGATTTTTTCCGTACAGGCCGGAGACGAGCGAGCGGCGGACGAGTTGCTGGGTCAGGTTGCTCGTGCCGAAATCGTGGTTGCCCTTGATCCGCAGCACCGGCGTCAGCAGTTCCTCCGGCAAGATGCCAAACCCCACGCGCACGCCGGTGGCGAACGGCTTGCTGTACGTGCCCGAGTAGATGACACGATCCACCGCGCCCTTGACCGCCAGCGCCGACGCCGACGGCGAGCCGGCAAACCCCAGCTCGCGATAGGCGGCGTCCTCCATCAGGTAAATCGGGTGCCCGGCCGCGCGTTCGTAGCGGCGCAACAATTCCAGCGCGCCTGCCTTCACCCGCAGGCTGGTCGAGCGGCTGGTCGGGTTTTGGTAATACGAAACGAGGTACAGTATTTTCAACCGGGGCAGATTGCCGTCGCGCTTGATCGACTCGAGCACCTGCTCAAGATGCCCGAGGTCGATACCGTCGCGGGTCATCCGCACGCCGCGCCCGGCAACACCGCGGCTTTGCATGATGCCGAGGTAGACAAAATACGTCGGGTCCTCCACCAGCACGATGTCGCCCGGGTCACACAACGCCTCCGTGGCCATGTAAAGGAATTGCTGCGAGCCGTGGGTAATGACCGTGCGCCTGGCCTCGTAGATCCCCGCCTGGCCACGGGGACTTCCGTCGAGCTGCCGTATGCGCCTAACCGTCAGTTTCCGGAGCGTGTCATCTCCCGCCGTCGAGCCGTACTGCAGTGCCGCCTGGCCAAGCGCCGCGTCGCCGAGCAGCTCGTTGAGCAGCCGGCGGCTCCCCGCCACCGGCAATGTCCGGCTATCGGTGAAACCGGCCGCAAGCGATATCAGCCTTGGCCGCTCCAGCTTGATGCGCATCAGCCACGAGATCGGCGGCTCCGCCGTGCGCCGCCCCATTACCGAGAGGGCGCTTGGTGTTGACGTTTTACCTGCCATCCGGAATCAGGTTTTTCCCAGCTCCCGCCGCAACTTCAACGCCTCGCCGACGAGGCCCTCGATGCCCTCGCGCACCACGTCCCACGCCGGCAGGTTCAGTCGTTTCTGCACCGACTCCTTTTCGCGCAGACAGGCGTCGTCAGATAGTAGCCGGCCGTTGATCGCCACGCCGATGAAGCGGCACAGATGATGCAGATTGGCCACAGAGTGAAACGTCTGCATGATCTGCTCGAGTGGCGGCAGTAGCATCGGCTCGAGCCCGACGATCTCCGTCCGGCCCGCCTCGTAGCACAGCACCAGGCCGTCCGGTAGGCAGCCATGCAGCAGACCCATCGTCACGCCGGAGTAGCGCGGGTTGGCCAGGCTGCCTTGCCCCTCAACGACCATCGCCTCGTGGCCCTGGGCCGCCAAAACCAGGCGCTCTGTCGCGCCCCCGACGAAATCCGACACCACCGAGTCCACCGCACAGCCATCACCCTCGATCATCATCCCGGTCTGGCCGGTGGCCACGAACTTGGTGTCGCAACCGGCCATGGCCAAGCCGCGTGCCAACTCGACGCTCACGAGCATTTTGCCGACGCAACTGTCGTTGCCAACGGTGTGCAGCCGCAGGCAATCCGAGTCGAATGCCTCGAATCGGGCGACGTCGCGCTCGGTGTTTTTGCGCAGATCCGTGAGCGTCGCACCGCTGCGCTTGGCCAGGCGCACGAACTGCTCGTCGTCGCTCAGAAAATAATGCATGCCGGACTCGACATGCATCCCGCGCCCGATCGCCTCGCGAATCACGCCGCGCATCCCCCTGGTGAGCGCACCGCCGGCCGGCGCAATACCGATGATCAGCGTGTCGGCCTCCGGCGCTTGGCTAAGTGAGGCACAAACCGGAATATCGCCACCGACACCGAGCAGCGCCCCGGCGGTTTGACCGGCCTGGATGGAGTCGATGAGGCCCACGACCCGGCCGCGCCCGTAGCGAATGACGCCTGTCGCGGTCTTGGCGGAGAGCGGCGTGGTGCGCCCCTCGGTGAGTAGAAGAATGCGCCGGCGATCGTCGCGGGGCCGGCTCATCGCCAGGCAATTTCCCCGGCGACGATCGTCATGACGTTGCGCCCCTTGAGCGTCCAGTCATAAAACGGATTGTTGACCGCCTTGCTGGCGGTATCCTCGCGGCGAAACACCCATTCGGCATCAGGGTCGAACACGGTCACGTCCGCCACGGCATCGACACCGAGCGAGCCGCGGTCAAGGTGGATCAGCTTCGCCGGCGCGACGGTCAACCGCTCGATCACATCGCTGAGCGGCATGCGGCCGCTGTGATAAAGCTGCATCAGCGACACCGCCAACTCGTTCTCCAGGCCGGTGACGCCGAACGGCGCGTTGGCGAACTCGACCTCCTTTTCGTAGTCGCAGTGCGGCGCGTGGTCGCTCGAGATGATTTCCAGCGTGCCGTCGGCGACGCCCTCGATCACTGCTTCACGATCGGCGGCGGATCGAAGCGGCGGGTTCATTTTGAAATTCGTGTCGTACTCCGGCCAGGCCGGTTGCCCACCGTCTCCCGCGCTAAAGACGCCCTTGCCGTCTTCGGGCCAAAACTTGGCGCTGCCGGCAATCGCCGAGTCGGTCAGCGTGAAGTGATGAGGGCAGGCCTCTCCGGAGATAGGCAGGCCTCGCGACTTGGCCTCGCGAATGAGCCTCACGCTCCCGGCGGAGGTCATGTGCTGGCAGTGAACGTGTGTGCCGGTTTTTTCCGCGAGCAAAATGTTGCGCGCGACGATCATCTCCTCGCCCGCGCTTGGCCAGCCGGACAGGCCGAGCGTGTTGTTCCAGTAGCCCTCGTGCATCACGCCCGCGCCGACGAGCGAGTAGTCCTGGCAATGATCCATCACCGGCAGGTTGAACATCGTGGCGTACTCCATCGCGCGCCGCATCAGGTCGTTGTCCTGCACGCAATGCCCGTCGTCGCTGATGGCAACCACGCCGGCGTTTTTCAGCGAGCCGATCGGTGAGAGCTCTTCGCCGGCGATGCCTTTCGTGATCGCGCCGGTGGTCAGTACATTGACCTTGGCCAGGCGCTCAGCACTGTCCTGAATCAGCGCCACCGTCCCAGGATTGTCGATCGCCGGGCTGGTGTTGGGCATGCAGACGACAGTGGTGAAACCGCCGCGGGCCGCCGCCGCCGCACCGGTGTCGATGGTCTCCTTGGCCGTCTGGCCCGGCTCGCGAAAGTGAACGTGAATGTCGATCAACCCCGGGCAGACGACCTTGCCTGCAACGTCAATCTCCTGCGTACCCTCCGGTGCCTGGCCAGGCGCATCAGAGCCGATAGATGCCACCTTCCCGTCAACAAGCAACAGGTCGGCGTTTTCATCCCGTCCATTAGCTGGGTCGATTAGGCGTCCTCCCTTGAGTAGCAAAGAACTCACGGGCGCTCAGGCTAAAGAAGGTAGATTGACAACGCAAGCCGGGTTGATACGCTGCGTGCGGTTGCGGGCGTAGTTCAATGGTAGAACGGAAGCCTTCCAAGCTTCACACGTGGGTTCGATTCCCATCGCCCGCTCCAACTTTCTTCATTTTTTCGACTCCAACCCGCTCAACGACTTCGCCGCGTTTTTCGCGCGATCTTCCACGAATCAAAAAATGTTCGACCCCCAACATTTCGTTGGGTAGCGTCCGCGCACATGAAAGCCCTGACGACCACGTTTGCACTATTCTTTCTGTCCATCGGCCTCCACGCGGAGGGCAACAAGCCAGCCCACTCCGCCGTCAGTCCCACGCCCCGGGAGGGCGGCTGGATGAACCGCCACGAGTCATTCAACCAGCGCGTGGCCAATGGCAACGTCGACTTGATCTTCATCGGCGACTCGATCACGCACGGCTGGGAAGGCAAGGGCAAGGCGGTCTGGGAGAAGTATTACACCAAGCGCAACGCCGTGAACCTTGGCATCGGCGGCGATCGAACAGAGCATGTCCTGTGGCGGCTCGACAACGGCAACATTAAAAACATCAGCCCCAAGGTCGCTGTCGTCATGATCGGCACGAACAACTCGGGCAACGGCCGCAACAGCGCCGAGGAGATGATCGACGGCGTGACTGCGGTCATCGAAAAGCTCCGTGCCAAGCTGCCCAAGACGGAAATCCTGCTGCTCGACATCTTCCCACGCGGCCAGCGCATCAATGCGCAACGTGGAAAGATTCTCCAAGTCAACCAGGTGCTCTCCCGGCTCGACACCCGGCCGCACGTGACTTTTCTTCGCATCGGGCAAAACTTCGTCAGTCCCGACGGCAGCATCGCAAAGGACATCATGCCGGACTTCCTACACCTCACCCCGAATGGCTATGAAATCTGGGCCAAATCGATCGAGCCAACGCTTGCCAGGCTGATGGGTGAGTAACCCGGCGCCCAGGCGCTTGGCCAAGGAGGCAGCCCGTTGACTGAAGCGACCCAACCGAGCGACTTCAGCGAATCGCTTCGCTTGTTCGACTCGCTGCACTTGACGGCGCTTGGCTTGTCGCTGCTGGCCATCGCCTGCGTGCCACTCGTTGGCCGTTGCCTCTCGGTGACAAACCGGCGACGCGTTGTCTGGACGCTGGTCGTGTTCACGATCGCGCAGGAACTCGTCGATTACGGCAACCGCGCCAGCCTGCGCGGACTCAGCTTGACCGAGGATTTGCCGTTGCACCTCTGCAACTATGGACTGGTGATCGCCGCCATCGGGATGGTCACCCGCAACCGTTTCTGTTTTGAGTTCGCCTATTTGACCGGCACGACCGCAGTGCTGCAGGCGTTGCTGACACCCAATTTAGACGACTTGCAAAACCTCACCGAGTACGTCGTTTACTTCGTCCACCACGCGCTGATTATCCAGTTCGCCCTGTGGAATGTCGTCGTGGACGGCATGCTCACGAGCCGTGGCGCCGTGGCGCGCACGCTCCTCTTAATTGTCGCCATGATGCTGCCGATTGGCCTCGTGAACTGGCTGGCTGACGCAAACTACATGTACCTCTGCGCCCGGCCGGCAGTGGACAACCCACTCCTGTTCGGCGACTGGCCGTGGTACATCGCCAGCGTCATGCTGATCGGCTGGGTGCTCATGCTCATTGCCGACATACCCATGCTTTGGCTACGCCGCCGCAATACAAAATGAAACGCCTGCTGATTACACTTTCGCTTCTCGCCAGCGTGCTGCCTTTTTTGGCTGCCGAACCGGATGGCATCGACCACTCGCGGCTGCTTGTGTATCACGATTCGGCAGGCACTGAGCACCCGGTCACGACGCCCGCCGACTGGGCCAATCGGCGGCGGCAAATTGTCGAGGGCATGCAGCAGGCGATGGGGCCGCTGCCAGACCGAGCCAACCTGCCAACGCTCAACATGCGCGTCCACAGCCAAGCCGACGGCGACGGCTTCACGCGGTTGAGCATCGACTTCGCCGCCGAGAAAAAAGACCGGCTCCCCGCCCTGCTCTATCGCCCCAAGACTGTGCGCTTGACCAAGCGGCCAGCCATCCTCGCACTGCACCCCACCTCGCCGCTCGGCAAGCATCGCGTCACGAAAAAAGGTGGCGTCCCCAACCGCGCCTACGCCTACGAACTGGCCAAGCGCGGCTACGTCGTCATCGCGCCCGACTACCCGCCGTTCGGCGACTACGCATACGACTTCGAGTCGGACGACTACGTCTCCGGTACGATGAAGGGCATCTTCAACCACATGCGCTGCGTGGATTTGCTGCAGTCGCTGCCCGAGGTTGATCCCGGACGTATCGGCGCGATCGGTCACTCGCTCGGCGGGCACAACGCGATGTTCGTCGGCGTGTTCGACCCGCGCATCAAGGTCATCGTCTCGAGCTGCGGCTGGACGCCGTTCCACGACTACTACGACGGCAACATCAAGGGCTGGACGAGCGACCGCTACATGCCGCTGCTCAAGACGCGCTACAAGCTCGATCCCAACCGCGTGCCGTTTGATTTTTACGAGGTGGTTGCTGCGCTCGCCCCGCGTTCGTTCTTCTCCAGTTCGCCACTTCGGGATTCCAACTTCGACGTGCGCGGCGTGAAGAAAGCCATCCCCAAGGCACGCGGTGTCTACAGGCTGCTTGGCCAAGCAAACGCGTTGCAGCTCCGCACGCCCGACTGCGAGCACGACTTCCCCGTTGAAGTCCGCGACGAAGCCTACCACTTCATCGACCAAGCCCTTGGCCAAACGGAGAATTGAAGTCTAGAGAAGTTGGCTGATTGGATCAGCGCCGTGGATAACGCGTTGCACCTCGGGCGGGATGCCGGCCATCGCGCGGAGCGTGCCGGTGTCCAGAACCGTGTCCATGATCGTGGCATAGAGATTGGGAATGGTGATGCGGTCGCTGGCCGGCTCGCCGCCGTCGCGGGTTGTGGAGCCGACGACGTGGCCCATCCGCAGTCCTCCACCATAAAGGAGCAGCGGCGCCACGCCGGCCCAGTGCTCCCGGCCGCCCCGGGCATTCACCTTGGGCGTGCGGCCCATCTCACCACAGCAGACGAGCAGAATTTTATCGCGCAACCCGCGCGCCTCGACGTCCTCAATGAACGCGCTTACCGCGTGGTCGAACGGCGTCCCGACGTAGCCCATGCCCTCGATCATCGTGGCGTTGTTCTGGTCGGCGTGCATGTCCCACACAAAGTTGGTGGTGATGGTGATGAAGCCCGCGCCGCGCTCGGCCAAACGCCGGGCGAGTAGCAGCAGCTTGCCGAGGCTGTTCACGTGCTCGGCATAGCGCGGATGGTTGTTCCACTTTTTGCTGATGCGCGAGACATCCATCAGCCTAGACGTGTCGTATCGCTCTATCAGCTTGGGGTCTTCGCGCGTAATGTCGAATGCCTCCGATACACTTCCGGTGAGCGTTTGATAGGCCTGCGACTGGAACCGGTCGACACTCTCGGCAATATCGCTCTCGCCGATCACCCGCCGCCACTGGTCAAGGCTGGACAACAGGCTGCGCCGGTCGTCGAGCCGGGTGGGATCGATGGCCAGCTGCATATCGCGCTTGAGATTCCCCTCGCCGCTCGGCACGAACGGCGTGTAGGCCGAGCCCAGTGGCCCGGTGCTGTCGAACCGGCCCAGGTCCATGAACGCCGGTCCGGCGGAGTCGTCCACCGCGCGCGGAAAGAGCGAAAGGTTGCGCGGCATACCGTTGCGCGGATTATTCGCGCCGGCGACACGGGCGTAATGCGAGCCGACGTGCGCCCCCGCCGAGTAGCGCTTGCTGATGATCGGCTTCGAGTCGTGCGCATTGCTCTCTGTGGTGAACGAGCGTACGATGGAAAACTTGTGCGCCAGCCTGGCCAGGCGCTGCATCGTGCTGCCAAACGTGATGCCCGGAATCGTCGTCGGGATCTCGCCGGTCATCGAGCGGATGCCGGCCGGCGCGCTCATCTTGGGGTCGAACGTCTCGTATTGCGATGGCCCACCGTGCTGGAACAGAAACACGACGCACTTGTCCCTGGCCAGGCCACCCGCCTTTTTAACAACCTGCTCCGCGCGGAGCAGGTCCGGCAGCGCCAAGCCGCCCAGCCCCAAGCTTCCCACCGAGAGAAACTCGCGCCGGCTCCAATGGTTGGCTCTGAACCCCAGCATATCAACGAATACGAAAAACCTACACCCACTCCACCCCGGCGCAATCTTTTCCCAACCGCCTAAACAGGCGCTTGGCCAGTGGGCGCTTGTTCCCGCTTGGCGGTCGCACTAAACTGCCGGAGTCATGCCATTGCCGGTGATCACCGTGGAGCAGATGCGTCGCTGGGAGGCGGCGACGTGGGAGTCCGGCAAAACCGAGAAGGAAGTCATCGCCCAGGTCGGCAAGGTAGTTGCGAACCGTGTGATGGAACTCACCCGGCCCGGCGATGCCGTCCTGCTGCTCGCCGGCAAGGGCCACAACGGCGATGATGTGCGCGCCATGGCCGGGCATCTGCCGGAGCGAGAGGTCAGTCTGCTCAGCGTCACCGACCCGGCCAAGACGCGCCAAAAACTCCCGCTCGATCTCGACCCCGCCCCGGCGCTCGTTGTCGATGGCCTGTTTGGTATCGGGCTCAACCGGCCGCTCGACGCGGACTGGATGCAGGTCATTGCGCAGGTCAACGCCAAGCGGCTGCTCGTGCTCTCGGTGGACGTACCCTCCGGCGTGGACGCGACCACCGGCGAGGTGCAGGGCGCGGCGATTCGCGCCAAGGAAACGCTGACACTCGGCGCGGCCAAGCTTGGCCTGCTCCGGCCAAGCGCCTCGGAATACGTCGGGCAGTTGCGGGTGGCGCCCGATATCGGCCTGGTGCCATGTCGTGAAACCAGCGACCTGCTGCTTGGCCAAGCGCAGGATTTCAACCGCTTCCCCCCTGCTCGACCGCTCGACGGGCACAAGGGCACGTTTGGCCACTTGGGCATTGTGGCTGGCAGCATGGGTTACCACGGCGCGGCGGTGCTGGCAGCGCGCGGCGCTTCCCGCGCCCAGCCCGGCCTGATCACGCTGATGACGCCGTTGATGGTTTTTTCGCCGGTGGCGTCACAGCTGCAGAGCGTGATGGTGCGGCCGCTTGTGCCGGGCAAGATCACGTTCAAGTCGATCACCGGCCTGCTAATCGGGCCGGGCCTGGCCGACGAAGATTTGCCGAAGGACTTGAAGGAAACCACCGGCAAGATGTGGGTTGAGTCGTCGGTGCCAATCGTGGTCGATGCCAGCGCACTGGATTGGCTGCCGTCGGGGGAGTTCATTGACAAGGCGATTCGCCTGATCACCCCGCATCCCGGAGAGGCGGCCCGACTGCTGAACTCGACCGTCGATGAAGTGCAGGCTGACCGGGTCGAGGCATTGCGAACGCTCTCGGCCAAGTTCGGCGGCTGCTGGGTGGTGCTGAAAGGCCAACACACGCTGATCGGGCGACATGAAGGCGAAGTGTTCATAAATCCCACCGGCAACCCGGGCCTTGGCCAAGGCGGCAGCGGCGACCTGCTGGCCGGCTACCTGGCCGGCCTGCTTGCCCAGCCGCTTTTGCGCGAGGAGGTCGGCCGAACGATCCGCTATGCTGTCTGGCAGCACGGCGCAGCAGCAGACGAACTGGCTGGCCAAACGCCAAACTGGGTGGTGGAGGACTTGGCCAAGCGGATTGGGGCCGTGCAGGCATAAGCCCAAAAAGCCTTTTTGAATGCCTTTACGATCAAAAAAAATTGGCATACCCTCGCCTTTCGTTCTGCCGTGCAGTCCGAGCTGCCAGAGTTAATTTTAGCGCTCCAATGAAACGTGATATTCACCAAACGAAAAGCATTCTCCTGATCGCCCTCGCTTCGGGGCTGATGTTACTGCCCGGTTGCTCCCAGCAGGACACCGAGCCGCAGGTCGAGAAGGCAGCCGAGCCGAAAGTCCAGTTGCCGGACGGAGCGGACAGTGTCGTCTTGATCCCGGTCAAGCTCTTGGAGGATGAAGATCCCAAGCTATTGTGGGAAATGCTTCCGCCCTCATACCAAACGGACGTCACAAACCTGATCCATGACTTGGTAAACAACATGGACCAGCAGATTTGGGACAAGCTGTTTGAATTGCTGGAACAGACCGGACTCCTGTTAAATGAAAAACAGGATCTGATCACTGCCATGATTGAGGAAAGTCTGGGTGGAACGGGTGCGTCACCGGAGGAGATGCAACAATCGCTCGAGATGATGGGGAAGATGCTAAAAACCCTGGTCGAGAGCGATCTGGGCAAACACGCAAAAGCCAAGAGCATGGACCCGGGCAAGTTTCTGGATGAAACCGGCAAGGCACTATTCAAGTTAATTGCCGAAACCTCCAAGCTTGAAGAGGGCGATCCGTGGAACACGGACATCAAGGCCAAGCTAAAGGACATCAAGGTGGAGGTGATTTCTCAGGAGGGCGACACCGCCACAATCAGCGTGAGCGGCATGCCTGATCTACCCGACATCGATGAGTTAACCGCCCAATTACCGGGTTTTGATGATTCTGAGGTGCCAGGGCTTTCCATGCTCAAGAACGGCGAGCAAGAGGTCGTCAAGGTCGAGGGCAAATGGATCCCAAAAGCAATGGCGGATGGCTGGAAGGAAACCATAACTGGGGCCAGCGAAATGATTAATACCGATCTCAAGGATTTGCTCGGGCCGGAAGAGAAAAAACAGATCATGACTATTATGAACGCCGTTCAGATGGGGATGGCCAGCGCAACCAAGGCCAAAACGCAGGAAGAACTGCAAATGGCAATGATGCAGGCTGTGATGGGAGCTTTAATGTCTGCTGGCGGGGGTGAAGACGGGGGTCTCTTCCAAGATGGATTGGGATTGCCAGGTTTTGGCGATCCAGACGACGAGAACAAATAATCAGCGTTATTTAACTAATAAGTTAACTAAACAACACTAGGAACCATGAACGAATCTAGAGTAATACTTTTGGCAGTGGCTATAGGGCTTTTCATTCCAAGTAGCTTCGCCCAACAGGATGACAAACCAATAAGTGAACAGATTCTCGGCACTTGGAAACATCAGACAGAACCAGCAGTATCCATCACATTCCAAGCCGGTGGAAAAGCTCGTGTGAGTTTCGGAGGAGGACTAGTTGGTGTTGATTTAACTTGGAAATTGCTGGGAACAAACAAATTGTCAATGACAGTAAAAAATCCTGCCACAGGCCAAGTTGAAACCTCGGTTTCAACTTTAGAGTTTGCCGGGGACACGGTGACGATAATTGAGGAAGGGGGCGAGAAAGAAGACATCTATAAAAGAACAACGGGTGAATCTCCTGATAGTTCTCTCTTCGAAGCAGCCGTAACGGGGAATCTTGAAGCAGTCAAACAACACATTGCCGCCGGGACGGATTTGAACCAGAGAGACCCAAATCCCGTTGGTTCAAAAGGTAGTGCTCTACACGCAGCCGCAGCGTTTGGATATAATGAAGTGGCCGTAGCCCTAATCGAGGGTGGAGCCGATGTAAACCAGAAAGACAAGGAGGGGCAAACTCCCCTGCACATGGCGGCTTTGTTTTGTTATCCAAAAATCGCCCAAGCTTTGTTGAACAACGGCGCAGACAAGAGTATCAAGGATAACGACGGCCAAACAGCTCTGGAAATGGTGGAATTCCCATGGTCAATAGTGAAGGGAATCTACGAGTTACTTGATGGCATAATATTTAAGCCCGCCGGCAAGCCGTTGGATTACAATCGAATCCAGAAAACCAGGCCTCAGGTTGCTGCCATCATTCGTAAAGCTGCAATTAATCGTAATGCAGTAAGTGCCAAGACGCGTCAACTGGCCAAGGGCGAGATCAGCCTGACCAACGGCGACATCATCGAGGGCACCGTGGCGGACGTGGACCAGAACGGCATCGTTGTGCGGCGCGACATCGGCGGCTTCGCGCGGCGGGCCAACTGGATGCAGTTGACCCAACAAAGCCTCAAGAAAATTCGCCGCCTGGGGCAAACCGATCCCAAGCGCTACAGGGGGGCGGCGGCTTACGCCGAGCCGTTCATCGAGCCGGATGAATCTGAAATGGAGGAAAACCTCGCGCCGGGGCCGGTCAAGGGCCTCATCCCGCCGCAGTTGCCCGACAGCGTGGAGGTGACCTCCAAGGTGGCGGCGTTTGTTTCAGCGGGGGGGCTGGGCCTGCTGGTGGCCATCGCGCTTGGGAGCATGATGGCCGGCCTGGGCGTGGCTGCGTTCCGGGAATCCAACGCAATATGGGCAGCGGGCGTGTCGCTCTTTCTGCCGGTCATTGGGCCGATTCTTTTCCTCGTGAAACCCAAGGTCGAGTACGAGGACGAATACGACGAGGATGAGGAATACGAGTACGAGGAGGCCGAGACACCGGCGGGCGCCATCATGACCGATACCGGCGGCGGCGCCGTGGCCGGCATGATACCGAAAGCCAAGAAGATGAGTTTCGCCCAAGCGGGCCCAAGAAAAGCCGGACTCAAGCCGCAATCCTGGACACGCGGGGAGATACGGTTCGACCGCTCCTTTTTCCAGAACAACTTCCCGAACTATTTCAAGACCGTGCTGGGCGCGGCAGAGCGGGAGCTCGTCCTGGCACTCAAGACCGGCAAGCGCGAATACATCGGCCAACGCATCAAGCGCATCTCGGGGACGGACATTCACATGGAGTTGCTCAACGGCAAGGAGCAAAAAATCTCCTTCAGCGAAATTGGCACGGTTGACTTGCGCCCAAAATAAACATCTGACCCGGACACACTGCCCGGCCAGTTGCGTCTTGGGCATCCCATTTTATCGATGAAACTTCGCACGATACTATTATTTGGCTCGCCAGGTGCCGGCAAGGGCACCCAGGGGAAGATTCTCGGTGAAATACCCAATCACCTACACGTCTCCAGTGGTGATCTCTTCCGCAATCTCCGAATACAAAACCCACTTGGCCAAACATTCCTCGACTACGCCAGCAAGGGGAGCCTTGTCCCCGACGAGCCCACCATCGAACTTTGGCGGGACGACATCGAAAACCGCATCCACAACGGAACATTTCACCCTGAAACCGACACGCTGCTACTCGACGGCATCCCTCGCAACGTCACCCAAGCCAAGCTTCTTGATGACACTCTCAACATCGTCGGTGTTCTGAACCTATTCTGCAAGGACCTGGAGATAATGGTCGATCGACTACAGGCCCGCGCCCTGCGCCAAAACCGGCTCGACGACGCCAACCTCGACACCATCCGCAACCGGCTCGAAGTATACGAGGCCGAGACCCGCCCAGTTCTTGACCATTACGGTGACGCACTCGTGCACACCATCGACTCCACCCAGTCTCCCGTCCTAGTACTCCGGGATACGCTGGAGATTCTGGCTAACCTGGAGACGTAACCCCACCTAACTGCCGTGACCCAACCGCTGCGCGTTGTTTTCATGGGAACAGCAGACTTCGCCTGCCCCACCCTCGCCGCACTCAACGACACACCCCGCATCGAGGTGGTCGCCGTAATTACCCAACCCGACCGGCCCAAAGGCCGCCAACTCATCCTCCACCCATCGCCGGTCAAGCTCGAGGCCGAGTCACACCATCTCCGCGTCCACCAACCGGAGCGACTGCGCAGCGACATCAGTTTCCTCGAGCAACTCGCGCCCGGCCTGATCGTCGTCGCTGCCTACGGCCAAATTCTCCCACAGGCCATTCTCGACCTCCCACCGCACGGCTGCCTCAATGTCCACGGCTCGCTGCTCCCGGCGTACCGCGGCGCCGCGCCGATCCAGCGTGCCATCCTCGACGGCCAAGCCGCGACCGGCG
>ERZ651768.766-NODE-766-length-23817-cov-2.910952_pt1 | contig 23817 bp, 21 predicted proteins | sample MGYA00514754_ERZ651768 | MGnify/ENA metagenome assembly ERZ651768
AGCTCGGAGAACAGTTCCCAGCGCTGGTCCGGCACTCCATCCTCGGGCGATTAGGTGCCGCCCTTTGAGTAGTGGTTCCGGAGGGGCGTGTTCTACCTGTAAGCTTCTAGCCCGCTCGATAAACCATTCCATCGATGAGCAATCGAATTCACCAGTCCGGCCGAGACAATCCGCCGTGCTCAGCCGCGCAAGGAGTTCTAGGTCCACTTTTGACGCTAATCGCCGAAACGCGCCATCACCGACGTTGTCGTGCGAGCGATGCCACATCCCCGGCTTGAGGTGATGAGCCACCATACCAAGCACCTGATGTCGCACGTCGAACCCGTCGATGGTGCGGATGTTCAGCCGATCAAGAAAGGTGGTTGCGGGTGCGATGCCTGCTGCCTCATGGTCGAGTGATCGAATTCGCCCGTCAATAACCCGAGTGGTGGCCGGCTTACCAAAATCATGACAGACGGCGCCGAGCATGACCGCGATCTGCGCTGGACGCGCTAGGTCATCGATACGTCTGCGCGCTTCGTCAATGACTAATAAAGTATGGGTCCAGACATCTCCCTCTGGATGCCATTCAGGCTCCTGCGGGCAATTCATAAGTGCGACTAACTCAGGAAAGAGCTGGTCAATGATGCCCAGCGACTGTGCTAACGTGAATCCCTGCGACGGCTTGGACGCGAGCAGGAGCAGTTTGTCGAATTCTCCCCAAACACGTTCAGCCGGGAGGTCGTCGAGGGGAAGGCTTGCGCAAAGGCTTGCCGTCTCTGCTTCAAGGCTGAATTCGAAACGTGCAGCAAACTGGACCGCACGCAAAACTCGTAGACTATCGTCGCTAAACGTGTTCGGGTCGACGGCCCTAAGCAGGCCATCTTTTAGGTCCGCTCGTCCAGAGTAGGGGTCAATATACTCCTCAAGCAGCGGATCCCAGCCGATCGCGTTAATGGTGAAGTCCCGACGCCGGAAGGCTTCATCGTGGGAAAGATTGGGGTCGCCGGTGACCGTGAAACCACGGTGGCCGCGACCACTCTTCGATTCTCGGCGCGGGAGTGCGACATCGATTGAGCCCACCTTGTAGACGGTGAAGCTCTCTCCAACGGCGTTGACCGACCCGAAAGTTGCTAGCAAGTCACGGAGTTGTTCGGCAGACAGACCGTAAACTTCTAGGTCGATATCCTGCGAAGGGTGACCGCGCAGCTGGTCTCGCACCCAACCGCCAATGAACAGGGCGCGCCCACCGGTCTCGCGAACTGCCTGGGCGATCTCGATGGCGAACTCAACCTCGGTACTCATAGTGCATGGTGCATGGGTCGCGCCAGACGAAAGCCGTAATCGGTGTAACGATAGGTTGGGTCCAGCTTGCTCCGTGCAGCCACACGGCTTACGGTCGTGGCGTGTCGCCACGCTCCTCCTCGGGACGCCCGGCGAACGCCGGAGACTGGGCCGGTTGGGTTCAATGCGGGGGATCGCTTGTAAAAGTCTGCGGCATGCCAGTCCGCACACCACTCGTGGATGTTTGCAGCGATCCCAAAGAGCCCGAAGTCGCTGGCCTCCCCGAGCATCACGGGCCATGGGCCGTTGAGTGGGCCACGACCACCGTTGGGTACCCACTCGGGAATCGTGTCGCCCCACGGGTAGTGATGTCCCTGGCGTTGTCCTCGCGCGGCCCGTTCCCACTGCGCTTCCGTTGGTAGGCACGCCGGTCGACCATGGGCCGATAGCCAGTGGCAGTACGCCATTGCATCGTTCCAGCTCACACCGACCACTGGTTGGTCTGGACGAGACAACGCAGGTATTCCCCAATCACGCGGATGCGGATGGCCGGTGGATGCCAGGAACACGTTGTATGCTTCTCGGGTCACTGCGCAGGCGGCGATTTCAAAAGTATCGATCCACACCCGGTGCAGAGGTTGCTCGTCGGCCTGACCGGCTGTGCTGCCCATTACAATCCAACCAGCCGGTATCGATACAAATCCACCTAGTATCGGCACATGATCTGTCGTGACCGGGTCGGACGCACCACGGCCCAATGAGTGATGTTGAAAAGATTTCACGACCATGGAGAGTCAGTGCGTCGCTTGGTCGGAACGTGGGGAAAGTAGATGTTGAATTGAGCGGGCGTAGTAACGCAAAACGATCCGCTCGCGTACTCGACACTTTGTTCCGTCGAGAATCACGATGCCACGCTCGATCATCGGTTCGATCGCCTCGTTAAGGGCTTGTTGGCCAGTTGAGACAGCCAGATTTGCGTTATTACTTCGCAGCACTTCGATGAGTCCGTCGATTCGGTCAGTCAGTTCCGCAAGCTCGATGGAAGGACGCATGGCTGCCGAGACTAGGGCGGTCGGTAGCACCTTGTGCAACTTTCCGATCAAATCGCCGATCCGGCTGGCTAGAGCCATCACCTCGCGACGGGAACAAGGATCGTAACCGCCTAACGGAACCGGCGCGCCGAACGTAACGAAGGCTCGAGACCGATACCCTACCCCGTAGCGCACCATCTCCGCGAGTTCCCGCGCAAACGGCCGCTGTTGCCGCTTGACGCCCTGATGCGCCAGCACCTGATCTTCGAGTACGAAGTCGTAGGCTACGGCCATCGGGACGATCTTTAGGTCGTCTTGACCGGCCTGGAGCGCTGCATGAAGCAGTCCCGTTTTCGGTGTTTTCATGGCGCCGTTGTACGAACGTCCACCTTCGAGATAGACCAAAAAGTCATGGCGCTTTAACAACTCTGCGACATACGCCTTTAGGGTTACCAGATACGCCGGGTCCTTTGTGTTGCGTCGGATTGGGATGGCACCAGTCACATGTCGATGCAAGAGGCCTAGTGCTCCGCCGAACAGGTTGATGCCGGCTGCAATTAGCGGCGGTCGGATGCCATGGTCGTCAAGAATAAGTGGTTCAATGAGGTAATCAAGATGGCTCTTATGATTTGACGCATAGATCACGCGCCCCCGCCCAGTTGCGGCCTCGGCTATCTCAACGGCCTCGGGAACTCTGGTGATTTTTCTAAGGATCGGATACAGCGGATGCTTCAGCGCCCTGTAGAACGGATAGCGCTGCGTTGTACGAAGTTCTTCTATGTAAGCCTGCACCCGTTCGCGGGCCTCGAGACCGCTTTCACCCGGACCGCCGCGAAGGTACCGGGCAACCTCGTCATGCGCAAGCACCGCTTGGGTGATGTCATCCAGCATTCCACCGGCACTATATCATGTGTTTTCAAGCAGATGCCGTGAGTGAAGGTGACCGAATCGGGATTGGTTAGCCCCCGCGTCGGGCTTCCCAGTAGAGCAGGGCCAGGGCGCCCGTGATGTTGGCGAGCATCAACGCTGTCGATAGTGCGTGGAGGCGTCCGAATTGGGTACGGCGCGGGTCGTTGGGGTCTAGGGACGCGACTGGCCCACCAATTTCTTGCTGCATCCGTTCGATAGTCGGGGAGACTCCACGTCCTGAATAGAGACTGATGAGTAACATCGCCACGATGATAACGAAGCGGATTTCGAAGCCGTTGGGCTTCGAGCCGAGAACCGCCATGCCGATTAGGCAAGCCAACAAAAGTCCGGCGATGGCGTAGGAGGCAATGTGAAATCGTTTCAAGGTCTCTCCGAAGACCCGGCCGGCCAAGCTGCGGCCGGTGTCAGGATGATCTTGCTGCAACACTGCGAAGGTCGCTGGCGCAGCAATGCCACCGAGTGCGACCATCCCCCCAAGCCACAGTGCGAGCACCACCACATACACATACCTAAACGCAATCATCGCTGCCATTATAGCGGACTGCTAGGCAGCCTCTGCTTCGAGGTCCTAGCTGCCGGACGACGCTATGGTAGACTCTTGGCTTCGGAGTCGAGTGTTGGCGGTCGATAGATCATCCCTCGTGCCTGCGTTGCGCAACGTCGCTGCGCGCCTTCGTATCGATTCGATCCGGGCGACATCCACCGCCGGAAGCGGACATCCCACCAGTTGTTGCTCGGCCGCTGATGTTGTTGCGGCCTTGTTCTTCTCGGAGATGCGGTTCGACCCCGAGAATCCACAGTATCCCCACAGTGATCGATTTGTGTTGTCCAAAGGGCACGCCGCACCACTGCTCTACGCGGCATGGGCGCAGGTGGGTTTCGTCGGAGATGTCACCGCCTTACGCAGGATCGACTCTGACCTTGAAGGGCATCCCACCCCGCGTCTTCCATTCGTGGATGTCGCAACCGGCTCCTTGGGGCAGGGGGTCTGCGCAGCTGTCGGTATCGCCCTCAACGCACGCCGGTTGCAGTCGCCGTATCGCACTTACGTCCTACTTGGTGATGGCGAGTCTGCGGAAGGGTCGGTGTGGGAAGCCGCGCAGGTCGCCGAGCAACACAAACTGGACAATCTCTGTGGTATCACCGACGTCAATGCCCTCGGTCAGAGCCGGGCGACTCAGTGGGGCCATTCGCTTGAACAGTTCGCACAACGATGGGAAGCGTTCGGGTGGCGGGCGATTATGGTGGACGGGCACGATTTGGACGCGATTTTGACCGCATTCGATGAGGCGCGCAATACGCAGGGCCGCCCAACAATGATCTTGGCTCGGACCCTCAAGGGGAAGGGCGTATCGCTGTTCGAAGGGCTGGATGGGTGGCACGGCAAGGCCCTCAAGCTTGGCGATGACATGAACGCGGCGATTGCAGAGCTTGAAACGCAGATGGTCGACGGCGCTAGTTGTCCACCAATCGCCGCACCTGTGGACGCTCCCGTGGAACCCACAGGCCCGGTGGATGTGAGTGGGATGCCCGCGCCTACCTATGACTTAGGTGCGCAGGTGGCGACCCGGACTGCCTACGGCACCGCGTTGGCCGCTCTTGGGGCGGTCGACCAGCGCGTGGTGGCATTGGATGCGGACGTCAAGAATTCCACGTTCAGTGAGACGTTTGAAAAAGCGCACAGTGCGCGCTTTTATCAGACCTACATCGCCGAGCAGGTTATGGTGGGCGCAGCCATGGGGCTGGCCAGTCGCGGCGCTATTCCGTTTCCGTCCACGTTCGCGTGTTTCCTGTCTCGTGCTTACGACTTCATCCGCATGGCGGGTATCAGCAATCTAAATCTCAAGCTCGCCGGGTCGCATGCTGGTGTGTCGATCGGTGAGGATGGTCCGTCCCAGATGGCACTCGAAGACCTTGCAATGATGCGGGCGGTCCCCAACTGTGCCGTACTGTATCCATGCGATGGCGTCAGTGCTGAGCGCCTCGTCGCTGCGGCGGCTGCACACCAGGGCATGGTCTACATGCGGACCTCACGCCCTAAGACCCCGGTTATCTACCCGCCATCGGAGCAGTTCGTTATTGGGGGGTCAAAGACGTTGCGGGAGAGTCCGAACGACGTTGCGACTGTTGTCGCCGTTGGTGTGACGGTTTTCGAGGCCCTGGAAGCGGCTGACCTGCTCGCCAAGGACGACGTTGCGGTTAGCGTTATCGATGCCTATTCGCTTTCGCCCATTGATGCGGCGACCTTGATTCGGGCTGGCAAGCGCTGCGGCAACGCCCTGTTCACGGTTGAGGACCATTATGTGAGTGGTGGGCTCGGTGATGCCGTGAGTGCGGCCGTCGGAACCGACGGCATCGACGTGCATCGCCTGGCGGTGTCCGAGATTCCACGCAGCGGCAAGCCTGACGAATTACTGGAGAAGTACGGGATTTCCGCCGCGCGGATTGTTAAAGCCGTGCGACGTGTCGTCACTACATCCTAAGCTTCCGTTCCCACCCGCTGCGGAAGTGCCAACGAGTAGCCCGAACTTCATTTGCGGACCGGACAGTCGGACAACGATTAGTCTGTTGTGAGCGGCGGTCTGGGCGGCAGCGTGCGCTTGTGTTCGCTCGCATCTGTCAGTTGCTCGATACGCTTGGCCGACTCGGGGGATACGGCTTCTGGTCCATCCTGAAGGTATGCAGCGAGTTCTGCGTAAGAGAACCCCATCTCAGTTTCGTCCTTCTGACCCACCCAGAGACCAGCGCTCGGTGGCTTCTCGATGATGGGCGCGGGAACCCCGAGCTCCCGTGCCAGGTCTCGCACCTCATTCTTGAGCAGGTTCCCGATGGGCAGTAGGTCGACGCCCCCGTCGCCGTATTTTGTGTAGTAGCCGATCGCCACCTCACTCCGATTTCCGGTGCCGGCCACGAGATAGTTCATCGCGTTCGCCACGAAGTAGAGTGAGGTCATACGGAGCCGAGGTTTCACGTTGGCCAATGGGAGGCGCGATTCGAGGTCGTCGGGTGCTTGAGGCAGCTTGCCTAGTGAGGCGCGCAGTTCACTGGTCAGCGTGTCATACACCGCATCGAGATTGACGGTGATAGTAGGTAGGTCGAAGTGGTCCGCCACGAGCCTCGCATCGGCGGCGTCCTGCGGATCACTGTGGCAGGGTAGGAGTACGCCGACGACAGCGTCGGGCATGGCGAGTTGGCAGAGACGGGCCACGGCCGCCGAATCGATACCGCCACTCAGGCCGACAACCAGACCGTCTGCGCTCGTTCCGTCGACATGCCGACGGATCCAGTTTGTCAGAGGCTCGCTGAGCGAAGTCATCAACCTTTGACTATACGCCGTTGGTTGGGGGTCCTGCAACGACTTCGGTAACAGGTAAGTCGGGTGGGCTGACACCCGAACCGGCCGTGTAGCCAGGATACGCGAGTTCGTCTTGGAAGAACGCGGTCTGTGTGGACAAGAAGAGTAGTGGAACCCAGCCCGCCACAACAACCATACCCAAGGCGACAATCAGCAGCACCAGCAACCAGTGCAAACCTACAGGAACTAAGCTGTAGTTTACTAACACGAAGCTTCCAAACCCGATGAAGCCTATCGTCGCGTTGAGCAGATAGAGTCGGACGACCGAGCCCGGTCGACGCACGACGAACCGGAACCCAGCAGTGATGGCGAAGACCATGCTGCGCCGGTCTTCCACCACCGTACGGATCTTGGCGTAGTCGAGCACGACGTCACAGAAGATGTAGCCGAGGCCGAAAAGTGATCCGAAGCCTAGCATGACGCCAAGATTTATTTGGTTGAACATCATCAATTCGGCTACGTAGAGGCTGCCACCCAGGATGAGAGCGGACAGCAAGTGGAGGCGCAGAAGCCGAAAAAAGAACGTGCCGCAGGCTCTGTGGAATGCGCCATCTCGCATCGGACGGTTCTGAGCGTATCGATGGAGAATCCCGCCGGTCCACCACGCCCGGATGATCGAGTAGGCAACCAAGAGTGCGGACCAGAAAGAATATTGGCCATTAAATCCAAGAACCGCTCCGGTCGTCCACGCCATGAATGAGACAACTGCGAGCAGAACCATCAGCGTGGGAGAGGACAACACGCGCTGGAGGCCCTCGCGAAATGCGGGTGTAATGCTCATCGGATCAGCAGACGTCCGGTCGGTTTCACCGAACGTGGGTCAATGTTGACTGTGCATGGTGCAGCAGTGAAGCATACCAACGTCGGCCCGAGCGTCTCGAGCCATGTGGTTCCAGCGTTAGGAGACAAATCGTATCACCGTTCAGCAGGGTGCCGTGTTCCCGCGAGTGCCTGCCAACGACCCGAGTATAATCGTGGATTGGTTATGCGGCGGCGGTAAGAGAAACAAGCGCCCGCGGAGACGGAGGCAAGGACATGGCAATTCGGGTAATGCATTTTGGTCTTGGGCCGATCGGGATCGCGGTGGCACGCCAGGTGGCGACGCGGCGAGGATTCAAGGTGGTGGGCGCGGTCGACATTGACCCTGAGAAGGTGGGCCGTGATGTCGGTATCGTCGCGGGGTTGAAGCGTCGACTCGGTACGAAGGTCTCGTCGGATGCGCTAACCGCGCTGCGGCGTAGCAAGCCGGATGTGGTCGTGCTGTGCACGAGTTCCTCGCTCCGTGTGGTGACCGCGCAAATCGAAACGATTCTCCGTGCTCGGGTGCCGATTGTGTCGACTACCGAGGAATTGTCTTACCCAGTGTCATCGAATGCGCGGTGGGCACGGAAAATTGACCGTCTCGCCAAACAAGCGAAGGCCGCCGTGCTTGGGACCGGCGTGAACCCTGGTTTCACGATGGACGCCTTGCCGATTACGCTGACCGGTGTGTGCGAGCGCGTTGACCGGGTAGAAGTAGACCGAATCCAGGACGCGCGCACTCGACGCTTACCGTTTCAGAAAAAGATCGGCTCTGGACTTACGAGAGCGCAGTTTCGGAACAGGGTGAAGGAGGGCACCGTTCGTCACGTGGGCCTTGCGGAATCCGTTTCGATGATTGCTGACGCCTTAGGATGGAAGCTCGACCGGATCGCTGATCGCATCAAGCCTAAGATTGCCACTAAGCGTGTGGCGAGTCGGTTTCTCACAGTGGCGGCTGGTGAGGTGTGTGGCCTTGTGCAGGACGGTGTTGGATATTGCGCTGGCAAGGCAGTGATCAAGTTGCATATGGAGGCGTATCTGGGGGCGCCAGAATCGTATGATGCCGTGCGCATCACCGGGTCTCCTCGACTCGCGATGAAACTGGCAGGGGGCGTGCACGGCGATATCGCCACCGCCTCGATCGTGGTGAATTCAATTCCGAAGGTATTGGCCGCACCGCCTGGGCTCCAGACGATGCGGGACCTACCGATCCCTTCGTATGTATCGAGTTGAGGCGGTAATCCGGTTGCGGCGACTGAACGGCATATGGATGACGGCCGAAGGCACTGCTCATCAGCAGTTGACACTGGATGCGTCCGTCTCTACATTCGACCTGTGGCTCCTAGGCGATGGTTCATTCTGTTGAGGGTGTTATGAAACTTCGAGGCGTACTCGCACCGATTCCGACACCGTTTCGCGATGAGGCGATCGACCTCGATGTTCTGGTGCGCAACCTGAGGTTTTGGTTAGGCTCTGAGCTATGTGGCATCGTCGTCCTTGGTACTAACGGCGAAGCAGCACACGTTGATGACGACGAAGCGGACCTCCTTATCGCCAAAACGCGCGAGGTGGTGCCAGCCGACCGAACGCTTGTGGCCGGCACGGCGCGAGAATCTACCCGAGCCACAATCTCGGCGACACGGCGCGCCGGGGCCTTGGGTGTGGACGCCGTGCTCGTTCGGACCCCGGCATTCTTTAAGTCACTGATGACACCCGAGGCGCTGATCGACCATTTCCTGGCCGTCGCTGATGCGTCTCTCGTGCCGGTTCTCCTCTATAACATTCCGCAGGTGACTGGGGTGAGTCTGTCGGCCGAGACAGTCGCAAGGCTGGCCGAACACCCAAACATTCCGGGGATTAAGGAATCGAGTGGCAATGTGTTGCAGGTGAGTCAGCTTGTGAGTGCCACGGGACCTGAATTTCAAGTCGTCGTTGGGTCGGCCCAGACCTACTATGCGAGTCTGAGCGTTGGTGCGGTGGGTGGAATACTCGCTCTGGCCTGCGTGCAGCCGGCGCTCTGTGCTCGACTGCATCAGCTTGTCGTTGAGAACCACCCTAACGAAGCCCTGGTGCTTCAACAGCAACTAATCCCGCTGGCCGAGATGGTGACCTCACGATTCGGTGTTCCGGGATTAAAGGCGGCCATGGACCTGATTGGGGTGGGAGGGGGTGCCCCGCGGTTTCCGCTGCGCCGGTGTACGGATGACGTCGTTCAAGAAATCCGGACAGCACTGACAATGCTCGAAGCGTCCTCAGGGGTGAGTCACTCGGTGTGAGCGCTGACCCGATGAACCCTTCTAAGCGTAGGCTTGACAGTATCTTACGCTGAAGTGGCGTCTTGACACTGTTCAAGGTCACAAGGCAGAATGAAATTGCTATGGAGCAGACGCTGCTCTTGAACGCCACATACGAGCCACTCAAGGTGGTGCATTGGCAGAAGGCGATCACGCTTTTGTGTCAAGGCAAGGTTGAGGTCATTTCTGAGTACGACCGAGAGATTCGGTCGGTCTCGATTAGTTTTAAGCTGCCGTCAGTGATCCGGTTGCTTCGCTATATCCGGATCAAGAAGCGGTTCAATTCCGTACCGTTCTCGCGGGCGAACATTTACGCGCGTGACGATCACACTTGTCAGTATTGTGGGGATGCTTCGGCGACGACGGACCTGACCTTCGACCATGTCGTGCCGGTCGCCCAGGGCGGCCGGAAGGACTGGGGAAACATCGTCACGTGCTGTATCACGTGCAATCGTAAGAAGGGTGGTCGTACACCGGCTGAGGCACGTATGCGCTTGATTCGCAGGCCGCGACGGCCTGAACGAGCCCCCGTGGTTCGTGTAAAGGTTGGGTTACGAGAGACTCCAGACAGCTGGCGGGATTACCTCTACTGGAATGTTGAGCTCGACGAATCGTAACGGGGTACACAACGCGTTCGTTCACCACCTACGCGCTTTTCTCTGACGTCACTATGTCTTGCGCTTCGCCTTCCCCTCACGTATCCGGCGTGCGGCCGACTTGGGCCGTTGGCGGCGGCCGAATTACCGTCCAGGGACACGGGTTCGACCTCGACCCTTTACCAGAGGTACGTATTGGTGGCCGATCGTGCCGTGTCGTATTTGCGTCGCCGCGAGAGCTAGATGTGGTCATCCCAGACGGTGTTGAGGAGGGTTCTGCGCCGGTCCAGGTTGGGACGGTGGAGCCAGCTGCGGTATTCGTCGAAGTGGGTGCACCCATAGCCGAAGGACTACACCAGGTGGATAGCCCCGTCTTCGACCTGGCTGGAAACCTCTATGTGACTTATAGCGGTACAAGAGGAGAGCAGGCGCCGATCGGTATTTTCCGGATCAAATCCGACGGGAGCCGAGAACCGTTCGCCTCGAAGGTGCCAAATCCGACGTCGATGGCTTTCGCACCGTCGGGAGATTTGTATGTCAGTAGTCGGTTCGAAGGCAAGGTCTACAAGGTCACTCCGAAGGGGGAAGTCGATGTCGTGGTCTCCAAATTAGGGTCTACTAGTGGGATCGTATTTGATGAGGAAGGCACGCTTTTTGTTGGCGATCGATCTGGTCAAATCTTTCGCGTCGAGGCTTCTGGACAGACGAGCGTCCTCGCATCACTGCCACCGAGCATCGCTGCTTTCCATCTAGCGGTAGGGCCTGGCGGCAAGTTGTATGTGACTGCGCCGACATTATCGACATCAGATTCGCTTTACTGCATCGATGCCAGCGGTACAGTCGACGTAGTACACGCTGGTTTTGGTCGCCCACAGGGCCTAGCCTTCGACGCTGACGGTAAGCTTCACGTCGTTGAAGCCTTGGCCGGTGCTGCAGGCCTCTACGCACTTACCGACCAGGGGTCCATGGAGCTCACTCTTGCCGCGGAAGCCCTCGTCGGTGTCGCGTTTGGTTCCGCCGGTGAGGTTGTCGTGGCATCAAACGATACGGCCTACCGCCTCTCGCCAGGGGCAGGTCGATAGTCGACCAGCACTGATTTTTTGATCACGGTCGTGATAGCATGACGGGTTTAGGATCGTAAAAAACCCGCTGCTGTACGGCATGGCACACAGTCACATCAAAGTGCGCGGCGCGCGCGTTCATAATCTCAAAAACATCGAGGTCGATATCCCGAGAAATCGGCTGGTGGTCATTACCGGTCTATCTGGTTCGGGTAAATCCTCCCTCGCGTTCGATCCCGTGTATGCGGAGGGCCAGCGCCGTTACGTGGAGTCCTTATCGGCTTATGCGCGCCAGTTTTTGGAGCAGATGGAGAAACCGGATGTTGATTTGATTGAGGGCCTGTCTCCCTCAATTTCTATCGAACAAAAGACAACCGGTGCAAATCCCCGTTCCACAGTTGGTACCGTGACGGAGATTTACGACTACCTCAGATTGCTCTTCGCCAATATTGGTGTTCCACACTGTGCAGAGTGCGGACGGGAGATCACCTCACAGTCCGTCGAGCGCATCATCGACCTAGTGATGCTCGACCCATCTGGTGAGCGGGTGAACGTGCTCGCCCAGATCGTTCGCGGTCGGAAAGGTGAGTTCAAGAAAGAGTTGGCCACTTTGGCGGCGAAAGGCTTCGTCCGGGTTCGTGTTGACGGTGAAATGTATTCTTTGGAAGACCAGATTAAGATCGACCGGTACCGGAATCACACGATCGAGGTTGTAGTCGACCGTCTGGTCGTTAAGCCTGACCCTGACGTGGTACGCCGCCTCGGTCAATCGATTGAAATTGCTCTCGAGCTTGCTGACGACACCGTCATCATTAACACTCACAGTGGCGGCGACCGACTGTTTTCCAGACGGCTTGCTTGTCCCCACTGTGGGATTAGCATGCCGGAGATGACGCCGCGAGCATTTTCTTTCAACTCGCCACAAGGTGCCTGCCCCGATTGCCAGGGGCTCGGTCTCGTCCATGACTTTGACCCGTCTCGGATCATCCCCGATCCTAGGAAGACGCTCAGTGACGGCGCGATTGCTCCATGGGTGCACGGCGATGAGAAGTCTGTCAAAGCAGCTCTCAATGATCTGCATCGTCGTTATGAAATTCCTTTGGATGTGCCGTTCGGTAAGCTGTCGCGAAAGCTGCGCCAGGTCGTTCTGTTTGGGGCAAAGAGTTCGGTCCGTAAGAACAGTCGTCCGGGACGCCGGACCAGGACCCGTAAGACGACTCAAGCGAAGTCGGGCTTTGAGGGTGTAGTACCGAACATGCGTCGGCGCTACCTAGAGGGTCGATGGGCCGACAAGGAAATACTAGAGCCGTATCGCGCTTCCGGGCCGTGCACTTCGTGCGCGGGAGAGCGATTGAGGCCGCAGAGTTGTGCTGTGATCGTTAAAGGCGCGACGATTGCGGAGTATGTCCGACTTCCAGTTAGTGACGCGCTCCTACGTTTTGAGGCGATGGAGCTCACCGAACGAGAGGTCAAAATTGCTGGTCGCGTTGTGAAGGAGATCCGTGACCGCCTGCGCTTTTTGAATGACGTCGGAGTTGGGTATTTGACGCTGGGGCGGAGGGCAGCGACGCTGTCAGGTGGGGAGGGCCAACGGATCCGGTTGGCAACGCAGATTGGTGCAAATCTCACCGGGGTGCTTTATGTGCTCGACGAACCGTCCATTGGTCTTCATCAACGTGATAATCGACGTTTGTTGACTACGTTGGCGCGACTGCGTGACCTAGGGAACACGGTCGTTGTAGTCGAGCATGACGAGGAAACGATCAGGGCAGCTGACTATGTGATCGACCTGGGCCCGGGGGCTGGGGAGCACGGTGGTCGGGTTATCTTCCAGGGTCCAGTATCAGAGCTGCTGACTCATGGAGATAGTGGGTCACTTACTGGAAGTTACCTGCGAGGGGAACGCGCGATCCCAGTGCCTCATACACGCCGAGTCTGGCAACGTGGGACGCTCAAAATCCGTGGCGCACGGTGTAATAACTTACAGAAGATCAACGTGACCATCCCGCTAGGTGTGTTCACTGCGATCACTGGCGTGAGCGGTTCCGGAAAATCGACGTTGGTCAACGACATTCTTTATCGCGCCTTGGCCAAGGTGCTCTATCGCGCCTCGGACGAGCCTGGTCCGCACGACGGCATCGACAATGCCGAACTAGTGGATAAGGTGATACAAATAGACCAGCTACCGATCGGTCGCACGCCACGTTCGAATCCGGCAACTTATACCGGCCTCTTTACTTTCATAAGAGAGCTGTTTGCAATGTTGCCCGAGGCGAGAGCGCGTGGATTTCGTCCTGGCCGTTTCTCATTTAATGTTAAAGGTGGACGGTGCGAAGCATGCCAGGGTGATGGTGTGACTTCTATTGAAATGCACTTTCTACCAAACGTGTACGTGACGTGTGAGCATTGCAAAGGGAGACGGTACAACCGCGAAACGCTCGAAATTAAATACCGAGGCAAATCGATTGCTGAAATCTTGGACTTGACCGTCGATCAGGCAACACCGCTCCTCGAAAACTTCCCACCTCTTACAACAAAACTGCAGACCCTCCGCGCCGTCGGTCTTGGCTACATCAAACTCGGGCAGTCGGCGACAACGCTGAGCGGCGGTGAAGCGCAACGGGTCAAGCTGGCTAAGGAACTCTCACGCCGTGGGACGAGCCGCACTCTATACATTTTGGACGAACCGACGACGGGACTTCATTTTGAGGACACACGCAAGCTGTTAGACGTACTAAACCAGCTCGTTGACCAGGGGAACACCGTAGTAGTTATTGAGCACAATCTCGATGTCATTAAGTCAGCCGATCACATCATTGATCTCGGACCCGAGGGAGGAGAGGCTGGCGGGCAGATCGTTGCAGAGGGCACTCCAGAGGAGGTTGCTGCTGGAGCAAAGTCCTTTACAGCTAGCTATTTGAGGCGACTTTTCAATGGTCACGAGATACAGTGAATGTGATAGAGTCTCACGCTTGGGCAGGTTTGCGTGGTTATCACGTCTTGTGACCCCATGAGGCTTTCATTCCGCGCATAGTTGTTGCCAAAGAAACGATTAAATGCGCTTTCAGCAAACGCTACGTCGCTCCGTCACGTGTGCCGGGATCGGGCTTCACTCTGGCCACAAGGTTTCTCTCTCTCTGAAAGCTGGGTCGCCTGACTCGGGTATTCGGTTCCGTCGCGCTGATCTCGGTGGCCATGAGATACCTGCAATGGTCGCAAATGTTTCTGGCATCCGTTACGCGACAGGACTGGAAGTGGATTCTGCATCGGTAGAGACGGTCGAACACCTCCTCGCGGCACTGATTAGTATGGGTGTGGATAACGTCATTATCGAGTTGAACCAGCGAGAAGTGCCGATCATGGATGGCAGCGCGGCACCGTTCGTCTATCTGGTCCAGGAGGCTGGGATCAGGCGTCAGGCGAAAATGCGGCGCTTTTTGAAAGTCACCCGACCGATCTCTTTGTCGATGGGTGATAAACAAATTGCGCTATATCCGTCCGATCACTTTAAGATCACCTACAGTATCAGCTTCGACCATCCGTTACTCGCGAACCAGTCGCGGGAAATCCAGTTAACAGAGAAGAGTTTCGTCGACCAGATCGCGCCCGCGCGGACGTTTGGCTTTCTGAAGGAAGTTGAAAGGCTGCGGCGGCAAGGGCTAGCGCTCGGAGGGTCGCTCGACAACGCGATTGTGCTCAGTGAATCTGGTGTGTTGAATCGCTCACTACGTTTTGAAGACGAGTTTGTACGTCATAAGATCCTTGATGCGATCGGGGATCTTGCGTTGATAGGGCACCCGTTAATTGGACACCTTGTGGTAGACCGCGGCGGTCATGCCCTGCACACCGCGTTCGCGGCAATGGTCCTTGAGAACGTGGAAGCTTGGGAGGTTGTAGAGTCCACAGTCGATGCTACAACCGGAGCCCCGTTACTTGTGCCGGTCAAATCTACCACCTGACCAAGTACGTCCTTCACAGTGGAGTAGTCTGAGTAGCGAAAAGCGGCTCTAGTTCCCGCCTAGCGGTCTATGTGTTCCGAATCGGTCGATCGCTTGTGGAGCGTTTCCCCCGATCTACAATGTTAGCGAAGCCCTGACGCTAGTCAGCGAGCAATGAAGCTTTAATTGCCCTTCCACTTAGTGTAGAGAACGTGTCTGACACAGCATTTCATGATTCACCGGATGGTCTCGCGTGTCAGACCGTGCCGCTTGCGCGAGTGGCTCAGACAGAAGGCACGCCAGTCTACGTCTATGCGGCTCATGTCGTTCGCCGCCAGTTCTCGGTGTTCGATGCCGCATTCAAGAAACATCCTCACGCGGTCCACTATGCACTAAAGGCGAACTCGACTCTGGGTATACTGCGTCTATTGCATTCTCTGGGTTCAGCTGCAGACGCGAATTCCTCAGGCGAGATCGATGTGGCTTTGCACGCTGGTTTCACTCCGAATCAGATAGTCTTTACAGGCGTCGGAAAACGGACCGAAGACTTGGCCAAAGCGGTGTCTCTAGGTCTCAAGGCAATCAATGCAGAGTCAGTAGGGGAGTTGGAGCGGATTGATGCGATCGCCATCGCGCGCGGCCAAAGAGCTACCGTGGCACTCCGCGTAAACCCCGATATTGAATCGATGAGCCATCCACACATTTCCACTGGCGCCAGCCGAGATAAGTTCGGTGTTGCGTTGAGTGAAGCACCGGCGATTTGCCGTGAGATGGCAACGCGACCTGGGCTCAGGATCGTAGGTATCCACGTCCATATTGGTTCCCAAATCGTTACAGTCGAACCGCTCCGCCGCGCTGCTGCGACGGCTGTCGACCTGGCGCGAACACTTATGGCCGAGGGTTTGCCACTTGAGTACGTGGATGTAGGAGGAGGTGTAGGCATATCTTACGACGGCACCCCCGGTCTCGACCTCACCGCATATGCCGAAGCTTTACTCAAGGAAGTGAGCGGTTCAGGTCTAACGCTCGTGCTGGAGCCCGGAAGGTTCATTGTTGGGCCAGCGGGAGCACTCGTCTCACGCGTCATCGACGTGAAGTCACACCCTGACGGTAAGACCTTTGTGGTTCTAGATGCGGGAATGACTGAGTGCCTGCGCCCCGCGCTCTATGGCGCTCGCCACCGTGTAATTGCGGTCGAGTCACGTGTTGGAGCGGATTGCGCTGTTGATGTTGTCGGTCCTGTCTGCGAGAGTAGCGATTCGTTTGGAGCCGATTACCAATTACCACCAATACAGGTTGACGATCTCATGGCGATTCTTGACACCGGTGCCTATTGTGCCGCTATGTCCTCGAATTATAATCGCCGTCCGATGCCGGCTGAGGTTTTGGTCGAGGACGGAGCGTGGACCCTCATTCGACGACGCCAAACTGTGGAGGCAATGTTGGCTCAGGAGGTGTAGCACCTCTCTTGGTGGCCGGCAACAATTGATCAGATGGCGGGACTTCTTATTGCATTCGAAGGGCTAGATCAAAGCGGGAAAGAGACCCAGGCCCAGCACCTTCGTAGTCATCTAAGGGAGCAGGGGCACAAGGCTCGCGTCGAATCCTTTCCGGATTACGGTACCTCAATCGGCGAAGAAATCGCGCGTGCCTTACAGGGTGAGCGCGAGTATGTACCCGAAGTGATGCAGTTGTTGTATGTTGCGAATCGCTTCGAGCGTCGAGCAGACCTCGATCGCTGGTTGGCTGGTGGCCTCATAGTGATCTGCGACCGCTACTTGGCTTCGAGTATCGCTTATGGTGAAGCGCAGCACTTAGACCCAGTGTGGTTGATGGACATGCAGCGGCATCTGCCAAAGCCAGATCTCACAGTTCTGCTCGACATTTCAGCTGATACGGCGGCTCGTCGGAAGGTTCAGGATCGCGATCGCTACGAGCGAGACCTAAAGCTGCTCACGCGGGTACGAGAGAATTACTTGAGGCTAGCAAATGACGAGCGTTGGGTCACGATTGATGGGGAGCGATCGAAGGCCGAGGTTTCGGAGGCGGTCATTGTGGCCGCCACGGCACGGCTTTCACTACCGTAGTTGTTCCTACCTGTTTTGTGCCTTACGTCTGAGTCGGCCGTCGTATAACCTCGGCTAATTATTCAGCCGTTTCTGACTCGTCCACCTCAAGTCGTTCGGCACTGCCCCAGAGTTGCTCCAAGCCGTAAAAAGCTCGAACGTCCGGAGTGAACACGTGGACCACGAAGTCGAAGAAATCCAGCAATATCCATTCGGCATGTTCAGTCCCTTCAACGATGGCTGGTTTTGAGCCGCATTGTCGCAGTTGATCTTCGATACCTTCGGCGATTGCCTTAACTTGGCGGGGGTGTAGGCCTGAGCAGATCACGAAAAAATCAGTAAAAGCAAAAGCGGTTCTCAAGTCCAACACGACAACATCAGAGGCCTTCTTGTTCTGTGCCGCAAGGACACTCATCCGAATAGCCTCAGGTAACCCAGGAAGCGCGCTCTTCTGTCCTTCTGTATCGTTCATTGAAATTGCTTACCCCTTGGTGCCGGTCCATAGAGATGGTGCGCGTGGATATACCGTGCGACGCCGCTCGGCACGAGGTCATCGACCGATGCACCGACAGACAAGCGGTGGCGGATAACGCTGGATGCAATGTCTGGCGTATTAGCCTCGACCGTAAAAATTGCTGTCCGTTCGTCATCTGGAAAACAGTCGAAGCCCCCGAGGCTTACCTCGTGAAATCTGTGCGCTATTTCTGGAAGCTTGTGCCGCAGCGTGCTCAAGTCGTGGCCAGGTCGCGATAGGACGACGAAGTGCGATTGATCGAGTAGCGTTGGATAGCCCTGCCAGGCGGTGATGTCTGCAAAGGCATCAGCACCAGTGATGAAGAACAATTGTGATGTTGATTGGCCTGCATTAATCAAGCGCTGCAGTGTTTCTGTGGTGTATGTAGGTGCCGGATCGTGCAGTTCCAAGTTAGAAGCGGCCAAACCCTGGTGGTCCTTAACTGCTAGTTCCACCATTGCGAACCGGTCCGAAGCCGATGCCACCGGTGCCGATAATCGATGGGGCGGTACTCGGGCCGGGACTAGGAGTACGCGGTCAAGCTTGAATACTCGCCTGGCGGTTTCAGCGATGGCGACATGTCCATTATGCGCTGGGTCGAACGTTCCGCCGAGTAAGCCGGTTCGCTCGAGCGTATTCATTTTGGTGTTGCCGGAAGGATCGGTTGACTGATCCCCGATACAGTTTGCCAGAGCGCTTCAAGTAGCGGTTGCAGTCCTTCGCCGGTGACCGCGGAAATTGGATAAACAGGGACCTCCTGCTCGCGAAGCATAGCACTAAGACGGTCGAGCCTTGACGGTTCGTCTAATGCATCGATTTTGTTTGCGGCGACTACCTGAGGTCGCTGGTCGAGTGGGCCGACTCCGTCATTTGAATTAGTGGGATAGAGGGCTAGCTCACGGCGGATTGCATCATAGTCGTGAAGTGGGTCTCGACCCGATGACGATGATACGTCGATGATGTGTACCAGAACCTTGGTGCGCTCGAGATGACTGAGAAACCGATGCCCTAGGCCATGTCCAGTGTGGGCACCTTCAATAAGACCTGGTATGTCCGCGACAACAAAGCTACGGTTATCAGACAGACTCACGACACCAAGATTAGGAGACAGTGTGGTGAAGGGATAGTCTGCGATCTTTGGTCGTGCGGCTGAGATGTGTGCGATGAGAGTCGATTTTCCAACGTTCGGGAACCCGACGATCCCCACGTCGGCCAGCAGCTTTAACCTCAGCCGTAGTTGCCGGTCTTCTCCCTCGAGGCCAGGTTCCGCACGACGGGGCGCCTGGTTGGTCGAGGTTGCGAATTTGCCGTTACCACGGCCTCCTAACCCACCTTTCGCAGCGATTACCCGCTGACCAACATCGGTGAGATCGGCCAATTCGACGGGGCCATCTTCGGTCAGTTCGTAGACGATGGTGCCCACGGGAACTTCGAGGTCGAGGTCAACGCCGTTACGTCCAATTCGATTCGCACCTTCACCATGGGCGCCGCGCCTGGCACGAAACTCAGGACGAAATCGATAGTGAACCAGTGTGTTGTGATGGGGGCTGGCGATGATATTAATGGAGCCGCCACAGCCACCATCGCCGCCGTCAGGACCCCCTCGCGGGACGAACTTCTCTCGACGAAAACTGAGACAGCCTCGGCCGCCGTGGCCGGCGGTGATACGGATGTCGACTTCGTCGACGAACATGGGAGCGTTTGCAGCGCCTAAAACTTTCTCGGGGCGCGGTAAAATTACTCGAGTTTCAGGTCTCGAGGGGCAGCACGCTTATGACTCGGCCACGAGCTCCGTGGTTCTCAAAGCGCACTCGGCCAGCGGTTTTCGCAAAGAGTGTATCGTCTTTACCTAAGCCGACGTTGAGGCCTGGCCGAAAACGCCGTCCGCGTTGCCGGATTAAAATAGCTCCACCAGGGACTAGGCTGCCGTCGTATTTCTTGACCCCCAGCCGTTGGGCGTTACTGTCCCGTCCGTTCCGTGAGCTACCCTGTCCCTTTTTATGTGCCATCGCTTCGTACCTGCGGGGATATTGCTATGTCTATACGCGAATGTCTTTTACCCGGACGCGCGTTAGTACACTCCTGTGCCCTAAGGTCCGTCGCATCCCCTTGCGACGCTTCTTCTGAAAAACTCTAATTTTCGGTCCACGGACCTCAGCATCGACAACACCCACAACTGACGCATCCGTCACATAGGGCGAACCAGTAACAACCTCTCCGCCATCCTTGCCGACCAGCAACACTCGGTCGAAGCTGATTTCCTGTCCAGCTTCCTTAGAGACGCGGTCAATCGTGACTAGCGCGCCTGGGCTGACTCGCACCTGCCGCCCACCGCTTTGAATGATTGCATACACCGCCAACGCTCCTCAATTTATGCTCAAGCCCTGCCGACCCAAGAATTCCAAATATCCTAGTGTGGACCCACAGGGGCACCACGGGGAAGCTCGGACGGGCTGTGTCAGCACCCTAGAATATCACTCTGTGAGATGTCACTGCAAAACAAGAGTTTGTGGGGGAACGCCAAGCTAGGGTCACGCTACCTCAATAATATGCGTGTGCCGCGAATGGTCTCTGTACTTAACGCGCCGAGGAAGGTTGGGATCAGCCGGTCCATTAACTCGAAATATGAGGAAAGTGCGGGCGTGTTCTGCTCGGCCTCGTACAGGATCTCCTCTCGGTGTGACTCAGTGTACAGAGTGGCGCCTGTTCGTCCATCAATGAAGATGAATTTCTGGCTGAGGACGTACCCGGTACGCTCTCGGTAGGCGCGAACTGGCACGACACGTCGTCGCCCGAACGAATCATAGGATTCTTGCTCCTGCGTAACAAATCCGGCGCGCGCATGCGGAGTAAACAACACCGTACCTGTCACGATTAGCGGTTGCTGGTAACTGGTGCCCAGTTCTTGCCAGAAGCCGATGTCAGCAAAGACACGCTCGTATTCCTCCAACTCCTGCTCCTCAGTAATCGTGTTTGGCTCGGCCAGAGGAACGGCGTCACCAAAGCCTTCGCCGACCTCCTTTCGGAGGGCCATGTCGGCCAGTGCCATTACATCGGCTTCGACTACCCGTAAATCTGATCGATTTCTAAGTTGACTACGCAACAGGCGCGCAGTTTCACGGTTGGCATCGACTTCATCACTACCACCGGCTATGAATCCGGCGATGAGAATGTGACTGAAGGATGAGACATCGAGCTTTGGCTGGAGAGGTGTTTCGATCGCAATTTCGTGAAGCGACCCGGCGCTACTGCACGCCGTTAGTAAAGCCAGAGTTACCGCGCTGCTAGCGACTCGTCCGCTCATTTAGTTCTTTGAATAAGTCGAAATTCTGTTGGATTGTCAGATTGCCAGGATCGAGTTTGCCAGCCTGCTCGTATGCTTTGCGAGCATCGTCGAATTTACCCGCGTGCTCGTAGGCGATGGCGAGGTTGTTCCAGGCAGCCGCATAGGTGGGATCAATCTCCACAGCTCGGTTCCATCGATATGTGGCCTCACGCCACAAGCCGCGTTCGGCGACTTCAATGCCGAACTCGACTTGGCGTTTCGCATCAGAGCGGTCATCGGCTGAGATGGCCGGCGACACGGTAGCCAAGGCCAGCAGGAGAGCAATGCTCAGGTTCAATTTAGGCACCAGAATTCCACTATAGTCAGGGACGCTTAAACGGTGCAAGTAGTTTCATTTGTTCGCTAACAGAACATGTCCCGCTGGCAATCTGTGAAGAAGCTGTCACGCTGCAATGTACTAGCAATTCTGGTAGCCCCCCAGCAATCAGGCCACTATTTCGGCTTATGCAAAGGTTCTGGAGTGTCTGGACGATACCCTGTGGGAGAGTGCTCGTTTCTGTCTGGAGGACAGGTGAAAGTAATATGCAGGCGCTGTTTTCACGGATGCGCGTTAACAACAAGCGGGAACCCATCGCTTTGGTTCGTTTGCTATCCCGCTTACTGTGGCGTATCGCGGATCCGTTAAATGCGTCTCGCCAGGGCGTTTTTTCCGTGTAAACGGAAAATGGTAACGTAAGTTACCGGCGTCTTTCGGTGTTAAGCACGCCGTGGTAGGTCTACGGAACAGGTTGAGGATCGCTGCTATGCCCAAGTCCCTGATGGTGGTCGAATCGCCCGCGAAGGCGAAGACCATCAATAAGTATCTCGGTAAGGACTTTATAGTCGTGGCCTCAATGGGACACATTCGTGATTTACCGAAAAGTAAATTGGGTGTAGATATTGACGAGGGGTTCGTTCCGGCGTACGAACCGATTCCCGCGCGTAAGAAGGTTATTAAAGAATTACGCGCAGCGGCGAAGAATGTCGCCAACATTTATGTAGCAACAGACCCGGATCGTGAGGGCGAGGCGATCGGTTGGCACCTGGCCAAGGAACTTGCCGGGAAGAAGCGTAAGATTCAGAGGCTCACCTTCAACGAGATTACGAAGACCGCAATTCTGGAAGCACTCGAACACCCCGGCGACATTGATCAGAGAATGGTCGATGCGCAGCAGGCTCGTCGTGTCTTGGACCGCCTTGTTGGCTATAAGCTTAGCCCGCTCTTGTGGGACAAGGTGCGCCGCGGACTAAGCGCCGGCCGTGTGCAATCGGTGGCTTTGCGACTGATTTGTGATCGTGAGCAGGCGATCGAACGATTCCAGCCTGAAGAATACTGGCATATCTTCGCTCGGCTTGCAGCCGGTCAGCCACCTGAGTTCGAGGCAAAACTGACAAAGCGGGATGGCGAAACGATCAAAGTCGGCAATGAAGGCGAATCGAAAGTCGTTCTCGACGCTGTTGCCAACGAGCCATTTATCGTTGACAAGATCGCAAAAAAGGAGCGCAAGAAGAGCGCGGCTCCACCGTTCATAACAAGCAAGCTCCAACAGGCATCGAAAATGCCGGTGAAGCGGACGATGATGATTGCTCAGCAGCTCTACGAAGGTATCGAGTTGCCTGGCGATGGGTCCGTCGGGCTCATTACTTATATGCGGACTGATTCAACTCGTGTCTCGACCCAGGCGATCGAGGACGTTCGTGCCCATATCACGAAGGTATTCGGTGACGATTACTTGCCGAAGACACCGAATACCTTTCGTGCGAAAACCGGCGCTCAGGATGCTCATGAGGCGATACGACCAACCTCAATGCAGTATGACCCCGAGACGATTAAGGAGCATCTGACGCGTGAGCAGTACTCGCTATACCGGATGATATGGAACCGGTTTGTCGCGTCTCAGATGCCTCCTGCTCAATTCGACGACACTACTGTTGATATTGGCGCTGGTCTTTATACCTTCCGGGTAAAGGGATCAGTGCTGAAATTTAAGGGCTGGATGGCCGCCCACGAGCTGAACACTGAGGCGAACGCGGCTGAGGGGAATGGCCAGAAAGGAGACGAACCTGGGGACGACATCGTGTCTAGCGCCTTGCCGGTGATGCAGCAAGGAGAACGGTTAGAACTTAAACAGCTCCGTCCGGAGCAAAAATTTACGCAACCACCGCCACGGTTCAGTGAGGCAACGCTCGTGAAGGAACTTGAAGAGAATGGCATCGGTCGACCTAGTACGTATGCGGCGATCATAGGGGTGTTACAGACGCGGGAATACGTCGCGAAAATTGAAGGACGGTTTAAGCCAACTGGGCTCGGCAAACTAGTGACAGAACTACTTGCTAAGAGTTTTGATGACATCCTCGACGTCGAGTACACGAAGGACTTGGAAGACTCATTGGACAAGATTGAAGATGGTAAGGCCGATTATCGCGGCACCATCGAGAATTTCTATGGAAAATTTAGTGCTGACCTGAGTCAGGCGGCCGAATCGATGCCAAACATCAAGGTCGAGGGCTTGCCAAGTGACGAGGTCTGCGATAAGTGCGACTCGCCGATGATCGTGAAGGTCGGCCGCTTCGGTCTTTTCCTCGCGTGCAGTAGCTATCCAGATTTCCAACTGACGCCGGTAGGGAGAAAGTATTTGGCGG
>ERZ651768.767-NODE-767-length-23810-cov-5.455821_pt1 | contig 23810 bp, 18 predicted proteins | sample MGYA00514754_ERZ651768 | MGnify/ENA metagenome assembly ERZ651768
TTTTTCTTTTCTCTTTTTTATTTCCTCAGCCTGACCAGATTAGTGCTAAAGATATAATGAAAGCAATGGATGAAAATCTCAATGCAAAATCTAGAATAATCACCAGTAAAATGGTTGTCCGTGGCAGACGTAGTAGCCGAACTATTGAATCAAAAAATTGGGTAGTTGGTACTGATCAGGCATTCACCGAGTATCTATCCCCGCCAAGAGAAGCGGGAACAAAAATGTTAAAACTCGGAGACAAGTTGTGGACCTACTCTCCACAGACTGATCGGGTTATCCAAATATCCGGTCACATGCTCAGACAGTCTGTAATGGGTTCCGATATGTCTTACAATGATATGATGGAAGACAGGCCAATAGAAGAGCTTTATGATGCTACCATAGAAGGATCTATCGAGATTAATGGTAGAGAGCACTGGATTATGGTACTAGATGCAAAAGTAAAGGGTCTTTCTTACCCAAAAAGAAGGTCATGGGTGGATAAAGAATATCTACTCCCTATCAAAGAGGAGCTCTATGCTAAGAGTGGTAAGCTGCTTAAAACTGCATCATTAAAAGGAATAAAAAAGGTTCAAGATCGATGGTTCCCCTCTAAGTTCATTTACAAAGACGAACTAAAAAGAAACAGTAAGGGGACCGAGTGGATTATAGATAGTATAGAGTTTAATATAATTATTCCCGCCTCTCGATTTTCAAAAGCATTACTCCGAAAATAGCACAACTGTTTCAATGTGCGGAGTATGGGGAAACATATCCACCATTACTGCAGTTTTAATTTTATATCCATTATCAGCAAGCACCTTTGCATCTCTGGCCTGTGTAGTGGGATTGCAAGAAACATAGATAATTTTTTTGGCTTTTAACTTGTGTAAATAGCTTGACATATCTGGGTGCATCCCTGCACGAGGAGGATCAACAACGATTACATCTGGTTTTGGTACTCTTCTTGGCAGTTGTCCTGATTTGAAAAAAGTGTCAAGATTTGCTTTTAAAAAATGGGTGTTATCTACTTTATTTATTTCAGAATTTTTTTCTGCATTCTCTAAGGATGATCTTATAACCTCAAAACCATATACCTCTTTGGCATTTTTTGCCAGATATAGTGAGATACTTCCGGTGCCACAATAAAGATCATACACAATTTCTTTACCAGTAAGGTCTGCTGCTTTTACAACCTCATTATATAATGTTTCACCTTGGTATGTATTTGTCTGAAAAAATGAGTTAGCTGAAATTTCAAACTTTAACCCACCTATTCTTTCTTCAATATACGGATTACCAAATATGAGATTTTCAAACTCTCCAAAAGCCACATCAGCCTTACGGGTGTTTACATTATTGACCATTGATGTTATCTCAGAAAAATCATCTAAAAGCCTGTCAGTTAATGGAGACAATTTATTTATATCATCATAAGCCGTAACAATATTGACCATAAGCTGGTTTGTGTGTATACCATATCGTAACATTAGATAACGTAGAAACCCTATGTTGGTCCTTGGATTATATGGTTTTAATTCAGGATGATTTATACATACCTCACGTGCAGCAGATAATATTTTATTTCCAATTTCAGGTTGGATGTGACACTCATCGATATCAAGAATTTTATCAAATCGACCAGGAATATGTAAGCCTAATGCGAAAGAGTTGTCAACACCTTCAGGCTCAGACTCCAACACCCAGCGGTTAGAAGAAAAAGTGAATTCCATTTTATTACGATAATTATATATTGGATCTGCACCTTTAATATCACTTAGTTTAAAATCAAGAAATCCACCAATTCTGTGAAATGCTTCTTCAATTTGTTTCTCTTTTTCTTTTAATTGTTCCTTGTAGGATAGATTTTGGACCTTACTACAAATCCAATAATGACTGCATTTCACATCTACAGCGTTTGGAGAATCATTAATAATGCTAATTACTCTGGCTTCAGCGTATCCCTTTTTCTTTTTATATATGAGAGCATTCACTGTCTGGCCAGGAATAGCATTTTTTACAAATATAACAAAATTATCTTTTTTTGCCAGGCCCATCCCCCCATACGCCAAGGAATTAATTTTTAGCTCAAGCTCCATCCCTTTTTTGATTGTTAAAATATCATTCATTTATTATTGAAAGCGCATTGCTTGTGCCAATACGATTTGCTCCAGCCTGAACCAACCTATTTAAATCCGAAAGAGTTTTAACACCACCACTTGCCTTTACACCCATATCAGGACCAACCGTTTTTCTAATTAGTTGAACATCTTTTTGTGTCGCACCGGCGAAAGAAAATCCTGTAGACGTTTTGACAAAATCAGCACCCGCATTCTTAGCGATTTTAGAGGCCAACTTTTTTTCTTCATCACTTAATAGACAGGTTTCGATAATTACTTTGACACAGTTCCCATCAGCAGCAGCTACTACTTTTTCTATCTCAGATTGTATTAACCTAGTGTTTCCATCTTTAAGAGCAGAAATATTGATAACCATGTCTAACTCTTCAGCTCCATGGTGTATTAGATACCTTGATTCTGCAAATTTCATTTCAGAAGAATCAGCCCCTAAAGGGAATCCAATAACAGTACATACTTTTGGGTTTTCATTATTTAAAATATCTGCTGCTAATGGGACAAAAACCGGGTTTACACATACTGAAAAAAAATTATTGCCCAATGCTTCTTTACATAATTTCTCTATTTCTGATTTTGTTACATCTTGCCTGAGATTCGTATGGTCAATATATGTTGATACAGATTCCATTAGACGATCCTCTTAATTTTTAAAATTAATTCTTGAGCCTCTTGTTCCGAAGACGCTTCAGCATATATCCTCATTATTGGTTCAGTGTTTGAACTTCTAAGATGAATCCACTTGCCTTCCCATATAAACTTTAATCCGTCGCTCGTGTTTTTTTCTGCTTCAGGAAAAAGATCATTCACTTTAGATAATAATAATTCTTTGTCTAGGCCTTTAATGCTTATTTTATCCTTAACTATTTTATACTGAGGTAGAGTATGATATATAGCACTTAGCGAGTCTTCAGATTGTGACATGCGGTTTAAAACCATTGTGGCTGCCACTAGTGAATCTCTACCTAGGTGACACTCCCTAAGAATAACACCACCATTACCTTCTCCGCCCAGGTTTGCTCCAATATCATTCATTTTATTGACCACATTAATCTCGCCAACTTCCGCGCGTTCAACAGAACATTTCCTTGAAGTGGCTAACTTATCTAACGCTAAAGATGTTGACAAATTTGTGACAAATTTTTCTTTTGTTTGCATAGTGTTAAGATAACCATCGGCTGCAAGAACTAAAGTATACTCTTCACCTAGCGGTTGACCATTTTCATCCACCACAGCAAGTCGATCAGCATCGGGGTCTACTGCAAAACCAACATCAGCCTGATGATTAATCACCTTTTCAGATAAGCCTAGCAATTGCTCTGGCAGGGGTTCTGTACCTCTTGTGAATTCTCCATTGGGTTCGCAGTTTAGTATTATAACCTCGCAACCCAAAAGCTCTAACATGGCGGGTAAAGCATGTGACCCAGCACCATTAACAGCATCAATTACAACTTTAAATTTCTTCTGTCTAATATTATCTAGATTGATACATTCTAGTGAGGTACACTTGACCGTATGCTTGTGTATAGCATTTTTTTCTTCCCAAAGCATACCTTTTTCCTGCTCATGTAAACTATCAGGAGTGAAGTTGTCGGCATCCCCAAAAAGTTTTTCACAGTCTTTTAAATGAAAAAATGTACTATCTTCTCTGACAAATTTTATTCCGTTCCAGTCTATTGGATTGTGGCTAGCAGTTATAATAAATCCTCCAACGGCTTCTGTAGTGTGAACCATGAACTGTATTGTTGGGGTTGGAACTATTCCACAATATATTACTGTTCTACCTCGCTTAAGCAATTCTTCGATCATTATTTCAATAATAGTTTCTCCAGAGGGGCGACTATCTCTGCCAGCATATACAACGCCTGGCTTAAGAGTAGTATGTAACGCATTAGCGTACTGAATAATAGCGTCTCTATTTAGATCTTCTTTTACAAGACCTCTTATCCCAGATATACTTCTAATTAGCATTGCAAGAACCTTATGGTAAAATACTTATAATGAATATTAGGTCTACTAAAGTATTATAATTTGAAATTAATAATATAAAAGGGCTTGATCTAATACGGGCCCTTTATAACTAATAATTATAGAAAACTATTAATTTTGACGACCCCGCCGATTATCAGTTGGACGTCTAGTCCTACGTCTTCTAGCAGCTCGTGGATTATTTCTTAAAGCTTCTATTCTGGCATTTCTGGCCATTCTACGTGTAGCCTTTTTTCTAGCTTCTCGCTTTTCATCACTAGGCTTAATATAAAATGATCTACTACGAAGTTCTCTTAGTACACCAGCTCGTTCCCATTTCTTTTTAAACCTTCGTAAAGCTCTTTCAAGAGATTCTTTGTCTCTTACTTGTATTTCTACCACTTGATTCACCTCCTCAAGGATTTTTGTGGTATATTAAAATTGCCGCGGATTTTAATCGTCCCTTTGTTTATAAACAAGGATTAAACAAGAGAGGCAAACTCCTGAATGGTTAGCGTCTCTGGTCTTCTTGAAAAATTAATTTTTTCTTTTACCTTATCAGGGATATCCCAGGTACTAAGCGAATTTCTTAACATTTTTCTTCTTTGGTTAAAAGCAGCCCTAACTAATTTATTAAATCTAACATAATTATGATCTTCTATAATTGCATTTCTTTTTTTTGTAAACCGAATAAATGCTGAATCTATTTTTGGTTTTGGTATAAAGACTGTTGGTGGTATTGAAAAACAATATTCAATATCTAAATAAGCGCCTACGACTACTGTTAACCTACCATACTCTTTAGTCCCTACTTTTGCGATTAGTCTTTGGGCCACCTCTTTCTGCACCATAATAAATGCATCGGACCAATAATCAAGTTGTTCTATTAACCAGAATATTATCTGAGAGGTTATATTATAAGGAATATTACCGATAACCCTTACGGGGTTTTCAATATCTAAATTATAAATATTTGTTTTTAATATATCTTCGTTAACAATCTTCATTTTTTTTAATTCAGATAATTTATTTAGATAATTAACCAAAAGAGGATCAATCTCAATAGAAATCATATCATTGACTTGTGGCATAATTATTTGAGTCAATGCTCCCTCACCTGGCCCTATTTCAATAATATTATCAGAGTTTTTAGGGTTTATTATTTGATATATCTTTTTAATAATATTAGGGTCTACTAAAAAGTTCTGGCCCCATTTTTTTCTAAAAGGATGTGATTGAGTTTTCCCCAAAATAGAAAAAAGTCTATACTAGATTAAAAAGCGTTTTCGCATTTGTAGTAGTTACATCAGCTATTTGGTTAATATTAGAATTAAAAATTTCAGCAAGTTTTTCGGCAACATATCTTACTCTACCAGGTTCATTTTTTTTGCCTCTAAATGGTACGGGACTTAGAAAGGGGGAATCGGTCTCTACTAATAATCTATCTAACGGAAGCTTCTTCGCAACTTCAGGTAAATGGCTATTTTTAAATGTTAAGTTTCCAGAAAAAGATATATAAAAACCCATATCAATTAATTTCATTGCCGTTTTATAAGAACTGGAAAAGCAATGAGCCACTCCATTCACTTTAGAAAAATCTGAAAGGATTTTAATAGTGTCTTCATCTGCATCACGATTATGAAAAACAATCGGCTTATTTATTTCCTGCGCAAGATTAAGTTGCTCTATAAAAACTAGTTTTTGACTATCTGGGTTAGAAATATTTCTATAATAGTCTAGTCCCATTTCTCCAACTGCTACAATTTTTTTATTTACTAAAAGCTCTCGAAGTTTTTCTATATAGTTATTTTCAGCGGCGTCTGCATCATGTGGATGTATTCCTGCTGTTGAATAAATATTATCATATTGCTGCGCTAGTTTAAAACTTTTTATAGAATCATTTAAATCTGTACCTACACATATAAATGTCTTAACCCCTAATTCATCTGCACGGTTTAATACTCCCTCTATATCTTTTATTAATTCATCAAAATAAAGGTGACAGTGAGTATCAACAAGCATCAGGATATATCAGAATTTATTCTAGGGAATAATGGTTTATGTTCTCCTAATTTTGTACCTGATTTTAACCCCCCCCAATTTCTATCTACTGAATCTGTATTTAAAACAGATAATAGCGTTTTTATTCTTTGAGGCATGACTGGAGATAAAAGCACAGCACATATTCTTAATGCTTCAGCCCCTGTATATAAAACAATCCCAGCAGATTTTAAATCTTCTTTGACAAGTTTCCAGGGTGCCATGTGTTCAAAATACCTATTTATGTTACGAACAAATTGAAGAGTTTCTTCTATTGCATCATTTATAGACATATTAGACATATTATCATCAAAATTTTTGATTAATTCTTGTGACTGTAATATTATTTTTTTTTCTTTATGTCCCGAAGAGGAAACTTCAGGAATATACCCATCAAAATTTTTTTTAATCAAAGTAGAAATACGACTTAGAAGATTCCCAAAATCATTAGCAAGATCACTATTATATCTATTAATAAAAGATTTAAGAGTAAAATTTGCGTCCTGCCCAAGTACCATTTCTCTCATCAGATAATAGCGGACAGGATCAACTCCATAGTCATCAATCAAATCCATTGGGTTAACTACATTACCACTAGATTTACTCATCTTGGCATCTCCCATAAGCCACCAACCATGCGCAAATATTGATCTTGGAAGTTCTATACCAGCAGACATAAGCATTGTAGGCCAGTAGACAGCATGAGTAGTTAATATGTCCTTACCTATTAGGTGCATATTTGCTGGCCAATAATTATCAAATAAATTTTTATCATCTAGATAACCAGATGCAGTGATATAGTTAATTAAAGCATCAAACCAAACATATGTTACATAACCCGAATCAAAAGGGATCTCTATACCCCAATTCAATCTTGATTTAGGCCTAGATATACATAAATCATTTAATGGCTGTCTTAAAAATCCTAATATTTCATTTTTTCTATGCACAGGCTGTATAAAACTAGGATTAGAATTAATATGTTCTATAAGTGCATTCTGATATTTACTCATTCTAAAAAAGTAATTTTTTTCTTTTAATTTTTTTATATCACGAAATTGACCTGTATCCGCCTCTTTATCTGTAATAAATCTTTCTTCAGATATTGAGTAAAGACCTTCGTATTCATCTTCATAAATATCCCCTGCTTCATATACTACTTTTAATATTTTTTTTACTACTCTTTTATGTCTTTTTTCTGTTGTCCGAATAAAATCATTATTTGATATATGTAATCTTTCCCATAAATCTGTAAAACGTTTAGACATTTCATCACAATGATCTTTGGGCTCAATACCACGTTTTGATGCCGCATCTTGAACTTTTTGACCATGCTCATCTAATCCTGTTAAAAAAAAGGTGTTATTCCCTAGCTGCTGTTGATATCTGGAAAGGACATCTGCTAAAATGGTTGTATAGGCATGCCCTATATGTGGGATATCATTAACATAATATATTGGCGTGGTAATATAAAATCGTTTATTCATGTAAGTGTTTTTGTATATCAAGTATCAAGTTTATTAGAATTAGTGGCATATATAAATTCTGAGAAACAGCTTTCATTATATCCTGGAGAGATAATATAATCGCATAGACATTTGCTCTTGGGTAGGTTTGATTAAATAAAACAATCTGATAATGTAAATTTGTATTATCAAAATCACTTTTTAACCCTTGTCGATGTAATAGTGCACTTTTAAACCATAATGAAATTAAGTTAAAATGGTAGCTAAACTCTTGCAGATTACTCCCACTAAGACGACTATAATAATCAGTAAAGCTCCTCCATTTTTGTGGGTTTTTACTTATGAGTGTAATAGACAATTTTTCTATTGTATCTATTATTTTATTTATAGGCTGGATAGATAATGTCCTTGCCTGGTGTATATTACCTCTACAAATAGAAACCAATAAACTTGCATCTTTTTTTTCAATCTTTCTGTTCATAAGCCAATTAAAAATAAAATCATTTGGTAATCCCGGGACATCAACTGTTTGGCAACGAGATACAATGGTTTGGAATAACATTTTTTTATAGTCTGTAACAAGTATTAGCGTGGTATTTTCAGGAGGCTCTTCCAAAATCTTCAGCAGCGCATTACCTGATTCTCCTTGCCCAACACATAGCAATTCAGAATCAAAAATAATGACAACATTCCTACCAATATTATCATTCTGCTTGAAGTATAATGTTTTTCTTAACCCTCTGATAGAATTAATAAGGATTCTATTTGCTTTTGGGATTAATATTTTATATAAAAGATCTATAGATTTTCCCTTGATAGCGGTTATGTAATCTTCTGGTATAAAATTCTTATTGTCATCATCTATTTTATTATTCTTAGGTGCCGGTAATGGCACAATAATATTTAGCCTTTCATGTTGTAAGGTTTTAAATCTTATACATGATTCACATGTATAACATATTTCGATATCTGAACTCTGACAGTTAAGTAATTGAGCAAACTTTATGGCCAAACCTTCTTTACCAGCTCCTTTTGGGCCCGAAAATAGATATGCATTCCCAATGTTTTTTGAAACTGATATACGAACTAGTTTATCCCAAGTATTTTTTTGAGCTGATATAAGACTGTTGTTTACTATTTTTTCACTAACCATTTTTCTGGATCTAGTTTTTGACCTTTGCCCCAAACTTCAAAATGTAATTTTGAACCATTGATTGAACCAGAATCACCCATGTAGGCAATAACATCTCCTGATCTAACCTCACTATCCACATGTGTTTGTATGTTTGTCACATGACTATATACAGTATAAAAACCACCTCCATGATCAATAATTATTGTTGTACCATAACCCCTTATATAAGTGACTGTTGTGACAACACCACTCACTGTAGAACGTATTGGTGAACCAGGTTGTCCTTTTATATCTATACCAGGATTATCCGTAGTTGTTTTTAACTGTGCATTCCACTGTTTTCCAAATTTCGATATAACTCTTCCTTCAGTTGGCCAAGGCAACTGTCCTTTAAGAAAATTAAATTCTTTTGTCTTCAGGGCTTCCTGTTGTTGGCGAATTCTATCTTCTCTTTCAAATCTTACTTTATCTTCTAATACTTTTTTAATTATAGTCTCTAATTGCTTTACCCCAGCTGCTTTTTCTTGCAAATAATTGGCCAGTGCAGATTTATCTTGCCTTATTCTTGTGAGCTCTTTTTCTCTTTTAATTCTCATCTTTCGTAGAGAAGACATTTGTTTCTGCTTATCTCTTTTTAACGAAATACTTTGTCTTAATAATGATTCAAGTTTTAGTTTATCTTTATTTATCATTAATAATAGATGCTCTATTTCATTTGTCATTTTTTGTTCAATAGAGGATATAATTTTAAGGTATTGCGTTCTATATATCGCTTGGCGCCAGGATGTAGAAGATAAGACCTTTTCTAAGTCAGATATTCTGCCTTTTAAATAGGTGTTAACTACACGTTGTTCATATCTATCTCTCATTGTATTTAATTCGTTCTCTTTTTTTTTAATATCTTTTTTCAAAATATTTATTTTATTCTTAGTAGCATCTTCTTCCTTTTTTAATGATTGTATTAGTTTGTTTATTAAGGCTAATTCTTCATCTAAGTTTATGATTCTTTTAGAAGTTGTCGTTTCGATAATATTAGTTTTCCTTAGTTTAGAGCTTAATTCTTCAATCTCGTTTTTCATTTTATTGATAGCATCATTCTGATATCGCAGCTCTTCATCATAATCTCTTTGAGGACTTTGACCAAATACAAAATTCATAAAAATATATATTAATAAGATATTATTGAAATATTTCATGTAATGGAAACTAGTGAGTCTGTTGCCCTGATAACAATGCGGATTATATTTTGGTGGACCGGCTTAAAGCTCCTCAATTTTGAATAGAATAAAATCTTTAAATGATAAATACAGTTGTTTTTCATTTAAATTATATATCCAAAGTTGTTCCCTCTTTGTATTTTGATCAGATATAATTTTTTCATGTGGGGCGCCTAATAAATCCTCTATTAAAGGTAGCGTCATTCCAATAGTTAACCTAGGTGACCTAGCAATCGCTTGTAAATAACGGGCTCTAGTCATTTCATGATCAATAAGTATATTAGCCTTATAATTATCCAATTTTTTTAATTTATTATTTAAGTCTTGTAATAATTTTTCATTCCTTGATCCTATGCCTGAAGATAATTCCTTAGCTTGTTTTAGAGATTGAATTGCCAATATAATTTCATCAAACTCATCGACCTTATCTGCGAGTTCTACTAGTTGAATTCCAGCTTGATAATGTAATGCTATTATTTCAGATTTTAGATCACCATTTAGCTCCAATGCTTTAGAGTATTTTTCCATAGCTTTGCCAAGAATTAAAATAGATTGCAATTTTTTTCCTTCTCCTAATATTACATATGATCTGAATCTGTTTAGTTGTTTTTCTCCGATTTTAGAAAAATTTGATACTTTTTTTACTAAACTCAGTGCCTCTTTATAGAAGCCTCCATCTAAAAGTAGCTCTGCAGAATTCATCCACTTTCTTGCAATCTCATCAATTCGAAAGTTTAATGCATCAACTATAAGTGTATCATCTGTAACAACTCTGGATCTAGCTTTTATGTATTTATCTAAGGCTTTTTCAGATTCACCACTATCATCAAACAAGAGCCCGTGTTCCATAATCTGGTAAGGTATTTTTCTATCACATTCAGTCATATATTTTGTTGCTCTATATTTGTTTGAGTGGTTTGGATATTGTGTTAAAAACTCTATAAACTTACTTTTTGCTGTCAGATAATCTTTATTATAGTATATCTTTTTTGCTTCATCTCCGATAGTCTTTTTACCTCCATAAAATGTTGATAGTGAAAAATAAATTCCATAATTAGCAAGATCAAATCGAGTGACTGGAGTAATATTATCGGGGTCAGTTATTTTATTTATCTTTGTATATGAGTGACGAATATCAATTCCAATTGAAAAACGATTTAATTTACCTGGGTCAATGATTAAACGCAGTCCTAATCCAAGAACCATGGAAGTACCATTCCCACTAGGAACAGAATTTATTTTTTCAATATCCTTATCATAATAAAATTTTGAAGAAGCAAGCCCATACCCATACCTAAAATTTATATACCACCAATTAAATGGCTGCCATTGTAGTGTGTTAGTAATAAGATATTCTTTTAACTCTGGCTTAAATTGTATATTGTTTTCACTTATGCTGGTTCCTTCCTTCCAATCATCTGGAATATTTTTTGGAAATATAATTGAACTAGATCTGTAATTAATTCCAGTTAAAAAATTCATCCAACTAGTGTTCATTATAAAATTGGGAACATTTACCATCCCAAAATCAATATCTATAGCAGTACCTGCTATGTTTTTTGCTTCTTGATCTAAAGGAGAAACCTCAGAATCGTACCAAATCCAATTATCCATATCGCCAGCAGATGGAGATGACGTGCTCCCTGAAAATTTCCCATTAAGACCTAATCCATAGCGAATCTCAACAGGCATAAATGTAACTGGAGCAGCAAACTCTCTTGATTTAAACCATTTATCAAACCAATAACCATCTTCATGCTCTTCCTCTTTATCAAGTTTAATTAGTCCCCAAAATAGCGTCTTAGGTTTTTGTTTATATAATGATTGAGAATTAAGATTTGTAATCATTATTAGCGCTGATAATAACCAAATAAATTTTTTTTGTTTCATCATCATTGGAAATTTAAGTATTCCGATATCTTTTACAAGGAGAGACTAGGTATATTATAGACGATTATTTTTAGAAAAATTTAGGAACAAATATTCACCTACTATTATATATGTAATAATGAAAATTTATATTTTTATACCAATCCTATGTTGTTCTCTGCTTTCACAGGAGTTTAGTATTGCTAGAATACAATATGGTGGAGGTGGAGATTGGTATTGTGACCCAAGCAGTTTACCAAACCTATTAGAATATTTAAAAACTAATACATCTATGTCACAGGCATCAAAAGAGGTAAGGATAAAATTGACGGACAGCAATGCTAAACAGTTCCCCTATCTTTACATAACCGGACATGGGAATATTAGATTTTCAAATAATGAAATTATTGCACTTCGATCAATACTTAGTAATGGTGGCTTTCTCCATGCAGATGATAACTATGGAATGGATAAGTCATTTAGAAGAGAAATAAAAAAAGTTTTTCCTAATAAAAAATTTGTTGAGCTTCCTCATAGCCATCCTATTTTTTCTTCGTATTATGAGTTAAAAAATGGATTACCAAAAGTACACGAACATGATAATAGACCGCCTCAGGCTTTAGGAATTTTTGAAAACAATAAACTAGTTGTCCTTTATACATACGAATCAGACCTAGGCGATGGTTGGGAGGATGCTACAGTACATAATGACCCCCCTGAAATAAGAGATGCCGCTCTAAAAATGGGTGTTAATATTATATATTATGCACTAACTCAATAAAATGAAAATTCAAAAATATTTAATTGCCGTTAAAAACGCAAAAATTAAAGTAGACCTTATAAGGATAGCATTTATACTCTTGATGATTTTTATTGGCTTATCATTAATATTTGTATTACTTGAGTCTGTATTTTATTTTTCTCCTGTTAATAAAAAAATAATCTTAATTGCGATAGCCAGTTTAATCATCCTGACTATATGTTGGTTAGCGATATCCTATATAGCCATAAATCAAGATCGTTATCGTAGTTATTCATGGAGCAACCTTGCCTCTATAATAGGAAAAAATATTTTCCCCAATAAGGAAGATACTGCAATAAATGCATATCAAATAGAAACACAAACAAAAAATACGCAATCACAAGAACTTGCAGATAATTTTATTGATGCAGTCGCTGATAAAATAAGCAATGTTAATCCTGATGATAACATTGATAAAAAATCCCTGTTAAATATAAAGTTTTTTACAGTGAGTGTAATGTTCATTTCTATAATAATATTATCTATTTTTTGGGAACGAAGCTCTGATGCCTTTTATAGATGGCAAAACTATGATACACAATTTTCATCCCCAAAACCTTTCAAATTATTTAGCTTAACTAGAAATCAACATATACTTGGTGGTGAAAAAATTTCTATAACAATTATATCGGAAGGGGAACCACCAGATTCTGTTTTACTTAGATTAACCCCTACACAAATCACCCTCAATAAGAGAGATTCATCAACAATAGAATTGCAAACAGGAAGAAATTCTTCTGGATTTTATCAATTTGAATTGCCTGAGCTATTTCAAGATTATGAGTATGAAGCGATTGTTAATTCAAAATATTTTTATGAAGCCTGGAGATCGATTAGGTCAAGACCTGACACAGTTTTTGTTACTGACAGGCCAAAGCTTGATAATTTTAATATGGCAATCATACCACCAAAATATTCTAGACTTCCCTTAGAAGACCTTGATGGAAGTGTTGCTGTTATTCAAGCATTAAAAGGTTCAATCGTAAAAATAAATTTAGAGAGCAATAGAATTCTTAAATCGTGTTTTATGAAACAAAATGATTCTATTAAATATTTAGCAACATATAAAAATAATGCCACTGGTGAATTTATGATAAAAAATGAAGGGAAATTTTCTGTGCACTTGGTCGACCCTAGAGGGATTACAAACCGAGACCCTGTTCCATATCATGTAAATATTTTGCCAGATAATAACCCAACTATAAATGTTATTAAGCCACCACCAATTATAACTTTAGGGAATAATCAAATAATTCAATTTCATTTAGAAATAGAAGATGACTATGGATTTACGAATCTTCAGCTTGCTTATGAAATAAGAAGGCCAGAATACCTAGAAGTTGAACCATACATAGCAATGTTCATTATACCTGAATTAAATCAAGACACAACTGTACAAATAATTAAGACACATTGGAACGTATCAGATTTAATGTTGATGCCAGATGATGAAATACACTATCATTTTGAATTATCAGATAATGACGAAATATCGGGCCCAAAAAAAACGCTATCTGCAACATTTATTGCTAAGATACCATCTTTATCTGATTTATATGAAGAGTTAGAGGATAAAGAAGAAAACATAAATGAGCAGATAAGTGATAGTATAGATGAGCTTATGTCATTAAAGGATGAAATTGATAATATGGAGCTCAATATTTTAAAAACAGAAGACGAGCTTAAATGGGAAGATCAGCAAAAAATAAAAGAAATAATTAATCAGGCAAAAAATGAAATAAACAAGATGAAAAATATTTCCGATGCCATAGAAACATTAATGGAGCAGAGTGAAAAACATGATCTTTTTCTCCCTGATTTGATGAATAAATTCAAAGAATTATCAAGCCTTTTAAAAGAGGTAATTCCTGAAAATTTATTAGAAAATCTAAATAATACTCAAAATTATCTTGAGGAAATGGATTTACAATCTTTACAAGAAGCATTAGAAAATATGTCAAACAATATTGCGGAGATGGAGTCTGAGCTAGATAGATATATAGACATATTTAAAAGGTTGCAGGCTGAACAAAAAATGGATGAACTAAAAAATAGAATGGAAAAATTAGTTCAACAAAAAGATAAACTTGATAGGGATATTGAAACCATAAACTTATCTGAAAATAAATCGGCAGAATCAAGAATTTGGCAAGAAGAACAAAGAGGACTAGAAGAATTAAATAATATAAATCAAGAACTTGAAGAAGCTTCCGAGTTAGTAAAACCATTTAGTGAAAATTCTGCAACTAAACTCAGTGAGTTAAAAAGTAGCCCTGATTTCAATATGGCTGAGAGGAGTATTAAAGAAACAATAACAAACCTACAAAATAATAATAACCAAAGAGCAAAATCTTCAAGTCAATTGTCACTCACTAGTCTCAATAATATTCAAAAACAATTAGCGAGAATCCAAAAAGAATTCCAAAATGAGACTGTATCTGAAATGGTAAAAAAATTAGAAAAAATATTGAGAGACATATTATTTTTATCTAAAAAACAAGAACAATTGCGCTCAGAAACTCTGTCTCTTTCAAAGAATTCTTCTAGATTAAAAATGATGGCATACGAGCAACAAACAATTCAAGATCAATTAAATCAAACTATTAATCAAATGATTGATGTGTCAAAAGAGACTTTTTCTATTACTCCTCAAATGGGCAAATCAATTGGCAAGGCAAATAACGCAATTGAACAAACTAAATCAGATATTACAAATAGAAATATAAGGAAAGCTGGACAAAATCAGCATCTTGCAATGGAAGGGTTAAATGCGGCAGCTCTAAACCTTTTTCAAAGTATTCAGCAAATGGAGGCTTCTGGTTCTGCTAGCGGCTTTGAACAATTTTTAAAAATGATGCAACAAATGGCTGGTAAGCAGCAAAGCTTAAACCAACAAGGAATGAATTTAACCTTAGGGAAAATGACAGCATCAGCCCAACAGCAGATTATGCAATCGATGCTGCAAGGTCAGAAAAGTATTCAAAAAACACTCCAGGAATTAATCAAAAAAATTCAACAATCAGGGAAACAGGAAGGTCAAGGGGACTTGGCTGGGATTGCTAAAGATATGAATGATGTAATATCTGATTTATCAAAATATAGATACAATAGAAAAACAAAAGAAAAACAACGTAGAATTCTATCAAGAATGTTAGATAGCCAAACTTCTTTATCTCAAAGAGGGTATAAAGATGAGCGTAAATCCTTATCTAATGATACATCCATACAATATGCTGGCCCAGGAGGATTGCCAGTTGATTTAGGACAAAGACAAAATATTGCATTAGAGGCATTAAATCGATCTCTTAATTCAGGTTATACTCGGGAATATCAAATAATGATTAAAAGATATTTTAATGCAATGAGCCAACTAGAAATTCAAAACAATAATGAAACTAATGAAGAAATCATTCCTTAGAATAATTTTTTTCTGCATATTGTTTTCTTTTTCATTATGTCAATATACATCATCTATGAAAACTGCTAAAATATATGAGATGAACAAGGATTTTGATGCCGCAATCAGTATTTATAAAGATATCATTAGAAAAAGCCCAAATAATTTTCAAGCAATTAGGAGCTTAAAAAACATATATAAGAAAAGTCAACGTTATGATGATGGAATCAATTTTCTAACATATTATTTAAATAGAAATCAAAAAGATATCCAATTAAATATAGAACTAGGCGAATTCTATTATTTAAAAGAAGAAATACTTCAGGCAAAAAAAGTATGGATCGATGGATTAAATAATTTCAAGAATAATAAATCATATTACAGAATGTTGTTATCGACTTATGATAAATATAGTTTAGAGAACGAAATATTTCTTATGGTTAACCAAGGCAGAAAACATTTTGGTAAAAGTTTTTTAGCACAGGAATTAGGTAATTATTATCAAAGAAGAAAAGCATATAAAAAAGCTATAGATGAATATATTCTGACATTGTTATCACATCCAGGTAAAGGATCAACCCTTTCTAGAAGAATATTAATGATGAGTGATGATAATGAAGCAAAAGATATAATCGAAATAAAATTATTAGAAACAAGCATTAATTATCCGGACATTCTTTTACCTACTTTAGCTGATCACTATTTTAAACATGAAGATTATATTAATTCTTATAATACTTATATGGATTGGGCAAATCGAGGATTCTTTAAAGCAAAGAAGTGGCTTGATTTTGCAAACAGCCTCCGTAAGGAAGAATCATATTTGCTTTCAATAGATGCCTATCAATTTGCACTAAAACAAGATTTAAAAGGATATCAGTTTGGGGAAGCATTACTAGGATTAGCCAAAGCTTTTGAAGACCAGATTTATCCAATTGAGAAAAATGATATAATCCCATTTTTTTATGGTGATAATATCTTTTTTGAAGATGCTTTTCAAGTCTACTCCAAAATATCTCCTAATAACCTCCAATCTAGTCTAAATATTTATGATTCGATATTGGTTTCAATCCCTGAGTCTTCACTAGTTACAGAAGCGCAATACAGATTAGCCGAAATACAATATCGAATCATAGAAGATTTTGATAAAGCATTTACTTTATATATGACGGCATTTAATCAAAATCCGCCAACAGAATTAAAAAAGAAAATTATTTTACGGATTGGAGATGTATTACTAGCAAAAGGAGACTTTATTCAATCAATATCATTTTTAGATTCTATGTATACTACTTACCAAATGCCTGAAATAAAGAATAAATTAGTAGAGGTACATCTTTTTTCAGGGCGACCAGATACAGCACTAGCAATAATTAACGAAATATTTTCAACTATAACTCCTACAAATAATACATTTAATGATTTAATGGAAATAAGAAATATTATACACCATTATTATAATGAGGTTAATGAAACTGGTAAAAAAGCTTTTATAGAATATTTAAAATCTGAATATTTTCTCAAACAAAGAAAAATATCAGAGGCAAGTGAACACTTAGATTACATAATAAAAAATAACGAACATCTAGATTTGATTCCTCTAATTTCATTAAGAAGAGCGATTGTGTTAATGGGGCTGAAAAAATTTGATCAAGCACTTGATCAAATCCAATCTATCGAAGGAACTATCCTCGCTGATAAAAGTATTATTATGTCTGGACAAATATATGAACAAATATATGACGATACTCAGAAAGCGTTAGAATATTACATGCGTATAATTAATGAACATTCAGATTCTATATATTCTGAGCCAATTAGATACCACATAAGAAAATTAAAACATAATAAAAAGAGTTAAATGAAAAGAATAGTCATACCATTTATTTTATTTATTAGTTTTATATATTGCCAAAAAATATTGATTCCAATGGATCAAACACAAAATGACCATTTAAAAGCATACGGAATAGCTTACTATGTGCTAAACCGGAATATTAAAGTTGAGTGGTTGCTAAATTTTCAAGGAGGCTCTTTTTTAATTGATAACCATTCTTTTTTGCAAGCTGAGTGTAAAATACGTGGCGTCACTTTTGTAGAAGTTGAGAATGAATTATTGGATATTTATTCAACAATTGAAAAAAATAATATGGATGTTGTTTTATTAGAAAAAGCCCCCAAAATAGCAATATACTCTCCTCCAAACAAACAACCTTGGGATGATGCAGTAACCCTTGCGCTCACATATGCGGAGGTTGATTATGAAACTTTATGGGATGAAGAAGTTTTAAACAATACATTAGATAAATATGATTGGCTGCATTTACATCATGAAGATTTTACCGGTCAATATGGTAAATTCTATCGCAATTATCACAATGCACCCTGGTATATTGAACAAAAAAATAATTTTGAAAATTTAGCCAGAAAATTTGGAATGGCAAGTGTTCATGAAGAAAAAAAAGCTATATCTAGAACTATAAAAAACTATATTTACAATGGGGGGTTTTTATTCGCGATGTGTTCTGCTACTGATTCTTATGACATAGCACTTTCTCTAGAAAATGTTGATGGCGTACACAGCGTATTTGATGGTACTTCTATTGATAAAGATATAGATAAAAAGATTGATTATTCTAAATCACTCGCTTTTACAAATTTTTCAATTTATACAGATCCTATGATATATGAATTTTCTGATATCGATTACCCCCCCAGTCATAATCCAATAACTAGAGGAGCCGAAGCAGATTATTTTTCTTTATTTGAATTTTCAGCTAAATATGACCCAGTACCAACAATGTTAACGCAAAATCACGTCCCAATTGTAAAAGGTTTTATGGGCCAAACAACTGGGTTTAATAAATATAAGATTAAAAACCATGTGGTGGTAATGGGCGAAGATCCAGCATCAGATCAGGTAAAATATCTTCATGGTAATTGGGGGAAAGGTACATATACTTTTTATGGCGGTCACGACCCTGAAGATTATCAGCATTTTGTTGGTGATCCACCAACTGATTTATCATTACACAGAAACTCTCCTGGATATAGGCTAATTCTAAATAATATTTTATTTCCTGCGGCTAGAAAAAAAGAAAGAAAAACCTAAACCGTTATAATAGTTTATGTGGGCACAGAAAGAAATAATTCTTAAAAACAATAAAAGAGGTTTTCACTTAATTACTAATGAAATAGTTCGAAATCTTCCAGAAATAAAAATAATTTCAATCGGATTGTTACATATATTTATTAAACATACTTCTGCTTCGTTAACATTAAACGAAAATACTGATCAAAGTGTGAGAATTGATTTTGAATCACATTTCAATAATATGGTCCCAGAAGGGGGGGGATATTATACACATAAAGATGAAGGATCAGATGACATGCCTGCCCATATAAAATCATCTATCTTAGGAAGTTCATTGACTATACCTATAAATAGTGGATATTTAAATTTAGGCACCTGGCAGGGTATATACTTATGTGAGCATAGAGAAATTGCTAAAAGCAGAAAAATTGTGCTTACTATACAAGGCAATTAAGCTAATTGCTATTTCCTTTTTACTTCTCTCCAGATTTCATCTAACTGCTTAGGAGAAAAATCATCAATTTTTTTGTTCAAAGCATCAACCCTTTTTTCTAACAATCGGAAACGTTTGACAAATTTTTTATTTGATTGTCTTAGGGCATTCTCTGCAGATATATCAAAGAACCTACTAAGATTAATAACAGTAAATAACAGATCCCCAATTTCTTCATGAATTTTGCTTATATCTTTTTCTTTTTGGGCAATTTTCAATTCGCTTATTTCTTCATTTAATTTTTCCCAGACTTCATCTATGCCTTCCCAGTCGAATCCAGCGAGTGATGCTTTTTCTTGAATCCTCTGCGAAATAATAATAGATGGTAATATATTTGGTACACCATCTATTCTTGAAGCCCTACTTTTTTCCATATGTTTTTGATATTCCCAATTTAGTTTTATTTCAGTACTGTCTTTTTGTGAAGAATGGTTAAACACATGGGGGTGCCTATTGATTAACTTTTTACATATATTTTCTATTACCTCATTTATAGTGTATTTATTCTTCTCACTGGCTATCTCAGATTGAAATACTAAATGCAGCATTACATCACCTAACTCTTCTTTAATGTTTTCCCAATTCTTATTATCTATACTATCTATTAATTCATAAACTTCTTCAATAAAATATGGTATTAATGAATCGCTTGTTTGTGCTTTATCCCAATCACACCCTCCAGAGCTTCTAAGTTTTTTTACTATACTAATTAATTGTTGAAAATTTAATTTAGCCTGACTATTTAGATTATTTTTCAATTAAGTTTTCCCATTTTTCTTCATTTAGGTGATAATTTTCAAGATTAGACATAATATTTTTCTCTTTTTTTGTTTTATCATCATAGCCCAATAAATGTAAAATCCCATGTATAACTAATCTAGCTACCTCTTTTTCATATGGTTCATTAAACTTTTCAGCATTTTCTTTAGCAGTTGGCAAGCTTATATATATATCTCCCTCTATATTATTATCTATATTTTCATGCATAGGGAAAGCAATAACATCTGTCCATTGATCTTTCGAAAAGAACTTCTTCTTTAAATCGCTAACGAATATATCTGAGGTAAAAATTACGCTTATATCATATACATCAATTTTGTTTAACCTAAATATATTTTCTATAATTGAATTGCAAAGATTTTTATTGGGAGAACCGTATTCTGGGTTAGATTGAATACTAATTTTTTTCATTAGATACAAATAAGACTAATTACTTATCATCAGGATATTGAATGCGAATATGATATATTCCTCTTAAAACATGAAGCATGCCTGTATTCCCATCTACAGTACCCTTAATTTTATTTAATTCATCAAGCGTCAATGGGCATTCATTAAGTTGTCCATCATCAATACGTTGTTTTATTATTTTATCAATCATAGTCTCGATTTTCATTATATCTGGGTCTTTGATTGATCTTACGGCTGCTTCTATAGCCTCACAAATCATTAGTATTCCTGTTTCTTTTGTGTCCGGTTTTGGCCCTGGATATCTAAATTGACTTTCATCAATTTTGGATTTATCTCCGCCAACCTCTTCCAACGCTTTTCTATAAAAATATTCAACCCTAGTAGTCCCATGATGCATAGGAATAAAATCTGAAACGATTTTAGGTAACCCATATTCTTTCGCAAGTTGCAACCCATCATTGACATGGTTACGTATAATCCTTGCACTCATAGTAGGTTTTAAAACATCGTGCTTATTATCAGCTATATACTGGTTTTCAATAAAATAATCTGGTTTTACCATCTTACCAATGTCATGATAATATGCACCAACTCTACATAATAATGAGTGAGCTCCAATTGCAGTTGCACATGCCTCTGCAAGATTACCTACGACTATACTATGATTAAAGGTTCCATTTGTTTCCCTCTGAGCTCTTTTTAATAATGGTCGATCATAATCTAATAATTCTATTAAAGTAAGATCAGTTGTTATATCAAATACCATTTCAATTAATCCAATAAGTCCATAAGTAAGTATCGGTGCTAAAAAACTATTAAGCGTTAATATCTGTAAATCAAAAAATATTTTAGACATTGATTGTTCTTTAAAAAGGCCCAGTGCAACTATTACAATTACACTAGAGCCGATTAGAGCGAACATTGTGGCAAACAATTGACTCCTTTTTCTTAGCTCACGAATATTATATACTGCAACCGTAGAAATAAATAAAGACAATATCACAAAATCAATATTCTGTCCCATCATAAGACCAACTAGTATTGAAACAACTACCGTAGACATGAAACCTATTCTAGCATCAAATAGTATTGTTAATGTCATTGCTCCAACTGTTACGGGGACAAGATACTCTGTAAATTCAAAATATATAATAATTAGATAGGCTAAAAACATTTGAATTAATATAATTATCGACATTAGTAGAACCATTTTCCAATCGATAAAAACATCTACTCTGTACATATAAAGAAATGTAAAAAATAAAGAAACCACTATAGATAAAAGAATTATTCTTCCTAAATAATTCCATACATCATTTAGAGATCTACCTTTGTTTTGATTGTCAATCTCAAATGATAATGATTTAAGCTTTTGTAGTACATCTTCAGTTATTCTAATATTAGCATCCACAATTAATTCTCTTTCAAGAACGACTCCTTTACTTATCGGGACTTGTTTTATACTTAATCTTTGGTTTGATAATGTTATATCTCTATCAAATAATAGATTTGGTACCATATGTTCTACAATAATATCGTATCCAATGTCAGAGAAATGATGTTCCATATCAACCTTACTAATAAACTCTTCTTTTGCTTTTGTCCATGCAGTCTCGAGACTATTAAAAACTTGTTTTTCTGCAATAATAGGGACCTGTCCTTGGTTAATCTTTACTTGATTACTAATTATACTGTCTATTGATATATCATATATGCCTTCAGACCATCTGTTTTTACATATTTGGCTAACTATATCCTTATGCAATATCCAATCTTTAAGCTTTCTAGGATCAGTTTCAGTAGTTAGATACTTATTCCAAGAAGAGTCCTTTAATGTTGTGAAAGGATAATTATTTTTAAAAGTCCCTGAAATCATTGATAGACTCGTACTATCAGCAATGAATTCATTTCTTGCTTTTTCTGCAGTAAGATGATATTTACGTTCATAATAAAGTTGCTTAGATTCGTTATATCTCCAAATTGCAGATCTTAAGTCAGTCAAAGATTTAAAAAAATTATCTAATTCTAATAGTTTTTTATCAACAATATTTTTACTTCTATTAAATATAAATGGAACTGACTTTTCTTCAGCTTTTTTATCCTGTTCATAATTATCAGCTGTCTTAAGAATAGGAAAAGTAAAAGGTGCTATTATTGGTTCTCTGGTTATATCATTTAATTTATATGAATATTGTAAGGTGTCTCCCCTAGGAAATAATAATGAAATCAAAACTACAAGAAAAAATATGATTCCAATTTGCTTCCAATTTTCACTTAAAAATGAAAACTTTTCTAAGTTATTTAGTATTGATTTATTTTCTTTAGACATTAATTATTATTCTATAATAAATAAATTATTTTTTGAGCTAGTCTATAAGCCGAGTCCTGTTCACCTAATGGGTTAAATGATCATTTATCTGCGCTTACTGTTGCCAGCAAGCTGGAGCGATCTACCCGTTCATCATATGATGCGGACAACATCTCTGAACCTATTCGATCTTGCACCAGGAGGGGTTTACAAGCTCATTCTATTTGAAGAAAGACTGGTGGTCTCTTACACCACCTTTTCACCCTTACCTAAATATTTTTAGGCGGTCTATTTTCTGCTGCACTTTCCATATCCTCGCGGATTCCCTGTGTTACAGGGCACCTTGTCCTGCGGTGCTCGGACTTTCCTCTCTAAATATGATAATATATCATAGCAGAGCAATCATCCAACTAGCTCAATAAATATAATTAATTTTTCTTACTATAAACAAATCGTCCACAGTTATCACATCTGTGCGCATGACCAGCCCTTATTTCAGAGGCCATTTGAATAGGCAAAGCAGCACCACAGCCACCACAAGAATCTCCCGAAAGAGACACAACAGCAACCCCTGCCCTAGCTGATATTACTTTTGTATAGATTTGAACAGTGCTGGAATCAATTTTTACAATCTGCTTTTCACGTGATTCCCCTAGGGCAGCTTTTTCCTCGGCAGTTTCTGATAGTGCTACCTCTAATTTCTTACGGCGGCT
>ERZ651768.768-NODE-768-length-23776-cov-3.879700_pt1 | contig 23776 bp, 21 predicted proteins | sample MGYA00514754_ERZ651768 | MGnify/ENA metagenome assembly ERZ651768
TTACCGCAGTAATCACAAGAGACGGAAAAATAGACTGCGGAGCCGTGGTATTTGCCTCGGGTCCCTGGTCAGCTGAGAGCGAGGAATGGCTTAATATCTGTATACCGGTTACACCCTTGAAGGGTCAGATAATCAGAACAAAGCTTCAGCCCGGAGAGGCGCAACCATCGCATGATTTCAGTGGCTTGGGAGTTTCCCTTTACCGTAAAAGTGACGGTCTTATATGGGTCGGAGCAACTGAAGAGAATGTAGGTTTTGACCAGTCACAAACAGCTGCAGCCAAGAGGCATCTACTTACGAATGCCACGAGAATCATGCCTGAAATAGAGAATTCGGAGGTGGTTATGCATACGGTATGTTTGAGACCCGTCACCCCGGATTGGCTACCAATTATCGGTAAAGCTCCGTGTTGGGAGAATGTATGGCTTAATACAGGAGCCGGAAAGAAGGGAATTCTACTCTGTCCTGCTATGGGGAAAGCTGCTGCCGACCTAGTAGTGAGCGGCAGTACAGACGTGCCAATTCAAGGGTCCGATCCAGGCCGCTTCCAATGAACATTATTCTTATTCGCCGGATTCATCTGACTACAATCACACTATCCGTCGTGCTGGCTACTTTGGGTTGCTCATCAATGCAGGAGAACCCGATAGAAAAAAACATAGCTCCTGCCGATTTGAGAATTGCTCTCGCTGTCACAGACCTCAACGTAGGAAAGAATCGAATCGCCTTTGGTGTCATCGAACCAGGGGTCGGCCCCATCAAGAATGCTGACGTCGTCCTTGAAACATATTTCCTCGACGGTAATTCGGATGAAAATCCAGTAGAAATCCTTGGAACAGTATTCCGCAAATGGCCGACAAATCAGGGAGGTGTATATACTACTAACGCTACGTTCTCTGATCCGGGTAGTTGGGGTATTCTAGCCAGGGTCGATCAGAAAACAGGTGATATCCGCCTTGCTAACGCGAATATTGTGATTAAAGAAATATCCTCATCGCCTTCCATAGGAAGCAAGGCTCCACAGTCTCTCACCAAGACAGCTTCTCTCGGAGACGATATGTCACATATCACCTCCGATCCTAACCCTCATATGCCCCTCTACAGTAAATCCATTTCCGAGGCGGTTACTTCAGGTAAAGTCTCAGTAATTCTATTCGCAACGCCGGGCTTCTGCAGGACGGCTACATGCGGGCCGCAGGTAAAAACCATTGCTAGCCTGGAGAAAAAAATGGGAGATTCCGTAAACTTCTTACATGTAGAGATTTACGACAATCCCCACAAGATTCTGGGTGATATAACGAATGCTGAGGTCTCCCCCGAGGTACGGAAATGGAACCTTCCTAGCGAGCCTTGGACATTCGTTGTTGACTCTAAAGGTATAGTCTCGAATCGTTTTGAAGGATTCGCGACTGAGGGTGAGATAAAGGAAGCGATATCAGCTCTAACAAGGTAGACTCCTCAGTTTGATTTAAAATGCTAGAATGTTTCAAGTCTGGCCCGGCCACCTGGGGCAGGATTTCTCTGTTACCCGGCGGCATAATTCCGGGAAACTTGAACGGAGTTTATGGGCATTTACGCTCTAACAGAACTGCTAGAGTCGGCTCCCGTCTACAGGCAGCTGGCCGATTCTCTGCGCCGGAATAAAGCGTTATCTAGTACACAAGTAATCGACGAAGCCGTGCCTTTTCTTCTAGCAACCCTATGGAGTGATCTTCGCACGCCCCTCCTAATTATTTGCCCTTCCGGAGAGTATTCCCGGAGACTTGAAGAGCGCATTTCCGCGTGGACGGAAGGTGAAGGGCACCCCCTGAGATTTGGTGAAAGCGAAACTTTACCTTTTGAACGTCTTGTAACAGACTGGGAAACTTCTCAACAAAGACTTTCCACTTTAGCCGCGATCACGAATCCAAATAATACATCTCCACTAGTGATTGCCTCAGCAACAGCTATTTGCCAGGGCACTATCCAACGAGAGATCTTTGATAGAAGCAAACACACGTTACTTCTAGGAGATGAAGTTTCGTCAGAAGAACTCCTGATGCAATGGCAGCAGATGGGATACAGCATTGAGCCAACTGTCACTTCTCCTGGAGAAGCTGCTCGACGTGGAGGGATACTAGATATTTATCCTCTCGGTTCTGAAAATCCTTATCGTATAGAACTCTGGGGTGACGAAATAGACAGTATCAGAAAATTTGACCCCGCTACACAAAAATCCCTTGTCCAAGTGAAATCTGTTGAAGTATTCCCCGCCAGAGAAACACTTCCAATGATGTTAAATTATGAGGCGATAGATAAGATCCTAGGACGAGTGGACATTTCCGATTGTTCCCCTAGTGAAACTGAACGCTTCAACAGTGAGATGGACCTCTTATTAGAAGGTCATGAAATCGAAGACCTAAACCTCTACTCAGGCTTCTTCAACCAGGGAAGTCTACTAGATTATTTCCCTGACGACGGGATCGTAGCTGTCTACAGGCCTGCTGACGTTTCCAGTGCAGCTTGGGATACAGAGGAGCGAATAGAAGAGCTAAGGCGGGCAAAGGAGAAGCGCGGTGAACTTCCGTATAACTTTCCTTCTAATCATGTCAAGTGGAGCAAGATAGAATCGGCGCTCGCAAACAAGCGTCGGCAACTGAAAATGATGCCCTGGGGCGCTGAGGATCTTATCGTACAAGACATGCACATCATGCCTTTCAGCTCTCCACCCACATATGTCGGCGATATTGATGCTTTAGCAAATGATGTCAGAATGTTTCTTGAAACAGAGGGAAGGGTTATAGCCTCAACCTCTCATTCGTTAAGATTAGGGGAGTTGTTTGAGGAGCACAATCTATCCCCAGCCCTCCCCGAAGATATCAAAAAGATTCCGGAGAAAGGCACAATAACTGTCATCCAGCCTGGTGGCGAGAATATAGGGGACGGATTTGTGTTGAATATCTCAGGGCAAAGGCTAATGATGCTCGGAGATACTGAGATCTTCGGCATGACAAAACAACGACGTTCGGCCCGACAACAAAGTGCAAGAAGAGAGGCATTCTTTGAAGAAATTTCTCCTGGTGACTATGTTGTTCATGTGGAACACGGTATTGCCCGCTTCGTCGGAACCGGCAGAAGAGGTTCTGAGGACAAGCACACAGCCGAAGGGCAAGAATACCTAATATTAGAGTATTCTAAAGGTGACAGACTTTTTGTGCCTCTAGACCATCTAGATAGGGTTGCTCCATACGTAGCGCCAATGGAAAGATCGCCTTCTCTTACAAGGTTGGGTACCCAGGAATGGAATCGCACTAAAGCGAGGGTCGAAAGATCCACCAAGGAGATGGCATTTGAACTACTCTCACTTTACGCAGAGAGAGAACTTGCCGAAGGCCACCCAATGGGTCCAGATACAAGATGGCAGATTGAACTGGAGAATTCCTTCCCCTATGAGGAAACCCCTGACCAGCTTTCTACTCTGTCAGAAGTAAAAAGTGACCTTGAAAGTGCACGACCTATGGACAGGTTGGTATGCGGGGATGTCGGTTACGGCAAAACAGAAATCGCCCTTAGAGCTGCTTTCAAGGCCGTGATGGACGGCAAGCAAGTGGCGGTGCTCGTTCCAACGACAGTACTTGCCCAACAGCACTTCGAGACCTTTTCAAGTAGGTTAAATGCATTCCCTGTAAAAGTGGAAATGCTTAGTAGATTCCGCTCTTTCCGCGAGCAAAAAAATATAGTCGATAAAGTAAATAATGGGGCCGTCGATATATGTATCGGTACACACAGGCTCGTGCAAAAGGACGTAAAATTCAAGGACTTGGGGCTAATAATCATAGATGAAGAGCAGCGATTTGGTGTAGCACACAAGGAACGCCTAAAAAGAATGCGTAGCCAGGCTGACGTTTTGACTCTTACCGCAACTCCTATCCCCAGAACTCTTCATATGTCCCTAGCAGGAGTTAGGGATATGAGCACAATAGAGACGGCGCCAGAAGAGAGGCTACCTATCAAGACCTATGTCTCGGAGTTTAGTGATGATCTCATTCGGGAGGCAGTCTTGCGTGAGCTGGACAGGGGAGGACAGGTATATTTTCTCCACAATCGTGTATACAACATAGAATATATGGCCGAATATGTCGGGATGTTGGTACCTGATGCTAGAGTAGGGATCGCTCATGGCCAGATGCCAGAAGTCCAACTTCAAAAATCTATGATGGAGTTCACTCACGGTAGGATAGATGTTTTAGTTTGTACTACTATCATAGAGTCAGGTTTAGATATTCCAAATGCTAATACGCTTATTATCAACCGAGCTGACAACTTCGGGCTCGCCCAACTTTATCAACTCCGCGGCCGTATTGGGAGAAGCTCCCGCCGAGGATATTCTTATCTTCTGATACCACGCGCCAGAAGCTTGACGGAGGCCGCAGACAGAAGGTTAAGAGCAATGCTAGCTGCAACCGAACTCGGATCTGGATTTCGTATCGCGATGAAAGATCTTGAAATTCGAGGTGCGGGAAACATTTTAGGCGCTGAACAGAGCGGCAACATTCACGCGGTGGGGTTTGATCTATATACACGTCTACTTTCGACAGCCGTGGAAGACTTAAGAGCCCAGAAATTAGCAGAAGAGTCTGGGAGTGAACCGCTCATTAAAAGCGAAGGGCACATTGTAACAGTGGATCTGCGAATACCCGCAGCTATACCTGAAGAGTATGTCTCAGATCTTCCCACAAGATTGGACGTTTACCAGAAGCTAATCAAGATCAGATCAGTGGAGGAAGTAACAGTCCTTGAGAGTGAGCTGCGAGATAGATTTGGGCCTCTTCCATGGCAGGCTACGAATCTTCTATATGTAAAACAGCTCAGACTGAAGGCACAGGACAGTGGAGCAGAATCAATCATCAGGAATGGAGACAAGATCACCTTGCAATTTCCTCATGAAGTCAGTGGAGCCAGCGCAGCGCTTACAAAGCTCCTGGGCCCTAGATGGATTATTGGTAATAAGCAGATACGCACGACGGTAAAAGGACTCGGGGACAGTTGGGAAGATCAATTAGTTGAGACGATTGAGAAACTAGCAGACTTCCAAAAAGAGATGACTAAGCGATTCGATAAAGTAACCGCCATTTGAATTAGCTTATAGAGTAATGTTCCCTAACTAGTCTTAGAATAAGTTCAGCGGTAAATAACTCGTAATTAATCGATTTTCTCCAACACTTTCTCTAATTCCGACATGCCTCCAATACGTGGGCATCCTACATATCCATCATGATTACCGTCTCTGTCAATAAGCACGGGGAATATACCCGCCTTTTCCGCCCCTTGGACATCAGATCCTATTTGGTCACCTACATGTACGGACTCTTTCCCAAGACATCCAGCCCTCTCAAGAGCTGCTAAGAAAATCGGTGAGTGAGGCTTTTCCGAGCCAACTTCATGAGAGGTCACGGCAAAGTCCAAGTGTTCGGTAAGTGCAAACTTATCGAGTAGCACTGATCCCGACTTATTCATGTTTGAAAGGAGTCCGAGTCTCAGTCTTCTATCTTTAAGCCTACCAAGCACAGGAATAACATCGTTGTATATGATCATGTCATATGGAATCGACCGAACAGCCTTCCATATCTCTCCCGCAGTTTCCTGATCTACATCAACTCCGGAACCAGCGATTACCCTTCTTTCATATTCTTGGAAAAATTCATGGATTTCCAATTCATTTCTATTTCTCAGTGGATGAACGGAATTCTGATCCGTCATATATGAATCGGCTTCGCCATAACCTTGCAGGGTACCCCCTTCAGTAAGAGTGATACCGAATCCTTTACAAGCTTGGGATTGGATCTCAAATCGAGACGGGCTAAAACCTGCCAAAGTTCCATAAAGGTCAAAAAAAACTGCTTTAATCATTCCACAGATATAATATCAGCCTTGATAACTACTACTATGAGGTTTTTTACACCCTTTCACAGATTTACTTCCTAAGTATAAGAGTAGGCTCCTATGCAGGCTGGAAAGCTTCCACTTGAATATCTCGAGACAATCCTAGGAGGACTCTCATCAAATGACCCGAGGGTAGCTCTGGGACCAGCTGCAGGAGAAGACGCGGCTCTCATAGACATGGGCGACAAGTACCTCGTAGCGAAAACTGATCCTATTACCTTTGCGACGGATCGGATCGGCTGGTATGCCGTACAAGTTAACGCCAACGATATTGCGGTTATGGGAGCAGTCCCCAAATGGATGATGGCCACCATACTACTACCTGAAGGAAGCTCCGAGAAAGAAATAGAGTCTGTCATTGCCCAGCTGAACGAAGCTTGTGCCAATATCGGGGTCAGTCTTATAGGAGGGCACACAGAGATCACATATGACCTGCCGAGACCGATAGTTGCAGGTGTCATGCTTGGGGAAGTAGAAAAAGGTAAAGAGGTTAGATCGTCGGGTGCGCGAGAAGGGGACTCGATAATAATGACGAAGGCAATTGCCATTGAAGGGTGTTCGATCCTTGCTTTTGAGGCAGGGAATAGACTGATCGAAGCCGGCTTATCTCAGGAGGACGTGGATGCTGGTAAACGTTTGTTAGACAATCCTGGGATTAGCGTAGTTAGAGACGCTAGGATCTCCGTGGCCGCAGGAAAAATAACCGCCATGCACGATCCAACAGAAGGAGGAATAACGGGAGGATTGAGGGAGCTGGCAATGGCATCTGGTTTAGGAATGAAAATAGATCAGAACTGTATCGCGCTCACAGATACAACTAGACAATACTGTGACGCCCTGAGTCTTGATCCCTTGGGATTGATCGCTTCCGGCAGCTTGCTAGCTTGCGTTCCCCCAGAAGACGAAAAAGCAGTAATAGAGGCATTATGGAGTGAAGGTATAGCGGCGTGGAAGATAGGTGAAATGCTCGAGAAATCCTTCGGAATTAAAATTTCTTCGGGCGTTCAAACCCGAGACTTACCAAAGTTCGAACGAGATGAGATAGCTCGTTTTTTTTCAGCATAGGTTTACCATTGTAGAATCGCTCAGTAGAAATACTCAGAATAGAATAATCGATTAAGTCACAGTGAAATCTATTGGTAAAAGTCCAAGGCAATTACGTATTCGCCAAACCCGTTAAGGAAGTATGGGAGTCACTTCAATCAGCTGAAGTACTGTCTAACTGCATACCCGGCTGTGAAAACCTTAGTCAGAATGGTGAGAGTTCATACGACGTAGAAATTCGGGTAAATATCGCCGCTGTTACTGGCAAATATACGGGCACCGTAACGATTACCGACGCTTCCTATCCGGACACATACACCATGACCGTCAAAGGCAAGGGTTCGGGTGGCAGCATTGTAGCCAGCGGCGTTTTAACTTTCAGTCAAGATGAGATTGGGACAAAGGTGGCTGTAGAGGGCGAGGTTCAAGCCAGCGGTATGATCGCCCGAGTAGGTCAGCGGATATTAGGCGGAGCCGCCAAGCTTTTGATGAACCAGTTTTTTCAATGTCTAAAAGAAAAATTGGACGGCTGACATAATAACAATTTAATCCTTAAAGGAATCTTCTATGCAAAGAGCTTTTATAAAGTCTGAAACAGACAGCGGTGTGCTAGTCCTTACGATGCACGATCCAAAAACTCGTAACTCAATTAGTTTAGAGATGATGGCGGAATTAGAGGAGGAGCTAGATAGGCTAGAATCGGATTCAACGCTTCGTGCGGTGGTTCTGACTGGCACTGATCCTTCTTTTTGCTCAGGAGCGAACGTTAAACAAATGGGAACAGAAAGAGAGGCTAATAACGACGACCCCCTTCCAGAGGATCGTTCTCCTTGGGATGTTCTACAAGAACAGTGGGATAATCAATCTGCAAAGGGAATGAGAGCCAAAGACGAGATCGAAGGTGTCCGGTATTTTCCTCTAAGACTTCATGATCTGCAAAAGCCATCCATCGCCGCCATAAACGGTTCTGCAATAGGGTTGGGTATGGGAATCGCCCTTTCATGTGACATAAGATTCGCATCGGAAAATGCGAAGTTTTCAGAGATGTTCGTTCGTAGGGGCTTAATCCCAGCAGACGGATCATGTTGGCAATTACCCCGTATGATAGGTTTGGGTAACACCTTGATGCTGCAATACACGGGAGATGTACTGGAATGCCGGGAAGCTGAACGACTAGGAATCGTGAATCGGGTAGTAGATCATAGTGAACTCTTGGAATCTACTCTGGAGTTTGCCCACAGAATTGGAAGCGGTGCCACTTATTCCATGGCTTTGATAAAAAAACTCGTCCATCGATCTCTTGAGGTCGATCTAGCTGAAAGCCTAAGGCTGGCAGGGCCTGCCCAAGATTTAGCAAGAAGAAGCGAAGACCATAAAGAGGGTGTGCAGTCGTTTGTTGAGAAACGTCCAGCTAATTTCAAAGGCCGTTAATAAAACCGCTAACTCAAAAACTACGAGGCTAGTTCGTCAATAAACCAACGAACTGCAGATTCAAATGCGCCGGGATGTTCCTGGTAGAGCCAATGACCTCCCCCTTCTAGCTCAGCCAAAAGACTGCCAGGAAGACTTTCCCTCATCTTCACCGCAGTATGGTGTGTCAAAAGATCACTTTGGCGACCTCGAATAATGACTGTGGGGCATCGTATGGATTTCCAAACATCCCAAAGATCGGGTCTTTGATAGCATTCCAAAAGGGATCTGTCCCGCTTCCATATCCTAGTGCTGCTGCCGTCTCCCACTGGTTTGGTCATTACTTCTGCCTGGCTCAATAGCATAAGATCGGACGACTGAGGTTGGCGTAAACGTAGTCTTTCGACAACAGCATCTATCGAAGCCCATTCATCAGATTCGCTGAGATACCTATCGAACATACTGGCAGAAGATACATTTGTTGAGTCCGGATCGATATCAACCACTACCAGTGCACGAACTTTATGGGGATTACGGGCTGCATAAGTGTAAACGTATCTGCCTCCCGCTGAATGTCCCACCAATATCGGATCATTTAGATGAAGTCTGTCCAGCAACGCGCCAATATCAGAAACATACTCTTCGAATCCGTATGCTCTATCAAGTGGCCTGCCACTGTCGCCGTGCCCCCTGCTATCTAGCGCTATAACCCTGTATTCTCCAGCTAAGCTTGCAGCAAAGGTATCCCAACTTCGCGCGCAGTCTTGGAGGCCGTGCATTAAAACTATCGTAGGTGATTTTGGGTTTCCCCAATCGACAAAGGATAAATCAAACCCATCATGCACAATGGTTTTGGTCTCGAAAACTACGGTCATGGTTCAGTTGAAACTCCTATAACCCTCTAGGTTTTCTCCATGATAAGTATTCCGTATATCTTTATTCTCATTCAGGGATCTAGCCCATGAGTCGAGTCTTGTCTCGCTAATTGAACCGACCCATCTACCAGATATGGTTCCGTCACGAGACACAAAAAATGTCACAGGAAGCCCCGTTACTCCGTAATCAATTGTCACTCTTCCATCAAGATCTAAAACGTTTGGGAAGGTTACGCCGAACTCATTTATGTATCGACGTGCTTCATCTTCGCCGTCCTGAACATTGACGCCGAGTATCACAAGGCCGTCGTCCCTATATTTCCTCCAGACTCTCTCCATACCCGGAGTCTCTTCTCTACAAGGAGGACACCAAGAGGCCCAGAAATTCAATATGAGTGGTAAACCTCTGTAGTCCTCTAATGTTGCTAGTTGAGCCCCAATAACTGGTGCGACAAACCCAGGGGCCTCTCGGCCCACAAGTTCCTTACCGCTTCGGCTAGTGGCCGTCGATTTGTTCACCAGTCCCGAGGCAAGTAGCGCGGTAAATCCAGCAATAATTATCGCAATGGCAAATATCGTCGCAATCTTTATATTTGAACTAATGTCTAACCTCGTCTTAAAGGTGTCAGTTAGACCGCCGATAGCATATATCTACCTATTTCAGAGTCTGAAAACACTCTTATTGGAAATCCTTGCTTAACAACCGTCATTCAGCTAACTAAATATGCCCATTCGCAGTCGTTCTTGACGCAGAAGATCACTCTAAACTTCTAGACAAAAATTCCTATCTAGATTATCGAATTGTCAGACATTAGCCTAGTCTAGGTTTGTGATTAAGTTCCACAATAACGAGGGGAACCGAAATTTCCCCTCGTTAGAATTTTAAGAATGCACCAATATTCTTAATAAGTAGACCGCCTAGCCTCAAGGTTAGAATGCACATCGATAAGAACTGTCTTTCCACTCGCGTTCAGCTGCTTTGCTTGCTCCAATGCACCAGCAACTTCTTCGGGTTTGGTAACGGTGATTCCCACGGCTCCCATGCCTTCTGCTATCTTGGCGTAATCTCCGGTCATATGTGTTGTCCCAAACGCCTCGCGAGCAGTAGGATACCCACCTGGATACGTCGCCATGCCGCCATTATTAAGAACAACAGTCGTGATAGGCGCTCCCGACCTGACTGATGTTTCGATGTCCAGACCGGACATACCAAAGGCTCCATCTCCCATAAAATTTATACAAAACTTATCAGGACATGCCAGTTTAACCCCTGTCATCAGTGGTATCCCATAGCCCAGGTGGGTCGTCTTGCCCCAACCAACATAGCTGTGAGGAACCGTTCCAGGATAGAAGGGCATAATCATGTCTCGAGGCGCTCCAGCATCGTGGGTCACAATGCTATTCTCCTGGTCCAACACTTTTACCATTTCGCCAATAACCCTGTAACCGCTTATGGGAACTTCGTCTGTTGCGAGGACTTCGGTCCAATCCGACATCCATTTGTCATGGACGTCCTTGATTTCGCTTGCTACATTGGTAGACCCTTTCCTTCCATCTGAGCCTAGCTGGGCTTTGACCTCCCCTATTAGCATCTGAAGGGTGAGCTTAGAGTCACCTACTAACCCACAATCGACACTGAAGTCCTTGTTAAGATCCTCGACCGTTTCAGTATTATGGATAATCACCTTGCCATCAGGAATAGGCTGTCCATAACTAGTCCTAGACATGCTGGAACCGACAGCGAACAAAACGTCAGACTCTTGCAACCACGTACGAGCTTCTTGTGATGTCGCTCCACTGCCTGAACCAAGCGAAAGGGGATGCCGTTGATCAAATCCTGATTTCCCCGGCATCGTGCAATAGACGGGAACCTCTACAAGTTCTGCGAACTCAGTTAACTCCTTTGATGCTCCTGACATGAGCACACCCATGCCAGACCATATGACTGGCTTTTTCGCAGAAAGAATCAATTCTATTGCCTTTTTTACGTCCTTCAACTCAGGCGCAAAGCGATGTCTACTTGGTGGGGAATAAGAACTGACCACAGAGTCTTCCACTTCCATTTCTCCAATATCGGCAGGAATTTCTACAATCACCGGTCCTGCTCTACCATTTCTCAAGGCATGGAAAGCTCTTCTCATCACTCCTGCCACTTGCTGTGGCTGAAAAAGAACTTCTGCCGATACTGACACAGACTGGTAAGTTGTAGCAGGCGAAAAATTAGGTTTTACTGACCTAGCTCCCACTGCAGAACCACCAGGCAAATAAAGAATGGGAATATTGTCGGCATAAGCTTGAGCGAGGCCACCCATAGTATTCTCTGATCCTGGGCCTCCCTGGGTTATGAGAACACCAAATTCTTCTCGGTTCCTCATCCTGCTAAATCCGTCAACCGCCATAGCAGCGCCACGTTCTTGCCTGAACATAACCGGTTTTATACCCGCCTCTGCTACCGACTCTATGAGGTTGTTTGAAGGGAAGCAGCCTACCCATTCAACCCCTTCTTGCTTCAGAATCCGTGCCACCGCGTCAAGTACTTTCATAAATTTGGATCCTCCGTTCTTATTTGAATTTACTAGCATATTGCCTAGACCCACACTGTGCCTAAGCAGGAGTAAGATGAAGTCCGCGCCATTGTAATTTGCGGTCTTCTCTTTATCAACATCAACGTGAAAATCTGAGGAGGTTCAATTAGCGAGCGGTTGAATTTTACTACCTGTGAACTGACTGTGTTAGCATCGTGCTCAGCCACGAAAAGCAATCTACAGAAATAGGACCAAACCTTGAGTAGAATACCCGAAAGCGTCCAATTTCACCTTGAGACCGACATGGTCATTGATATCACAACCACAGGACGAAGGACCGGATTACCACGTCGTATAGAGATATGGGCCCATTACATGAGAGGTAAAATATTTATTGCCTCCCGTCCTGGCAAAAGAAGTTGGCATTCCAACATGATCTCTAATAAAAACTTTGTGATTCATTTCAAGGGCGCTTTGCCAGCAAACTTGCCGGCAATTGCACGTCCCGTGTTCGATAAATCCGAAAGAGAGGAGATCTTTGGCATTATTAGGCAGGAGACATCCTTCGAGGAAAGAAAAAACATGGTCGTAAACGAATGGGCAGAAATGGGATGCTTGGTTGAAGCCACACTCAAATAGAAGTGACGCTCTCAAATGATTATAGGTTCGAGGATACACTTCTTGCATCAGACCGAGTCGACGATGGATGAATGTCGCTCACTAGCACGTACAGGCAGCATAGAAGGAACTGTAGTGTCAGCAAATTTCCAAGGCGCGGGAAGAGGCAGATTTCAACGGTTATGGCTATCCCCATCGGGGGAGAATATCCAAGTATCAATTCTATTACGTCCGACGATTACGCAACTTCCTTATCTGAACATGGCAGCAGCACTCGCTGCATCGAATACTGCGACGGAGGTCACTGGCCATCATAGTGAGATCAAGTGGCCCAACGACGTCCAATTAGCAGGGAAGAAACTATGTGGAATTCTCATTGAATCTGAAATATCAGGTGTAGGAGTAGATTTCGCAATCATTGGAATCGGCCTGAATGTAAATCTGGAGCCCGGACGACATAGAGAAATCAAGAATAGCGCCTCAAGCCTAAAGCAATTCTGTGGAAGAAACGTCAGTCGGTCCCAAACATTTCGCGTTTTACTGAAACACCTTGATTATTACTATGAAAGGATTAAAGCTGGGGAGTCACTTACGTCTGAATGGGCTTCAAAGCTGAACATGTTGGGATGTAACATACAGATCTCGTTCCCAGGAACAAACAAACCCAGCATTGATTGTAGAGCCGACTCTATTAACGAAGACGGCTCGCTATCGGTCCGGGTTGATGATGGTTCAATGTTCACCGCAACAGCCGGAGAGATTACACTTCGCTCTTGACAAATATCTGACCTGAGAAGATCAGCATCAATGGCAAGGAGTACTACTGATGTTAGAAGCACTAAGCCTGAACGGCAAAACCGTGGTCATTACTGGTGGTGGGACTGGCCTTGGAAGAGAGATGACGCTGGCTATGGCAAAAGCGGGAGCGGATCTCGTAATCGCAGCACGAAGGCTCGCCCCGATCGAAGAAGTTGCACAGCAAGTACGGGCTATCGGGCGAAGGGCAGACGCCGTAACTACCGATGCCACAGATACAGAATCCGTACGATTACTTTTCGAATATGTAATCAAAGAATTTGGCAAAGTAGATATCTTATTTAACAACGCAGGTATAGTTCGTGAAGACGGTCCAAAACCGATTTGGGAGATCACAGACGAGAGTTGGAAAATAGGTATTGATGTAAATCTCTCCACAGCATTTTATTGCTCTAGAGCGATATCGAAACATATGGCAGATCGAGGTTCGGGAAAGATAGTGAATGTATCTTCCGGTTACGGATTTAGAGGTGGAAGAGACAACTATATGTACGCTGCTGGTAAAGGAGGAATAGTGAATCTCACCAGAGCAATGGCCACGAGCTTGGGCAAATACGGCATCACTACCAACTGCATTGTCCCCGGCTTTATACCCACGGAAATAACAGACCCGGATAGTGAACGTTCTCGCCAGAGAGGAAGATTCATACCTATAGGAAGAACTGGGGTACCAAGGGAAATGGGTCCGTTGGCGGTGTTCTTAGCATCTTCTGCATCAGATTATATGAATGGGGAATTCTTGGTAATTGATGGGGGTGGTTTGGCTGGAGGAATAGCCCCCACTGGACATGCTCCGGAGATCCCTTTAAACATTTGATTGGAAATTGATACTGAAACCGGTCCATAAATAATTAATAGGGGATTAAAAATATGGAAATTCCAGAGGGCTGGGACCTTACGGGCAAAAAAGCTGTCATCACTGCGGATCGTAGAGGATGGACAAAGTATTACGCAGGAGCCCTGGCAGAGGCAGGAGCAGATGTAGCTGTAGCAGGCTCAGAGAATTCCGACATGATCGAGGCAACCAAATACGTCAAGGATCAAGGACGAATGGGATTTACTCTGGAAACTGACCTCATGAAGCGAGATTCCGTCAACTCGATGTTCGAACAAGCTGCAGAAAAACTGGGAGGTCTAGACATTCTCGTAAACAATGCGAAAGTAGATTTTGGCAAAAGATTCGAGGCCATCACCGAAGACGAGTGGGATATCCTCATGAACTTCAACGTCAAATCTATGTTTCTTTGTTGCCAGGCGGCCGGGAATAAGATGATGGCAGCTGGACACGGACGTATTATCAACATGACTTCTGACTTGGCAGTTAGAGGACTCTGGAACTCAGTAGCTTCATGTGCAGCAGAGGGAGCAATTCACCAGCTTACCCAATCCCTAGCGCTCGACTGGGGCCGGAATGGTATAAGGATAAATGGGATAGGTGCGGGGTGGTTAACAACTAAAAACCAATCCGAAGAAAACCAAAAAGAGCTATTGGTTCGATATTTACCGTCAAGGAGACGAGGTCATCCGTCTGAATTGAGCGCCCTATTGGTGTATCTTTCCTCAGATGAATGTGATTTTGTGAACGGACAAACGATCTTCATTGATGGCGGTGCGCTTGCACACGCCTAGACCTTCCAGAGAACTGATAGAGGTACGAGTTCAACCGAAAGCCAGCAAGAACTCAAAAGAGCTAACGGAAAACGATCAAGTAAGAATACACACAACCGTTTCGGCAGAAAGCGGAAATGCAAACAGAGCGGTAATACATATTATTGCAAAAATTCTAGGAGTGCCAGGAAGTTCTGTGGAGATAGTACGAGGTACCTCGTCTAGAAACAAGCAGATTCGGATTAACAACATGCCTTTCTCAACAGCGATAGACTATCTACGTCTGCCTGACTGATTGCTGGCCTGAGCTAACCCAAAACCTTCTCAATCATTCTTCTAATCAGATCTAAGAGCAATAGTGCGACAATTGGGGAGAAATCAAACATACCAGTTTTAGGAAGAACTCTTCTTATAGGCCCCAATATAGGCTCAGTTATAGCATATATTAGCCTCAGCAAAGGAACAAATGGGCTCCCGGGCCCAACCTTAATCCAAGACATTAGAACTCTTGCCAAAATACCAAAATAAAGCACAGTAGAAAGAATATTTAGGAAATGGCTTACGAACTCGAGGCCCAACTCTAGCCGCCCAACTCCACAGACCGGTCATAGGCGGCACGTATACCATCAATGATGGCAGCCCTAAAACCATCCTTTTCCATTGAAACAAGTGCTTCAATTGTCGTTCCAGCCGGAGAAGTAACCATATCTTTCAGTTCAGCGGGGTGTTTTGCGGATTGTTTAACCAGTTCCGTACTTCCTAAAACTGTTTGAAGAACAAGACGCCGAGCCATGTCACGGGACATACCTAGATACACTCCAGAATCAATCATCGCCTCAATAAAGAGGAATACGTAGGCGGGCCCACTTGCACTTAAAGCGGTGGCCATATCAATATATTTCTCATCGTCTACGTAATACTCATCCCCCAGGGTTTTAAGAATCCGGCCTACAATCTTCTTATCGCCTTCCGACACTTGAGTTGTGGCCGTCCATACAGACATTCCTTGTCCTATCTGCGCTGGCGTATTGGGCATGATTCGAATGACAGGCTTATGAGATAATCCGTCCTTGATAGTTTGTGAGGACGCTCCCGCTACGATTGAAGCGACCCCTCTCGCATTTTCTATGTTTCCTGATAAGTCTGGAAAAACATAAGGTAACGTTTGAGGCTTCACAGCCAGAACAATCAACCCTTCAGCATCCAATATCGATCCATTTTGCTCGACAGTGCGTATGCCAAACTCAGACTCCAAGAAATCTCGCCTGCCAGAAACAGGTTCACTCACTATAACTTCATTGGGTTGAGCAATATCGGCTTTAATAATCCCTCTAATTAGGGCCTCAGCCATAACCCCACCACCTATAAATGAAATACCCATGTCCTTATTTTACTATCCCCTAAGTCCAGTAACCCGAAATTACTTGTTCCGCAAGGCACTCACGGAAGTATGTTTTTGCTGGCAACCGAGATTGCAACCTTGATAGACTCCATCATGCTGATATGGTCCGCCAATCCTTTCCCAGCTATATCAAAGGCAGTGCCGTGATCCACCGAAGTGCGAACAAATGGAAGGCCTAAGTTAACGCTTACACTTCGCTGCCAATCATGCACTTTAATCGGTATGTGACCTTGATCATGGTACATGGCCAAGCACACGTCGAATTTGCCATCTATGTTTTGGTTGAACACTGTATCTGCGGGTACAGGCCCCGTAACATCAATGCCCATCGATCTAGCTTCTTCCACAGCGGGACTAATTTGCTTGGCTTCTTCATCTCCTAAAAGGCCACCGTCACTTGCATGAGGGTTCAGCGCTGCCACACCAACGCGAGGCGAATCCCATCCCCATTTCTTGAAATGTTCGTCGGTCAAAATGATTTTTGCAAGGATATTCTCTTTAGTGACATAGTCACAGGCAACCTTGAGCGACCTATGTGTGGTCAGGTGAACAACCCTAAGCGTTCCAGCCATAAGCATCGTAGCTACTTGTTTTGAACCCGTTTGGCTCTGAAATATTTCCATATGGCCAATGTCCTTGTGACCGGCCTCATTACACGCTTCCTTGTTAATAGGAGCTGTACTTATCGCTTGAACAGCTCCAGAGGCCGCGAGTTCTCCTGCTTTAAGTATCCACTCTACCGAGGCCTGCCCTGAGATCGCAGATATTTCCCCATATTCAAGTTCGCTGAAATTCAGATTTCCTAGATCCAGAACGTCAATTATGCCGTGCTCTCCGTCTATTTCCTCTAACGTATCTGCAGCTCGGGCGGATATTTCAGAGCCTATAATCCGAAGAGCGTCATTCATAGCATCAGTATTACCAACCACAAACGGCCTACATCTTTCGTATATAGATCTATCTATAAGGGTCTTCGCTGTAACCTCCGGCCCTATGCCGGCGGCGTCTCCCATCGTAATGGCGAGAAAAGGCCTGTCAGTCATCAAATACTCTCCTTGAACGTTAAGATGGTCGGAGTCCGGGGGCTTGATTAAACTGGATTGTCACAGATGATTATAAACCGGCAAGCTAAGATTGAGGGCTCAAGACCATGATGAGGGCAACCTTATCAGCATCGCAGCAATTTGATCTATTAGTAATATTTTTGTGTGAATTTAAACGAAAACAATCCAGCTAATAACAAGACTAATTGTTTTCGTCAATGTAGCACACAGGGATAGCAGTTTAACGCTATATTGCTAACCATAATGAATAGAGCTCAAGTCTCGGTATGATCTATCCCTAATAGGGGTCAATTATTTGGATTACTCGCATTTATTGTAACCACAGTCAGGGCAGCTAAGACATCCTTCTTGGTGCAGAAGGTATCCAGAACACTCAGGACACTTCGCCCCACTCGAGGTGGGCAAGTCTTCACGATCTGCGTCTCCCGAGGACGGAAAGAGACCTAACTGAGCGGAGTTTCCCGCAATAGTTGAAACCCCATCCCTAACTTCGTCTTCTAATAGGTGACGACTCATAGCCAAGGCAACAGCGTCTGGAGCTGATCTCACTAAAGTCCCCCCATCCCATGCTGGATCGCACGTGATACCTTTAAGTTGATCCACTATTTGGCTAGGCTCTATACCTGACCTAAGCCCAAGTGATGCTAGTCTGGCAATCGCCTCTAAATAAGCAGAGTCGCAGCCTCCAGCTTTACCTAGATGAGCAAATACTTCGAAAGGATGTCCACTTTCATCAAATGTGAGGTTCACAAACATTGTTCCGTGCCCTGTACGGACCCTGTCAGTTACTCCCATAACAGAAACTGGCCTCTGCCGTGGAACTTTAAGATGATCATCTTTAGTAATTTCTTCATCTTTTTTAGCACCGGTTTCTAACACTTGCATAGACTTAGAGCCATCCCTGTATACAGTGACGGCTTTACACCCTGTTTCCCAAGCGAGTTTGTAAGCCTCCTTGACGTCCTGAACTGAGGCGGAATTAGGAAGATTAATTGTTTTTGAGACAGAATTAGTCACATGTTTTTGCCAGACTGCCTGCATCCTCACATGAGCATCTGCCGAGACCTTCATAGCAGTACGGTAAACAGCCGCATCTAAGCCATGGTCACCCATAATCTTTTCCGAGTTATCGGGATTCTCAACAATTTGTTCAAGTACTATTCGGGCTGCCTCTTCTGTTCCCAGAGCATCTTCCAGACTTTCTATGACTGAAGCCGGTGCGTCCAGTAGCCTAGAGCTACTTCCTTCATGGTCTGTCCAAAGGACATTGGACCACCATGCCATAGCAAAATGCGGCTCAATCCCACTAGAACATCCAGCGATCCTACTTATTGTGCCGGTCGGAGCAATAGTTATGACACTAGCGTTTCGTACGGGTGGCATACCCCATTCTTTAAGAGCCGAATCTTCGTATTGAGGAAACGCTCCCCGCTCCTCTGCGACTTTTGCGGACTCATCCCAAGCCATTGAGTTAAGAAATCCTCCCAACTTATCTGCTAGCTCAAGTGCTTCTTCAGAATCGTAGGGAATCCCCATGCGGACAAGCGCGTCTGCCCACCCCATAACGCCCAACCCAATTCGTCTTGTATCCAAGTTGACTTCACGAAGTATAGGTAGCGGAAACGAGTTGACTTCGATGACATCATTCAAGAACCTGACAGCTATACGTGTCGTATCCTCAAGGAGTTCCCAGTCAAATTCGTTGTCTTTGATATGGAGATCTAGATTTATAGATCCTAAACAGCAGTTGCCATAGTTCTCCAGAAATTCTTCTCCGCAGGGATTGCTCGTCCTTATTTTTCCCATTTGCGGGTTTGGCGCCGTTTCCCAAACTCTGTCAACGAAAACGACTCCTGGGTCACCAGTTTTCCATGCGGATTCCGCTATGTCGTTCCATAAATCCTTTGCACTAATTGTCCCGACCACTTCGTCATTCGGACCGTCACCAGTATCTCGCGGGCTGACCAAGGCGAATTCTTCATCGTTTTCAACAGCCTTCATAAATTCGTCCGTGATCTGAACAGATATATTGAAATTCTGTAGAGAGTCATCATCATCTTTGCAATGAATAAATTCTTCAATGTCGGGATGAGAAACTATAAGCTGACCCATATGTGCGCCAAGCCTAAACGCCCCTTGTGTCAGTGTCGCACCGACAGAGGAATATAGTTTCATTACCGCGATAGGCCCGCATGCTTGACCGTGAGTGGTTGAAATTTTATCTCTCTTAGGGCGTAGGCTTGATAATCCGAATCCAATACCTCCTCCCCATTTTTCTATCATGGCCGCATCATTAGCAACTTGCATTATTGATTGGATATTGTCATCTGGCGAAACCACAAAGCATGCGGAGAGGCACCCTCTACCAGTACCAGCATTGACTATAGTGGGAGAGTTCGGAAGGAATTTAAGAGTAGACATCTTCTCGTAGTATTTTTGTTCATATTCAGCCTGTTTCGCCTCCGGCTCCCCCAACGCTATAGCATTGGATACTCTTCGAAAGAGGCCTTCTGGATCCTCTATTGGCTCTCCATCATCTCCTTTTCTCAGATAACGTTTTTCTATTATGAAACGAGCGTTATCTGACAGGGAGAGACCGTCCCCGGGGTCTTCCTCAATTATTTCAATCCCACCCTTCATTAAGTTACTAGTCACCGCCGCCGCTACATCACCAGTAATCCCTGCGTTTTCAAGAGCTTTGACTACTTCACTGATGACACCATTTTTGCCGTCACTAGCGTCAGATCCGTCTGATACTATTTCTTGAGTCATTCTCTCAGCTCCTCTTACTGATCTCGCTTCTTATATATCAATTCTCTAACCCCAGTTGTGAACTTTAAGATTAGCAGTTTTAGAACATTTGTGCCAATCTCACAAGAGTATAGGAAACCTAATTCCTTCCATTGCTGGGGATGTACTCTAGACGCCTGAGTTAGGTGCACGTCTACGGGGTTTACGGCCCCTACGACGTTTACCTGGAACGGTAAGTTCGTCTTCCTCAAGGAAAGAGAGTTGATTGCTCTCTTCATCAGGTTGACCAGGGTCCAATAACGCCTCTACCTCCTCCTTGAAACTCTCGATGTCCTTGAAGTCCCGATACACGCTAGCAAACCGTATATATGCAACCCGGTCTAAATCCTTCAGGCGATCCATGACCAGCTCTCCAATTGACCTTGACGGTATTTCCGCCCTGCCAGCGTTAGAAAGTTGAGTCTCGATCTCATCGATTACTTTATCTATGCTGCCAATCGGCAGTGGCCTTTTCGCGCACGCACTCTTAACACTTGCCCAGAGTTTCTCTCTATGAAATTCTTCCCTGCGACCATCTCTCTTCACTACCAAAAGAGCTCTTGTCTGAATTCGCTCATAAGTGGTAAATCTGAGTCCGCATCTTAGGCATTCTCTGCGACGGCGAATACTGTCTCCAGAATCCCGAGAATCAATCACTTTGGAATCTTCGTTATTGCAAAAAGGGCAGAACATCTACCAGAAAATTACCTCTCAAAGGGATGACCACACCGTGCAGCGTATTTGAAATTACCCACTATCTATCGTGTAGCGTGCTCGAATCTACACTACATATTGAGGTGTGTCAACGAGTCCCTCAAGGCTAAATACGGACTGATTTTCCTTGATTTTTGACTACAGACAAATCTTCAGGCATGAGCATCGAGATAACGTAAATGTTGAAGGCGAACTAGGAGCCAGTATTCTTTTCAGAGCTTAAGTATCACCGCTTGAGCAGTGGATATCCTTCCGCATAATACTGTCGTTTGCACAAGGTTTCTTAACAAAGAATTGCCAACTTATTGCCCTGATGACTGTCCATTCTGACTAATAGAATTAGCTACAGAGAATCCGCCTATGTTTCTCCTAAGGAAAGGAGGAAGATCCAAGGAATCTTCGTTTCCTTCAACACGTTGGGCTGCGACCACAGTTTTTTCTATATCTCTCCGAATAAGAGTTTCAGTCGTGGGAAAACCGGTGGCAATTATCGTCAGTTTTATCTCATTTTCCATCTTTGGATCTGTACTCATACCAAAGATAATGTTTGCGTCTGGGTCCACCACGCGCTGAATTACCTCAGCTGCCTGATGTAGTTCATTCAGCTTCAAGTCGCTTCCTCCGGTGATATTAAAGAGAACCCCAGTAGCACCCTCAATCGAAACATCCATAAGCGGGTTAGTTATCGCTTGTTGTGCAGCATCTCGTGCTCTAGATTCGCCGGAACCCCACCCTATCGACATCCAAGCAGGTCCAGCATCCCTCATAATGCTTTGTACATCGGCAAAGTCCAGGTTGATTTCACCTGCGTTTGTAATCAGTTCTGTAATTGACTGAACTCCTAATCTCAGAACATCATCAGCAAGCCTAAACGCATTGTCAGCAGTCACCTCTTCCTTTGCAACCACGCTGAGTCTTTCGTTTGGAATAACAAGAAGAGTATCAACGTTTCCCTGTAATTTCTCTACACCATCTTGGGCCTGCTTCGAACGCCGATTTCCTTCAAAGGAAAACGGCCTGGTAACCACGCCAACGGTAAGTGCGCCTGTTTCCCGAGCTATTTCCGCTATAACCGGTGCCGCTCCAGTACCTGTCCCTCCACCCATTCCTGCAGCCACAAATATCATGTCTGAATCACGAATAATATCGTAAATCTCTTCACGGCTTTCTTCGGCTGATGCAGCACCCTTTTCAGGGTCTCCTCCCACTCCCATTCCTTGAGTGAGCTGCTCACCTATTCGGATACGTATTGGAACATCACTACCCATCAGAGCTTGAACGTCCGTATTCATTACAATGTAGTCTACTCCGGACACTCGTTCCCTAAACATACGCGAGACCGCATTCGACCCGCCTCCGCCAATTCCAATTACTTTTATTCTCGCGACTCCTTCAAGTTCTCTTCCATTAATCGTCATGCCTTCCTCCATTGTCATAATGCTGCCCTTAAAAGTTGAATATTCTTTTAATTCGGTCGAGGAGCCCTCCGTCCCCATTGTTTCCAGTACCTCTCACCTGGCTTAGTGCGGTCTTCTCAGCTGAAATCTCTTGCCTAAATCCATACAAGAGAATTCCGACACCTGTTGAATAAGCGGGGGCCTCAAGTTCCTCTGACATACCAGCCAGATGGTCTGGGGCTCCCATTCTTATACTGCAATTTGGAATAAATTGCTGTGCCATATCAAAGAACCCCGGCATAGTTGAGGCTCCACCAGTCATCACTATCTGTGCCGAAGCATCTTGGCGAACTCCAGCCTGCTGAAGCTTAAGGTCTATAAGCCGAATCAATTCAAGGGTTCTCTCCCTCATAAGTTGGCAAAGATCCCGCCTATACACAGTGGTTAATGATTTCGAGTTGATAACCGGTAAAGTAAATTCCTCGCGCATATCAATCGAAGCCGGTTCCGTATTTGCATATTTGAGTTTAATCTGTTCAGCATCATAAAAGGATGTGTTGTACGTGATACAGATATCGTTAGTGAATTGAAACCCGCCCACCGGTATAACCGAAGTGTAATCAATTGCGCCTTTCTTAAAAGAAACTATATCTGTTGTGCCTCCTCCAATATCTACTATCGCAGCACCTCGCTCTTTTTCTTTCTGAGTGAGTATTGCCTCGCTGCTCGCAAGCGGTTCCAGTACCATACCTTTAACGCTAAGGCCCGCACTTGTCACCGCACTTTCCAGATCCTTTACAAAAGATGCCCCAGCAGTTACGACATGTGAGGAAACTTCCAAGCCTGAGGCATGCATTCCAGTAGGATTGCTAATGCCGTTGTAACCATCCACTCTGTAAGTCTTAGGCAGAGCATGAATAACCTTTCTTCCAACAGATCCTGATCCTGCGGAAACCAGGTCAGGTATTCGATCCACCTCTTCTGAAGTGATAACTCCTTTTCCACCTACGCTATCGAAATAGTCAACCTTGTTGTCAAAGGTAACGTGAGCACCAGTAATACCAATATATGCTGACCTAATAGGTAAATCCGTCTTTCTACGTACATCGTAGAGACTTTCTCTGATCGCTTCAGAAGTGAGATTAATATCTTCAACATTGCCTTTTTTTAGACCTGCACATGGAACTACGCTGTGGGCAATCACATCGGGAAATTGCCCGTTGACTTTCTTTGCAACTATTGTGCAGATTTTTGTTGTACCAACATCTATCGCAGTAATTACATCACTCGGCTGCATCTCTTGATCCCCTTTGCTACTCCACTTATTTGATCTCTACCCACGCTCATTTAAATACGCTCTGCGATCCGGAGTCTGGCACTTCTGCTTCTAACGTTGGTCTCTATTTCTGAAAGGGAAGGTTTTATCACTTTTTTCGTCACTAGCAGGAGCTTCGAAGTATGCTTACATTCTTCGGCTGTAGTGTGGAAAGAACATCTACCTTGTGACGCTTCATTCCGAAAGTAATTTTTAACTATTCGATCTTCAAGAGAGTGATAGGCGATTACAGCTATTCTTCCCCTCGGTTTCAAT
>ERZ651768.769-NODE-769-length-23772-cov-3.639671_pt1 | contig 23772 bp, 21 predicted proteins | sample MGYA00514754_ERZ651768 | MGnify/ENA metagenome assembly ERZ651768
TACGGAGATATTCGAGATCATTGAGGGTCGCGAAAAGTCCGAACTTCGACTTCTTGATGACCTCCACGCCAAACTGTTCGCGGGTGATACGGCCTGCTTGGTTGGATCGGCGAATGTCACCCTCAAAGGCCTTGGATTAATTCCAAGATCCAACACCGAACTGTTGGTTGAGTCTTCTACCACCGACGGCTCTGTTGAGGCTTTCCTCAAACTTGTGCAAGACCGTTCTAGGCCAGCAACGGTTGAGGAAGCTCGCCAAGTGGAACGGCTTGCCGAAGAGTTGCGTGCTGTAGAACAGCGACCAGTTGAGCGAGATACGTTCTGGTTTCCAACCACTACGAGACCCGATGGCGCTTACGGGTGGTATACGCAGGCTGGCCAAGGTGGCCATTGGAGGCCGATAGCAAGAGAGACCGTTAGGGATCTGGCGCGGGCAGGGGTTCCACCTGGACAATCGGAAGAACAATTTTACGAGTCAGTTGAGTCAAAACTCCTAGAGATCACCCCGGTGGCAGACCACCTTGGTGCTTCTGATGGTGAGGACTCCCTTCAACGGTCAGCACTCGAACAGGACTTGCAGCTCCTTGTTGATGCCGGGCTTGTTGGTGACACTGAACAGGCATGGAACGCATTGGTGGCATTTATTCGGTTTCGGTACCGGGCGCGGTCGCTGGCTGGTTCACCTTACTCGAGGAGTACGGCACGATGGCGATGGCCGAGGTGCTCAAGCCGGCCATTTACTACGCCGAGCACGGCTTCCACGTCACCGAGCGGATCGGTGAAGCTTGGGCGGGGAGCGAGCGCAAGTTACTGCGCGAGCCGCCTGCGGCCGCCACGTGGTTGGTTGACGGACAAGCGCCACAGATCGGTGACCTCTTCGTTAATCCTGGGCTAGCTAAGACGCTGCGAATGATCGCCGAAGGCGGCCGTGATGCGTTCTATCGCGGACCGATTGCTGAGGCGATCGTGGCCTATTCCGACAGTAAGCACGGATTTCTCACCATGCAGGATTTTGAGGAGCACACCTCGACCTGGGTGGAGCCACTGTCGACCGACTACAAGGAGTACACACTCTACGAACTACCGCCCAACGGCCAGGGAATTGCCGCGCTTGAGATGGTGAATACCCTCGAGAACATCGACATGGAGGCGCTCGGCCACAACTCGGCTGCCTACCTGCATCATCTGATTGAGGCCAAGAAGCTCGCGTATGCCGACCTCGACCAGTGGGTGGGCGACCCTGATGCGAATGAGTTGCCGGTGGATGTATTGATCTCCAAGCGCTACGGCAAGTCGCAGTTTGAGCGAATCGACCCGGGTCGTGCGCAAGAGTTGAATGAATCAGGGCTCCCCGAGCAGGGCGACACCGTCTACCTGACGGTGATGGATGAGGACCACAACGCGGTCTCGTTCATTTACAGCATTTTCTCGTCGTTTGGGTCGGGACTGGTGGTGCCGGATACCGGGATTACATTACAGAATCGTGCAGCGCTGTTCTCGCTGGAGGAAGAGCACGTGAACGTCGTGGCCCCGCACAAACGCCCCTTTCATACCATCATCCCCGCGATGGCGTTCAAAAACGGTGAGTTCTTTATGAGCTTCGGCGTGATGGGTGGCGCGGTCCAGCCGCAGCAGCACGTGCAGGTCTTCTTGAACGTCGTCGAATTCGGCATGAATATGCAGCAGGCACTCGAGGTGCCTAGGATCAATCACGACCGCCGGATGACCGTCACCGCCGAACCGGGGATTCCCCTGGCTGTTCTGGCTGAGCTGGAGGCCATGGGGCACGAACTGAGGCGTCGCACGGAGATCGGCGGCGTCGGCGGCGGGCAGGGGATTCTCTTCGACCGGGCAACCGGAGCGATGGTCGGCGGTTCCAGCCACCACAAGGATGGCATGGCGGTAGCTTATTAGGGACGCCGTGACCGTGTGGGTGGCACCGGGTCGGCGTTTGGCTGCAGGCAAAACCTGCAACATTGCATAACTTGGGAAACTTGACGGGTGCGGCGGGTCGCCGTACCCGTCTTTTCATTACATCGATGACAAACGCAAGCAACGGTGGGATTAGACCACTCGGCCTAACGACGGCCACGGCGTTTGTGATCGCGGCGATGGTCGGCACTGGCGTTTTCACGACGCTTGGGTTTCAGGTTGTCGACATCCGGTCGCCGTTCGTCATCATGATGCTGTGGCTCGTTGGTGGGGTGGTCGCGCTATGTGGCGCGCTCAGCTACGGCGAGCTGGGAGCAGCGCTACCGCGCTCGGGTGGTGAGTATCACATCCTCCGCCGGGTCTACACGCCGGCGTTAGGGTTTCTGGCCGGGTGGGTCTCGGCGACAGTTGGGTTCGCTGGGCCCGCGGCTTTGGCTGCTATGGCCCTAGCGGCGTACACCGATGCGTTCATCCCTGACCTGCCCGCAAACCATCTAGCTGCTGGCGCGGTGCTTACGTTTACCCTGATCCACGCGTCGAGCCTCCGGGTCGGCGCCCTGTTCCAAAATGTGCTGACCGGTCTGAAGGTGTGTCTCATCTTGGGATTTATCGTCGCTGCCTTCACCGTCGACCATGCGCAGGAGGTGTCGCTAGTGCCGCAGGTAGGGGCCCTCGGCGTCATGACCGGACCGGCCTTTGCGGTCTCGCTCATCTTCGTGTCCTACGCCTACACCGGGTGGAACGCGGCGATTTACGTCATCGGTGAGATTGACCAACCAAGTCGCACGCTGCCGCGAGCGTTACTCCTTGGCACCGGCGTGGTCACCGTACTCTACGTGCTGCTCAACTACGTGTTTCTCCGCACTGTTGCGATGGACCAGCTGGTTGGTCAGATCGAAGTCGGTTTCTTATCGGGCGTGCAGATCTTCGGCGAGGCCGGCGGGCAGATCACGGCCGCCATCATCGCCGGCCTGCTAGCTTCAACTGTGAGCGCCTATGTTTTCCTGGGACCCAGAATCTTGATGGTGATGGGGGAAGACATCCCGGCGTTGGCGTGGCTGTCGGTGAAGAGTAGGCGTGGCTTGCCCGTGAACGCCTTCGTTTTCCAGACAGTCATAGCGCTTACGTTCATCTACACGTCTACGTTTCCTCAGGTGCTTCTCTACGCGTCGATCCTGTTGACCACGATCTCAACTTTGGCCGTCGCTGGCGTGTACGTCCTCCGGTCGACCGAGCCTAACCTGACGCGGCCATACCGAACCTGGGGCTATCCGGTTACGCCCGCCCTCTATCTGGCGGTCAACGTCTGGGCACTCACGTTTGTGCTGATGAATGAGACGTTCGCGTCACTCGTTGGTCTTGGTATCCTCGGTGTCGGGCTTGTGCTGTATGCGGTTGTGCTGCGCTTGACTTCATCACGTGTTGTTTTAGACTGACCCTAGCTGCTTAGCCTCTTTCGATTCAAAGTTGCCCCTTGAAACACAACAGCGAGTGCTCATCCAGCATCCACAGTTGATGTGTTTCAGTTCGGAAAAGTACTGGGTTGGATCTAAATTTATTTCGGTATCTTTGGGGATTTTTGATGACACGAGATCAATGGTCAGTTAGGCGAAGAGTAAGCTCAACATTGCGCGGAAGGAACCTCACCCGGCCAGCCTCAGTTGCTGTGCTGATGCTCGCGGTGCTAGTCCTTGCGGGGGGCGGAAGTTCGTCGTTTGCGCAGGGGACTGAGGCCCTACGGGTCGAAGTCACGTTGGATGAGTATTCGTTCTTCCCAGACCCGCTGCGGATTCCTGCCGGTCGCGAAGTGACGTTGGTCATCCGAAACGTGGGGCGCGTCAGCCACGAGTTCATGGCCGGGCGTGAGCCAGAGGGCAACGACTTCAGGCAGGACCTGTTCGGTGGTCTCCATGTAAATATTGAGGAAGTCGACAGGACGGAGGCTGGCCATGCCCACCAGGCCGACACGCCGAGCCACGCTGAGGAGATCGCCGATGATGTCCATGCCCACGGCGAAGGACACGAACACGGCACGATGGTAGAGGCCAAGGCCGGCCAAACTTTTGTGATGACGTTCACACTGCCTGAGGACAGACGGGGCGAGTGGACCACCGGCTGCTTCCTGTCGGGTCACTACGAGGCTGGCATGCACGGCACGCTCATCGTGGAATAGACCGATGAGTTCAACTGTCCAGCATGGTTCTTAGCGGTGACGGCGTTCTTCTGCCCGCGCACTGCGGACCGCTATCGTGTCCGCGACAGATTGTTTACACTAAGGAGACTGTGATTTCCGATTGATTTGCCAAAGGAGCGTTATGGCTGCGTATACCTGTCCGAAGTGTGGGATGAGCGTGGGGACGATGACCTGTGGAAAGTGCGGAAAAGAGTTAGTGCACGACACCCTGATGTTAGATGGGAAGCCTGTGCACATTTCGAAGTGCCCTGATGATCACGGCAAGATTAAGTCGCCGATGTGTTGCGGCGAAGATATGACCTGCGCTGTGTAGCTGCAGGAATTTAATAGCAAGAAAAAGGAGGCAGAGACCTTAATTACTGCCTCCTTTTTCTTGTCATTAGTTGCTCAATGTGCGGGATAGGTAGCTCTTTAGACGCTGCCATGCATTGAGAGCGGGCTCAGTGCGTGTATCAGGTTCCTGATCTACAAACAGCCAAAACCCGTGATTCACGTCGTCGTAGATGTGGACATCATTCTCTATGTTGGCTGTCCGCAATGCATCGACGAATTGTTCGACATCTTGGGGTGGAATCCCCGCATCTTCCGCAGCGAACGTGCCGTAGACCTCATGCGTAATCCGCTGCAGTATCTCCGGGTCCTGCACGAGTTGACCATAAAACATTGCTGTACCTTCGTGAGCGTCACCGTCAAGACCATAGCTCAGCGCGATCCCACCGCCAAAACACCAACCCATTACCGCGACCTTACCGCTCGTGTCGGCTCGGTCGCGTAGGTAGGCGGCCGCGACGTTCAGGTTGGTTACCACCTGATCCATGTTTGCCCGAGCCTCCCGGGTCAAGGCACGATTTTCGTCAGGGTTATTTCCTGTTCGGCCCTGAAAGAGATCTGCCGCAAGCGCGACGTAGCCTTCTGCTGCAAGTGCATCGGCTACTTGTCGTACACGGTCCCCCAGACCGTTCCATTCATGCACCAAGATAAGCGCAGGGTGTGGTCCGTCACCATCGGGTAGCGCAAGGTATCCGGTGGTCGCGGCATCCTCGGGCAGGTAATGGAGCACCTGCCCCTGTAGGGCTGGTGCGGTACCGAGCAAGGCGGCCGGTAGCTCGTCGTCGGTCGTTGGCTCATGAGCAATACGCAATTCTGCTGACGGCGTTGGCGTTTCCTCGGTGGCCTCATCGGCCGGGGCTTCACCAACTGCACAGGCGCCGACCAGACTGAAACTAGTGGCTAGCAGCGCTGACAAGAAGCCGCGCATCCAAAAGGGCAATGAGGTTAACATGATTTATCTCCTTCAAAATCACTAGGTTTTGCTTTTATCTTGGGAAGCCTTGATCAATCTATCACGGTGTAGCACTCCAGAGTGACACTCGCTGCGAGGGAGGAGACGAGAGCACTCGCTGCAACGGCATGGTCCGTCTTCGGCTGCTCGTTTACGCGCTGAACCAGGACTGCGCGAGCGATGTCAATCACCCCGGTAAGGACGTTCATTTGTGACACGGCCGCTGCCACAGGGGAAAGGCTTGGGTTGTAGGCGGCGTTCTCAGCATAGGTGCCGCCAAAGATCCGCCCAGTCGTACTCTGCAGGGCGGCGCCGGAGAAGTTGCCTGTGTAGGGAGCATAGCTCCTGTTCGCCTCAGCTAGGGCCAGACAAACGACCGCATCGTCGTTCGCCGTCTGGAGAACAAGGTGGTGATTGGCCGCGTGCATCAGCCTTGGGCTCTGGCCCAAGTCAGTCGGCCCAAACGGATCGGGTAACAGAGTGCCGAGTGTTGTGGTCCCCGTCGGCAGTATGACCCGGAGCGAATCAGCGCCGGCGAGTTCCCAGAGGAACTGACGACAGAGCCCGCAAGGGGAGATAGAACCCGCAAGTGCGACAATCCCGCTCTCGTCGTGAGCCCAAGCATTGATGGTCGCTGCCTGTTCGGCATGGACACAGGCTTCGAGTGGTTGACCCGGGTATTCGACGTTCGCGCCAAAAAAGAGGCCACCAGTTGTTGCGCCGAGGCTCACCACACCGACCGGGTATCCGGATATGGGCACCTTGGCAAATAATTTAGCGACTCCGACCATTGCACTCATCATCCGATCACGGGAAAAACTGGACTCACGGCAAAGGATTTCGGTTTCCTCCGCCGTTATGGTGCCGGCGCGCTCGCTGCCACAGAGACGGGCTGCAAATTTCGTAGCTGCTTCCGCTGGAAGACTGGATAATGCTCTCCTGACGGCGGCCTGGTCTACCGGATGCGTTGTCATCTCGTTCGTCGAGTGTGCTCGCGTTGAGGAAATCTACACCGCCCAGCCAATTTCAGCCACCTGTGACATCATTGACCGGATCACCCGTTCTTGGAATGTCTTACTAAAGATACCCACTTGGCTGAACTTCTTAACGAATCTGTCGTGTCGGAGCCTAAAGACCTGTTGCCCGAGGTTGGAATTGATGACCTTGAAGAACCCTTGCGTGCGGGGGCAGCCCGCGCCGGCTGGACGACTCTCATGCCAGTGCAAGCGATGGCGATTCCGTATCTGTTGGCCCGCCGGGACATGCTGATTCAAGCTCGAACTGGCAGTGGCAAGACCGGTGCGTTTTTACTGCCGATGTTGAAATGTCTGGATCCATCGCGTCCCCACTGCCAGGCTCTCGTGCTCGTGCCGACCCGCGAACTCGCGAGACAAGTGTGGCACGAGGCCGAGACGCTCTGCGGGGAAGCTGGCCTGCGCCACGTTCCAGTCTACGGTGGTGTTGGTTACGGCCCGCAGGTTGACGCGCTACGCGACGGGGCGCACATCGTTGTAGGCACACCGGGCCGCGCGCTTGACCATTTACTCAAACGGACGATGTCGTTCAAGCACCTCAAGATGGTTATCTTTGACGAGGCCGACAGGATGTTGTCGATGGGCTTCTATCCGGACATGAAGGAAATGCAACGGCACTTTCCGGACCGTCGACTGCACAGTTGCATGTTCTCAGCGACCTTTCCAGACTTTGTCATGCGCACTGCTCGGGAGTTCCTTCACGAGCCCGAGTTTCTATCCCTCAGTCGCGACCACGTCCACGTGACTGATACCGAGCACGTGTATTACATCGTGCCCGGGATGGATAAGGACCGCAGTCTAATGCGGATTATCGAACTGGAAAATCCGACGTCAGCCATCATTTTCTCGAACACGAAGTCGATGGTGCACTACGTGTCCAATCTGCTGAAGAACTTTGGTTACGACGCCGACGAACTGAGCGCGGATTTATCCCAGGCCGAGCGCGAGCGCGTGCTGAAACGCGTGCGGCAGGGGGCACTTCGGTTTCTCGTAGCAACCGACGTGGCCGCACGTGGGCTCGATATTCCGGACTTATCGCACGTCATTCAGTACGAGCCGCCAGCCGACATCGAAGGCTACATTCACCGCGCGGGTCGGACCGGTCGGGCAGGCGCGACCGGCATCGCCATGTCGCTTGTGACAGAGCTGGAGTGGTTCACGCTGAACAAGATCGCCAAGGCCTTTGGTATTGAGATGCAGGAACGCCCCTTGCCAACGCCGTCGGACGTGGAAACCTTAGTGGCGGAACGCGTCACCGTTCTACTCGAGGCAAGACTCCGAGACCGGGATGCGCTGAAGCGTGAACGGAGCCAGCGATTTGTTGCACTTGCTCGGCAACTGGCTGAGAACGAAGACGAGTCTGAGCTCATTGCGATGTTGCTCGACGACTACTACCAACAGAGCCTTCATGCGCCGCTTCAAGGACTGGCTGACACGCCGCCACCCAAGAAGAAGGTCGGCGCCCCCCGCCCGCGGCGCGGCCGGCGTTCTTCAGGACGATCACCGCGCTGATGAGACCGTCCGTATGACTAACCATCCGTCTGTTATGGCCATAGCGCCCTGGCGGCGCCGCGTCCATGAAATTGTGTTCGAGGCCGACACAATTGCCGGCAAGCTGTTCGACCTCAGTTTGATTGCGGCGATCGTTATCAGTGTGATGGCGGTGATGTTCGATAGCGTCACCTCGATTCACGACCGTTATGGCCAGCAGTTAATGGGGCTGGAGTGGGGTTTCACCATCCTCTTTACAGTCGAGTATGTCGTTCGGCTAATCAGCGTACAAAACGTGCGACGTTACGCGACTAGCTTCTTCGGCCTAGTGGACCTATTGGCCATTCTGCCCACCTACCTTAGCGTCCTTTTACCAGGCAGCCAGTCGTTGCTCGTGATTCGTGCACTGCGTCTGTTGAGGGTCTTCCGTGTATTTAAGCTTGGTAGTTACGTGAAAGAGGGCGATTTCTTGCTGACAGCCCTACGGGCAAGCCGCGTGAAGATCACCGTATTTGTGAGTTCCATACTGTCGATCGCGGTCGTTGTTGGCTCCGTGCTGTACCTCATCGAAGGTGAGGCGAGCGGCTTTACAAGCATTCCGCGAGCCATGTACTGGGCAATTGTCACAATGACGACTGTTGGATACGGCGACATTGCACCGGCGACCACGCTGGGCCAGATCACGGCTGCAGGGTTGATGATCCTGGGCTATGCCATTATCGCCGTACCGACTGGTATCGTGTCGGTTGAATTGGCCAAGCTGAATCCGATTATGAAGGTGTCGACACAGGCCTGTCTTGTGTGCTCTCGAGAGGGCCATGATCACAACGCTTCTTACTGTAAGTACTGTGGCTCGCCACTATATGCTGAAGGCGAGTCGGGGAGTTCTTGATCGCGCACCCTTGACTCTTGAGAACTGCAGCCGGATTGCGAACACTGGTGAGTAGCTTTTGCTAGTTGATCCCTAGTGAAAGTGATCAGTGAGTTGCATCAGTCGACCGCCTCACGTAGGCTTTGAGTCAGGCGCTGGTTATCCGGCGTCGCTTTTTACTGCAGGACATCCCCGAAGCTTATGAACCGCACGTTGTTACAGAAAGTCTGGGACGCGCACCGAGTGCGCCATCTTCCAACTGGTCAGACCCAGATGTTCATCGGTCTGCATCTTGTGCACGAGGTAACAAGCCCACAAGCCTTTAACATGCTGCGCGATCGCGGATGGAAGGTAGAGTTTCCCGAACGGACGTTTGCCACTGTTGACCACATCGTTCCAACCCGTGACCAGACTCGGCCATTCGCCGACGTGCTTGCTGAAGAGATGTTGTCGGCACTCGAGCATAACGCGAAGGAGTTCGGTGTTCCGTTGTGGGATTTATCGAGCCCACGACAGGGCATTGTTCACGTGATTGCTCCAGAGCTCGGACTGACGCAACCGGGCATGACGATTGCGTGCGGTGACAGTCACACGTCAACGCATGGGGCGTTTGGTGCTGTAGCGTTCGGTATCGGAACGTCGCAAGTTCGCGACGTTCTGGCATCACAGTGCCTGGCTATTGACCCCTTAAAGGTACGCCGGATTAACGTGACAGGGTCTCTTGGCCATGGCGTCTATGCAAAAGATGTGATCCTCGAGATTATCCGTAGGCTTGGCGTAAAAGGTGGAGTTGGCTACGCCTACGAGTATGGTGGTGAAGTTCTCGATGGTATGACGATGGACGAGCGCATGACCGTGTGCAACATGTCGGTCGAGGGTGGTGCGCGCGTTGGTTACGTTAACCCCGACACCACAACGTTCGCCTATCTCGATGGTTTGCCGTTCACGCCAACCGGTGAATCATTCGAAACGGCCAAAGCTTGGTGGAGGTCAATGGCTTCAGATGCTGATGCCAACTACGATGACCGCGTCGAGATTGATGGCACTGCCCTAGCGCCGGTCGTCACTTGGGGAATCAACCCGGGTCAGTCAGTCCAGGTCGGTGAGACGATCCCAGCGCCAACAGATGTCGAAACGAAGGATCGGCCATCGGTGGTCGAGGCTCTGGAATTTATGGGGTTTGATGGTGGCGCACCGATCGCCGGCACCAAGATTGACGTCGCGTTTATTGGCTCATGCACAAATTCCCGGTTGACGGATTTGCGCGAAGCCGCTCAAGTTATCGCCAATAGACAAGTTTCAAGCCACGTCACTGGTTTGGTCGTACCTGGTTCGCAGGCGGTTCGGGTGGCTGCTGAACAGGAGGGTCTTGACGAGATTTTCCGTGATGCTGGCTTCGAATGGCGCGGTGCGGGCTGTTCGATGTGCCTAGCGATGAACCCCGATAAGCTTGAGGGCCGTCAGGTGTGCGCGTCGTCGTCCAACCGAAATTTTAAGGGTCGCCAGGGGAGCCCCACCGGCCGGACCCTTCTTATGAGCCCGGCAATGGTTGCTGCCGCGGCGATCGTTGGTGAGGTGACGGACGTGCGTGCGCTTGTGCCAGTCAAGGAGGGTGCGTGATGGGGGGCCACGACGCACCAAAGATTGAGCGTATTATCGGCACTGCGGTTCCGCTGCGCGGGCAGGATATCGACACCGACCGGATTATTCCGGCCCGTTTTCTTCGATCGGTGCGGTTCGAAGGGCTCGAGGCGCATGTATTTGAAGATGACCGAAAAGCGCTCGCCGAGGCGGGTACACTGCATACCTTTGACCAGGCTCAGTATCAGGGTGCGTCGATTTTGTTGACCAACGCCAATTTTGGCTGTGGGTCGTCGCGTGAGCACGCGCCGCAGGCCCTGAAGCGCTGGGGCATCGAGGCCTGTGTCGGCGAATCGTTCTCGGAGATTTTTCTAGCAAATTCAACGGTTTTAGGGCTTCCGTGCGCGACAGCGACGCCAGAAATAATCGAAGGACTAATGCACTCGGTGGAGGAGCAACCGTCGATGCCGATGGTTTTTGACCTCCACGCTCTAAGTATCCAGACCGGCGGTCAAACAGTTGAGGTGTCGATGGCACCGGCACCGCGCGAAGCACTTTTGTCCGGCACGTGGGACGGGACCGGTCTTCTGCTCAGTCAGTTCGGCGACGTTCGAGCCGTTGCGGAGAAGCTACCTTACGTCGCCGGTTTTTGAGTCCGTTACAAATCCGGTCTGCCCCTCCTTTTAATCTAGTTTACGTTTCTCTTGCTTCGCGGAGTTAAGAAAGGCAGCTGCAGCGCGTGACAACTCGCCAGACCGCCGATAGACCAGCCGAACCTGACGCGGTAGGCGAAGCTGTGAAACTTTAACTACAGCAAGTTGCCGACGAGAGATCTCTGTGAGAGCGCATCGGCGTGGCAGTAGGGCGACGCCGAGCCCCATTTCCACCGCGCGCTTAATGCCATCGAGGCTCGGGAATGACATCTGTATGTTGATAGGTGCATGGCGCTGCTCGGCCAACCGCAGCACGCGCTCCCTTGCGGGTGAGGGATCGTTGTGCGCGATCACTGTCTGCCGCCCGAACTCCTCCATAGAAATTTCTTTCCTAGTAGCTAAGGGATGGTCTGGGCTTGTCAGTAAGACGAGTTCGTCGGCTCCAATCGTCACTGAGTTCAGGCCCCGCTCGGCTGGATCAAACGTTAGCACCCCAAAATCCAGCACTCCATTAATCACCTCGTTTGCAATTTGCCGTGCGGGAATACGCCGCACTTCCACTTGGGCGTCCGGATGAGCGTCACGGAAGTGGCTTACGATAGGTAGTAGTACGTGCACTGCGGCCTCGTTAGCACCGATTGCCACACGCCCACGCCGGAAATCTTGTAATTCGCGGACCGCGTTTTCCGCTTCGTCGCGCAGCTCAGTCAGGCGTCGAGCGTAATCGAGCAGGATACGCCCTGCCTCAGTCAGTCGCCCACCTTTCGAGGTGCGATCAAAAAGTCGTTCGTCCAATTCTTCCTCAAGTCTCCTCACTGCTTGACTGACGGCCGGTTGGGTTCGGTGCAGCTGCGCGGCAGCACGTGAGAAACTACGTTCCGAAGCAACGGTCAGAAACGTTTGCAGGTCAGCAAGATTCATGGGTAGATTACAGGCCTCAATATATAATATCTATTTATTAAATAGTAATAATTATAATCTTGACGAATGTTCGATCTGACGCGTACAAGGACACTTGAGGGGGTCACCTTTCATGACGACTGAACGATTGCAGATTTTCGACACGACGCTACGTGATGGTGAGCAGGCGCCGGGATTCTCGCTACGCATTGACGAGAAGATCGAGTTAGCCAGGCAGCTTGACGCGCTGGGCGTCGACATTATTGAGGCAGGTTTTCCGATCGCATCGAAGGATGATGCCGAGTCCGTGCGTCGCGTGGCGCAGGAAGTGAGGCGACCGGTAATTGCGGGTTTGGCGCGCTGCCGGCGTGCTGATATCGAATGTGCCGGTGAAGCCGTCGAAGGCGCTGACCGCAGTCGGATTCACACGTTCCTTGCTACTTCCGACCTCCACCTTGAGCACAAGCTTCACATGTCACGTGAGCAGTGTCAGGAAGCTGCGGTCGACGGGGTGAAGTTGGCTCGACAGTACACCGACAATGTCCAGTTTTCAGCCGAGGACGCATTGCGCACGGACATCGACTTTCTCTGTCAGGTCGTCGAAGCGACGATTTCGGCTGGTGCGACAACGATCAATTTGCCCGACACGGTTGGCTACTCGACACCGGACGAAATTTTTAACTTCTTCACAACTATCATCACGCGTGTCCCGAACTCCGATAAAGCTGTCTTCAGCGCGCATTGCCACGATGACCTCGGGCTCGCCGTTGCAAATACGTTAGCAGCGTTACGGGCAGGTGTGCGACAAGTTGAATGCACGATTAATGGGATTGGCGAGCGTGCCGGTAACGCGTCGCTCGAGGAGATCGTGATGGCAACGCGGGTGCGGCCGGACCGTTTACCGTTCGCGACCGGAATCAACACGGAGGCCATTTATGCAACCAGTCAGTTGCTCTCAATGTTGACCGGCGAAGCGGTACAGGCCAACAAGGCGATCGTCGGACGTAACGCGTTCGCCCACGAGGCTGGTATCCACCAAGACGGCATGCTGAAGGATCGTCGCACCTACGAGATTATGAAGCCTGAAGATGTTGGAGTTTCGCAGACGACTCTAGTGCTTGGCAAACATTCGGGACGGCATGCAGTGCAGAATCGCTGCGTGGAACTCGGCTATGAGCTTAGCCGGTACGAGCTTGATCAGATCTATCAACGCATGATCCGTCTGGCCGACGCCCAGAAGACCGTTGGTGATGACGACGTGGTTGCGATGATCGAGACAGTGCGCGCGGAACAGTCCGAACCAGAATCAACAACAGCCGGCGCCAGGTCGGCATAGGATACGCAGATCGGTAGACGGTATCGCTCAGTTCATCCAACGCAACACCAAATCCGCATTAACGGGCGCGTTCATCTATCAAGCGGTCTCGCTGGTTCCGGCGTGTTTTGGTCTGAGAAGAATAGGAGAGTCGATGAAGGTTGCCACAATTGCTGTATTGCCGGGAGACGGAATCGGCCCGGAGGTGACCACTGCTGCTTGTAGCGTCCTGAAGGCCGTGGAGGACCGTTTCGGTCACGCCTTTGATCTGCGAAGCTATGCGGTAGGCGGCGCTGCTCTGGATACGGGCCACCCCCCATTGCCAACCGAAACGCTCGAGGGTTGTCTCGGAGCCGATGGAATCCTCCTCGGTGCGGTCGGCAACCCTAAGTTTGATGGCAAGGCACCGGAACAGCGGCCTGAAGCAGCGATTTTGCAACTCCGCCGTGAGTTGAGGGCATTCGCAAACCTTCGGCCCGCGCGGGTCTGGCCGGGCCTAGAAAATGGAGGCTCGCTTAAGCCTGAGGTGGTGAAAGGCGTCGATATCTTAGTTGTCCGTGAGTTAACCGGTGGTTTGTACTACGGCCAGCCTCGTGGCGTTGCCGAAGACGGCCAGTCAGCTTTCAACACTATGCGCTATTCAGTCGAGGAAATCGAACGGATTGCTACCGTAGCGTTTGAAAGCGCACGCCTCCGTGGGAAACGGGTCACTTCTGTGGATAAAGCCAACGTTCTCGAAACCTCAAGGCTCTGGCGGCAAGTTGTGACGGACACCGGTAAGCGGTATCCGGATATTGAGCTTAGCCACGAGTATGTTGATGCGTGCGCCCTCCTAATAGCATCAAAGCCTGGTCGTTACGATGTCATCCTTACGGAGAACCTGTTCGGCGATATTTTGTCGGATGAATCTGGTGCCATTGTGGGGTCGTTAGGCCTTTTGCCATCGGCGAGCGTCGGCGGAAAAATCGGTCTCTTTGAGCCGGTTCATGGCTCGGCACCAGACATCGCGAACCAGGACAAGGCAAATCCGATTGGTGCTATTGGCTCAGTGGCTATGCTTTTGCGGCATTCACTGAAGCTCGACGTTGAGGCGACGGCTGTGGAGCAAGCGATCGGCGAGACCCTTGCGGCTGGTTATCGTACGGTCGACCTTGTCCCGATGGAGAATAAGCCACCGGTCGGCTCAAGGGCAATGACTGTCGCCATCATCGAAAAATTCCAAGCTTTAGCATAAGGTCACAGACTAGAAACCGGTGGCTGCGGTATCCTTAAGACCAGGCTGCGTTCTAGGCGCAGCGCCATGATAGGTGAGGTGGCCGAGAGGCTGAAGGCGGCGGTTTGCTAAACCGTTGTAGGGGCTTAAACCTCTACCCAGGGTTCGAATCCCTGCCTCACCGCCAGTTCTGTTTTTTGGTCGCCCTGGTAGGGGTCGTTTTGTCCTTTGACTGCTGTAGCCTGAGTCCTGGTCGGTCGGCTAGGCTATAACTCAGAAGGCATTGGGGGTCGGTCGCACGACGTGTGACGCGGGTGGGCCAAAATCGTCAAAGGAGTGATCTCTCGCATGGCCGGGCGAAGAACACGTGAAGACCGCGCGGTGGAACTTGCGGAAGCCCTCTTTAAAGGGGCAGATGTTTCTGAACGGAGACGCTTTCTTAAGATCCTAGGCTCAGTTGTAGGGCTTTCATCGGTCGCGGTTCCAGTCTGGCATACACAGCACACCAGACTTATCCCGGAAATGCTGGCGGCACAAACTTCCCCCCTTGCTATCGAAGGTAAGGAAGGCCTGACCATCCTAAATGACCGTCCTGTCAACGCCGAAACCCCACTTACTTTCTTAGATGATGTGATTACCTCGAACACCCACCACTTTATCCGCAACAACGGCCTAGTGCCCGAGCGCGCACGAAGCCAGGATACGAATGGCTGGAGGCTCACCGTGGATGGGGAAGTCGAACGCCCGCTTGAGCTGACACTTGATCAACTAAAAAGTCGCTACCCGAACCGACGCGAGGCGCTGGTTCTTGAGTGTGGTGGGAACGGACGTGCAGGATTCTATCCGCCCGCGTCGGGAAATCAGTGGACCCTTGGGGCAGTGGGATGCGCGCTCTATACCGGTGTATGTCTGAGGGATGTACTTGAGGACGCTGGCCTGAAATCGACAGCCGTCTACTTAGCCTACTACGGGGAGGACACACATCTGAGCGGCGATTCCGATACTGCCGTTATCTCACGCGGGGTACCCATCGCGAAGGCCCTCGACGAACACACACTTCTAGCTTGGGCGATGAACGGCGAACCCTTGCCTGCACAACACGGTTTTCCGCTTCGCCTCGTCGCGTCTGGTTTTCCTGCGTCTGTGTCGGGTAAATGGCTTCGACGTCTTTGGGTTCGTGACCGGGTCCACGACGGACCCAAGATGACAGGTTATTCTTACCGAGTACCAAAACACCCGGTATCCCCAGGCACGGAGGTCCCGGAAGCCGACATGGTTATCATTGAGGCGATGCCGGTGAAGTCCGTGATCACTCATCCTGCGACCGGCATTAGCCACGTCGCCGGGACACCGCTCTCTTTTCGGGGACACGCGTGGTGTGGCGAAGGTCCTGTCGAGGCCATGCATTTGAGCGTGGATTTCGGAGCGACCTGGGTGCCCGCCTTGCTGGCCGAGCCTCGAAACCCGTTCGCCTGGCAACGATGGGAAGCATCAGTTTCGTTTCCGATGCCTGGCCACTACGAGGTCTGGGCACGCGCGACCGACCATCAATTTCGTATGCAACCCATGATTGCTCCGGGATGGAACCCCCGAGGCTACCTCAACAACGCGATGCATCGGATCGCAATCAGTGTTACGTGAGAGGGCGTTGAGAGCCTGGCTCGTTGTGATAGCACTACTGGCAGTCGTTGCCACTGCTCTGCCCAGCACTCCAGCTGCGCAGCGCGGGCAGCAGCCACCCGAATCGACTACCGAAGACCTTCTTGAGGGACTGAGACCAGCGAAGGGGCGTGAGGTAGTGCTTCAGAACTGCGTTCTCTGTCACTCAACAGCGATTATTCTTTCGAGTTACATGAGCCGCAACCGGTGGGACGAGGTGATCACTTGGATGCAGAATGAACACGACCTCTGGCCGCTCGAGGCCGGCGACCGGGCACTTATCCTGGATTATCTTGAAACCACCCAAGGAGAGTCAGCATTCGACGATGACCAGCTTAATCCACAGTCGAGTCCATGGGCTTGGCCTCTCTACCGACCGAATCCGATCTGGCAATAGTTTAGTAACCATTTATCACACTCTTCCCAGGTTCTAAGGGGGCATACGAGTATTGATGCAAACTTAGGTTGGAACTTGTGACTTAGGTTTTGGAACTTATGAAAGGGGCATGATGATATTCAGAAATCGCACAAACGTTGCCGCACTGATCACTTTGTCTGTTCTAATCGTTGGAATCTCGACGATCGTCGTGTTGCATGGAAAGGAATCCACGCGGCAGATGATGGAGGGACGGCAGGTTATCAGGCCCGAGACCTACCCATATTTCGGTTTGCCCTACAGTCCAGGTATCCTGACCGGCGACACCTTGTACATCGCTGGACATCTCGGACGCGATCCAGTCAGCATCAATCTAGTCTCTGGCGGTATCGAAGCTGAAACACGCCAATCGCTGGCGAACATCCGTGAGGTGCTGCTGGCTGCCGGGATGGATTTTGAGAACGTCGTCTCGGTGACCGCCTACATAGTGGACATCGGTGAATTCGCGACGTTCAATGAGGTGTACCGTGAATATTTTCCTGAAGATCCCCCTGCGCGGGCGACCGTCCAGGTAGCGGCGTTGAATGTTGGTGCCAGAGTTGAACTACAGATGATCGCGGTTCGCTAGGCTAACGTATCAACCGCCTGAATGAGCCCCTTGATATAACCGTACCCGAACGCAAACGCCTGACGCCCATTCGGGTCGTCTGGGTGGCGTGGCATGTGATCGGGCATGACCATATAAGGATAATCAACTTCCTTGAGGGTCAGCATGACTCGCAGCATGTCCATGTCACCCTCGTCGGGGAAGACCTCCTGGAAATCGTCTCGCCTGCCGAGGATGTTACGGAAATGGATATTGAAGATCTTTCGCCTCGAGCCAAAGTAGCGAATTACGTCGTGAATCTCTTCGGCAGGATTTTCAAGCATCTCGGCAGTGGTACCCAGACACAGATTGAGACCATGGTGTGAGTTTTCCTTAATGTTCACGAATTTTTTGAGGCCGTCGACTGTACCGAGTACCCGGGCAATGCCGTGAAACCCCTCGGGCGGTACCCCAGGGTCGTGTGGATGACAGGCGAGCCGAATGTCGTATTCCTCGGCCACTGGGATGACCCGTTCGAGAAAATACGTGATGCGTTCCCACATTTCATCTGCCGCCACTTCACCCGCGCGCGTCTCGGTATTCGGGTTGGCATCCACCAAACGCCACGTACTGTAGCTCGTGCCGCCACGGCCGCGCGTGGGATCGGTGCGGAGTACGCCCAGTAATGATAGGTTGTACTTGATGGCCGGAATACCAGCTTCGGAACAGCGCCGAATAATCTCGCAGGCTTCGTCAATCTCTTTTTGACGCTCAGGATCCTGACCTAGCATGATTGCCTTACGGTCGGCGCGATCGATGTGTGACGATGACATGAACGGAAACTGGACCATGTCCAACGAAATGCCGTGCAATTCGCAACGCTCCCGCAGCTGCTGTAGCCGCGGTCCCGTCCAGCCGTTAGTTGCTGGATAGCCGCAGATGTGTTCAACGCCGTGACGCCTGAAGTACATCAACATCTCATCGGTCGTCGGTGACCGCTGGGTACCCACCGTCATCCGAACCCGTGGTTGGCGCTTGGCTTCAGGAAGCGTTCTGGTGACTCGGCATCCTGTAATGGAAAGCGCTCCTGCCACTCCACTAGTCAACGACATAAATGTTCGTCGGTCCATCCATTTACCCTTTCCTTTATCGGAACCTGGCCAGCATACACTCGATAGGCTTCGGAACTGGCCATAGTTGCATTGATCAGGCGGCCTCACATACTCTTCCGGGACACAAAGTCCGTGTCGGGGGTGCACAATGGTGGGTATGAGAACGCGAAGCACGTTGGTCGGTGTGTATTTGTCCATGACGGTCGTCTTAAGCCTTGGGTGCGGTCCCGGGCTCGAACCAGCCGACCTCGTGTTGCGTAACGGCAAGATTGTTACAGTCGACGACACTAATCCCGAGGCGCAAGCGTTAGCAGTGCGTGGCAATGAAATCGTCGCAGTTGGCACGAATGACGAGGTTGACGCCTACCTCAGTGAGATGACCACGGTCATCGACCTAGATGGGCAGCTGGCCATTCCGGGTTTCATCGAGGGTCACGGCCACTTTCTCGGTGTCGGTAACGCTCAGATGCAATTGCGCCTGATGGACACGCAGAACTGGGAGGAGGTCGTGTCAGTGGTGGCTGCGGCCGTCGAACAGGCACAGCCGGGTCAACTTATCCGAGGTCGAGGGTGGCACCAAGAAAAATGGGATCCGCTGCCGGAGCCGAATGTCGAAGGCTTTCCACTGCACGACCGTCTGAGCGAGGTTTCCCCTGATAATCCGGTTTTGCTGACCCACGCCAGTGGGCACGCGACGTTCGCGAACGCTCTGGCGATGGAGATGTCGGGCATCACGCGTGACACGCCGAACCCCGACGGTGGCGAGATTCTTCGGGACTCCCGCAATGATCCGATTGGCGTATTTCGAGAGACGGCATCCCGTCTGCTGAGTGCCGCCTCAGCCGATGCGACTCCGCCGGATCCCCGTCGCCAAGCCGAACTGGCCGTGGCGGAAGCCCTATCCAAGGGCGTGACCAGTTTTCAGGATGCGGGCTCATCGTTTGAGACTGTCGACCTATTGAAGAACATGGTGGATGATGGAGGCTTGGGGATTCGACTCTGGGTAATGCTCAGGGAATCGAACGAGGCTTTGGCCGCGCGAGGCGCCGACTATCGGATGGTTGGCTATGGCAATAACTATTTAACGGTACGGGCGATCAAGCGCTCTATAGATGGAGCGCTAGGCTCACGCGGTGCCTGGCTTCTGGAACCGTACAGCGACTCGCCGGAGAGTACTGGATTAAACACGACGACACCGGAGTCGATCAGCAACACAGCTGCTTGGGCGATTGCTAACGATTTTCAGCTGTGCGTTCACGCGATTGGGGACCGCGCTAATCGCGAAACGCTCGATATTTTTCAGCGCGTGTTTGAGGCGAATCCGGATAAAACCGACCTCCGTTGGCGGGACGAGCATACCCAGCATCTGCATCCTGATGACATTCCACGCTTTGCAGAACTTGGTGTAATCGCATCGATGCAGGGTGTGCATTGCACGTCTGATGCGCCCTACGTGGTGGCACGCCTTGGCGAGCAGCGCGCTGAGGAGGGCGCCTATGTTTGGAAAACGCTACTAGAGACGGGGGCGGTGGTTTCCAATGGCACTGACGCACCGGTCGAGGACATTAGCCCGCTCGCCAACTATTACGCAACGGTATCGCGCAAACTTGCCGATGGGTCCTTGTTCTACCCCGACCAGCGGCTCAGTCGGTTGGAAGCGCTCCAGACCTATACTATTAATGCGGCGATCGCAGCGTTCGAAGAGGATATTAAGGGCTCGTTGAGCGTTGGGAAGCTTGCGGATATCACCGTACTGTCGAAGGACGTCATGACGATTTCAGAAGACGAGATTCCGTCAACCGAGGTGGTGTACACGATTGTAGGTGGCAAGGTGATGTACTCGCAAAGCAACTAATGGATTGAATAGTGGAAATGGTGACAAATGGCCAGGCGTCAGTCAGCGTCGTGGTGGCAGGATGTTGAAACCGGTGTTGACGCCGAAGCGCCGGTAATTGGAGTAGGTCGCCTTGCACCGAATCGTCATCTGGGAGCTTGCGAAAAACTGTCGTTGAGATGGGATTTCAGCCGACACGGTGGGTCCCCGGGTCGTTGACTGGCTGGGTTGAACCTTTACGTCCACGCCGTAGTGTTCTGTCATTGTTGCCGGTACTAGCATGCCCATTGCCTCATTGAGTTGGTAGCGCACGCGTATCTCGATCGTGAGCCCTATAGCTTCGTCCTCCACTAGAAAATCAGTCTGCAAGCCACGCCCGGTGGCCGGTTCAATCCAGAACTTACCATGTGAGAGGAGATCCTGCCGCTGAGCATCCTGAATCAACGCGGGCGAGTCGACGGCCTGAAACGCTATGACCCAGGCATTGAGATCACCCAAAAGCTCTTCTTGGGTCTTTTCCAGAACCAGCCGCGACCTTTCTCGGTTGGTAAGCAGTTGCAAGGCCATCGTTGGCACATTCAGATCCCGGCTAATGAAACCGATATTGAAACGCGCGCTCTCAGTTCGAAGCTTGAGTTCGAGCGCCGCAGGGACATCTGGCGTTTCCTGGAACAGAACCGCGAGGCGTTGTTCGCGGTCTTCGACTGGCTTCCCGTCCACCTCGATAACATCGCGAAACACGAGCCAACGCTCGTCATCGGGCGGACTGAACACCAGGAGTTCTGAGTACATCCGTCTCGTCCGCCCAGGATCGACTGCTTGCGTATACTCTTCGTCGGCGATGATGTTGCCCAAATCCTGCTGATAGATTGACACGTAGTCAGCAGCACGAGCGAGCACGGTCTCAAGAGAAGGTGTCTGAGCTCGAACCGGTTCCCGGTCGGCCAGCACCGCAAGAACGGCCAGAGCCAACACTACTAGGCGAGCAAACGACATTGGCATAACTGTTCCCACGCAAAATCGTATCGGAATTCGGTACACGGTGAGGTGTCCGTACACCCACATTGAAGTACCGACTCCCTGCACGCCACAAAATAATGGTGCGGGTATCTGGAAGGGCAGTCCGTGGGTGGCCACATAAAGTGGGTTCTTGATGGATACATACCTGCCTTGACCTAGATAATAATCATACGTTGTAATGCGTTGCCGCTGGTTGCGTTCCATAGTAAACCCATGGGACGCTTGTAGTGAAGAAGTAGTAATACGAAATCGATTCAAATGTCAGTAATCCCACGCCTTCGTTTCGCACCCTCACCGACAGGTTTCTTACACATCGGCGGTGCCAGGACGGCACTGTTCAATTGGCTCTACGCACGCCGTCACGGAGGTGTCTTTGTTCTCCGAATCGAGGATACCGACAGCCGTCGTTCCTCAGAGGACCTAGTGGCTGGTATCCTCGGCGGATTGCGCTGGCTAGGGATCGATTGGGATGAAGGCCCTGGGGTGAACGGTCCGCATGGTCCCTATTTTCAATCGGCTCGCCTAGAGAACTACCGTGTGGCCGTTGACCAACTCGTGGCCAGCGGCCACGCATACCGTTGTTTTTGCCAACCCGAGGAACTACAGGAGCGTCGGGCAGCTGCGCAGGCCGAGCACGCAGGTTGGATGTACGACCGGGCATGCCTCCACCGCAGTGACAAGACACTCGCGCGGTTGAAGAGCGCTGGTGTCCCGCATGCGATTCGGTTCAAAGTGCCTAAGGGACGCACTCGATTCGACGATGTTGTTCGCGGTTCGATCGAGATCGACAACGCGACCATTGAAGATTTTGTCATCCTGCGCTCGGACGGTCATCCCACCTATCACCTGTCGGTTGTCGTTGATGATGTGGACATGGCGATAACTCACGTCGTGCGTGGTGACGACCACACCTCGAACACTCCAAAGCACGTATTACTCTTCAGAGCACTGAACGCGACACTACCTCAGTTCGCTCACGTGCCACTTATTTTCGGAGCTGACAGGAAACGATTGAGTAAGCGGCACGGTGCAACCTCGGTCGCTGACTATCAACGCCTGGGCTATCTACCAGACGCGCTGGTGAACTTCCTGGCGCTGCTTGGCTGGTCACCAGGTGATGACCAAGAGATTTTTACGCGCGACACACTAGTGCAAGCATTTTCGCTTGAAGGAGTCAGCGGTGGCAATGCTGTCTTTGACCAGAAGAAGCTCGATTGGTTTAACAGGCGGCACATCGAACTGCTTCCGGCGGACGAGATCATCGACAAGATCCAGCCGCTCCTTGAGCAATCGAGCCTGTGGCGTGAGGAGTACGCCAGTGTAGGCGATGCTCGCACGTGGCTTGCCAGCGTCATCAACCTACTAAAATCACGCGCCACAGTTCTTGCCGACTTTGTTGAGTACGGCCGGCCGTTCTTGGCTGACGAAGTGACATACGAGCCAGAGGCTGTGAAAAAGCGGTTATCGGTGGTCGGCCTAGCCGTTCACGTTGCTGCTCTTCGCGAGGCGTATGCTGCGCTTGAGGAAGACCGGTTCGACTCCAGTTCCCTGGAGCGTGTACTGCGGAGCGTTGCCGACAGCAGAAGCATCAAGGCTGGTGTCCTGATCCAAGCCACCCGAGTTGGTATGACCGGGCTTACTGTTAGTCCGAGTCTCTTTGAGATGGTTGAACTCATTGGTCGTACTAGGACGATCAGCCGGCTAAAAGCACTTGAGCAGTTTCTTGCCGAGCACCCGCCGCTCGATTCACTCTTGTGACCGAGCCACTCATCACCCCAAACGACTACCGGCGGGCTTGTCGTCATTTGGTAGCCTCTGATCCCGTCATCGCAGCCATTATCCGCCGTCAGGGACCATGCGGGATGGGACGGTTCAAGCGGCCTGACCCCTATTTAGCCCTAGTGGAAGCTATTGTCTGGCAGCAGCTGTCGGTTAAGGCTGCAAAGACGATCTATACGCGTCTACTGGCTAAGTTTCCTGCCGACACTGGTCTCACGCCGGCCGCGCTTGGTAAAACCCGCCGCGCTCGGCTCCGTCACGCCGGGTTGAGCTGGGCAAAGGTGGATTATCTGAAGGACCTGTCTGCGAAGGTCAACCGGGGCACGCTTGACTTGATCGCGCTTGAGACCCAGTCCGACGACCAAGTCATCTCTGAGCTGACATCTGTGAAAGGGATTGGTCGCTGGTCGGCTGATATGTTTCTGATGTTTCGACTCGGCCGGCCCGACGTGTTTCCTGTCGGAGACCTAGGCATCGTTAAGGCAATGCAGAAGGCCTACCGGCTGCGTAAGCCACCCACTCCACAACGCATGTTCAAGATCGCCGAGCCCTGGCGACCTTACCGTTCCGTGGCATCTTGGTATCTCTGGGAGAGCGTTGAGAACGCGCCGCTGGACGGGTGACGACCGACCCAGACGTCGGAAACTTAACGTTCCTCGCGGGCCAACTCATCATTGATGACTGTTTCGAAGGTCTCGAACGGCAGAGCGCCAGAGATCATCCGGCCGTTAATAAAGAGGGTCGGCGTAGATGTCACGCCGTAGCCTTCCGCCTCCGCCATGTCCTGACGCACCAAGTCTGCCGTCTCACCAGAATCCAAACACGTGTCGAACGCCAACTGGTCGAAATCCATCTCGCCCGCGTATCGCTTTAAGTCCGCAATCGCCAGTGCCCGCTGGTTAGCGAAGAGCTTATCGTGGGACTCCCAGAACCGCTCCTG
>ERZ651768.770-NODE-770-length-23754-cov-3.563585_pt1 | contig 23754 bp, 18 predicted proteins | sample MGYA00514754_ERZ651768 | MGnify/ENA metagenome assembly ERZ651768
GCCCTGCGACGATTGGAAGCAGGTGGGATCTCATTCATTGATCTTACTGTGTCGAATCCAACACGGGTCGGCCTCTGCTATCCCAAGGGACTGTTCAACTCGCTGAATGAGGCGAGCTCGGACTATGAAGTGCATCCACTTGGATTGCCTACCGCTCGGAACGCAATCGCGACATATCTCAGAGGCGGAGCGGTCAAAGTCGCACCGCAACAAATTGTCCTGATGGCCAGCACGAGTGAGGCCTACTCCCTCCTTTTTAAAATCTTGTGCAACCCTGGTGATGAGGTGCTCGTGCCACAGCCCAGCTATCCGCTGTTTGAGCATCTCACTCGGCTGGACGGCATTGTCAGCGTACCTTATCGGCTCGAGTATCCGGGACTGTGGTCGATCGATCTTGATAGTGTGGCAAGTGCCATCTCATCTCGCACCCGCGCGATCCTTATCGTGAGCCCTAACAACCCGACTGGATCGTACGTAACAAATACGGAGTTCGAAGAATTGACTGCACTTGCCAAAAGATACGAACTGGCACTGATTGGTGACGAGGTCTTCCGGCCATATCCGGTAGCAACGGCGTTTCCACCACAGCCAAGTGTCGTCGACAGTGGTGCGCCCTTAGCGTTCAGTTTGGGTGGTATCTCGAAGTTGCTTGGACTACCTCAGTTGAAACTGGCCTGGGTCGCGGTGAGTGGGATTGATTCAGTTGTTACCGAAACACTAGCGCGTTTAGAGATAGCCTACGACACTTATTTATCGGTGACCACAACAGTGCAAAGAGCACTAGGCTCGTTACTTGAGAGTGGTCATGGTGTGCACGAGCAGATCGCGACACGGATCCGCCACAACTTTGGCGTCTTACAACGAGTTGCCGCTGAGGTTCCCTCGTGCCGAGTGCTCCCGGTCGGAGGTGGTTGGTCTGCCGTCATACGTGTACCGGCCGTCGTTAGTGAAGAGCGCCGTATTCTCGATCTCCTCGAAAACCACCGTGTGCTTGTGCACCCAGGATATTTCTTTGAGTTTCCCGAAGAAGCGTTCCTTGTGTGTAGCTTGATACCCGAACCCGAGGTATTCACTGCTGGTGTGGCACGGCTTATTAATGGACTAGGTCGGGTGCCGGTAACGTAAAAACCTACCTTCAGTAAGCACCGCTTTCGTGCCGCAACGAGGCCTTTTAGGGTCATGCTAGAATGAGCTGAACATGCGTCTGATCAGCTATTTAGTTGTGATCGCAACAGCAGTTTTGGTTGGTTCTATTGGATGTGCGAATCCAGACCCTGAGCTTGCGGCAGCACCAGCCCATGTTGTCGATATCGACCTACCGTCGGAGTCGACGGTCAGGGGTGGAACGGTTCCCAGCAACGCGACTTTCGCTGGCCTTTTAGAATCCCACGGTTTGTCTAACAATGTTATTTCCGCGGTCGTCAATCAAACGCGTAGTGTCTTTGATCCGAGGCGTTTGAGGGCAGCCAATGACTATGAGGTCATTACGTCGACCGATGGAAACTTAGTGAGACTTAAGTACCATATCGACTCGGATAGCTTCCTGCGGATTCAGCGGGTTGGAGAGAATCGATTTGAGGCGACGATCGTCCCGTACGTTAAGGAGCGGGCCGTCATCGCGATGAGCGGCGAGATTGATCCTGCCCGTTCCTCCTTGGTTGCGGCGGTCGACAGCGCGGGCGAGGAGGTTCAGCTCGCGATCACAATGGCCGAGGTTCTAGGCGGCGAGATTGATTTCAATAACGACTTACGGGTCGGCGATTCCTTTCGCGTACTTTTTGAACGATTTCTCCGTGAAGATGAGTACGATGATTACGGTAACGTGCTAGCTGCAGAGTTTAACAATAATGGACGGCGTATCAGGGCTACTCGATTTACGCCGCCGGGCGGTGACCCTGGGTACTACGACGACGCGGGACGGTCACTCAAGCGGATGTTTCTAAGGTCGCCCTTGCGGTTTGAACCTCGGATCACATCGCGCTTCTCTCGCAATCGGATGCATCCAATTCTCGGTGAACGTCGAGCACACCTTGGTGTGGACTACGGCGCGGCTACTGGTACGCCGGTGATCGCGGTAGCTAACGGAACCGTGGTTTCAGCTGGTTGGAGCGGTGGTTCTGGCCGGATGGTACGATTGCGCCACACCGGCGGCTACGAAACCTATTACTTGCACCTGTCGGCGTTCGCTGGGGGGATGAGACCGGGTGCGCGGGTTGCTCAGGGTCAGCTCATTGGCCGGGTCGGGTCGACAGGGCTTGCTACGGGTCCGCATCTTGACTACCGGCTCAAGAAGAATGGTGTCTTCTTAAATCCGCTTGTCGAGCATCGCAAGATGCCACCGGGGGAGCCAGTACCTGCCGAATATCTCAAATTATTCCAAGCGGAGCGAGAACGGATATTTGGCTTGCTTATCGAGGTTCCACCAATCCCGGCTGTGCTCAAAGTCGCAGCAGGTGCGCTCTAACACCCAGAAGTTGGTCCCCCTCCCCCGGTCGCGGATGAATCCTTCCTAGGTTGCGCGGAGTAGAACCTTAACGGTGCGCTAAGATACCGAGATGGCCGTGATCCGTTCTTTTCGGGCTCTCCGGGCGGGGCCAGATACCGCGTCGCGGGTTGCGTCGCCACCTTACGACGTCATGAATGTCGACGAAGCTCGCGAGTTGGCACGTGGCGAGCCACTAAGTTTCCTGCGCGTGTCGCGTGCGGAGATTGACCTACCGCCTGAGACTGATCCGTATGCCGATGCGGTTTACGTGCGAGCAGCCGAAAATTTTCGCAAGATTCGTGTCACGGCACCATTTGTAACTGAAGTGGAGCCATCTCTGTACTGCTATCGCCTACAGACTACCGGCCACGAGCAAACGGGGTTAACAGCGTGCTATTCGCTGGACGAGTACGACCGAGGATTGATTAAGCGACATGAACACACACGTTTGGACAAGAGGACCGACCGTACCCGACACCTAACTGAATTGGGAGCGCAAACCGGACTCGTTTTGCTTACTTATCGAGCGACTGTGGAGATCGATGCACTCACAGAATCAGTTTGTGCGGGTGTCCCGCTCTTCGACTTCAAGGCGCCGGATAATGTGCGACACACAGTTTGGAGAGTTCCGCCGGCGGATGTCGATCTACTGGTGAAGGCGTTTGAGGCCGTGTCAGCTCTCTACGTCGCGGATGGTCACCATCGAATGGCGAGTGCTAGCCTCGCGCGTGAGGAGTTTGTGCGTCAGCGTCGCCCGACAGTGCCGTTAGAGGCCGATACGGTTATAGCCACAGCCTTTCCGCATACTCAAGTCCGCATCTTGCCTTACAACCGTGTTGTTCAGGATCTACAAAAGCAGTCGGCTCGGGAGTTTCTTGATCAAATTAAGGCGAAGTTACCTCTACGACCTGGGCAACCCATGCCGGCCAAGGCTGGCGAGGTAGCGATGTATCTCGACGGCACCTGGTACAACGTAAGGCTAACGGAGTTTACTCACTCGGTGGATCGTGCGGATGCCCTGGATGTGGCGCGGCTTCATCGGGACATCTTGGCTCCTTTGCTTGGTATCGGGGACATCCGCAGGGACTCACGTATCGACTTTGTTGGCGGTAGCCTGGGGGTAGCCGCGCTGCAGGAGCGCGTGGATCAAGGTGAGGCAGCAGTGGCTTTCTCCATGTTTCCGGTTACCGTCGACGACCTGATGACGATCGCTGATGAGGGCAGCATCATGCCCCCAAAGTCCACTTGGTTTGAACCGAAGCTACGTGATGGACTATTGATTCATTTGGTTGTATGAACACCGGCCAAGCAGGTTGATTACATGGCGACGCACCGCATCTTCAATTTCAGCGCTGGACCAGCTGTCCTTCCTGAGCCGGTGATCAAGGCAGCCCAACATGACTTGCTAGCGTTGCCCGATGTCGGCATGTCGGTGCTCGAGATCAGTCATCGGTCGACCCATTTTGACGAGATTTTACAGGATGCGGAACGTACGTTTCGAGAGATAGCTAGTGTGCCGGCGGATTACCGCGTGTTGTTTTTACAGGGCGGTGCCAGTTTGCAATTCGGGATGGTGCCGATGAACCTACTCGCGGGGAATGATATTGCTGATTACCTAGTGACAGGGGTGTGGTCACAGAAGGCCGTTAAGGAGGCCAAGAAGATCGGTAGGGTACACATAGCCGCGTCGACGGAGGCTGAAGAGTTCGCTCGCGTGCCACGACTTGACGAGATTGTTCTCTCTCCGGAAGCTGCTTACGTACACATGACATCGAATAACACGATCTACGGAACACAATGGACCGACCTACCGGAAACAGGCACGGTGCCGCTTGTCAGCGACATGTCGTCGGACATCGTCAGTCAACCGATTCCAGTCGATCGATTCGGCGTCATTTACGCTAGTGCGCAAAAGAATCTAGGCCCGGCGGGGGTAACGCTTGTCATCATTCGCGAAGATTTACTGGCACGTTCGCCAGCAACTTTGCCGTCAATGTTGAGTTACCGACTATTGGCCAACAACGGTTCGCGCCAGAACACGCCGCCTGTCTTTGGTATCTACATGCTTCGCCTGGTGTTTGAGTGGCTACGGACACAAGGTGGTCTCGGCGCCGTGGCGGCCTGCAACGCCAGGAAGGCGTCCATCCTTTATGAAGAGCTCGACCGTAGCGAGTTCTACCGGAGTGTTGCTAATCCGACGAGTCGCTCGATGATGAACGTCACGTTCCGGTTGGCTGAACGGGACCTTGAGCCCAGGTTCGTCCGAGAGGCAGCAGCGGGTGGACTGGATGGCCTGAAGGGGCATCGGACGGTGGGAGGATTACGGGCATCTATCTACAACGCGATGCCGGAAGCCGGGGTCATGGCGCTCACAGAATTCATGCGGGAGTTTGAGCGCAGCAACGGTTGAGAGTCGGATAGTTGCAAAATTAGGCCGGTTTTTGCGCCCTGAAGGTGATTATGGTAGTGTTGACGGTCTTCGTTACTGTTGAGGTTTCTGTCGCCGATAGTTAGGTTATCGGCCTGGTGGCCGCGGAGGTTTTAAGTGCTTTCGTCCTTAGTTTTGACGCTGGTCGTTACTGTTGTCAGCGTGCAGATCGCTGTGTTTAGCACAACGATTTACCTGCACCGAAGTGTTACGCATCGTGCGATCCAGCTACATCCGGCTGTAGCGCTTGTGTTTCGAATGGCGCTGTGGCTGTCGACTGGCATTGTCGTCAAGCAGTGGGTAGCTGTTCATCGTAAACACCACGCGTTTCCTGATGAGGAGGGCGATCCACACAGCCCGCATCTCGCTGGGTTCTGGTCGGTACAGCTTGGCAACGTCTTTCACTACGTCCGCGAAGCTCGGAAGCCTGAAGTTGTCGAGAAATACGCCAAGGACCTCAAGGATGATGCGTGGGACCGCTATCTCTTCAACAATGGTACGACTGGGGTCCTCGTGGGGCTCACTTTATTGTGCTTAGGCTTGGGCAGCTGGGGTCTTTTGGCAGGTGCGCTGCACGGGATCAGTTACGTTTTCATCCTGTCGCCGTCGGTCAATGGGCTCTGTCACGTTTTTGGTCGCAAGAACTTCGACAACACAGCGACGAACCTGCAGTCGATTGCGTTTCTGACCGGTGGTGAAGGCCTCCATAATAATCATCACGCCTTCCAGAGAAGTCCGAAGTTCAGTTATCGTGCTAGCGAGTTTGACCCAGCTTGGCCGGTGATCTGGGTGCTGACTAAACTCCGGTTAGCGCAGCCGTACAAGACCATTAAAGAGGCGCTAGCACAGCCTCAAGAATCCTGAAATTCGAGTCGGGACGTGTCCTGGGATGACCGCTGGTTAAACCGCGGCGACGGTTGACTGTGCGTGAGAGGAAGTTCAGAAATTCGTCGTGGACTCAATGGGTGGGCACCGGCGGTGCGTGCACCACACAGGGTGTAGGGCGCGTATGAGGTAACTGTATGTTCGTTGTATCCGTGTTGTTATCGCTCGTCGTTGGAATAGCTGTTCCGATCACTGAAGACCAGACCGGTCAGGGCACTATTCGAGGAGCGGTTCTCGACGAAACCGGAGCTGTTATTCCCGGGGCGGCCGTAACGGTAACGAATTCGGTAACGGATGTGGCTACCACTGTTGTAAGTGACCAACAAGGCCGCTTTGAATTCCTTGATGTGGAGGTTGGCTCCTACGAGGTCGTTGTACTAATGTCCGGATTTAAGACCGAGACAGTGGTTGTCACGGTCGTCGTGGGTAGTACACCGACGTTGGACATCACGCTAGAAATTTTGCCACTCACCGAATCCGTAACGGTAACCCGTACCCTCCAGGACAGGAGCGCCGTTCCTGCCGCAATTACCGTTATCGAGGGCGACGAAATCCAATTCGCTCAACGCCAAGAGGCCCTAGCCGAGACGCTGCGCGGGATTCCTGGCCTGTTTGCTGAAAACCGGCGCAACTTTAGTCTTGCAGGGGGGGTGCAGGCCACGATTCGGGCACCGATGGTCGGATTCGGGATGCGAGGCATCCAGGTGTTTCAGGACGGTATCCCGCTCACGACCGCGGACGGTACCACGCAACCGACAAACCTCGATCTTGGCTCCGCCGGTCGTTTGGAGGTCATCCGGGGACCCAATTCTGTGCTCTACGGCAATGCAGCTGGCGGGGTGCTCAGTCTGTGGACGGCCTTTCCTTCATCCAGGCGCTTCGAGATTCAACCCGACATCCAGTTTGGTAGCGACGGATACCAAAGACAGCAGGTTAAGGTTCACGGGACGTCAGGGCAGACGAGTTACTTGGTCAATGCTAACCGGTTTGAGACCGATGGCTTCCGCCAGCACAGCAAGGCTGAGGTTCGGCGGGCTAACTTGGTCGTGCGGAGAGCAGTATCGTCGAACACCGAGCTGCGTGGCATGTTCAATCTTTTCGACATGCCGTTTGGAGAGAGTGCCAGCACGCTTAATGAGTCGGACGCTCGCAATAAGCCGAAGAGTGTTCGGGGATTAGCCATTACTCAGGGATGGGGTGAAGCCGCGACCCAGGGTCAGGGTGGCGTCACGCTCGAGCACGCGTTCAGTGGGGGACAGGTGTTACGTGCTACCGGCTGGGCCGCTTGGCGTGACCTCTATAACCCCATTCCATTTAGGATCATTGACCTCAGTCGTAACGCTGGGGGCTTTCGCTCGGAAATAACGGGCGGCCGACAGGCTGGTTCGGTCCCGATACACTGGACGACAGGTTTCGACATGTCGTATCAGCGTGACAATCGATCCGAATTCGGTAATGCAGGGGTACCGACCGGTGGTTCATCCGCCGAGCGAGGTAGCCTTCGAGTCAAGCAGTTGGAAGAGGTGCGTTCCCTCGCGCCGTTCGCGCAGGTGACCCTAACGCTTCATCCGCGCTGGCTTGCCACCGCGGGTGTCCGGTATGACTACTACGATTTCAATGCCACCGATAGGTTCCTGACCGACGGCAACCAGTCAGGAGGGCGGACTCTGGACGCTGTGAGCCCGATGGCGGGGGTGACCTTCGCGGCCTCTGACGAACTAAACCTCTACACCAACCTCTCAACAGCCTATCAGACGCCGACGACCGTCGAATTGTCGAACAAGCCAACCGGGGAGGGAGGGTTCAACGAGAACCTCAACCCCGAAGACCTTCGGAGTTTTGAGGTTGGTGCGCGTGGTACGGGTGGAGAAGGGCGTGTGCGATACGAAGTTGCCGCTTACTTTTCCACTTTAAACAATGCGTTTGTTGAATTGCAACGGCTCGACGAGCAGACCTACTTTCAAAATGCTGGGGAATCATCGCGCAATGGGCTTGAGGCGCGTGTTGACTGGGCACCTATCCCTCGCATGAACGCGTATGCCTCGTATACCTATCAAGATTTTGAGTTTGTTCGCTTTCAAACGGACGATAAGAATTTTTCAGGCAACATTGAACCTGGCGCCCCGCCGCATCAGTTGTTCTTGGGTGGCAGTTACGAAACTCTGTTTGGCCTCCGTTCGGTCGCGCAATTTCGATGGGTCGATGCGTTTCCAGTCAACAATGCCAACACAGCGTCGAACTGGTCGTATGAGGTGGTGGACCTCAGGTTTGGTTGGGATGGTGAGTGGAACAATGTGGCGCTCCAGCCGTTCTTCGGCATTGATAACCTGTTCGATAAACGGTACAACGCCTCCACGATCCCGAATGCCTTTGGGCGTCGCTACTATGAACCAGCTCCGGGTCGGGAAGTATACGTGGGCTTGAGAATCGGGGGAGGACTCCAGTAGCCGCCGTGGTGGGCTTCTCGATTCCCTCGGTCGATGACCGCGTTGTTGTCTGAATTATTCCCATGCGACAGACGCAAGGGTCGCTCGTCTGTTCTCACTGCGGGAAGCTGGTCGGTATTAACGAGCCGACCTGTCCGTTTTGCGGGGCGTGGCGGCCTGGTCTCTATGGGTGGGCGCCGATCCTCCAACGTCTCGTCGGACGACAACTCGACCTCTTTTCACTGATAGTCGCAACGTGTGTCAGTCTGTACGCGATTGCGTTACTCCTCCAACCCGAGGAAATCACCCAGTTACGAGGAGGCATACTATCGTTCCTCTCACCGGGCCAGCGAGCACTCTATCAGCTTGGCATGACAGGTGGTCCTGCTTGGCAACTCGGTTGGTGGTGGACGCTGTTCACCGCAATCTACCTGCACGGTGGCCTGCTGCACATCGGGTTCAACGTGTATTTGATCCGGAACCTTGGACCCGGGGTAGTCGAGGTCTTCGGCCCGGCCCGCGCGTTCGTGCTTTTTAACGTGGCCGGGGCGTTCGGGTATCTTGTCTCGAATATGATGACCGGCGTGCCAACGATCGGTGCGTCCGGAGGCGTTTTTGGCCTTCTTGCGGCGCTGATCGTCTACGGCCGTCGACGCGGCAGCTCGATGATGTCGCAGCAGCTCTGGCAGTGGGCGATCATGATGTTCGTGTTCGGCTTTCTCATGCCAGGCATCAACAATTGGGCTCACGCCGGCGGATTCGCTGGTGGGTGGGGTTGTGCTTACTTGATGGGATTCATTGATGAACAGCGAGAGAGTACGGCAATGGCACTGCTCGCGTTCGCTTTTATCGGTGTCACGGCGATCGGAATCGTGCTGTCTTTCACGAAAGTCACCGGCATGCTGCTGGCTGGCTAGGGCGAACTTACTCTTCGGCCGACCGGGGTTTGCGCCGCCGTCGCCGCCTGCGCCGCCGAACTTTGGTGGTGACCGGACGTTCGCCTAAGTTGGCTACAAAGCTCTGCCAGCGCTTGAGCGGTTCAGGCGCGTCACCGTGGATTTCCAGCCACGTCAGCGCTTCATCGAACACACTGCGATGGGTCAATCGCCGAGTGGTGCGTTCTGGGAGCTTGGAATCGCACAACCGCCGTTGAAGGCTAATGATTTGGCGGAGGCTCTCGACTTGTCCTCGAGCGACCGGGAGCGCACCGAGAGTGAGTGGGGCGTCCTGCCGCCCGGGCAAAAGCCCGGTTGGAACAACGAGTGACCCCAGCAGAATCGGATTCGTTAACGTTGCCGGTGCAGAATCGAAACGGGCTCGATAGTTGTCAAGCGCGTGAAGGGACTGCCATAGTCGGTCGGAATGGTGCCGATGTAGCTCAGGACTGATCTGAGCGAGCACACGCGCTTCACTGAGAGCTCGAAACGTGCGTTCGGCTGAGCCACTACGAAGAATCTTATAGAGTTCTTCTAACATGCGCGGCGGCGCAGCCTGCCGAATTTCCCCACGGTGCTTGGCGATTGCGTCAGTAATCGGCTGCTCAATCTTGAAATCAAGCCTTGCGGACAAAGCGATTGCACGTAGCATTCGCACGGGATCCTCGAGGAAGCGTTCCTCAGGCTTACCGATGCAGCGGATCAGTCCAGCTTTAAGGTCTTTGAGGCCGCCAACGTAATCGATAATCGAAGAGGTTGCAATGTCGTAGAACAGCGCATTCACGGTGAAATCGCGTCGAAACGCATCTTCCTCGGGACTGCCGAAGGTGTTGTCGCGCCGAATGACTCGGCTTCCGGGCTGGTGCGGCGTCTCATGCTTCTGACCTGCACGATCGGTCTGGGCAGGATCGGGATCTCGTTCTGAGCCGGGTGTTACAAGTCGACGGAAAGTGGCGACCTCGATCGTCTTGAGGCCAAATTTCACATGTGCGAGCCGAAAACGACGACCAATAATCCAGCAGTTACGAAACAGTCGCTTAACCTGATTCGGATGGGCCGAAGTGCCGAGGTCGAAGTCTTTTGGTCGTCGTCCGATGAGCAGGTCGCGCACGCTCCCACCCACCAAATAGGCAATGTGGTCGAATTTCTGGAGACGGTATAAAACCTTGAGCGCATCCGGGTCGATATGATTCTTAGAGAGAGAGTGTTCCGCGCGGGGAACGACGAGGGGTTTAGCCATCCTTTAGGGCGATCATAGCAAAGAGGACGAATGAGCGAGCTCAGGGTGCTGAGGATTACGGCTTTGCGTCCTTCCAGGTACGGCCAACGCCGATATCCACCGTCAACGGTACTCTGAGATCGGCGGCGTGTTCCATTCGGTCCTTCACCAACTCCGAGAGGGTGTCAGCCGACGCTTCCTTCACTTCAAGCACCAGCTCGTCATGGACGGTTAAAATCATCTTGGCATCGTCGCGATCCACAAGGTCGGTATGTAGCGCTATCATGGCGCGCTTGAGAATGTCTGCCGCCGAGCCCTGGATAGGCATGTTGACTGTTACGCGCTCGGCCGCTGATCGAATCTGATGATTGCGACTGTTGAGTTCTGGCACGAGGCGACGGCGGCCGAACATTGTCCGAACGGATCCTGACTGTTTCGCCGTCGCGATCATGTTGTCCATGAACTGGCGAACTGCTGGAAAGCCGTCAAAATAGTCATCGATGAATTCCTGTGCGGCTTGCGGGTTCACGCCGATGTCTTTGGCTAGCGTAAAGGCTGTCTTCCCATAGAGCAACGCATAATTGACGATTTTCGCCCTTCGGCGAAGTTCGTGTGGGTCGAGACCGCTGTCAGTCCCAAACAGTTTCAACGCAGTCTGAGTGTGGATATCATCACCCCGCTGGAACGCTGCGATCAGCGTGTCATCCGTCGAGAGGTGAGCGAGGACACGTAGTTCGATCTGCGAATAGTCAGCTGAAATTAAAAGACAGCCCGGCTCTGCGGTAAAGGCTTCGCGGATCCGTCGGCCGCTCTCGGTGCGAATTGGGATGTTCTGTAAGTTCGGGTCGCTACTACTTAGCCGCCCGGTCGCAGCCACCGCCTGATTAAACGAGGTATGGACACGCCCCGTGTCGGGATTCACGAGTTTCGGAAGTGCATCGACGTAAGTACTCTTGAGTTTTTGCAGCGACCGCCAGTCCAGCACCAATCGTGGCAGCTCGTGTGTGAGTGCAAGTTCCTCGAGCACTGCCACCGCGGTTGAAGCCGCCCGGGTCTTGCCGGTGCGCTTCAATGCGGGCAGTTCGAGTTTTTCGAACAAGATTCTAGCGAGCTGTTTCGGTGAGTTGATGTTGAATTCTTCGTCGGCCAGACGGAAAATCTGTTCACGATAGCCGTCCAACTCAACTTCCAGTTGAGCAGATTGTTCAACGAGTACCGCGGTGTCGAGACGGACCCCTGCCTGCTCAATGCTGACGAGGTTGTTCACGAGTGGAAGCTCAAGTTCGCGATACACCGCCAATAAATCTTCGCGCTGTAACGACTCCTGGAAGCGATCGCATACCTGCAATATGAGGTCCGCACGTTCGGCAGCGAACGGCATCACGGTACTGACAGTGAGCTCACTGAACGGAGTTGCCTTCGCACCTTTACCCCGGAGCGATTCCTCTGTCATCGCTTGGTAGCCAGTCTCATCGAGGGCAGCATCTTCAAGCCGGTGTGCTGACTTCGTGGCATCGAGCACATAGCTGGCGAGCATCGAGTCATCAGTCATGCCAGTTAGCTTGATGCCGAGGCGCTGTAGCACGATTGCAGCAAACTTCAGATCGTGACCGACGGTGGCGACCTCCGGGTCCTCAAGGACGGGTTTCAAGAGCGCCAAAGCATCGGCTGGACTAAATTCCGTGGGGATATCGAGTGCCGTATGTCCCAGTGGAATGTACCAGGCGGACCGTGGTGCAACAGAGAATGCCACGCCAACGAGTTTGGCCCGCATGGCGTCCGGGAGGTCTGTTAACAGGTGTAGTGCGTAACGCCCAGTGTTTCGAAGCGAGGTGACTAGTGAGTTGAGGTCCACAGCGGTGGAGACGAGGCGGTAGTCGACGTTAGTCGTATTGACGGTTGGCGTGTAATTAGCGAGCAGCGTGCGAAACCCGAGCTTGGAGAACAATTCGAAGCAACGCTCCGGCTGAGGGCCGCTAAACCGAGTTTGGTCGAGGTCAAGTTGGATCGGTGCATCGGTTCGGATCCGAACCAAGTCGCGGCTCTGGCGCGCCAACTCGGCGTGTTCGGTGAGCGCGGTGCGGTATTTGCGCTGTGGAAGCTCTTGGGCTTTGGCCAGGATCTCGTCGAGCGTGCCGTGTTCACTAATGAGCGCTCGGGCCCCCTTTTCCCCGATTCCCGGCACGCCCTTCACGTTGTCAACGGCATCACCCATAAGTGCCAGCACGTCGACGACCTGATCGGGCCGTGCTCCGAATTTGGCGAGGACGTGGTCGGAGTCATACCACGTGCCCTCATCGCGTGGATTGAAAACGGTGACCCCATTACGGACAAGCTGAAAGAAATCCTTATCGCCCGTGACGATGACGACGTCGATACTTTTGTCCGCCGCCTGGTTGGCTAGGGTGCCGATTACGTCGTCGGCTTCGTAGCCCTGCAATGTGATCACGGGTACACCGAGCGCTTCGCACGCCTCATGCACCCAGGGCACCTGTTCAACGAGGTCATCGGGCATTGGAGCGCGGTTAGCCTTGTAATCGGCGTCAAGTTCTTCGCGGAAGGTTGGACCAGCTACATCGAACGCGGCGACAATGTAGTCAGGCTTCTGATCGTCAAGAAGTTTACGTAGCATCGTAACGAAACCATAGACCGCGTTCGTGGATTTGCCGTCGGGGCCAGTAAGCCCACGGATAGCGTGGTAGGCTCGGTACATCTGCGAGCTACCGTCAATCAACATCAACCGCGTTCGTTGAGCGATCACAGCGCCAGAATTGTTCCAATGCCCGCGACGATCAGCAGAATCTGTCTGACGGCGCCGGTTCCGATGGTTTCACCTTTATGGAGCCCCGGAATCAGGTCGGACATTGCGACGTAAAGAAAGCTGCCAGCGGCTAGTGCCAGGAGATAAGGCAGCGTGTGCGGTAGGGTTTCGGTTGCTGCGTAGACGATGACTGCACCTCCAACAGCGCTCGATGCCGAAAAAGCGTTGAACCAAAGTGCTCGTCGCCTGGAGTAACCAGCATTCAGCAGAATCGCGAAGTCACCAACCTCTTGTGGAATCTGATGGGCCGCGACGGCCAGAGCGGTACTGATGCCGAGTGGAACTGAGACCAGTACCGCTGCGGCTATGATCGCACCATCGGCAAGATTATGCAGAGCACCTCCGATGAGGATGAGTGTCGCACTCGAATCGTGAACATCGCAGTCCTCGGTATGGCAGTGGCGCCACAGCACGAATTTCTCAATTATGAAGAGCGCCAGAATTCCTGTTAGGAGCGCGCCAAAGACCGGTGCAGGGGCGAGCTGGCTCAGTGCTTCAGGCATTAGGGCCAACAGTGCCACACCTAGAAGTGTTCCTACCGCGTAGCTCAGTAGCCAGGGAACAATCCGATTGCGGGATGCTGAAGAGAGGGGTAGTAGTGCTGAGGCGATTAGTAACCCCCCCATACTCCCAACCAAGCTGAGCCCCACGGCTGTAAGAAGTAATGACATCCGTCTGAGATGATAGCTCAGCGGCCATGTGAGAGTCGAAGCACCACGCTAGGCACCGAAATAATTGGAGCACTATTCTGATCTGATTGCCTTGAACGGACTGGGTATGAAGTAGGCTCGAGCAGTGGGTCACTTCCCATTTATTTGGATGCTATCGGATGCCACGCTGGCCGACCGGAAATGACCATATGGTACCGCTGACAGAGCCTAACAAGTGGGTGTTAGGTGGTCGGCTTGCCGCCTTCGGTAAAAGCGAGTCCATCTCGTTCGGCTAGCTGCCGAATCGCTATAAACCCCTCGGCATCGAGCGCGCCTTCGGCGCCGCCAGACGTCAGATAGGTCGCGTCGAGAACGGGTCTACGAAGTAACGCCCAGAGGCCGCTTCGTGGGACCCTCTCGATAATAAGACACCGCCCGCCTCGGCGGAGCACTCTCAGTGTTTGCTGTAGACATCTGACTCGTCGTTCCGGTGTGAGGACACCAATCAGATCCCAGAGCACCACAACGTCGAACGAAGTGTCCTCATAAGGAAGGGCGTCGTACTGCGCATGGTCGATTTCTGCCAGTACACCTGCCTTGGCAATTGTTTTCCGACTACGAACACACTCCTCCGAGTTGTCGTCGATTGCACAGGCATTTCCTGTGAGCCCGACTTTCGCCGCTATGGCAGCAAACATTTTTCCATTGCCGCATCGCAGCTGCAGGAGTCGATCACCCATCTTTACGCCAGCCATCGACACTTCAAGTGCGTGTGGACCCAAACCTTCGCGGAATAACTTCATTGACGACCTCATGATATAGTTTCCCGCCGTGAAAAGGCTGAAGGATATAGCACCCGCAAAAGGGAAGTTGGGAGTTTTACTTGTCGGTCTCGGTGCTGTTAGCACTACATTGATTGCTGGTGTACACGCCGTCCGCAGAGGTCTAGCTGCACCCATCGGCTCACTAACACAGATGGGCACGATTCGCCTGGGAAAGCGGACCGATGGCCGCTCCCCACTTATCAAGGACTTTGTACCACTCGCATCGCTTGACGACGTTGTCTTCGGTGTTTGGGACATTTTCGAAGATGATTGCTATGAGGCTGCCCGCACAGCCGGTGTTATCGCGCCGGATTTATTGAGTCAGTTGAAAGGCGACTTATCGGAGATTAAGCCTTGGCCGGCAGTTTTTGACCGCCATTATGTCAAACGGCTCGACGGTCCGAACGTCAAGAAAGGGGCGACAAAGCGCGATCTATCCACCGCTGTGCGCGCTGACATCCAGCAATTCAAGGAAGCGAACCAAATCGATCGGCTCGTCATGATTTGGTGTGGTAGCACTGAAATCTTTATGACCGAGGGCGACGCTCACGCATCGCTGTCGGCGTTTGAGCAAGCACTTGACGAGAATGATCCGGCCGTACCCTCCAGCATGATTTACGCTCATGCGGCGTTGAAGGAAGGGATTCCGTTCGCAAACGCTGCGCCTAACCTGACAGTCGACACATCAGCAATGCTTGAGTTGGCTGCGGAGACCGGGTCACCCCTTGCTGGGAAGGACCTGAAGACCGGCCAGACGCTGATGAAGACGATCGTAGCACCCGGGTTGAAGGCTAGATTGCTCGGCGTGTCTGGTTGGTATTCCACGAATATTCTTGGAAATCGCGACGGCGAGGTGCTGGACGATCCGGAATCGTTTAAGACAAAGGAAGAGAGTAAGAAATCGGTACTTGACTACATTTTACAACCCGATCTGTATCCGCTGCTCTATGAAAAGCTGTGTCACGTCGTACGCATTAACTACTATCCACCTCGTGGCGACAACAAAGAAGGTTGGGACAATATCGATCTGGTCGGCTGGCTCGGCTATCCGATGCAACTCAAGATAAATTTTCTATGTCGGGATAGCATATTAGCGGCGCCACTTGTGCTGGATGTGGCACTATTTCTCGACCTAGCGAAACGAGCGGGCATGAGCGGCATCCAAGAGTGGCTCTCGTTTTACTTTAAGAGCCCGATGCATGCTGCAAATATTTATCCAGAGCACGACCTATTCATTCAGTTGATGAAGTTAAAGAACACCCTCCGTCATCTCCGCGATGAGGATCTGATTACGCATCTTGGTCGTGAGTACTACGACTGAACGTGACTGCCAGTTCGCACCCCTGATCGGGACCCAGTTGAGAATGACGGGTACGCCTCAAGCTGTTCTGTGCGGTGTGTTCCTTAGTGTTTGAGTCGCTTTTTCGATCATCTCTGCGTCTGGTCTATGTTGCCCTTTCAGGGTTGGTGTTTAAAGGAAGGTAGTAGCGCTGGGACTGGACGGACGCCGACGTCTTGATTTCTCGAATATGATTCTGGCCTGATCTCTGGTATCACCAAAAAGACTGGCCGAAAAGGATTTCATGGCTAAGACACCAAGCGGCCCCCGGAAGGAAATTGACGCTCTACTCGACGAGCGACGCACATTCGTCCCGCCCTCAACATTTAGCGATGTAGCCAATGTGTCAGACCCAGGAATCTACGACCGCGCTGGAGCCGACCCGGAAGCGTTTTGGGAAAGCTTTGCCCGCGAGCTTGAGTGGATTGAGCCCTGGAGCAAGGTGCTCGAATGGAATCCACCGAACGCCAAGTGGTTTGTCGGTGGCAAAATTAACGCAAGCGTCAATTGTATTGATCGTCATGTTCGTACCGCTCGGCGTAATAAGGCTGCGCTCATCTGGGAAGGCGAGCCTGGCGACCGCCGGACGCTGACCTACTTCGACCTATACCGCGAAGTCAATGCTTTCGGCGGCGTGCTGAAGTCACTTGGCGTACGACGAGGCGACCGTGTAGCGCTTTACATGCCTCTAGTGCCGGAATTGGCAGTCGCCATGCTCGCTTGCGCACGGATTGGCGCAGTGCACAGTGTCGTCTTTGGCGGTTTCAGTGCCGAGTCACTGCGTGACCGGATTAACGACGCGGAAGCCTGTGTGCTTGTAACAGCTGACGGCGGCTACCGCCGTGGCCAGGTCGTGCCTCTGAAGCAGATGGCTGATGATGCCCTACGTGAGACGCCATCGATCAACCATGTCGTAGTTGTGCGGCGGCAAAAGCACGACCCAGTACCGGTAACAATGCAGCCAGACCGTGATCATTGGTATCACGAACTGATGATGAAAGCGCCATTGGTCTGCGATCCTGAAGAGATGGATGCCGAGGACCTGCTTTACATTCTTTATACGTCTGGTACCACAGGGAAACCAAAGGGAATCGTTCATACGACCGGTGGTTATTTAGTTGGGACCTATGCCACGACCAAGTGGGTCTTTGATTTGAAAGAGGACGATGTGTATTGGTGCACCGCTGACATTGGCTGGGTGACCGGTCACAGTTATCTTGTCTATGGGCCACTCGCCAACGGTGCGACCGCCGTCATGTACGAGGGCGCACCGGACTGGCCCGCAAAAGATCGTCTCTGGGAGATTATTGAGCGCTACGGCGTCACTATTTTTTACACTGCGCCGACGGCGATCAGGGCGTTTATGCGATGGGGAACTGATTGGCCAGCCAAGCGGGACCTGTCGAGCTTGCGTTTATTAGGATCGGTCGGCGAGCCAATCAACCCCGAAGCTTGGATGTGGTACTACGAGTATATCGGCCGGCGGCATTGCCCGGTCGTGGATACTTGGTGGCAGACAGAAACCGGTGCCATCCTTATCACGCCACTTCCAGGACTGACGACGCTCAAACCCGGGTCTGCCTCACGCCCTTTTCCTGGCATTACTGCGGAGATTCGAACCGCCGATGGCCAGGTGGTAACTGAAGGTGGAGGACTACTCGCCATCACCAAGCCATGGCCATCAATGCTGCGTGGGATCTACGGAGATCCAGATCGGTTTGTCCAGCAGTACTGGAGCCAATGGTCTGACGGTATGTACTTTACTGGTGACGGTGCCAAGTTGGACGCCGATGGCTACTTTTGGCTACTCGGCCGAGTGGACGATGTACTAAACGTCGCCGGTCATCGGATTGGTACGATGGAGGTTGAAAGTGCGTTGGTCGACCACATAGACGTCGCCGAGGCGGCTGTTGTCGGATGTACACACGAGATCAAGGGACAGGCAGTAGCAGCATTCGTTACCATTCGCGAGGGCGTTTCCCCCTCAGATAAACTCATCGAAGCGCTAAAGAAGCACGTCGTGAAAAAGATCGGGGCGATTGCGCGACCTGATGTAATCCTGTTCGCTTCGGACTTGCCGAAAACCCGCTCGGGTAAGATCATGCGACGGCTGCTGCGCGACATTGCTGACGGAAAAACGTTAGGTGATACTACGACGCTCGCTGATCCATCAGTTGTGGCTAGGCTTCAAGAAGACTATGCAGATGAGAAAGGTTAGGTGGTTGGCCGTTTTCTATATTTTGGCTCGAAGCGGTCGACTTCTGGCGGGAAAACACTGTTGTTAAATGAGGCATGCAACAAGGGCACTAGGGCTGTTATTCGAAGCCCACTTCATGGTATTCCCCGAACACGGTGCGTAGCGAGTCCGTGATTTCACCGACCGTCGCCCCTGCCTCGACCGCAGTAATGATTGGTGGAATGAGGTTCGCCTCGCCACGAGCCGTAGCGCCCACGGCGTCGAGGGCAGTTTGAGAGCGAGCGTTGTCACGACGTTCACGGTGACGACGCACCCTCCCTATTTGTATTTGCTCAATGCTGGGGTCTACCTGCAGACCAGTGATGGTAGGCGCGTTGCCCTCGGTGAAGCGATTGACCCCGACGATGATCTGCTTGCCGCTCTCGATCGCTTGTTGCTCTCGGTATGCGGACTCGTGAATCTCTCGTTGCACAGTACCCGCTTCGATCGCAGCCAAGGTACCGCCTTGTTCGTCGATCTTATTGAGTATCGCGTTAACCTCGACTTCGATTTCCGAAGTCCGTTGCTCGACGGCGTACGCTCCTGCAACCGGATCCACCGTGCTAGCAATACCGGTTTCTGACGCAAGAATCTGCTGGGTACGGAGCGCCAGTCTTGCGGATTCCTCGGTCGGTAGACCAAGAGCCTCGTCACGGGCATTGCAGTGGAGCGACTGGGTGCCTCCTAATACAGCCGCGAGAGCCTGTAGAGCGACACGGACGGTGTTGTTGTCCGGCTGCAGGGCAGTCAGGGTACTACCTGCTGTCTGCGTGTGAAACCGAAGTTTTTCCGCATCTGGATTCGTGGTACCAAACCGGTCATGCATCAGGCGTGCCCAGAGACGACGGGCTGCGCGAAACTTTGCCACTTCTTCTAGAACGTCGTTGTGCGCGGCGAAGAAGAATGAAAGCCGTTGACCGAATTGGTTGACGTCCAACCCTGCTGCTACGGCAGCCTCCACGTACGAGATTGCATGCGCGAATGTAAATGCCACCTCTTGGGACGCTGTCGAACCAGCCTCACGGATGTGATAGCCACTGATCGAGATTGTGTGCCAGCGGGGCAGTTCCCTCGCACAATAAGCGAAAATATCGGTGACGATCCGGAGCGACGCCCGTGGCGGAAAGATGTAGGTGCCGCGTGCGACGTACTCCTTAAGGATGTCATTTTGGATGGTGCCGCCGAGTGCGTGAGTGGGTATATTCCGCCGGCGTGCCACAGCTACGTACAGTGCGAGTAGGATGCACGCTGTCGAGTTAATCGTCATCGACGTAGTCACTTGTTCAAGTTGAATACCCTCGAAGAGGTCGAGCATGTCATTAAGTGAGTCGATCGCAACCCCGACCCGTCCCACCTCACCTGCTGCGAGCGGATGATCAGAGTCATAGCCGATCTGTGTGGGCAAATCGAATGCAACGCTTAGACCCGTGACACCTTGTTCGAGGAGGTAGCGGTAGCGTGCATTGGATTCGCCGGCGGTGCCGAAACCGGCGTACTGACGCATGGTCCAGAGACGCCGGCGGTACATCTCAGCGTGGATACCACGTGTAAACGGAAATTTTCCCGGTACGCCGAGATCGCGATTAGGCTCCCAATCCACAAAATCGTCGGGACGACGCGCCGACACAGTCATGCTGCGTCGCATTGTAGTGCAGTTACCACCCGAACAAGCTACCTTGCCGACACCGGTCAATAACTCAGCTTGACACTCCCAGATCGCCCGTTTAGAATGCGCTCGTTCCGTCTGGATCTCAGGTACGAACGAGCGAATGATGGCGTCCATCTTCCTCTCGCGTGGCGAGCGCAGGCATGGATTTCGTGTTGTCCCCTGTACGCACGGGTGAAGGTTTAAGGAGAATCGGACATGGACGATGTTGTGAATCGGCTGGCTCGTGAACTGGCCGATGTCATTGCCGAAGCCGTTGCTGAAAATCCGAAGGTGGAAGCGTGCCGCGAGAAGTCACGCGCAGCAGGTTACGAAATGCGTGTGTCCCTCGAAGCGGTCATTGGTTTCGTGAACCGGTCCAATATGACAGCGCTTGCTAAGGTCGGCACGACACAAAATGTGACATCCCACCAAGGAATGGAGATCAGCGCTAACGACCGCCGGTTTCTGCGTTCGCTCCGGATTGCAGTCGACGAAACCCCTGAAAACACTGAAGTTGAGTAGTGAGTCAGCACCGGATACGTAGGTCGTGTCCCGTCATTTCTACTGATGGCTCGATGTTCAAGAGGGCGAGTAGCGTCGGGGCCACATCGCGTAGTGATCCGTCACGTAGTTTCCACTCACGTCTTTCCGTGCCCTCAACTAACAGAAGCGGTACCGTATTCGTGGTATGTGCGGTGTGTGGGCACTGACGTTCCTGGTCCCATAGCAACTCCGCATTACCGTGATCGGCTGTCACGACAACGGTTCCACCTGTAGCCTGCACGGCGGTGACGATTTGGCCGAGACAACCGTCAAGCGTGCCAACCGCCTTAATCGTTGCGTCGAGCTTTCCAGTGTGACCCACCATATCAGCGTTCGCAAAGTTACAAATGATGACCCGATGTCGTCTGGTCTCGACATCCTGCACAAGGTGGTTGGTGATACTGCACGCGCTCATCTCAGGTTGTAGATCGTAGGTTGGGACCTGAGGCGATGGGACGAGGATGCGGTCTTCTCCGGCGTAGGGCCGCTCCTCACCTGTGTTAAAGAAGTAGGTCACGTGAGCATATTTCTCTGTTTCGGCCAGCCGAAGGTTAGTCACGTCGTGGCTTGCTAACACCTCAGCCAAGTTGTTCGAGAATTTCTGAGGTGAAAACGCTACGGGTAGGCCAAATGTCGCATCGTACTCAGTCAAAGTGGTGCAATGCAGCTTGGGGTGCCGCCCTCTAGAAAAGTCATTGAAATCTTTATAAGCCACTGCACGTGTTAGTTGCCGGGCACGATCAGCCCGGAAGTTGAAGAAAATCACGGAATCGTTGTCTTCCATCCGGCCAATCTGGCGAGCGGCAGAATCGACGATGGACGACGGCTCCACGAATTCATCGGATATACCTTCAGCATATGACGATGCGAGTAGTTCTGTTGCGGAGGAAGCACTTCGTGTATCACCCGAAACGATGGCGTCATAAGCACGTTTTGTTCGTGGCCAGCGCTGGTCCCGATCCATGGCAAAATACCTTCCGCACACACTAGCGATCCGTCCAACACCCAGGAGGTCCATGGTCTGTTCGAGCGCTGCCAGGTAATCCAGACCAGCGTTGGGCGGCGTGTCCCGTCCGTCTGTAAGCGCGTGCACGAACACATTTTCCACACCCAGCGAGGCGGCTCGTTCAACCAGGGCCACCAGATGACGCTGATGACTGTGGACTCCGCCATCGGAGACGAGACCGACTAGGTGGAGCGAATGATGGTCTCTACATCGCCTAATCGCTGCAGTCAGGTTTTCGTTTGCGGCGAATGCACCGTCTCGAATCGCCCCGTCGATCCGGCTAATATCTTGGTAGACGGCACGCCCGGCGCCAAGGTTCATGTGGCCCACTTCAGAGTTACCCATCTGATCAGCTGGAAGGCCGACGGCTTCTCCGCTCGCAACTAGCGATGCTTGTGGGAACCGCTCGCGTAATTCGTCATACACTGGCGTGTTAGCGAGTTCCACGGCGTTGTGTCTTTTCTCTGGCCGAAGGCCCCAGCCATCGAGTACGACTAAAACGAGCGGCGGTAAATTCGTGGTCATGAGAGGGCGACTGCGTGGGGTTAAGTAGTCTGATGCTTAAGTACGGAGCGGCCAGCATACCGGCTTGACTGAACAGCCGCTTCGATTCTAAGCAGTTGATTATATTTGGCGACTCGATCTGTACGACTTACCGAACCCGTTTTAATCTGACCTACTGCGGTCGCGACCGCAAGGTCAGCGATTGTTGTGTCCTCAGTTTCCCCAGAGCGATGTGAGATGATCGATGCGTAGCCCGCAGTTTCTGCCATCGCTATTGCCTGGAACGTTTCGGTCAGTGTGCCGATCTGATTCAGCTTAACGAGGAGTGCGTTTCCGACACCCTCGGCGATGCCGCGCTGAAGGATTGTCGGATTTGTTACGAAGACATCGTCCCCGACCAGTTGTACCTGGCTACCTAACTCACGCGTCAGAAGTTGCCACCCCGCCCAATCTTGTTCCGCGAGACCGTCTTCAATCGAGGCGATCGGGTAATCGGCGACCCAGTCACAATACATTTGCACAAGGTCTTCGGCGGTCTTCGTGCTGCCATCTGACTTCTTGAATGTGTAGCGACCTGGCGAAGTCTCATCCCACAGTTCACTTGCTGCAATGTCTAGTGCCAGATAGACATCTTGGCCTGCAGTGAAGCCGGCTTCAGCGACTGCCTCGAGAACAAGTTCGATCGCTTCACGGTTTGACTGCAGATTAGGGGCAAAGCCCCCTTCATCACCGACACCAGTAGCGAGGCCGTGCCGCTTAAGCCTCGTTCGGAGTGCTTGGAAAATTTCGCTGCCGACTCTGAGGGCGTCTGCAAACGTTGAGACTCCAACCGGCATTACCATAAATTCTTGGAAATCGACGTTCGTATCGGCGTGCGCACCACCGTTGAGGATGTTCATCATCGGTACCGGCAGGAGTGGAGATGTATCGGATTCGCGATGGCTGAGTGATGCTAGATGAACGTAGAGTGGAAGGTGAAGGTGGGTGGCAGCCGCCTTCGCAGCCGCCAGTGAGACGGCTAGGATAGCATTCGCGCCAAGCCGGCCTTTGTTAGGCGTACCGTCCAACTCGATGAGACGTTGATCGAGCGAAGCCTGATCAAGCTCAGCGCCGATGAATGTCTTGGCGATCTCGCCGTTCACATGGCCGATGGCTTGTAGCACGCCCTTGCCGTGGTAGCGACCTACGTCACCATCACGAAGCTCAATTGCTTCACGAATTCCGGTAGACGCGCCCGAGGGCACCGCAGCTCGCCCCATCGCGCCGCCCTCGAGAGTGAGATCCACTTCGACTGTCGGATTGCCCCGGGAGTCCAGGATCTCCCGGCCGATCACTTCCCTAATATGCACGATCCTGCTCGAAGTATTTGGTGGCGCCGCAGGCCGGCTTCAGCCGAAGCCGTGAGCGTGGCGGTCGGAATCATATCACGCACCCCGAATGACTTCCGGGCCATCTGATGGGAAAACACTCCAAGAATCAGAGGTTTGGTCTGTCTTGGCAGGGTTGCCTATCGTGGTTGGGTGCCTGTACACTGGCTAGAGTTTTGCCGAGACGATTCCTCGTTAGTCGGAGCCCGTTCAATGTTGATGAACCGTAATAGGGTGGGTCTGTGGGCGCTCGCGCTGGTTATGAGTCTGTGCGCTACCGTGGCTACCACTTCTGCCCAGGGCGGCGACCAAGTGGCTTCCCCAACCCCTGAGCCGAATCTAACTGAGGAAGAACGTGCTGAGGCATCGAGACTTCTCAAGGTGATGGACGCAGCGCTGTAGGGCGACTCGGTGCCATCCGATATCCACGCTGATGTG